>Ga0078972_1004341_pt1 | contig 39207 bp, 33 predicted proteins | sample YelNatPaOPGAMG01_FD_67568 | JGI IMG/M metagenome (GOLD analysis project Ga0078972, IMG submission 67568) | Hot spring thermophilic microbial communities from Obsidian Pool, Yellowstone National Park, USA - OP-RAMG-01 (SPADES assembly) (version 2) | ecosystem: Environmental > Aquatic > Thermal...
TGGGATTTCCTTCGGATGCTCTTGATCCTGGGATTCGTCCTGGCCCTGGTGTATGGATTTTTCCATTATCTAAAGAAGCTCGCTTCTCCCCGGGAAACCGGGTTGGAAATGATACGGTTGCTGGAAAGCAGGGTGCTTTCCGGAAACAAGCACCTGCATCTGGTGGAGGTAGGAGATCATATCGTCCTGATCGGGACTTCGGAGAGTTCGATTCAGCTTCTTCTCGAATTGAAAGATCGGGAAACGATCGATTCGATCCGTCTGAAAGTGTCCGAGTTGCCTTCCCCACGGAAAACCAAAGGTTTTTTCGATCTGGTCCAACAGTACTTTCATCGGAAAGAGGCAGGGGAACAGGCGGGAGGGATCGATGCTTCAGGGGAGGAGTCATTAGAGTTCATCCGTAGGCAGAGAGAACGATTGAACAAGCTGCACTGAAGGCCGCGTTTTTTGGGAGGGGAACGATGCCAAAACCGATCTTGCTACTATTGATTATTCTCGTATTTTTCATGGGGGGGAGTCTGCCTCTGGAGGCGCAGGCCGCCAGAAATCAGCAGAATCAGGCTTTCAATATACCCTTTGTGGATCTTACGATTCGACAACCCAACACGAACCAGGAGGTGGCTTTTTCCTTGCAGCTCCTGCTGGTGCTGGCAGTGTTGAGTTTGGCACCTTCTCTAGTAATCCTCATGACCTCTTTTCTTCGAGTGGCCATCGTGTTCGATTTCGTCAAACGGGCGCTATCACTTCAGCAAGTTCCGCCGAACCAGGTACTGATGGGAATTGCCCTGTTCCTCACCCTTTTCATCATGTGGCCCACATTGAACGAAATGTATACCAATGGATACGCTCCCTTTTCACGGGGTGAAATCGGGTTGGAACAGGCTTACCGGAATATGGAAAGCCCTCTGCGGTTGTTCATGTACCGTCAGATGCGGACAAATCCGGACAACATCCGGCTTTTCATGCGACTCTCCAACCGTCCCAGACCGAACAACCTGTCCGAGGTTCCCACCTATGTACTGATTCCTGCTTTCATCCTCCATGAGATGACGGTGGCTTTCAAGATCGGGATCCTCCTCTTCATTCCTTTCATCATCATCGATATGGTGGTGGCCTCCACCTTGATGTCCATGGGAATGATCATGCTCCCTCCGGTGATGATATCCATGCCCTTCAAGTTGATTCTTTTTGTTCTGGTGGATGGATGGGGTTTGTTGACAGAGCAACTCATTCGAAGTTTCGGGTAAAGGAGGCAGTGCATGAGTATTGGGTATGCGGTTTACCTTCTCAGAAGCGGGATCTTTCAGATCCTGATCCTCTCGGCTCCGGTTCTCCTGATCGGACTCGTAGTAGGGCTCATCGTTTCCGTCCTACAAGCCACTACTTCGATTCAGGAACAAACCTTGACCTTCGTGCCGAAGATTGCGGCGATTCTTCTAGCCCTGGTTTTCTTCGGACCCTGGATGTTCGCGAGCCTGGCTCAGTACACGGTTCAGTTGTTTCAACAGATTCCAGCCATGGTACGGTAGGGTAGAAAGGAGAACTTAAGGATGACGGTGGGAGAATTAGCGAGGAATGCGCCTCTGTTCTTCTTGATATTTGCACGGGTGTTTGCCCTTATCCAAACAGCCCCCCTCCTTTCTTCCGATGCTATACCGGAAATTGCAAAAGTCGCCCTCGCTTTTCTGGTGAGCATGGTAATTTTCCCCTCCGTAGCCGCTTCCGGTTACCCGATTCCACCGTATGTACTGCAGTATGTACTCCTTCTTGCAGGGGAAGCATTCGTAGGAATCCTTGTAGGATTCTTCCTATCCATGATCTATTCCGGTTTCCAACTGGCAGGCCAGTACTATGCCTTTCAGATGGGATTCGGTGCTTCGGAAGTGTTCGATCCCCTGGCAGAGATCGAAATTCCCATCATGGGGCAATTTTTGAACCTCATCGCCATGCTGATTTTCCTGTTGGGAAGTGGATTCCAGAAGATTTTCTTGATCGGAGTGTCTCAATCCTTCAAAGCCTTCCGGGCTATCGATCTGGTTACTCGAAAGGATCACATCTTTCCAATCCTCTTCCAGGGGATGACCTATCTGTTCCAACAGTCCCTGGTACTCTCCTTTCCCATTTTAGGCGCATTGTTCCTTGTATCCCTTACCCTGGGATTGTTCGCCAAAGCGGCACCCCAGATGAACCTGCTCATGATGGGGTTTCCCATTTCCATTGGGGTGGCATTTCTGATTCTTTTCGTAAGTTTACCTTTCCTGGTGGAATTGTTTTCCGCCGTGATCGATTTCAGTTTTCTCGAGGTGGAGCGCATATGGGCGAGCCCAAGCAGGTAGACACCCGGAACTTCAAGGAACCGGCAGGGTTGCTTTCTCTGCACTCCCTTGCCTACGGGGGGATCGATCTGCATAGAGTTCAACCGGCTTCCCCCCCCTATGGGCACTCCCTTTTCCCTGTGGTGGTTCGTTTAGACCATGTTCACCTCCAATGGTTCGCTGCGGAGGACGAAGGGCGGACCGAAGAGCCTACCGAACACAAGCTCCGCAAAGCGAGGGAAGAAGGCAGGGTAGCCAAGTCGCAGGACCTCGCTTCTTCCATCGTGCTTTTGATGGTAGTGGCAACGATTGCACTACTGGGGCCCTACTACCTAAAGACTCTGCGGGAGATGGTGTATTACTTTATTCGAAAAGCCGGAGATGCGGGATCGGGATTCGATAGAACCCTCTTTCAAGCCTTCCTCCAATATTTCGTGCGACTACTCGCCCCTGTCGCCGTCATAGGATTGGTAGCGGCTATCCTGGGGAATGTGGTGCAGTTCGGGTTCCTGTTCTCGGTAAAACCTATCATACCGGATCTGAACAGAATCGTCCCCAATGTAACCCGTTATCTCCAACGCACTATGTTCTCTTCCGAGGCTATCTTCAACCTGGCGAAATCTCTCCTGAAGATTACGCTGATCGGGTTGATTGCCTATTTCAACATCAAGGGATCCATGGGGTGGATCCTAAGCACGATGAAGGCTCCCTTTCTCGCTTCCGTGGGGGGTATAGCCTCCCTGGCTTTTAGAATCATGGCGGAGTCGACCATCGTACTTCTATCCCTTTCCGTGGTGGATTATTTCTTTCAGAAACGGCAGTACATCGAATCCCTGAAAATGTCCCGGCAAGAGTTGATAGAAGAACGAAAGACCTACGAGGGAGATCCTCTGATTCGCAGCCGCCTCCGCCAACGGATGCGGGAACTGATGAGGAGGACGATGATCCAGAACGTACCCAAGGCGGACGTGGTGGTAACCAACCCGACCCATTACGCAGTGGCCCTGGAGTATCGTAGGGAGACGATGGAAGCTCCCATGGTTACGGCAAAGGGACAGGATCTCATTGCAGAAAACATAAAACGAGTGGCTAGGGAGAATGGGGTCCCTATCGTGGAAAACAAACCCCTGGCACGGGCACTGTATACCGAGGTGGAGATCGGCGATGTGATACCCCTCAAATTCTATGAAGCCGTAGCGGCAGTTCTCAAACAGGTATACAGCATGCAGAAGGAGAAGACGGCGAATGGCTGACGTACAAACGATCGTTACCAACGCTTTTCTCAGGCAGAAGAGCGATGCCCTGGTGGCAGTGGGCGTCATCGTGGTGGTGATGATGCTCATTATTCCCTTGCCTACCTTCCTCCTCGATACTTTCATGGCCATCAATCTAGTGCTGAGCCTGTTGATCATCCTCATTACTCTCTACTCCCATCGGGCATTGGATTTTTCCGTGTTCCCTACACTCCTGTTGGTGGTAACCATCTTTGGTTTAGCCCTAAACGTTTCTTCTACCCGGTTGATCCTGGCCATGGGACATAAGTTCGATGGGAAACTGATCCGGGCTTTTGCCAGCTTCGTCGTCGGAACCAAGGGAGCCGAAGGATTGGTGATCGGGTTCATCATCTTCATCATTATCATCGCCGTACAGTTCATCGTGATTACCAAAGGGGCCACCCGTATCGCGGAAGTGGCCGCACGGTTCACCCTCGATGCGTTGCCTGGCAAACAGATGGCGATCGAGGCAGAGTACAACTCGGGGTCCATCTCGGAGGAAGAAGCCACGAGAAGAAAGAACGATCTGCAGCGGGAGGTGGACTTCTACGGAGCGATGGATGGAGCCTCCAAGTTCGTTTCTGGAAACGTGAAGGTAGGGATCCTCATCACCCTGATCAACATGATCGGAGGGATGATCGTGGGAATGAGCCTGCATGGCGAGAATCTTACCACTGCCATCAATACGTACATTGCCCTTACCATCGGGGATGGATTGGTCTCCCAGTTCCCCGCTCTACTGGTTTCTACTGCCACGGGTCTGATCGTAACGAGGGCAGTTTCCGATGGCTCCTTCGGAACGGATGTAACCAAGCAGTTCTCCCGGCAGTCCCGTATCTACTGGATTGCTGCATTCTTCCTGGTGGTGCTGGCCTTTTTGCCGGGGTTCCCCTGGTACATCCTCCTTCCCATGGGCCTGTTGTTCGCTTACTTTGCCTATACCCTGGGAAAGAAGGAAGCGGCCGTCTCCCCTCCAGAGGCCCAGGCGGCTAAGGCTAAACCGAAGGAAGCCCCTGCGGAGATCTCTCCCGTGGTGCCGTTGGATCCGATTTCCCTCGAGCTGGGGTATGGACTCATTCCCCTGGTAGACAAGGACCAGGGAGCGGAGCTTTTGGATCGGATCACTCGAATCCGCAAGGAAACGGCCCTGGATATCGGGCTGGTAGTGCCGAGGATACGGATCATCGATAACATGCGGCTGGATCCTTCCGAGTACTGCATCAAAATCAAAGGTGTGGAGGTCGGGAAGGGAAGTCTACGGTTGGGTAGCTACCTTGCCATCAATCCAGGCAAAGTGAAAGAAGAGGTTCCTGGAGAGCCCACGCGGGACCCCGCTTTTGGATTGCCAGCCCTCTGGATCGCGGAGGAGGATCGGGACAGGGCAGAACGGGCTGGGTACACCGTTGTGGATCCTCCTTCCATCATCGCTACCCACCTGACGGAAATCATCAAACGGCATGCAGCGGAAATCCTCGGCAGGCAGGAACTGCAGGCAATTCTCGACACCCTGAAAAAGGATTATCCCGCTGTGGTGGATGACGTTTTGAAGCATCTGTCCCTGGGGGAGATCCAGAAGGTTCTGCAGGGATTGCTTCGGGAACGGGTGTCCATACGGAATACAGTGGCTATTTTGGAATGTCTAGCCGACTATGGAGCCATTACGAAGGATATCCCCTTCCTTATCGAAAAAGTGAGGCAGGCTTTGGCTCGCCAGATCTGTCAACAGTATGCGGATGAATCGAAAACCCTTCGGGTATTTACCTTGCACCCCAAATTGGAACAGATGATCATAGACTCGAGGGTGGAAACGGCCGGAGGTCTTGTTGCCGGCTTGAAACCGGAAGTTCACCGCAAATGGATCAACAGTCTGGCCAATGCTGTCCGTACCGTGCAGGAACAGGGGTACTTTCCCATCATCCTCTGTTCGGAGGCGGCCCGACCGTTGGTACGCTCCAGTACGGCAAGAGACTTCCCGGACTTGGTGGTTCTTTCCGTGCCGGAGATCGTTCCAGACGTAAAGCTGGAGGCTTTGGGCGAAATTAAATTGGAAGGGTAGGAGCTATGCAGTATTTTACCGAGCAAGCGTACTCCCATAGGGAAGCCTTAGAAAAGATCCGTCAGAAGTACGGGGATCAAGCCAAGATATTGACCCACCGCACGATCCGGATCGGAGGATTTCTCGGATTGTTCGCCAGGGAAGGCGTGGAGATTACAGGGTATGTGGCGAACGAACTTCCCAAAAAGAAGGTGCTGGACCTGGAAGAGGAAAAGAAGAAAATCCTCACTGCGGTGCAGGTGGCCCCTAAAGTTCCGGATGTCTCTCTGAAGGAAGTATTGAAAGAAGTCCAGGCGATCAAAGAAAAACTCGAGACTCCCCCCTCCCGGAAACTGGAAACTCATCCTACCATCCAACGGATCGAGGAACTGTTAAAAGAGAATGATTTCACGGAATCCTACATTCGAAGGCTTGTGGAACGGATGAAGAAGGAGTTTTCCCTGGAGCAACTGGAGAACTTCGATGCAGTGCAGGACCAGGTGGTAGAATGGATCGGGGAGTCCATTCGAATTTATCATGAGAAGGATCGCGGAACTCCGATCGTGTTCATCGTGGTAGGCCCTACCGGAGTCGGAAAGACCACTACCATAGCGAAACTGGCTGCCCTCTATGGGATCAGTGCGGCCCGTCCGAACAAGGTACGGATCATCACCATAGACAATTACAGGATCGCCGCAAAGGAGCAGATCGAAACGTATGGAAACATCATGGGGATTCCGGTGGCCTGCGCAGAGACCTACACTGATTTGAAGAAATTTCTAGCCCTCTATCAGGACGTAGATCGGATCTTCATAGATACCATTGGGAAAAGCCCGAGGGATTTCGTGAAATTGGCAGAGATGAAGGAGCTTTTGGAAGCGGCTTCCGGCAGGGCTACCGTGCATCTAGCCCTCAGCGCCACTACCAAAGCGGCCGACATTCTCGAGATCATGGGGCAATTCGAACCTTTCGGCTACAGTTCCGTGATCATCACCAAACTGGATGAAACCTCCCGGGTAGGTTCCATCATCAGTACCCTGGCCGAACGGGGGAAGGCGGTGTCCTACTTTACCGACGGTCAGAGAGTACCGCAGGATATCGAACTGGCCACTCCCGTTCGTTTGCTCATGCGGTTACAATCTTTCCGGGTACAGCGGGAGATCCTAGAAAAAAAGTTCAAGAATTCATCGGAAGACGTGTATGTGGGAAAGGAGTGAAGCATGCCGGACCAAGCGGAAACCCTCAGAGAGATGATGCGGGTAAAAACGAGTGTCTCATCGCCATCGGCACGAAATACGCGCATCATCACAGTCGCCAGCGGGAAGGGGGGAGTAGGGAAGACGAACTTTTCTACCAATCTGGCCATTGCATACGCTCAGATGGGAAAGCGGGTGGTATTGATGGATGCGGATCTGGGATTGGCCAACGTGAACGTGATTCTTGGCATCATCCCTAAGTATAACCTGTACCATCTGATACGTAAGCAGAAGAGTATGCAGGACATCATCCTGGACACCAACTACGGAATCCAGATCGTGGCAGGGGCCTCGGGGTTTGCCCGAATCGCCAACCTTTCCGAAGAAGAACGGAAACAATTCGTGGAAGAGATTTCGAAATTGTCCATAGCGGATGTCATCATCATCGATACCAGCGCGGGGGTTTCCAACAACGTGATTTCTTTCATCGCTGCCGCCGATGATGCCATTATCGTAACCACCCCGGAACCCACAGCCATGACGGATGCCTACGGAATCATCAAGATCATTGCGACGGAAATCGAAAACCTGAACCTGGGGTTGAAACTGGTAGTGAATAGAGTGAAGAGTGTGGTGGAAGGAAAGAAGGTGGCGGAGCGGGTCATTACTATCGCGGGACAGTTCTTGAACGTGAAAGTGGATTATCTAGGGTATATCTACGAGGATTCCGCTGTACAAACCGCCGTGCTCAGGCAGAAGCCCTTCATCATCCTGGATCCGAAGGCAAAGGCCAGCATCTGCATGAAACATATCGTATCCAGGCTGGAAAAAGTGGATTACAAGGATGGAGGAGGCATAGGGGAATTTGTTCGTAAATTGCTGGGGAAATCCTGATGCTTGACGATAGAATGCATTTCCCCTAAGCTAGTTTCAGGGTATAAAATGGTGTCAGATGGAGAAGAGTAAGGTTGTTCTGTGGGGAGGTATAGGGGGATTTCTCTTCTCGGCCCTATGGGGAGTGGTGGGAGGAGTATCCTTCCTTACATTGCTGTTTCGAGCTCTGGTGGGAGGCGTATTTTTCGCGTTCCTGCTAGGAGCCAGCCTGTGGATCATGGAACGATTCTTACCCGAGCTTATCCAGCCGATGGAAGGGGAAAAGGAGGGGGGGAATCAGGTGGATCTGGTGATTCCTGAACACAACCCGCATCTGGAAGAAAAAGCCGAGGAGATAGCCCCGCCCCTATCGGAAACCAGTGAGTTCGAAGATTTCGTGGAGGAGGTCGAGGAAGTTTCCAAACCCCTTACCTCCAACAATCCTGAGGCATCTACGGGTGCTCCCGTTGTGACCGACGAGGAAACGACAGATGATCTGCCCGATCTAGGGGGCTTTGCCGATGCCTTCGAAGGAGGAGCAACCCCTGAGGCCTTGTCACCGGGGATGCATTCCGGCCGCGAGAAAGAGAAGGCCCTGGATGGAGGAGACCCAGCCGTTCTAGCTAAAGCGATTCAGACATTGTTAAAGAAGGACAAAGAAGGGTAAACTGGTAAAGAAGGGTAAATGGGTATGGAGGAAAAAGTCTTGGACGAAAAGACGGAAGAGGAACTCTGGAGAACCTATAAAAAAACGAAAGATCCGAAAATCAGGGATTTTTTCGTGAAGCAGTATGCCCCTCTGGTGAAGTATGTGGCTGGGAAAATCGCCATCGGTATGCCTCATACCGTTGAGTTCGATGATCTGGTTGGATTTGGGATCTTTGGGTTGTTCGATGCCATTAAAAAGTTCGATCCCGACAAACATGTAAAGTTCAAGACCTACGCAGTGACACGGATCCGAGGCGCCATTTTCGATGAGCTTCGGTCGATCGATTGGGTTCCTCGATCGGTTCGGCAAAAGACTCGGGAGATCGAAGATACCATGAGAAGTCTCGAAGCTTCTCTGGGACGAGCTGCCAGTGACAAAGAACTGGCGGGTGCATTGGGGGTGTCGGTAAAAGAGTTCGAAAAGACCATGCTGAAAATCAGCGGAACGTCGATCCTCTCCTTGAACGACGTGTGGTTCACGGGAGAAGAGAATGACAATGTATCCATTGCCGACAGCATCGAGTCTCCGCAGAGCATGAATCCCGAAACCATCGTTGAAAAAGAAGAAATCAAGCGGGTGATTATCAAGGCCATTGAAGAACTGCCGGAAAAAGAGAAAAAAGTTCTGATCCTCTACTATTACGAGGATCTTACGCTGAAAGAAATTGGCAAGGTGTTGGATGTGACGGAGTCGAGAGTCTCCCAGCTTCATACGAAGGCGATCATGCGACTCCGGGCGAAACTTACCAACATCAAAAAGGGGATTCTTTAAATGGTTACCCTGGAACAAATTCGGGAGTACCTCAAGGAACAGGCGGAACAAGACAGGTTTCGCAAGCGCGTGCAGGCCACAGGGGAAACTCTGGAAGATGCCTTGACGCAAGCCTCCATCGAGTTGGGGGTGCGGATCCGGGATCTGGAGTACGAGATACTGGAGAAAGGTTCCAAGGGTACCTTTGGATGGGGAAAAAAGCCCTGGGTGATCGTGGCGTATGAAGCATTGAAACCAAAGGAGAAGGAACAGACAGAAGAAAAACTGGAGATGGATTTCGGCTTTGCCGAGGATCGCAAGAGCGAACACAGGGATGGAAAAGTCTGTGTCCGATTGACTCCCGAAGGGGTTTTCCTGAAGGTTTCCCCACCCCAGGGGAAGGGAAGACGGGTAACGGAACGGGAAGCGATCGACAAGATCAATCGTCGGTATGGGGGGCGATTTGATACGGGTATGGTTTCCAAAGTCGTGAGATATGCGGATAACGAGTGGGTAAAGATCGCAGATTACATGCATAACCCGGCCAACGATCCGATGATGTCGGTGGATATTATCGATGCGGAAATGCGGGCTCTGTTGACCTTGCACCCTCCAGGGGCAGGAGGAGCGGATCCCACTTTCGATGCCATGGTAGAGTTTATCCAGAGAAACGGGGTGGTACATGGAATCAAGGAGGAAGCTATCCGGGAGTTGGAGGAAGATCCGCAGTATGGGGTTCCTATCCTTGTGGCCGAAGGGACAAAACCGAAGAATGGAAGGGATGCCTATATCGTGTACAGCTTTGAACGAAACACCTCCCAGGTGAAACTGAAGGAAAAGGACGGACGGGTAGACTTCAAGGAACTGAATTTGATCCAGAATGTGGTGGAGGGCCAGGTTCTGGCGCGAAAGATCCCTCCGGAACATGGGGAAAGCGGAAGGACTGTAACGGGGAAGCTTCTTCCCGCAAAGGATGGGAAGGATTGCGAGATTCCCATCGGCAAGAATGTTCGGTTGTCGGAGGATGGGAATTCTGCGATAGCGGAGATCAACGGACAGGTAATAATAACCGCCGACAAAATCAACGTAGAACCCATCTTTGTAGTGGAGGGAGATGTGAACTTGAAAACGGGGAACATCCTCTTCTTGGGAACCGTCATGGTAAAGGGGAATGTGGAGGATGGTTTTTCCGTCAAGGCGGCTGGGAATATCGAGGTGATGGGAAGCGTGGGAAAGTGTGACCTGGATGCAGAAGGGGACATCATCGTACACCAGGGAATTGCTGGGAAAACTACGGGGAAGGTCCTTTCCGGGCATTCCGTCTTTGCCCGATTTATCGAGAACGCTACCGTGGAAGCGGCGGAAAACGTTGTGGTGAGCGATGGGATCATCAACTCAACGATCATTGCCAACAAGAAGATCATCTGCAAGGGGAAACGAGCTGCCATTGTGGGTGGCCACCTCCGGGCCTCCGAGGAGATTAACGCCAAGATCCTCGGGTCCGTGTCTGGCAGCGAGACGATCCTAGAAGTGGGGTACGACCCAAAGAGCAAGGAAAGACTGGACGCATTGAATCAGCGGCGGGAAGAACTCCTGAAAGAATCGGAGGATGTCAATTTGAACCTGGGCACCTTGATGAACTTGAAGAAGATGAAGAAAACCCTTCCGGAGGAAAAGGAACGATACTATCAGGAGCTCTTGAATCGCAAGCGAGAGATAGCCGAGGAGTTGGAAAAGATCAAGACAGAGTCGGAAGAGATCAAGAACTATCTGTCCCAACTGAAAATCAGTGGGAAAATTTGTTCTTCCTCTACCGTGTTCCCCGGAGTGAAAATCTATATCAAGGATGCATTCCTGGAAGTGAAGAACGAGTTCAAGGGTGTAACCTTCATTGCGGAGGGGAATCTGGTAAAGGTGACGAAGTACGAAGAACCGGAGGATGAGGATCTGCAGAAATCATAATGGCACTGAAACCTATTGATTTACAAGTTCTATTTTCCCGTCTCAACGAACTGAGCCGTGAGCAAGCGGTACAGAAAGAGTTGCTTATCCATCAACAAACTGTAAAAACGAATGAAATTCTCAAAGAAACGGACCAGAAGACCCACGCCGTTACCCACACTACCGAGGTGGAACAGGGAGAAACCGAAAGAGTCCGAAACGAGGGCAGGGGAAAAGGGCAGAGACGTCAAGCCGGTGCCCGCCCTTCAAAACCATCCTCGGAACAGGAAGAGGAGCCACCCCTAGAGGTCGTGCAGGATCCCAATTTGGGTAAAAACGTCGATCTAACAGGATAGTAGAGTTTCCTATGAGTTTGAGCCTATGGATCATCATCAATATCCTGGTTCTCTTCGGGATGTTCCTTTACTTGAACGGCAAGATCGAACGGAAATTGCAGATCCATCAAACCGTGGCAAAAGCGAGGAAAGAGCTCGAAGGGATCCTCGTAGAATTGAATCATGCTACGGAACGGAACGTAGCCTTGGTGGAAGATCGGATACTTCAGTTGAAGAAATCCCTCGAAGCGGTAGACAAACGCTTGGCTGTATTACATCGGGAAACGGAAAAGAAATTCCCCGCCACATACCATTCTGTACTGCAGAAACAGGAAGTCTCCTTGAGTGAGGCGGAGTTCAAAGACGAGAAACGGAGAGAGTTTTCCAAAGCCGAAGTCCTGGATCTGTATAATAAGGGGATCTCTCCTTCCCTCATCGCTGCCCGATTAGGGACTACCGTAGGGGAAGTGGAATTGATCATTTCCCTCCAAGATCGCAAGGAAAGGGAAACATACGATCATGAAAGTACAAAACAAAGCTGAGTTGAAAACGTTGTTTCATCAGGATGGGAAGAAGGCCCTCGAGGGAATTGGGCGATTGTTCGCTCTGATGGATCAAAAAAAGTGGAGCTCTGGTTTGGCTAATGAGGTTTTTCAATGGATCCATTCGTTGAAGTCCGAAGCTTCTTTTCTGGGATATTCGAAGGTAGTTGCCGATGCGGAAGGTATGGAGGAGCAGCTCGCCAAGTTCAGGAAGGCTCTCCCTACCGAAAAGGAATGGAAGGATTTCCGGCAACTGTATCTTGCCCTGGAGAAGGATCTGGGTGCTATCCTCAAAGGTGTGGAATTGGAACTATCCCCTCAACACGTACCCCAGGTAGGCAACCTGAACGATTTCGAAAAGGTTCTGTTAAAAGAAGCGAAGGTCAGAGGAGAAGTGTTGTATCGGGTAGATGCGGAAGTGGACGATGGGGAAGTGATGCCCTTTCCCCGGTTATACCTGCTGATCAATACTTTAGAACTGCGTACCAACGTACTTCGCATCACTCCTTCCTTGGAGACCCTGCAAAAGGAGAAATATAGAAGCTGCTCCCTGTTGATCACTTCATCCTCCCCGATTGCCCATCTCCGATCCTGGACCCAGATAAACGGCCTGAAGAAGGCGGACATTCAACCGATACCGATGGAGGAGTTCATCGGAGAAGAGGAACTGCCCCCGAACTGGAAGGCAATCGCTCCCCTCCTTCTATACCGGAAAGATACCTTCAGGATGCTTACCCTTTCTTCCCACTTCTTTCACGGGCAGGAACTTCTCGCTAGCTGCATGGAAGAGACAAACTCCCCGTTGAAGCACGCTTTGCTGGAAGGGATCCTTCAGCAGACAGGTATTTCTGCAGATCTGCTCCTGAAAAAAGCCTCGCAACTGGTTTCCGATCTGGCTTCCCAGTTAGGGAAAGAAGTCTCTTTCCATGAGGAAGGCGACGAAAATACGAAGATTCCCTACCGAGCCTTCGAAGTACTCAATACAGTGATGAATCATCTCCTCAGGAATGCGGTGGATCATGGCATCGAACTTCCGGAAGAACGGAGGAGGATCGGAAAATCCTCTTCGGGGAATATAAGGGTATCCATCAGAAAGGAAGGGGCCCTCTATTCGATCCGGGTAGAGGACGATGGGAAGGGGATCGATCGAGAGGCAATTCTATCGAAAACCCGAGATGCCGGAGATAAGGATGTACTTTCCCTTTTGATCGATGGCGGGGTGAGCACAAAGGTTTCTCTGGTTTCCGGTAGGGGTGTAGGATTACAAACCGTCCATTCCCTCGTGGAAAAACTGGGGGGCTCCCTCAGCCTGGAAACCGAACCAGGTAAAGGTTCCCTATTCGAGGTGCGATTCGACCTACTTTCTTTGAAGCATCCGGTGTTCCCCTGTGGGCAGGGGGAAGGGCAGTTTCACGTGCCCAAGGTACTGGTGGAAGAGGTATTCCCCCTAACTCCCCCGTCCGTCCGTAGGGAGGGGGAAAAACTATTCTACCCCCTGAAGGGGAAGGCTATCCCCGTGCTGGGCTTGAGTCCCGCTGTACAGGCGAATGGGGGGATAGGAATCTTCCTGAGCCTTGCGGAACGTCCAGGAGTGCTCTGGGCGGAAACTGTGGGGGAAGAACGGTGGATCCCGCCCCCCATGCTACAAAAGGATCTATCGAATCTCATATCCTTCTTGTTCTCCCGGGAATAAAAAAAACGGTATGCCTGGACGTCGAATTGCATACCGTCTAGAGAGTAGTGAACAACCCTCCATTAAAAATAATCGGTTTCTAGGGGAAAATCTTGAGAAGTTTCCTAAAAGGACACGTTCCTAGAAAGAACTTCCCTGTGAAAGCGTATCGAATCTAGGAGATCCGTGTAGATCCGGAGGGAGTTTTCGAGGGTTTGGTCCACTGTGGATGCTTTGGACTGTTCGATGCTCAGGAGGGTTCTTGCCAGGAGAAAACCTGCGATATCGTGGTATTCGTGTGTAACAATTCTCTCGTCGATTCTGTTCAGAAGCTCGAGATCGGTCTTTTCATGCTGTATCTCATGATTTCGCAGGGCATGAACTATCTGGATTCCCTCTCGAGCGATTTCTTCCAGGGTGTCCAATCCTTTCAGGATTTCCTTCCTCCCCGTTTCGATGGCACTGCTTTCAGGCAGAACAGGAGGGGTTTGGTCGATTTCTTTCAACAGGGAGTCTATCGAACTCCGACAGGATGGATACTCCAACACTGCTTCCAAGGGAACCCATTCCACTCCTTCGATTTTCAGTCCATGCCGGGAAAGGGTCAGGGTTCGAAGGTCACGATGCAATTTCCCCTGTATTTCGAACCAATCACGGTACACGAGCATTCTCTGATCGGTAAGGACTGTGTTCCCATCGTTGGAAGGCAGACAGAGGGGAGTGGCTTCCTGTAAGTATCGGAAGAAGTGAGTCTCTTCCGGGTCAAGACGAGTCCGGATGGAAAACACCCTTTCTTCGAAGAAACTCCCTCTGCAATGGGTGCGCTTCCGTGGAAAGGACAGATCCAGTCCCGCCATCACGATGGGATTACAACCGAGAAGTCGGGCAAAATCCCATGCGCTGGTGGCGACCGAGCCTCCCGCTCCCAGGGATGCCCTCTTCCCGATCTTCTCCTCCAGATACCTTCCCAGGGGGAACAGAGAGCCTGCTAGAAACGTCCTGCCTGGGAACTTGCGAAAAATCGTGGGATGGGTAGATGGTTCTGACACCAGGCGCGAAGAGCGTACAACCGCTCGGTCGAGGTGTCGTGTGTTCCAGTATTGGGGATCCATCACCACCAGGAAGTCTGGTTCCGCCTGGGATCCCAGGCACGCGCGATAACTCGTATCTACCGCGATCATGAGAAACTTCTCCCGTAGGGTGGGAAGGTGGGGAAGGATTTCGTCCAGAGAGGGGCCGGCCGCAATTACCAATGCCGGAATAGAGGAGAACTTTCCCTTCAAGGCCTCGATTCCGCCGTATCGGGATAGAAGATTCATATTGCGACTCAGGTTTCGAACCCAGAGTTTTCCGAAACGGGCCAGGGTATGGAGGTTCACCTGCCGGCGGGAAAGAACTCTCTGCAAGCGTCGTTCCAGATCCCTATAGAACTCCCCATGCAGTTCCACCGAAGGCCTGAATCGGTAGATGGTAAAAGGTGTCTCTTCGATCGAGTGGAGAAGATGATCTACCACACTTCCATCGGTTCCTAAGAAAATGCGAACCCGGTGGTGGGATACCAGTGCACCACAGTCCCTCAACTCCCGTGCGGATTGAAACAGAAGGGGGTCTGGTTCTACAACCCATACCTTCGCCCTGGGAAAGAGGGAAAGAATCGCTTCCACATGGTACCCTAGACCGAATCCAAATACCACGATTCCCTCTGCCTCGCGGGGAAGGGCTTCCTGCACGGCTCGTTCCGCTTCGCGTCTAGGGTCGATTCTGCTGTGCAGGGTTACCCCTTTCCATACCCCAGAGATTTCTCCGCTTCTGGTGAGGATGGGTTCGATTCGATCGGGATTCATCGCAGCTCCAGCACGATCTCCATACCCGGTTTCACGGGAGTACCTGGAGGAGGAGTCTGTTTATAAACCCATCCGGATCCGTTGAGGATCACCTTCACATCCTTTCTGCTGAGAAGGGGGAGGAGTGCTTTCTTGGGTAAACCGGTAAAGTCGGGTACTGTGTGATCGAGGGGGGGGACGGTTACCCTGGGCACGGTAAGGGTTCCCGGGTGGCTATATACCTGTTCGCCTTCTCTAGGAATCCCTAGATACGGCACCAGGAACTCTCCCACCTTCTGTATGAGAGGTGCCGCAATCCTGCCCCCGAAGTAGCTATCCCCTTTCGGACTTTCCACTACCGCGTAAACGATTACCTGGGGAGAGTCTGTAGGAAACAGGGCAAGGCAGCTTGCGATGAAGGCGGTATCGCTATATTTCCCCGTTTGAGGATCTACCATCTGAGCGGTACCGGTCTTTGCAGAGACCCGGATTCCAGGAATCTGGGCTCGGGTAGCCGTGCCGCCCGGTTCCGTGACGGATGCCATGTATTCGAGGATTTTCCGAGCCGTAGAGGGCGAGATCACCTGATGGATGGGTTCCCGGGTGTACTCCTTCACCAGCTTCCCATCGGGGGTGAGGATTTTTTTTACGATGTGGGGTTGGAGAAGCATTCCCTCGTTTGCCAGCGCTGTAGCGGCTTTTACCATTTGGATGGCGGTTACCGCCACTTCCTGGCCGATGGCAATGGTGGGTTTCGAACGGATAGACCAGGTGCGGGGAGGTCGTAAGGTTCCTGTTTCTTCGCCGTTCAAGGGAATCCCCGTTGCCTCGCCAAAACCGAATAGTTTCAGCATCCGGTAGAAAGCTTCGCTACTGGCCCGATCGGATGCGTAAGCCGCTCCCGCATTGCAGGAATATTTCAGAATGTCCCGAACATTCACATTCCCATGCCGTCCCAAACAGTTGATCCTTACGAGTTTTCCGTCCGGAGCCTGCTTCTCATAGTACCCATTACAGAAAAAGGTATCTTCCTCTTGCACAACCCCCAGTTCGAGGAGAGAGGCCATGGAGAAAACTTTGAACACCGATCCGGGCTCGTAGAGGAGGGATATGGGCTTGTTTTTCATGGTGGAAGGATTCAGGGAAGACAGATTGTTGGGGTCATAGTTAGGTAAAGAGGTATAGGCAAGTATATCCCCTGTTTTGGCGCTCGCCACGATGATCATTACAGAGGAGGCCTTATTTTCTCTGAATGTATCTTCTGCAATTTTCTCTACCGCCTCCTGAAGGGGAAGATCGATCGTGAGGAACAGTTGGTTCCCGTACACCATCTCCTGGGAGCTCCCGATTACAGGGGGAGTGAGTTCCTGATTGAAGGTATACTCCAATGCATCCAACCCGATATTGTCTACCCCTACGTATCCGATTACGTGGGAAGCTGTACTCTTCGCAGGGTAGTTTCTTCCAAACTCGGGGACCAAGGAAATTCCTTCCAATTTCCCTTCCGACAGTTGGGCTAGGACTTTGCTGTTTTCTGTAGGTGAAATTTTCCGTTTGATGAACACGAATCCCGTACTGTTTTTGAACTTTTCCAGAATCTGTTCCTCCGGGATACTGAGGATTTCCCCTAAAATCTTGCTGGTTTCCTCCCGTTGGGTCACGTGGGGCACCCATGCGCTCACTGAGTTGAGCTTCGTCTGTATGGCCAGAATCCTTCCGTTACGGTCTAGAATGGGCCCCCGTTCTACCGGCGGCAGGCTGATCTGAGAATCGATCCCGATCCCCTCTCCGCCGAGCATGATGTATCCGAATTGCAATAGGATGATCAGGGAACAGACACCCAGGGAGATTACAACGATTCGAAAGCGTCGATTGCGGAGGTTTTCTGTCATTTTCCTCTTCCAGGAATCGAGAAAATCACCTTGCCCCATACCTGTTCCATCGATACAGAACCGTACAGGCGAGAATCGACGGAAAACGTATGGTTGTCACCCTGCACAAAAACACCGAAGGGGGTCCTTCGGATGCACCTTTTTATGGAAAGTAAGCCGGTAAGAGGATCCTGCAGGAGAAGGATATCCTCCTGTTCGGGTTGCCTCCATAGAAAAAGGTACCTTTGTGAAAAAGGAATCCGGAGCCCGTAGGCAAGCTTATTGATCAACACCAATCCATGGGAGGGGATAAGAGGTTCCATGGAACTACCTTCCACCAGGCAGGGCTCGAGGAAAAAGAGGCGTATACCAACGAAAAGAACAATTGCTGCCAGGACTCCCTTGACCGTTTCCAACAGGATCTCCCCTGCAACCTGAAATTTGGTTTCTACTATAATCGTTCGTTTTTATCCTGTCGATAAGGGAATAAGGCATATGATGTTGGAATTGATCGACCAGAACGTGACAAGAAGACCTGCGCTGCGAAACAAGGTAAAGATGGCTGTTCTTGCCTCCCGGATCAGGATGAACCTTCGAACGGCAGCCTTTCGTATTCCCTTTGTGTGGATCGGTCTGGGCATCGCCCTCACCATGGGGTTGGTGGAGAGCGGAATGTCCTCCCATGCCCTATGGGCACGAGGGAAGGAAATCGAACTTCCTGCGGAATCGGAATTGGAACAGATCCTGACATCCGCCGTTTCAGAACCTCAGGGAAAAGAAGTCCCCTACCAGGTACCTCAGGTAGAGCGATTCCCCGAGCTTTCCCTCAAGACATACAAAATGAAACCGGGAGAAACCTTGCTCGAAGTTGCGAAGAAGCACGGGATTCGCCTGGACACTCTCATCAGCATGAACGAAATCACCGATGTCAGAAAGGTGCCCGCAGGTGCCGAACTCCTCATACCTAATAAGGATGGGATCCTCTACAAGGTGAATCGGGGAGATTCCCTTTCGAAGATCGGTTCCCTATACAATACAAACGTTCGCTATCTGGTAGATGCGAATGATCTGGGATCCTCCGTGATCCATCCCGGAATGAAACTCTTTATCCCGGGAGCTCGGCTACCGGAGATGGAACTGAAACGTATCCTGGGAGATCTATTCCTGTTCCCCACAACGGGCAGAATCACTTCTACCTTTGGGATTCGGCCGGATCCTTTCACGGGGGTACGAAGGTTCCATAATGGTATAGATATCGCCCATGATCCCGGGACACCAGTGCATGCCGCGATGGCGGGCAGGGTAGCCAAGATTGGGGTACATCCCAGTTACGGAAGGTACATCATTATCACTCATGGGGGAGGGTTCCAGACCTTCTATGCCCATCTCCAATCGATAGGTACCACGGAAGGGAAATCCGTTTCCCAGGGTGAAGTGATCGGTGAAATGGGATCTACGGGATATTCCACCGGTCCTCACCTCCATTTTTCAGTATTCAAGAATGGGAATCCTGTAGACCCGTTGCAATTTTTTCGATAAAATGGACATGTTCTGGGAGGAGATATGAGGAAGGTTGCGATTTTTATTATTATACTCTTTGCCTTGGTAGCTTTTATCAACGCGTATTCCGTTGCCCGAGCCCATGCAGAGCCTCACCCCTCTGTGGAGAGGTCCCTCTCCCTGTAGGATCGCCTGCTCCCCTCTAGCCTTACACATTACAGACGGTATCTATTAAATCCCTAAGAGAGAGTTACTGGAATCTACCGTGACAGTACTTGTACTTCTTTCCGCTCCCGCAGGGGCAAGGATCGTTTCGACCCACCTTGGGTACGGTACGCCGTACCTGGACATGGCTTTCTCCCATCCCCTGATTCCCGCTCTCGAAGGCATTTACCGCATGGTGAGTAGCTGTCCCTGCGGGAACTTTTGAAGGCTGAAGGGGCCGTTCTTTGGCTTTCTCGATGCGGATCTGGAATAATTTCTTGGCAATGCTTGTCCGTATGTCGTAGAGAAGCTGGTCGAAGATCTCGAATCCTTCCAGTTTATATTCCAGTAACGGATTTTTCTGCCCATAGGAACGGAGGTACACCGCTTCCCTTAGGGCCTCCAGATTCTCCAGATGATCCTGCCATTTGGAATCGATCGCTTTTAGGTACTCGAACCGAATGATCAGGTTAAAGGTCTCCGGGCCCACCAGTTCTGCCTTGGAATAAAGATCCGTACGGAGCTCTTGCAGAACGAAAGATTTGAACTCCTCCGGGCTGGTTCCCACTAGATCGTCCACTGCCTTACGGGGAACGTACTGGAAAGTGGCTTTCAACTTTTTGAGCACTTCTGCAAGTACGGTAGCATCTTCTCCACGGGTCTTCGTATAGGGGAGGAGAATTTCTTCGAGCATTTCCTCTGCAGTGGCTATCACTCGTTCGATCAAAGCGGGATCCTGGAGTATCTCATCCCGACGGGCATAGATGAACTTTCGCTGTTCGTTCAGTACGTCATCGAACTCCAAAAGATGTTTTCTGATTTCGAAATTGCGCTCCTCCACTTTCATCTGCGCACGTTCTATGGAGCGGTTCAACAGGGGATGATTGAGAGGTTCCCCGGGACGCATTCCCACTTTTTCCAGCAGGGATTTCAGGTTCCCTCTCCCCCCCCCGAACAACCGCATCAGGTCATCGTCCATGGAAAGGAAAAAACGGGATTTCCCCGGGTCTCCCTGTCGTCCAGAACGGCCGCGCAGCTGATTGTCGATTCGACGGGATTCGTGCCTCTCGGTTCCCAGTACGTAGAGCCCTCCCAACTGTTTCACCTCTTCGTACTGTTTGAGCCAGAGGGCAAACTCCTTCTGGTAGGCAGCCCTGTATTCTTCCTCTGTGGCAGTGGTACCTGCCTTCTTCCGGGCTCGAAACTCCGGGTTACCCCCCAGTTTGATATCCGTACCTCTACCGGCCATGTTGGTGGCAATGGTTACCGCCCCCTTCGCCCCAGCCTCCGCGATGATCAACGCTTCCCGGGCATGATTCTTCGCGTTCAACACCTCGTGCTGGATTCCCCGTTTCAACAGCATCTTGGAGAGGCGTTCCGATTTTTCAATGGAGATGGTACCCACGAGGATCGGTTGCCCTTTCCGGTGGACCTCCTCGATCTCGGAACAGATCGCTTCGTACTTGTCTGACTCGTTCAGGTAAATCAGATCATCCTCGTCTATGCGGATGACAGGCCTATTCGTGGGGATTACCACCACATCTAGGTTGTAGATTTTGTTGAACTCCTTCGCCTCCGTATCAGCCGTTCCCGTCATTCCTGCAATCTTTTTGTACATCCTGAAGTAGTTCTGGAAAGTGATGGTGGCAAGGGTCCGGTTCCTTTCTGCCACACGTATGTTTTCCTTGGCTTCGATCGCCTGATGGAGCCCATCGGAGTACCGTCTCCCGTACAGGATTCTACCGGTGAACTCATCCACGATCTGTACCTGTCCATCCTGTACCACATAATCGGTATCTTTGTGGAATAGATGGTGAGCCCGGAGGGCCTGGGTTACGTAGTGGATGTACTCGAAGTTTTCATCCAGGAAGAGAGAACCCTGAATGATCTTCCTCGCCTGCAGGATCTCTTCCAGGTGATTCAGCCCCTCGTCGGTAAAGGAGATTCGCTTTCCCTTTTCGTCTATCTTGAAGTCTCCCCGGGGTTCTTCGGGGTATTCGCCTGTAACGGGATCTTTCTCGCATTCTACGAGGAACTTTACCACTTTGTTGGCATTGAGTATTTTTGTGGTATCGTCTTCTGCCGCACCCGAAATGATCAAGGGCGTCCTTGCCTCATCGATCAGGATGGAGTCGATTTCGTCGATGATGCAGTATTCATGGCCTCTCTGTACTCTCCCTTCGAGATCGTAGCGCATATTGTCTCGAAGGTAGTCAAATCCAAACTCGTTGTTGGTCCCATAGGTGATGTCCGCTGCGTAGGCGATTTTTCGAGCATTGGTGTCCATCTGGGATAGAACTACTCCCACGGAGAGACCTAGAAACTTGTAGACCCTTCCCATCCATTCGGAGTCCCGTTCTGCCAGGTAGTCGTTCACCGTTACGATATGGACTCCTTTTCCCGTTAGGGCATTCAGGTAGGCCGCTGGAACTGAGGAGATCGTTTTTCCCTCTCCCGTTTTCATCTCCATGATTTTCCCCTGGTGAAGGACGATCCCTCCCAGGACCTGTACATCGTACAAGCGTTCGCCCAATACCCTGCGGGCGGCTTCTCGGGCCAACGCGAAAGCCTCCGGGAGAATGGAATCTAGGGTATTGCCTTCCGCTACCATACTCTTGAGCCGGGCTGTTTCTTTAGGAAAGTCCTCGTCTCGCAACTGCATGGCCCAGAGTTCCTTTGCGTTTACCCCATGGAGCACGGGAAGTAAGGAAGAAATATCTTTATCGTTTTTCGACCCTAGAAAGGCCTCGATTATTTTTTGCACCATAGTAGAAATCTAACTTTTACGGGAGAATGGGTCAAGATTGACAATGGAAAGCTCCCTGGCTACACTACCCCAATGGGTATGGGTACAGGGAAGGGTAAAGGATGGGGAGGCGTATGCTGTACTCTCCTCATTCTCGTAAGTGTCGGTTTTTCTGGATGTAAACAAAGCTCCCCCATTACTCTTGAGAGGGAGGAATTATTCACCCTCACCCTAGGAAAATTGGAAGACCAGCTGGATCTTTTCCATATAACCGAAAGCCCTTATCAGGCACAACCGAGCCTGTGGGCGCAGGAGGGGAGGTTCTATATTTCCAACAACCCATCGGCAAAGGTAATGGTATTTTCCTCCTATGGGGATCTCCTCGCTCTGTACTACAATCCCGAAAAGAATCCGCCTCCTGTGCAGTATCCTGGAGAGAAAGGGGGGGCGGTCTCTAACCGTAAATTGTACCCCTATGCGTTCCATCAGGTAGGAAAGATCGCAGTGACTCCCCAGGGCTCTGTGTACATAGAGGATAAGTTACCTAACGAACGGAGTGTATTCGAGAAAGAACTCGGGGTCCTGCTGAACGGCATCATTCTCCGATTCGAAAACGGAGAATATAGAGGATACCTGGGGCAGGAGGGGATGGGGGGAACGCCTTTTCCCTTCATCGAACGGTTACAGGTGACCCAACGGGAGGATGTGGTGGTAATCTGCCGCACTCCTACCTTATGGATGGTATATTGGTTCTCCCCGGATGGGGCTTTGAAACACAAACTGAACTTTTCTCTCGAGGATCTCCCCATGCCCTTTGAGGGGAAAGTGTATGCAAACCTGGATACCATTTTTCCCTCCCCCGCAACCTCAACCCTCTTCTTCAAGGTAAGCTATTTCAAGGAAGGGTTGGATTCGCAGACGGGGATTCGGTATGGGATCGAACAGGTGGGAACGAAGATCTTTCGCTATAGTTTGCCGGCGGGAGGGTTCAAAGAACTCTTCGATGTGCCGGAGAATCCCACCCTCGTAAGAACGAAGGGAACCACCGATCCCGTAGAGATGCCTCTCGTCTATGAGCTTGTGGGTGTGTTCCCCAACGAACAGTTTCTCTTCCAGAGCGGTCATGGAAAGGACACACGTCAACTGTTGATACTGCAGTCCAACGGCAAAGTTCTTTCTAAAAAGACGATACATATAGAGGATAGTCAGCTCCTCTACTCCACGTTTCATCTTACCTTGGAGGGGATTCTTACCGCTCTTTTGGTTTCCGATGTAGGGGCAAAGGTCGTGTGGTGGCGGACAGATTCTCTTGTGAAGAAGTAAGGGGAATAGAGAGACATGAGACAGACGGTGTGGCAGGAACCGGTACTGTCCTGCAAGGAAGCTTTAGAACTTGACCGTTATGTCCAGGCAGAGTACCAACTGCCTGCAGCTCTATTGATGGAGAATGCAGGCCGATCCGCTGCAGAACATCTTTTGAGAGAGTTCGAGGGCCCCTGGGCCGTTGTGGTGGGAAAGGGAAACAACGGAGGGGATGCGTTGGTTGTAGCTAGGCATCTGCTTCTGAAAGGGGAAAGGGAGATCACTATCCTACTGGCGGATAAGGATCTCGGAGAACTTCCCGCTCTTCACCTTTCGGTTCTGCGAAAAGAAGGGTGCCGGGTGATTCAATTTTCAGAAGAAAAAATTGCCTCTTTGCAAGTACTGAAAGAAAGTAACACCCTCGTAGATGGAATCTTCGGAATAGGATTGCGTGGAGCCGTTCGGGGTGAAGTGAGTGAACTGATAGAGCTGATGAATCGATCGGGCAAAAGAATCGCGAGCCTCGATATACCCAGCGGATTGGGAGACGAGTACCGTCCGGGGTACCCGGTAGTGCAGGCAGAGGAAACCTTGAGCTTTGAAGTCCTAAAGCAATGTCTTTTCTGGCCAGAGAGTAGGACTCACTGCGGAAGAATCCATAGACTTTCGGCAGGTTTCCCCCCGGGATCCCTGTCTCGATTCAAGACCCAGATTGAGCGGATCCATCCCGGCGGCATACCCTATCTGATCCGATACCCCGAACCCTGGGCTTACAAGAATAAACGCGGTCATGTGGCGGTATTTGCCTCTTCCTTAGGAACTACGGGGGCAGGGTTGCTGGCTGCCGAAGCGGTTCTTAGGTCGGGAGCCGGATTGGTGAGTCTTTTCGCTGACTCCTCTGCGTATCCTCTGTTGGCTTCGCAAAGCCGCTCGGTGATGGTAAAGCCTATGCCGCAGGAAGTTTCGGAAGGCTGGGCAAAGGCCTTTTCCGCGATACTGGTGGGCCCTGGATGGGGTAGAGAGGAAACTAGAATCCCCTGGTTGAACAGGATCCTGTCACTCCCGCAGGGAGGCGTGATCGATGCGGATGGACTTTCTATCTTGAAACGAATTCTGGATAGGGAAGGGGAGGTGGACCTCTCCAGATGGGTGCTCACACCTCATCCGGGAGAATTCTGCCTTCTCACCGGCTGCTCCAGGGAAGAGTTCGAGGGCAATCCTTTGCCCAAAGCGCAGGAGTTCGTTTCCAGATACCGATGTGTATTGGTACTAAAGGGACACGTCTCCTACATTCTCGCTCCTGATGGAAGGGTCGGTATCTACGATGGGATGAATCCTTTACTGGGGACGGGGGGTACGGGTGACGTTCTTGCGGGAATGATCACGGGAATCCTGGCACAGGGAGTGGATCCATTCTCTGCGGCTACCGCAGGAGTACTCCTTCTCGGAGAAGCTGCCAGGGAAGCCGAGAAAACCTATGGGTATTTCCTCTCTCAAGACCTTCTATCTTCCATTTCCAGGGTGGTGCTGACCTATGCGGAAAAGTCCAGAAACCTCCGGTGACGGCAACTATACGTACCATTATAGCCGGGAGGAACGCCTCAAAAAAAATCCCAGGGTAAAAGCCGCTTTCTATAGTGAAGATTCCAATTGTCATACCTTGCCCTGTTTTTTCAAACGGAACCGGGGATTGATGTTCCTCCTGATCGATGTGCTGGTTCTGCTTCTCCTATTCTGGGGGTATACCCTGTTCTTCGGTACATCGAAAAACACTCTGGAGAAAGACGGGATAACCTTTTCTCTCTATGCGTATGGAGCCCCCCAGGGTGTTCTGGTCTCCTTCATCCTTCGGGCCGAAAAGAAACCTTCCCACCCGAAAGAGGAAATGAACACGGGGGAATCGATCCTCGTGATCCTCCATCTGAATGGAAAACAGTGGCAACATAGCGTGCCTATTCCAGTTCAGGAAGGCTCGGAACAGGCGTTGCGTGTTTCCATTCCAGAGACAGGGGGAAAAGAGGTGTTGGCTTCATTCTCCTGGAAAGGGAAATCCTACACTCTCTCCACTCCCATAAAACTCTGATTGACCTGGAATAGGGAGTGGTACTATAGTGAGAGCCGAAAGGCATCTAGAATGTATCAATTCTATTTCCTGTCTATCATTATCAATATCTGTCTTTCGGTCTTGCTGTTGCCGGAGATTTTTGCCTCCCGGTTTCCTTCTTTTTCCGCTTTTGTAACGGAACAATGCGGGAAGGAAGACCGTATCATGCTCTTTGGAATCACTGCCCTGGGAGTGGGGGTGTTCAAACTGCTGTCCCCCGTGTATGGGGACGTCCCCTTCTTCGGGGATCTATTGCCTGCGTTGGGGAATCTGGGTGGAGGGGGAATCCTTTTTCTGGAAAACCTGAAGGGGAATCAAGAGGTTCCCATCTTCCGTATTCTCCATACTCTTTTGGTGGATCGGAAGAATCTCTGGGGATACGGATGCCTGATCGCGGGTATCCTTCATTTCTTTCTTCCCAGTATGATCTTCTTCTAGGAGCGTTTGTGGGAGTTTCCACTGCAGCCATCATTTTACGGGGTAGCAAAGTACTTTTGGCTCAACGTATGCCCACGGGTAGCATGGCTTCCCGATGGGAGTTTCCGGGAGGCAAGGTGGAGGAGGGAGAGACTCCCGAGGAAGCGTTGGAAAGGGAACTGCAGGAAGAGTTTGGGGTAAACGTACAGGTACAGGAGCTCCTCTGCACGACCGAGTTCACCCACAAGAATACACCCTTCACCTTATTGGCCTTTCGTGTGGAGTTAGAGCAGGATCCCTCTATCCTGAACGCTCATACGCAGATTGGATGGTTCGAGTTGGACGCTATCCAACAGCTACACCTGGCGGATTCGGACCGTTCCCTATTCGAGAACCTGAAACCTTATCTCAAATTACGGTTCCAGCCTGGATGCAGCCGTTCTTCGGAATGATGATGATCCCGTCCCGAATGAAGTAGTTGCCGTAATCCCCATCCCGCCGGGGAATATCGTCCACTCCAATTCTACAGCCTTCGCCGATCCGGGCGTTCTTGTCGATGATGGCACCCCGGATCCTCGTTCCCCTGCCGATCCCGATATCGGGGATTCCCTTGCGCTTGTTCTCCAGTTTGTCTTCCGGCGTCTCGTAGAAATCGGCTCCCATGCACACTACCCCTTCCAGATTGGAACCTGTTTCCACAATGGACCTGATCCCCAATACGGATCTAGTGACCCAGGAGTTGGTAATGATGCATCCGTCCCCGGTGAGCACTTCCGATAGGGTGGAATAGTTGAATTTCGTGGGGGGAAGGTTCCTCCGTTGGGTGTAGATGGGATGGAGTTCGTCGTACAGGTTGAAGTTGGGATTGATCACGGCGAGGTTTAGGTTGGTATCGTAGAAGGATTTGATCGTCCCGATATCTTCCCAAAATCCCGTAAAGATGTAGGCATGCACCTTCATCTTCCCAATAGCCTGGGGAATGATTTCCTTTCCAAAGTCTGCGAATTCGTTGTTCAACGCCTCCTGCAAAGCCTTTGCCGTAAACACGTAGATTCCCATGGAGGCTAAATATTCTCGCCCTGCAGCCAGAAGCTTTGGATCGGGATGGAGTTTTGCGGGAACTTTCAGATGGGAGATATCCTTCGAAAGATCGGGCTTTTCCATAAACTCGACGATTCTGCCGAGGGAATCCACCCCCATGATCCCGAAACCCGCAGCCTGTTCCCGGGTAACCGGTGTGGAAGAGATGGATATGTCGGCCTTCGATTCGATATGTTTGGTCACGAACTCACGCAGATCCATCCGGTAGAGCTGGTCGCCCGAAAGGATCAGGTAGTAATCGGGATTCTGGTCTCGGAAATGATTGAAGTTTTTCCTTACCGCGTCGGCGGTTCCTTCGTACCAGCTGGAACTGTCGAAGGTTTGTTCCGCAGCGAGAATCTCGCAGAACCCCTTCGAGAAGGAATCGAATATATACGTTTGGGAGATATGCATGTGGAGGGAAGCGGAGTTGAACTGGGTCAAGATATAGATCTGCTTGAAGTTCGAATGAATGCAGTTGGAAATAGGAATGTCCACGATGCGGTACTTAGCCCCAAAAGGCACCGCCGGTTTAGCTCTGTCTTTGGTAAGCGGATATAGCCTCGTACCCTTCCCGCCACCGAGGACTATGGAAAGGACGTTGGAAAACGGCATAGGCCCTCCTCTGTCGCTCGCTACTAATAACTGTAGTAAACTCTCCTGTAGAGGTCAAGAAAAAATTCTTTCCCTATGGTATGATAGAGCTCTATGAGCGAGGATGTACGAAGGGTTCTTCAAGAGTTGCAGACGGATTCGTCTTTTCTGGAGTGCGTGACTCGTTGGGAGCGGATTCCTTCCCGAGAGGGAGTGTACGCCGATCTACCCCCCGATCTTCATCCTGCCCTTCGGGGGGCGTTGGAAAGTCTGGGCATTTCTCGACTCTACTCCCATCAGGAAAAGGCCTACAGGATCGTTCGGGGAGGGAAGCACCTGTTGATCGTCACGCCTACCGCATCGGGGAAAACTCTTTGCTACAACCTTCCCGTGTTGCAAAGCTTGCTGGAAAATCCCGGGAAACGGGCTCTGTACTTATTCCCCACGAAAGCCCTGAGCCAGGATCAGCAGGCTGCCCTGAACGTTTCCATCTTGACGGGAATGCTCCCGGTGAAAGTCATGACCTACGACGGAGACACTCCCGCTTCTGTACGTACCTCCGCAAGAGAAACGGGGCAGATCATCATTTCCAACCCGGACATGCTTCACAGCGGGATCCTTCCCAACCATCCCAAGTGGATCAAGTTCTTTCGGGAGCTGTCTTTCGTGGTGATCGACGAAATCCATATCTATCGAGGGGTCTTCGGTTCCCACATGGCCAACGTGATCCGCAGACTGAAGAGGATCTGCTCCTTCTATGGAGTGTCTCCGATCTTCATCTGCGCGTCGGCTACCATCGGGAACCCGCTGGAGTTGGGATCCCGAATCTTGGAAGAGCCCCTGGAAATCCTCACGGAAAATGGGGCACCCCGGGGGGAAAAACATATCATCCTGTACAATCCCCCTCTGGTAGACCGAGTACAGGGGATCCGTAGGGGTGTGGTGCTGGAATCGGAACGACTAGCCCTTCGATTCCTGAAGGCGGGTATCAAGACCATCGTGTTCGCCCGTTCCCGAATCCACACCGAACTGATCGCGACATACATTCGAGAGAGACTGGCCAACGTCTATACCGATAACCACCGCATCCGAGTGGAGTCCTACCGAGGGGGATACCTGCCTTTGGAGCGAAGAGCGATAGAGGAGGGACTCCGGAACGGAACGGTGCAGGGAGTAGTGGCTACCAACGCCCTCGAACTCGGCATCGATATCGGGGGCCTGGATGTGGCGATCCTGGCGGGATTCCCGCCTTCTATCGCGTCTGCCTGGCAGCAGGCGGGTAGGGCGGGTAGACGGGAAACTCTCTCTTTGGCGATCCTCGTGGCTTCCTCCTTCCCTCTGGATCAGTTCATGGTAAAGAACCCTGACTACTTCTTTGGAAGGAATCCGGAGGAGGGGTTCCTGGATCCTGAAAACCCGTACATCTATACGGATCACCTACGATGCACCGTATTCGAGCTACCCTTCCATGAACAGGAGGCCTTTGGGAAGGACGCGAAGCCCCTCCTGGAACAACTGGAGGAGATGGGAACAGTCCGACGGACACAAGAAACCTACTATTGGTCGGATCGTTCCTACCCTGCCGAAGGGGTTTCCCTCCGGAGTGCATCCTCCGAAAATGTGGTGATCGTGGATGTCACGGGGGGCCGGAATCGGGTCATCGGAGAGATGGATCGGCCTTCTGCCAAAGAGCTCCTCTTTCCCCATGCGGTCTACCTCCACAGGGGAGCGCAGTACATGGTGAGGCTTCTCGATATGGAACAGAAGCGGGCAGAGGTGGAGGAAGCGGAGGTAAACTACTATACGGATGCCATCGTAAAACGGGACCTGAAGGTCCTGCTGTTGGACGAGGAAACCGAAGGGGCCTCTTTTCGTATCGTGGTGGGGGATATCCTCGTCAGGTCCCAGGTCACCAAGTTCAAGAAAATACGATTCAACAGTCACGAGACCATCGGATATGGGGACCTCAGTTTACCGGAAGAGGAAATGCATACCCGTGCCTGCGTACTCGTGTTCGGTAAAGACACTAAAGCGGGACGGATCTTCCGAACGAGAAATGAAGAAGAAAAAACTCAGATCCTCCTTTCCCTGGGCAGGGTATACCGGCAGATAGCCCCCATCTACCTCCTCTGCGAACCCCGGGATTTGGGAGTTTCCGAACGGTTGCGTGATCCCCATTTTGGGGAGCCATCCCTCTACTTCTTCGATCAGTATCCGGGAGGAACAGGTTTGGCGGAAGGCTTTCGGAAGCATGTGGCAGAGATTCACTCTGCCTCCTCGGAACTGATCCGCTCCTGTCCCTGTGCCGAGGGGTGCCCTTCCTGCATCGGTCCCCGTGATCCCCAAAGGGAAGTGACGGGCAATCCCAAGAAGGTGATCCTCCGGTACCTGGCAGAGTTGGATGGGATGATAGAGGTATGATTGATCTAAGAACCCGGCTTCAAGCTCTCAGGCGGGCGATGAATGCGCAGGAGGAAAGAGTTAAAGAGGCTTCGCACCAGGCTATCAGGAGTCTTTCGGAAGATTCGCCTTTTTTGGAGGGGTGGGAACGGGTAGGAACATACACCTTTCGCCGGGAAGAACGGATACCCCTAGCGCCTGGATTGAACCTGCTAGAGGATCTACAGGATGGAGCGAAGTATGTTCTATCCTTTCCTCTGGAACGGCTCTACTGGTTCGATACGGAGACTACGGGGCTTTCAGGGGGAGCGGGTACTTTGATTTTCCTCTTCGGGGTGGCCCGGGTAGTGGATTCATGGATCGAAGTGCAGCAGTTCTTCCTGACCGATTTTCCAGGAGAACCGGAGTTTCTCAAGATTCTTTTGGATTTCGTGCCTTTTTCTCCGGATACTAGATTCCTCTCTTACAATGGATCGGCCTACGATGCCCCCTTGTTGAAAACGCGCTTCCTCCTGCAGCGCCTCGATCCTCCTGCCATTCCGCAGGTGGATCTGCTCTATCTAGTCCGCAGGCTCTGGAAAAAGAGCCTTCCCGACTGCTCCCTCGGCACGGTCGAGCGATTCGTGTTGGGTAGGGAACGGACCGCCGATCTGCCGGGAAGGATGATTCCCCTCGTGTACTTCGAATACCTCCGTTCGGGGACACTGGATGGAATCCGGCAGGTGATACAGCATCATAAGGACGACCTTTTGAGTCTCATCCACCTGTTTGCCTTGCTAGGCTCCCTTATCCGGGAACCCTCGATCCAAAAGGGGTTGGATGCAACTGCGTTAGGGCTTCTGACGGCGACGCTGAATCCTGCCAAAGGGTGGGACTTCCTGGAGGAACTCGCCAGAAGGGGCGACCCTATAGCCATCGAACGGGTTTCGAAACGGTTTAGGGGGCAAGGGAAAACGGATGAAGGGCAGCGTGTCCGCATCCCCTATGTATGGGATTTCTTTCCCGTTGCAGTGGAAGAGATGAAACATCGGGAACATGTGAAAAAAGATTACGAGGGGGCTCTGGAATTGGCACGGTTCTGGCTAAATAGGGATCTATCTCCCCGTGATCGTGCGGATCTCCAACACAGGATAGAGCGACTCCTAAAAAAGGCCCCGAGGTCCATTCCCCCTGTGCGTCTACCCAATAGCTGAGGGATTCCTCCCGGGAATCTATGCCAGGAGGGCTCGTTCATAGACAGCTGTATATCGCTGGGCTGCCTCTTCCCAGGAAAAACGTTTCTCCATTCCCCGTTGACGAAGGATTTCGATATGATCGGGCCGGTTTCTATATACCTCCAGAGCCTTTTTTACCGTGAGAAAGATCGATTCGGTATCGGGATGGGGGATGATGAATCCTGTTCCGCTACAGTCGGTTTCGTTGTATGGCTCTACTGTATCGGCCAGTCCCCCTCTATCCGTGACGATGGGGATGGTTCCATACCGCAGGGAGTACAGTTGATTCAGTCCACAGGGTTCATACACACTGGGCATCAGAAAGAAGTCTGCACCCCCCTCGATCAAATGGGACAAGGGGGTGTTGAACTGGAGTACTACCTTCAGGTTGGGAAGTTTCCAGGCCAGTCGGGCCAACTCTTCCTCGTACTTGGGATCCCCTGTTCCCAGGATCACTACCTGTACCTCCAGTTCTCTACAGATAGAGTAGAGGTTCATGGGTCTAGAGGCAAGCAGGATCCCGAACCCTTTTTGATCCACGATCCTGCCAATGAAGCAGATGAGGGGAACGCTCGGCTCCGGAGCCAACCCTACCTGTTCCTGGAGGAATCGCTTTACTAGAGCCTTCCCCGAAAGGTTAGAGGATGAGAAATGGTAGGGGAGAAAGGGATCCTTTTCAGGGTCCCATTCCTCGTAGTCTATACCGTTGAGAATCCCCACAAGACGATCCCGTCGCTTCGCCAGACACCCTTCCAAACCGCTTCCGAACTCCGGGGTGAGAATTTCTACTGCATAGCGGGGCGAAACCGCGGTAAGGAAGTCCGCCTGGAGGATCCCCCCCTTCAACAGGTTGATCTGATCGTAATACTCAAGTTCGTACCGGTAGAACTGTTCCCAGTTCAGGCCGATGTTCTCCAGTTCTTCCTTTGGAACGATCCCCTGGTACCCTACGTTATGGATCGTAAGGACTCCCTTCGTGTCCTTGAAAGGCCCCGTGCTCTCGAAGGCTTTCAGGTACACATTGCAGAGGGAAGTAGGCCAATCGTGGGAGTGGATGATGTGGGGGAACCAGTTCAGAAGCCTGCAGAGTTGAAAGGCACCTCGGGAAAGGAGGGCAAATCGAAAGGCGTTATCCGGGAAAAAGGGAACCGTACGGCTCCCATAGATCCCTTCTCGAGCATAGGCAATCTCGTGGTCGATGCAGTAAACAGGAATATCGGTTCCGGGGAGCTTTCCTTCGAAGATTCCTGTCCAGTACTCTTTGTTTCCCAATGGCACTCCTAGGGGAGCGGGGTGTTTCTGCAGGGCCTCCTTCATGGATCGTACGGCTCCATAGTAGGGCAGTACGATCCTCACGTCATGCCCCTGTTTACGGAGAGCTCGAGAAAGGTAGGTTACCGCTTCTCCCAGCCCCCCCACCTTGGCAAAGGGAGAGGCTTCGCTGGTTACCATAAGGATCCGCAAATTTCTCATGTTAAGCCTCTTTCATAGATACCGTGTTTATAGATAGTGTATTCGAAAGGCCTCCTGAATCTGGAAACCGAGTTCTTTATACAGGTGAATGGCCGCCCTATTGTGAACCTTTACGAAGAGGCAGGCGTTCTTACCTTCCCCGTGAATCTGTTGAAGGAGTCGAATCATAAGGGCCTGGGCAAAGTGTTTGCCCCTATGCTTCGGTTCGGTAAACACCCCTCCGATCTGATCGTAGAGGATACCCCTCGCGTTGGTTCCGGCTTTGGATACGGCAGTTCCCTCATACTCCCCTAGAAGGATGTACTGCTCTCGAAGGGTAACTTTCAAATCGGTACGGGTCTTTTCCGGGTCGATCAGCTCGGGCCGAATGAGTACTTCTTCCTTTTCGTAGAGGATCTGGAGGGGCAGAATACGGTCCAAATCCTCTAAAGTCGCTTTTCGGATCTGGAAGTAGGGCAGTATGGGGGGAGGGGGAAGAGGGATTTGTTTACTGCGGGTCATGAGATGATAATCGATGGGGACCCCTCCGTTGAATCGAAAAAGCTCTTCCATCGCCTCCACATAGAGGCGTTTCCCTACGATTGAGAAGATTCGGATGGCTTTGTCGGAAAGGGCTTCCTTCACCGGGGTAAAAACCTCTAGGGGTAGCTGGGGAGTTTCTTCCAGGAAAGGAAGGTAGGGTAGGAGAAGACCCTGATGGGATACATAGAGGATACCCGCAGGTCTACCATTTCTGTACCCCATCCATACCTGATCGGGTTCGATACTCTTTGTTCTGTTTTTCTTTAACAGGCGGGTAACGAGGTGTTCGCAAACCCATTCCTTTTCTCCGATGAAGCGAATCGCCTTCGATAGATCCTGTACCTCCAGGGGTTCCCACGTCATGGAACTTTCTCCGAGAAGAGAGTCTCGATGGGATTTTTCCCCAGGGGGGGGATGCTCCCGCTGATAACGGCAAATCCAGCCTTGAAGGAATCGATCCCCCATCCATAGACTGCAATGGCTGTTTGAATCCAGGGAACCTCCCGGAGGTACACGGGGGTGAGGATGGAAAAAACGATGAGTTTCCCCTGAAAGCCCCGAAGGGTCCGCAGGAGTTCGAGACCGTTCGGGTTCGCCAGACAGAAAATGATGGTGTCTGAGGCGGAACTCACTCGCTGAAAGGCTCTCTTTTCCTCCGGCACGGCCCGGTAGAAGGGAGTATAGGAAAATTGGAACTCTTCCGCCTGGGGGAAGTAGGTTTTTCCTGTTCGCAGAAAATCCTTGAAGGGGCCGGCGAGGAGGACACGTTCTTCTTTGGAAGGCGTATAGGGTATGAGGGACAGGTTGTTCTTCAACAGGGTAACGCTTCGAGCGGATTGCTCAAGAAAGAACTCCCGACTTTCAGGGGCAGCCACTTGTATGGTGGATGTTTCCGAAGAGTCCGTTGGCGGAGCCGATTCGCGAGGAAGGTAACGGATCTTCGTCCAGAGGGTTCTCCGTACCGCTTGAAGCACCCGATCATGGAAAGCTCGATCCCTGCGGTACTTTGAAACGAGGGCCTTCCAGATAGGATCCTCCAGTTGGGGGGTTTTGGAAAGGAGGAGTAGATCGTTTCCCGCTTCGATCGCCTCGATACACACTTCCGCCATCGTCTTGCCGCGATTCGCACCGGACATGTACAGGTCATCGGTAATCAGTAGACCCTGGAAACCGAGACGTTTTCGGAGCAGTTCGGTTCCAAAGAAGGGGCTGAGGGAAGAGGGGAGAGTGTCCCCCGTGATTTTAGGGAAACTCAGATGTCCCGATAGGATTGCGGGAATACCTTCGGAGATAAGCATCCGGTAGGGTACCAAATCCCTCTTCCATAGAGTATCGAAGGAGTCAGGGATCACGGGAAGAGCGCCATGGGAATCTTCATCCGCGTTCCCATGACCCGGGTAATGTTTGGCGGCACAGATGATCCCCGCTTCGGCCATCCCGCGGTAGTAGGCTACTCCGAGGATTCCAGTGAGTGTCGGGTCAGAGGAAAAAGCACGGGGCCCTATTACATGGGCGTCGGGATTCACGTACACGTCCACTGTGGGTGCGAAGTTCATGTTGATCCCCAGGGCTTTGAGCTCTTTACCGATGAGGTAGCCTGTTCGATACGCATCGTAGGGAATTCGAGCGGCCCCCAGGGCGAGATTCCCGGGGGTGATGGAGGTGTCTCCCTTCACATGCCTCACCCACCCTCCTTCCTGGTCTGTCGCTATGAATAGGGGGAGTTTCAACCGGTTTCTTCGGGACTGTTCCTGCATCTTCTGGATGCTCCGATACAGGCGGTTCAGATCTTCCGCGTTCCAGCCAAAGATCTTCACCCCTCCGATACCCCTTGAATGGATCCATTCCAAGAGAAGAGCGGATGGCTCGGCGGAAGAGTAACCTACCAGAAACAACTGTCCCAAAAGTTCTTCATCCGTCATCTGACTCATGAGGGACTCTGTGAGGAGGGAGGGATCGCTCTCGATAGGATTGGGGTAAAGAAATAGGGAGAGTGTTAGAAAGCCGAGCAGGAGGCATAGAAAGAATCGGCGAGGAGAGGCGGTCATGGAGTTAGTAGGCCTGCCCTAGAAGTTCATCGATGTATTGGGCAGCGGAATGGGCAGCGATCGCTCCTTCACCAGCGGCTACCACGATTTGCCTGAAAGGCGTAGCCCGCGAGTCTCCGGCACAGAACAAGCCTGGAATGTTCGTCTGCATCCGCTGATCGGTGAGGATATACCCATTTTCGTCCTTTTCGACCCCCTCGATGAATCCTGTATTGGGGTCAGAACCAATGAAGACGAATACCGCAGCTACCTCTTCATCGTACACCTTTCCCGTATCCAGTTGTTTCAGGGTAACCTTGTGCACTTTTTCTATTCCCATGGGATTCTTTATTCCATGGATCCGTTCCAGCACCGTGTTGAACCGAACCTGGATGTGGGGATTGTTCAATACTCGATTGGCCAAAGCTTTCTGAGCCCGGAACCGGTCCCTCCGATGGATGTGGATGATCTTATCGGAAAGCTTGGCGAGGAACATGGCCTCGTCACAGGCAGCATCCCCTCCCCCCACTACCAGCATCTTCTGGTTCTTGAAGAAGGGGCCATCGCAGGTAGCGCAGTAGGAGACCCCCTTACCTGCCAGTTCTTTTTCTCCGGGAACGCCCAGCATTCTGTGCTTAGCCCCTGTGGCAATGAGTACCGCATAGGAGGTAAGAACTCCTGCGGAGGTTTCCACCTTGAACAGTTCCCCCTCTTTTTGGACTCTTTTTACCGATGCGGTGAGGAACTCGGCGCCGAAGTTACGGGCCTGCTGTTCGAAGCGCTGGGCCAATTCGAATCCCGAAATCGGCTCGGGAAAGCCCGGATAGTTCTCTAGTCCCTCGATGATGAGAGCTTGCCCTCCCAGGGCAGTCTCTTCGATCAGCAATGTGTTGAGGTTTGCCCTAGCTCCGTATTGAGCTGCAGATAGGCCTGCGGCTCCCCCTCCAATGATGATCAGGTCTTTGTCAGGTTTCAGCATACATGCTCCTAAACTGATTTTTCTTTATAAAATAACAGGAAATAGAGAGTTCTGCAATGAAGGAAACTTCTACAATTCCCCTGAAAACCCGTCGATAATTTCCCTGAGAGGAGAAGGGTGAGATATGGAAGAGTGTATCCAGCAGTTCCAGTCTTTGAAGGCAGTCTTACATCGGGAAGTGGAGGCATTCCATAGGTTCGTCGATCTGGAACGAAGTCTGCAACAAGGAATCATTGTCAGGAACTGGAAAGGAGTCACACCTATCCTGAAATCTCTGAAGGCTTCGGCAAAGGAACTTTTAGCCCTCGAGGAAGAGAGGGAAGCCACATATAGACGCCTGAAGGATCTTTTGGGGGTGGGGGAAGAAGGGACTTTCTACGATGTTTGTTTCCATGCTTCAGGGGAATTGAGGGAGGACCTGTTCCGGTTGCATCGGGAATTGAAGCACGCGGTGGTACTGATCGAGGGCATCAGTTGTGGGATCGATGTATACTGCGGGTCTACCCTGTCTACCATGGGAAAGTTCATGGAAACTCTTCTACCAGGATGGAAGCACAAGGTTTATTCCCCGAAAGGATTCCATAAAGAGTCCACCCAGCCTCTTCTGGTAAATCAGGCGTTATAGGAGGCTCGGAATGCAATCCACCTTTTCAGGGATCGAATTGGGTAAGCGGGGTCTTGTTTCTCATACCCAGGGGCTCTCTACGATAGGGCATAACCTGAGCAACGCCTCCACAGAAGGGTACTCCCGTCAACGAATTCGATTGAACCCTACCGATCCGCTCTATGTGCCGGGACTGAGCAGGGAGGAAACCCCGGGGCAGATCGGCCAGGGGACCGATATAGCCAGAATCGAGCGTATCCGGGATGATTTACTCGAAGGGCGAATCGTGGCTCAGGCAAATGGCGAGAACTACTGGCAAACTCGGGACAAGTACCTATTGATGGTCGAGAAGATCTACAACGAACCGATGGATGTGTCCATCCGTTCCCATCTGGATCGGTTCTGGAGTGCCTGGCAGGAGCTTTCCATCCATCCCTCGGAGATGGCAGCCCGGATGGCTACCCTGGAACGGGGAAAAACCCTCATCGATGCCATCCATACCCGGTACCACTCCCTGAAACAAACGAGGGCCATGATCGAGGACGAAATCAAGGTGACCGTGGGGGAGGTAAACAGTATTCTGAAGGATATCGCAGCCCTCAACGATCGAATTTTGAAATCCAAGGCAATGGGTGACAGTCCCAACGACTTGATGGATCGGCGGGACTTTCTGGTGGAAAAACTCTCGGGATATCTAGAAATAACGGTGGAAAGGCGGGACCCTGACGAGTTCATCCTCCATACAGGAGGGTACCATATCGTACAGGGAAGCAAATACCAACCCTTAGGCATGGAAGGAGATCCCCAGAACGAAGGGTTTAGCCGGATCTTTTGGCAAAGGGATGGGGAGGATGTGCGCCTGCGAGGGGGAAAACTCGCTGCCCTCCTCGAACTGAGGGACAGGGATGTGCGGGGAGAGATCCAGAATCTGGATACCTTTACCCTCAATTTCATCGATTTGGTGAACGAAATTCACCGTGCGGGGTACGGGTTGAACCAGAAGACGGGAAACGATTTCTTTACGGAGTATCCATCGATCAACAATCTAGCGGGTAACTACGATCGAAACGGAGACGGCGCGTACGATTCAAGTTACATTTTCCGGATCAATGGAGCTCATTCTCTCAATCCTCAGGATATACTGGGAATTTCGGGGGAATTGATCCTCCCTGGACCCAAAGGGAACATACGAGTTCCCTACAATGCCACCGATACGGTGGGGGATGTGATCCAGCGGATCAATACCTCAGGTGCAGAGATCACGGCCCGGTTGGATCGGGAGGGAAGACTCTCTCTGAAGGGGACTCCCTCCTCCGATGTGGCGTATCCAGATTTCGTTATCCGCCATCTGGAGGATACGGGACAGTTTCTCGTGGGATACACGGGGATCCTGCGGCAATCGGGGCCCGAGGGAGCCTTCGACTGGGGACGGGCAGACGCGGTATTTTCCCTTCAGGGAGGAGGCCTCTCCTATGCGGTAGCGCCCCTCTCCCATCCCAGCGGATGGATCGAAGTGAACCGGGAACTGGTGCTGGAACCTGCATCGATCGTAGCCTCCTTTGGAGTGGCGGGGAGGCCGGGCCAACCGGGGGATGGGGCGGCAGCTTTAGCCATCGCTTCCCTGCGGAACCATCCCGTGATGATCGGCAAGAAGACCACTTTCGACGACTACTTTGCCGATGCGGTGGCAGGAATCGGTTTGAAGGGAGAGCAGGCGGAGATCATGCTTCGGACCCAGCAGCAAATTATGAAGGATCTCCGGGACATGCGGGAATCCCTATCGGGGGTGAACATCGACGAAGAGGTGGCAGAGATGATCAAGTTCCAGCACGGGTATGCGGCGGTGGCCCGATTCATTTCCGAGTTTACCCGAATGCTGGATACCATCATCAATAGGATAGGAGCGTAGAGGAAGGATGAAGCGGATCAGCACAAACATGCCCAACACCGATATGCAGTTCTACATGCGAGAACGGGAATATCGGATGAACTCGGTCCAGAACAAGATGGCGGGACAAACCCGCATCCTCAATTTGCGGGACGATCCCACTGCCGCTTCCCATGCGGTGCGGTACCAATCGGGGATCCACCGGTTGGAACAATTCAGTAAAAATGTGGAGTACGCCCAGGGGAATCTAAAAATCACCGAGGACAAAGTGCGGGAAGCGGTGGAAATACTACAGAGGATACGGGAAATCTCCGTCCAGGGAGGGAATGGAACCTATGGGAAGGATGACCTCAAAGCCATGGGGATGGAAGTGAATCAGCTTCTCAACCAGCTCGTAGAGATTGCCAATGCCCGCACTGGAGACGGGACGACTCTGTTTTCAGGCGACAAGACGGGTTCATTACCCTTCAGGGCCGTGATCGGGAATGTGGGAGGTATGGGCGAAGGTGTCATTACCCAGGTTGAATATATCGGGACCATTACGGAAAACCGAGCGGAGGTTTCTGACGGAGCGTATATCCGGATGAACTACCCGGGAAACAAGGTTTTCTGGGCAGAGAATCAGCAGCTGTATTCTGCGGTGGATGCCACCGAATATATCCTTAAGGAGGATACGAAGATCTTCATCGATGGGGTGGGGATCGATCTAAAAGCGGGAGATTCGATCCATGCGATCATGGCGAAGATCAACGATTCAGAAGCTCCTGTCAAAGCGAGACTGGACCCCATCCGGGGGAGTCTGGTACTCGAATCCACC
>Ga0078972_1004344_pt1 | contig 39194 bp, 25 predicted proteins | sample YelNatPaOPGAMG01_FD_67568 | JGI IMG/M metagenome (GOLD analysis project Ga0078972, IMG submission 67568) | Hot spring thermophilic microbial communities from Obsidian Pool, Yellowstone National Park, USA - OP-RAMG-01 (SPADES assembly) (version 2) | ecosystem: Environmental > Aquatic > Thermal...
TCTTGCCCTCCTTCTCCACCTCCTGCTTCTGGGTCAGGCCGATTTCGGAGGCCCGGAGGAAGGCGCCGGGAGTGCCGTCCTCGCCGATCTTCACCAGCCAGACGGCGTTGGTCCAGGTGGGCTCCCCGGCGGCTTTGGCTGCGGCCGGGTTGGCATTGCGCAGGAACTCCTCATCGTAGCGGCCGTTTTCGATGATCCACCGAATCATCGCCATCGCCACGGCCCCCTCGGTCCCGGGCTGGATGGGGAGCCACTTCCAGGCCCGGGAGGAGGTCTTGCCGAAGCGGGGGTCGATCACCGCATACTTGAGCCGGCCGGTGGTGAGACCATCGGTCATCTTGGGCACCCGCAGCGGCGGGCCGTAGTTTCCCTCAAAAGGGTTGGCCCCCACAAAGATGACAAACTCGCTGTTGCCCAGGTCCGCCTGCCAGTAGAACTTGGCGCCGCCGGAGAACTTGCCGTCCACAAACTGCTCGGACATCGCCTTAGATGAGAAATAGAGGGAGCCCTGGCAGACGGTGGTGTGGCCGTGGCGATTGACCGTCCCCAGGCCGCTGCCGAAGAAGCGGTGGAGGAGGTCGCTCCGGCCGCCCTTGAGCCGGCCCCACATCAGGACAATCTGGTTGTTCCTGGGCCCCAGGTCCGGGTGGTCAGGATCGATCATCGCCTCCAGGTAATCGGCGAATTGGGCTTTGAACTCCTCCACCAGCCCCCGCTTCTTCTCCGGGTCCTTCTCCGCCCAGATTTTCTTGACAAAATCCCCCATCGCCTTCAGCACCTTGGGGTCCCGGATGGCCCAGAGGTCCCGGAGGCCGGGGACAGGCCCCTCGCCGAAGAGGTCGCCGCCCTCCACGATCTCCCGAATGGCCTGCTCAAAGGGGACGGTGACCCACTGGTTCTCGCCCCGCCGGGTGCCGGGCTTGCGCTTGAGAACCGTCCGGATGCGGTAGGGGTCGTAGGCGGTCTGGATGCCGGCCTGCCCCTTGGGGCAGATGTAGCCATCCAGGCGGGCCACCTGGGAGAGGGACGTCTGGTAGGGAAGATGGGGGTAGAGATTCCACGGGGAGTAGGGGTTGCCATCGATCTTGGCCGCCACTCCCTCCAGCAGTTTGACCTTGATGCCGCACTGGGTGTTGCACTGCTGGCAGACGGTATAGATCATCTTGTCCGGGTCGGCCAGCGGATAGAGGCGGCCTTTCTCCGGGTCCATTCTGGACAGGATGTCCGTCGCCTTGAGGAACAAAGCCGTTCCTCCGACAAAAGCCGAGAGGGTCAAGAATTCCCGTCGGGTCAGTTCCATCGTTTCCTCCTTCTGGGTACGGGCGAGGCGCCGCCTCGCCCGCGCGGTCGTTCTATGCGGGGGACTCCTCCGCCCGCAGGGGGAGGAGCCAGAAGCCCAGGGCCAGGATGAGCACGCCCACCCCCACGCTGAAGAGGGTCACCCCCCACTCCATCGCGCTGGGGATGTAGAGGCCGTAGGTCCAGTGGGGCTCCGCGAAGGCGCGGCCGATGCCCGGCAGTTCCTCCGCAGCGAAGCCCGGCAGGACGATATTCCACCGGATGCCGACAAAGCCGATGGTCGCCAGCAGGCCGGCGATGCCGGTCCAGACGGCGCTGCGGCGGCCGAGGAAGGTCAGGAGGAGCATCGGGCCGACCAGGGCCATCCCCATTCCCAGAATCCAGAAGATCCACCAGTTGGGGCCGAAGAGTTGTTCGTGGATGGGGATGAAGTGGGCCGGGACGGTCCCGTAGAGGCTGACCAGAATCTCGGCGATTTCCATCAAAAAGTCCACGAAGAGGAGCAGGACCAGCAGCCGTCCCAGGCCGATGACCTCCTCCCGATGTTCCCCGAAGCCGTTGGGCACGACAAAGGCCACGATGGTGGTGAGCAGGGCGCCGCCGGAGGCCAGGGCGGAGACCAGGAACATGATGGGGAAGAGGCCCGTGTACCAGTAGGCCCGGGCGACGGTGACGGCAAAGACCGTCCCGGTGCCCCCATGGAAGGCAACGGCCAATGGGACGCCGATGGTGCCGAGAATCCGGACGATTTTGCGGTCCCGTTCCAGGGCCCGGGGGCTGAGGTCCCGCGTGCCCAGAGCCAGGAAGCGGTAGAGGCCGGCCTTGAATCCTTTCCCCTCCCCGCCCCGGACGAAACTGGGGCGCATCACGAACCAGATTTCGGCCAGGAGCAGGAAGAAATAGAAGGTGTAGAGCCAGACGATCCAGGCCAGCGGCGAGGTGAAACTGGCACGAGTGAAGACGAAGAAGAAACGCTCCAGGTGCCCCAGGTCAAACCAGATGAAGAAGAGCGCGGTCAGGAGGCAGACCAACGCGGTGAAGAGGGCCAGGCGTCCGATGCGCTCAAACTGCCTCATCCCGAAGACATAGACCAGGGAGGAGATGAGGAAGGCGCCGGCGGAGAGGCCGATGAAGTAGATGTAGACGGCCACCCACATGGCCCAGGGGACCGGGGTGCCATAGCCCACATTCAGCAGGCCGTTGGAGAGGCGGTCTATCAGGCCCGGCAGGCCGATCAGCAGGAGCAAGAGGCCGATGATGCCGATGACCAGTGCTCTTTTGCCCATGGTGTCCTCCTACAGCAGATAATAAACGCTGGAATCGGTGCCCAGTTCTTCCTTGAGGCGGACGGCCCGGGGGGAGGCGGCCAGTTGGGCCACCAGGCTCTGGGGGTCGTTCAGGTCGCCGAAGATGCGGGCCTGACCGATGCAGGTGGTCACGCAGGCCGGGAGCATCCCCTTTTCCAGGCGGTGGAGGCAGAAGTGGCACTTGCGGGTATTGCCGATAGGGGAGCGCCAGGGGTTGCGGGGGTCCCGACGCTGTTCTTCCCCATACTCAAAACTGGGCATCACGTCCCAGGGCATCGCCTCCGGCGTCTGCCCCACGGTGTAAAAGTTGCCGAAGTCAAAGGAGCGGGCCCCGTAGGGACAGGCGGAGATGCAGTAACGGCAACCGATACAGTCGTCGTAGTCGATGACCACGATTCCGTCGGGCCGTTTGTAGGTGGCGTTGACCGGGCAGACCCGCACGCAGGGCGGGTTCTGGCAGTGCAGGCAGGGACGGGAGATGAAGCGCCGGGCCACGTTGGGATAGGTCCCGAACTCCTCATCGATGACCACGTTGTAGACCACACCCGGGGGGAGTTTGTTCTCGGCCTTGCAGGCCACCGTGCAGGCGTTACAGCCGACACACTTGCGGGTGTCGATCACCATCCCCCAATGGCGTTCATGGATGGGCCTGCTCAACGCCCGCTCCAGGTCCTCGTACATCTCCAGGATGACGCTTTTGATCTCCGTTTTTGCCAGCATGGTCTTGCTCCTCACCTATCAACTCTTGCTTACCGAGGGAAATACCCCATCCGGCGACTTTCCCCGCCGGCCAGGACGTCCTCGCCGACCTTCATGGGCCCCCCTCCAGAGAACGGGCGGCGGCTCTCCGGGCGCGAACCCGGCGGACCAGCCCCAGGAATTGCTGGAGGAGAATGCCACCGCCGAAGCCCAGAGCCAGGTTGCCGGTGGCAAAGCCCAGGAGGGCCGTTGTCAACGCCACCCCGATCCCTTCCCACCCCCGCAGGTCCCGGACCAGCAGGCCGTGCTGGACCCCCACAAAGGCCACCAGGATGCCCAGGACCGGATAGGGGATAAGGGCCAGGAAGGGCAGGGCGTTGCCATCCACCAGGAGGGCCAGGGCCAGGCAGAGGATGCCCATCAGGAGCGGCGCGGCGCCGGTGCGGGCCCCTAACCGATAGTGGGCGGTGAGCCCCCCGGACCCATGGCAGACCGGCACACCCCCAAAAAGGGCGGCGACCAGTTGGGAGATGCCCATGGTAGTCAGCAGGTTACGGGGGGTGACCCGGCGGGCCTGGTGGCCAAAGTAGGCCTGTGCGGTATCCACCGTGGCGAAGACGGCGTTGCCCAGGGTCAGGGGAATCTGGGGCAGGACCAGGAAAATGAGGGCAGACATCAGGTCGGCAACGGAAGGAAGGGCCGGCGCAGGGAAGGCGATCCCCAGACGAATCTCGCCCAGAATCCGGCCGGCGCCGCCGATAGCGAGGGCCGTCAGGCCACCGAAAGCCAGGAGGACGAGGGAGGCCACGTACCGGCGGTGGCGGAGGGTATAGATGAGGAACGGGAGCGCCGCCGCCGCGATCAGCCACCCTACCGGGAACGTGTGGGAAGCCAGGTGGAGGACCCGTTCCTCCCCGCCGGGCACGACCTGGGGCCGAGAAACCAGCATCAGGCCGCTTTGCACCAGCATCATCCCCAGGCCCAACTGGATGCCGCGAATCACCGGCCGGGTGAAGAGGCGGTCCAGCCAGCGGGGAAGGTCGACGAGGGCAAAGAGGAGAAGCAGCCCGCCCATCCACCATCCGGCCGCGGCCACCGTCGTGCCGGGAAGGCCACGGGCGATGGCGATGGCCGCGACGGCTTTCAGGGGCTGGACCGGGATGGGGAGGCGGTAGAAGAGCCCGCTCAGGACATAGGCCACGCCGAGCCCGAAGAAGACGCCGGTGGCGGAGAGCCCGTTCACAGTGATCAGGGCCGCCGCCAGCGGGACCAGCGTGCCCAGGTCGCCCAGTGCACCGCTCAGTTCGCCCCAGATAGAGATTCGGTCGGAATCCGGCGCGTCCATTTGCCGCGCATCGTGTATCTTTCCAGGCAGGCAACAAAAGCGATTCCATTTTATAGGATGGAGGCGGTTCTGTCTATCGGGGAAAAAGGGGGAAAGATGTCGGGGAAAGTTTCCCTCCCGAATGTCGGGAAAAACCTGACAGGAGGTCTGTAACGCCGCTGCGCTAACTACAAACGGTTTCCTCGGGCCGAATCCATCCCCGCTGAAGGGCATAGCGCACCAGTTCGGCCCGGCTGTGCAACCCCAGTTTGGTCATCAGCCGGGCGCGATAGGTCTCCACCGTCTTGACGCTCAGATACAGGGCGTCGGCAGCCTGCTGGTTGGTGTACCCCAGGGCAATCAGACGCAGAACTTCCCGCTCCCGGGGACTCAGAGGAGGTTCCGTCTCCGGCTCTGGCCTGCGCGCCTCCCGGTCCACCATCTCCTCCAGCAGCCGTCGGGCATGTTCGGGGTGGAGGTAGACGCCGCCGTGGTAAACGGCCCGGATGGCGGAGAGGAGTTCTTCCGCGGCCGCCCGCTTGAGGATGTAGCCGGCGCTGCCGGCACGCAGGGCCTCCCGCAGGTATTCCTCGTCCTCGTGCATGGTGAGGATCAAGACCCGGGTCCGGGGCGACACGTCCCGAATTCGCCCCAACGCCTCCAACCCTCCCATCCGGGGCATGGCCAGGTCCAGCAGCAGGACGTCGGGGGCCAGGTCCCGGACGCGCGCCAGGGCCTCCAGGCCATCCTGGGCCTCCCCAACCACCTCGATATCCGGTTCGGCGTCCAGGAGCATGCGCAGGCCGGCGCGCAGGACGGCGTGGTCATCGGCAATGAGTACGCGAATTTTCGGTTCCATCGTTTGTCCCCTGAACACGCCACTCCGCTGCGCTTCGTGGCTCACTACGAACGGCCCCCCTACGAACAGGCGGCCAGGGGCACCTCCACGACCACGGTCGTGCCAGAGGCCGGGGCCGATTCCACGGTCAGGCGGCCGCCGACCAGAGAGGCCCGTTCCTCCATCCCGTAGAGTCCCAGGCGATTGCGCTCCTGGGCGGACGCCCGAGCCTGGGCCACGTCAAATCCCGCCCCATCGTCCTCCACGATCAGGAGCACATGGTTTCCCCGCTGTTCCAGGACGACGCCGACGTGCCGGGCACCCGCGTGGCGGGCCGCGTTGGTCAGCGCCTCCTGGGCGATGCGATACAGGGCGGTCTCCACCTCCCAGGGCAACCGTACCTGGGCCAACCCCACCACCTCCAGGTCGACTTCCATCCCGAAGCGGGAACGGCAACTCTGGATATAGCGGGCAAGGGCAGGCACCAGCCCCAGGTCGTCCAGGACGCTGGGGCGCAGTTCCCAGGCCAGGGCGCGGATTTCATCCAGGGTCTGGTTCACGACTTCCCGCATGCGGCCAACCTGCGCGCGGGCCTCCTCCAGGGTAGGGGCGTTCTCCATCAGCCGCAGGCTGACCAGCAGCGCGGCCAGGGCCTGGCCGGCCTCGTCGTGGAGTTCCCGGGCGATTCGGCGCCGTTCCTCCTCCTGGGCGGTGATGGCTTTGTGCAGCAGTTCCCGCCGGACGGCCTCTTTCCGCTGAAGTTCTTCCCACAGGCGGGCGTTCTCCACACCGACGCCCACCTGCCGGCCGACGGCCTCCAGCAGCCCCAGGTCCTCCCGGCAGATGTCTCCCCGGCAGACCACGTTGAGCAGGCCCACGGCCTCGCCCTTTACCTCCAGCGGGATGGCAATATGGTACACCGAAGCGGAAGAGACCTCCTCCCCGAGGAGGGGACAGGAGGGACATTCGGAGGAGGTAGGCACCAGGACCGCCGGGTGCGGTCCGGTGCGGGCCCTCTCACAAGCCTCGCAGCGGGGACAACGGTCAACCGGAAACCGGAGCGTGCCGTTCTGCCAGAAAGCGGCACAGGTCCGACAGTCGGAATTGCCCGAGGCCACCAGGCAAATCCAGCCCCCCTCGGCCCCAACGGCCGTCACCACCTGCCGGAGGACGGCCTGAAGGGCCGGCTCCAGTTCCAGGGGTCCGGAGAGGGCCTGGGAGACTTCGTAGAGGGTGGAGAGTTCCCGATTGCGCCGGAGGAGGCTCTCGTTGACCGCGGCCATCTCCTGGCGGGCACGGGACAGGCGTTCCACCATCGTGTTGAAAGATTCCTGGAGGTAGCCGATTTCATCCGCGGCCCAGGGGGTCAGCCGGGGGCTCAGGTCGCCTTCTCCCACCCGGCGGGTCGCTTCCGTCAGCGCCTGCACGGGCCGGGTAAGCAACCACGTCAACAGGCTGCTCAGCCCGATTCCCACCAGGGAAGCAGCCAGCGTCGTCGCTAACAGCCACCGGGTCGCCCCGGCAACGACCCCGTCCAGGCGGCGATAGGACATGCCGACCCGGGCGATGCCGGCCCGGCCGTCGAAAACCGGCACCGCCACGTCCAGGACGAGCCCCTCCTCCGTCTGAATCCTCTGCAGGCGATAGGGTTGGCCTTCCTCCGGCCGGTTGACGGAGAGGAGGCCGGCCGGGAAACCTCCCTCAAAGGAATGGGCCAACACATTCCCCGCCGGGTCTACCAGGAAGGTGTAGCGGACGTCCTCGTTGGTCTGGACGGTCTCCCGGGCCAGGGTATAGAGGCTGTAGAGGTTGTTGGTCAGGATGAGGTCGGTGCTGCGGAAGGCCAGGTCCCGGGCAATGGAAACCCCCCGCTGCTCCAACTCCTGCTGGAGGCTATGCACCATCATCGCCTGGGCCTGCCAGGCGATGCCCAATCCCAGGGAGAAGATGCTGATCAGGGCGATGCCCATGATCTTGACCCGCAGGCTGACGCCGCTCAGGATCAGCCAGAGCACGCCCCAGACCCGTTTCCAGCGTCCTCTCATGGCTTCCCTCCCACCGCCAGCACGACCTCCCGGGCCGAATCGTAGAGGCGGTCATCCGGAAGTACAAACCGGTTCACCCCCAGCAGAGCCAGGGTGGCCCGGCCCTCCGGGTCCCGGTCCATCTCCAGCAGGACCTGTTGCAGTTGCGCCTTGCGCGCCGGGTCCAGGTCGGGATGCACCACGACCGGCGGCGCGCCGTAGGGGGTGGACTGCCAGAGGATGCGGATATGTTCCCGATAGAAGGGGTTTTCCTGGGCCATCGCCTCATAGACCAGGCTGTCCACCGCTGCGCCATCCACCCATCTCTCCCCCACGGCCCGGATGGAGTTCTCGTGGCTGTAGGTGAAGAGAGTACGGGCGAAGAAGCGGTCGGGGGTCTCCCCCGCAGAACGGAGAAGGTACAACGGGCTCAAGTAGCCGGAGAGGGAGAGGGGATCGGTGAAGGCAAAGACCTTTCCCCGCAGGTCCTCCCAGCGCCGGGCAGGGCTATCGGCCGGCACGATGATATAGGAACGGTAGGTCCGCTCCCCGTTGATCTCCGGAACGGCCAGGAGTTCCATGCCGAATTCCTGGCGGCCCTGGATGTATGCGCCCGTGCAGACGAACCCCAGATCCACCTGGCGGGTACGAATCAGTTCGTTGGTCTCTGCGTAGGTGGCGCGCTGGGTGACCTCCACGGGTTCTCCCAGGCGCTTTTCCAGGTAGGCGGCCAGGTTCTCGTAGACGTGGTAGGTGGTGCGGGGAGAAAGGATGGCGGCGATGGCGATTCGGAGGGTGGCCTGATTCTGGGGGGAAATCGAGATGAGGGGAGGTTGGGGGCTGACTTGCAGGCGCACCACCGGGTAGGCCGGCCGTGCACAGGCAGTCAGAAAGAGCGCCACTCCAAGCAGGGCGAGTCCAGGCCGTACTTTTCGTTTCATCTCTGTCCTCCCGAGGCCCCAGGGGAAAGGCCCCATGGCTACATCTGCCAGAGTACGCGCATTTTTCCTGGCCCCGGGATGACCTGGGCCGGCGTTTCACTTCGCACGGCGGACGACTGGGAGGCCAGGGCATCCCGATATTCCGGTCGCAACGCGCCAGGCGGTCCAGGCCTTCCGGCCCTCTTCCCAATACCGTTAGCGCTTTCCAGGCAGAGGTCGGTTGGGAAATGGCCGTGTTCAGGTCGGACATTTTCTCCCTGGCGTAGTGATTTTACCGCAGAGGCGCGGGAGACGCAAGCAAGGGGCAGGCGCGGGTGCGCGCCGTTGGTTTTCTGCGCTATTCCTGGCCCCGCCTCCGATTCACCCATCAAGGCCCTTTGGAGGGCTCTGGACTGGCCCACCTTTGCTCGGGTAGGGGCGGGTTTCTTGAACAAACCGGATCGTAAGCCGACATAGCGTAGCAGACCATCTGAACCCTCTGCCTTGCCTGCACCCGTCTTTCCACCCCCGGCCGGCGCAGGCCGGCCGCCAGCCGGGGGGCGACTTCCGTCGACCCTACCCGCGCCAAAAGGAGCAGGCACCAGGACGGCCCGCCCTATGGTCGCACCCAAACCAGGGCGTCGAACCAGACCGTCGTCCCCTCCTCCCCGGTGGCCTCATCCAGGTAGACATAGCCCCGGGCCCCCTGGGCGAAGTAGTACTCCCCCAGCGGAAGCCACAGGCCGGCCCAATCGGCCTGGCTGAGCGTCAGGGTGGTCTCCCCGTTGGCGTGGCGGATATGGTAGCGGGCCTGGGCCGTATCCGGCCGGCCGGTATCGTACCAGGGGATGTGGGCGTAGAGGAAGTAGCGGCCGGCGGCCGGAAGGTCCGGCCGCCACACCCCCCGGTGGATGCTCTGGGCGGCCTCGGCGGCGGAGACCGTCCAGAGGGCATGCCCTCCATACCCCACCTGGGCCTCCCGCCAGAGGGCCGGGCTCTTTTCAAACCCCGCCCCCTCCTCGTCCACCACGATGGCCCCGGCCGGTATCGGGCAGGGCGAGGGGCGGTTGGCCCAGAGCCAGCGGCTGGGGGCGCCGGCCGGATGGGCGGCCCAGGGATCTTCGGGCATGGCCGGGGAGCCGCACCAGCCGTAGGGGTCCACATCCCGCCCCAGAAACTCCACCCCCAGGTGCAGGTGCGGCCCGGAGGAGCAGCCGGTGCTGCCCACGGTGCCCAGGCGTGCCCCCCGGCGGAGTTCCTGCCCCTCGGCGACCTCGATGCTCTGCAGATGCCAGTAGAGGGTGCGGTAGCCCCGGCCGTGGTCCAGGACAACCAGGCCGGCCGGCGTGGCGCACCCCGTATCCAGGAAGCCGGCAAAGACCACCCGGCCGGCCGCCGCCGCCAGGACGGGGGAGCCAGCCGGCAGGGCATAGTCCCAGCCGTCATGGCCGTCGTAGGAGGCGTGTCCCCGCTCGCCTCCGTAGGTCAGGATGGTGCCGTTCTCCTCGAAGGTAGGGTATTCGTGGTCGAAATAGGAAACGATGGCCGGACTCCCGGTGTAGGGCGGCCACAGGAAGGGCTCCTGGGCCGGCGGAGGGGAGGAAAGCGGCAGCCGGGGGTCCTCCCCGAAGAGTTCCCGATAGGTGGCGACGAACGATCCCGGGCCGGAGGAACGCAGTTGGGCGTAGCGCTGGGAGTCGGCGGTATAGGCCAGGAGGCGCAGGAGGGCGCGGGTCGCCGCGCCCGCCTCCGCCGGGACGGCGGCCTGCTTGCCGTCGGTCAGCCGGGGGAAGGGCAACTCCTCCCGGCGGAACGACACGGCCAGGGTATAGGCGGCCCACTGGAGTTGTCGGTCCAACCCCTGCCATTCCGCCTGCCGGTAGCCGAAGGCCAGGTCCTGCCGGGAGGCGAACGTCTGGGCCTCCGGCCCTCCCCCGGTCCCTCGAATCAGGCCGCTCTGCACCTCCAGGAGGGCCAGGAGGACCTTGGGGTTGAGGCTATAGCGGATGCACTGGCCGACCAGGGCGTGGGCGAAGGAGTCCCCCCCGTCGCCCAGGGGGACGGTGGCCCGGGCCAGGATGCTCCCCTGTTCCTCCAGAAAGGCCTGTACCTCGGCGGTGTAGAAATCGGGGGCGTAGGTGAAGCGGTCGTCGGCGATGAGGGTGTGCGGCAGGTTGGCCGGAGGAAGGGGGGTGGCCGTGGGGGTGGGAGGGGCGGGAGTTGGGGTAGGCGAGGCCGGCCGGGGTTCGACCGCCGGCGTCGGGGCCGGAACCAGGGTGGGAGGCAGGCCGGCCCGGGCCGGGGCGAGAGTCGGCGGAGGGGCCCCCAGGCGCCGTTCCAGGTCCAGGGCGACCCCGACGGCCGCGGCCAGGTTCAGAAGCACCAGGATGATGAAGGCGGGTTGCCGCCAGATCGGCCGGTTCAATGTCCACCTCGCCGTGCAGGCCGGCCTTATTGTACCACATTTTTCGACCTGCCCGCCTTTCCCCGTCCCCGAGGGGGTACCATTTGACGGCAAACCCGTTTGCCATCATAATGATAGCACAATGACGGCCCTGGCCGAAGAAGGCAGGTGTCGATGATCCAAAGGACGTTTCCGAGGAGGAGATGATGGCTTTCCGCCTGGCTCTGGCCCAGATCAACCCCACCGTGGGCGACCTGGAGGGAAATGCCGAAAAGTGCATCGCCGCCCTTTCCCAGGCCCGCCGGTGGGGGGCAACCCTGGTCGTCTTCCCCGAGATGGCCATCCCCGGCTACCCGCCGGAAGACCTGCTCCTGATGCCCACGTTCCTGCAGGCCAACCGGACGGCCCTGGAGCGGGTCGCCGCCCAGACCTCCGGCCTGACCGCCCTGGTCGGCTTCGTGGACCGGGACGAAAACGACATCTACAACGCCGCCGCCCTCCTGCACGACGGCCGAATCGCCGCCGTTTACCGCAAGATGTACCTGCCCAACTACGGCGTCTTTGACGAAAACCGCTACTTCCGCCCCGGCAGGCGCCCGCTGGTCTTTCGGCTGGGGGAGGCCATCGTGGGGGTCAACATCTGCGAGGACATCTGGTATCCGGCCGGCCCGACCGAGGCCCAGGCCCTGGCCGGGGCCCAACTGGTGGTCAACATCTCCGCCTCCCCCTACCATGTCGGCAAAGGCCGGGCGCGGGAGCGGATGCTGGCCACCCGCGCCGCCGATAACGTGGTCTTTGTGGCCTACTGCAACCTGGTGGGCGGGCAGGATGAACTGGTCTTTGACGGCGGCAGCATGGTCCTGGATGCCCGGGGGGAACGGCTGGCCCGGGCCCGTTCCTTCGAGGAGGACCTGCTGGTGCTCGATCTGGACCTCCGAGAGGTCTTTCGCCTGCGCCTGCACGACCCCCGGCAGCGCCAGGAGCGGTCCGCCGGAGCGGAGCAGGTGGAGTGGGTGGACCTGCCGGCCCTCCCTCCTTTCCCCCAGCCCCCGCTCCCGAAGCGGGAGACGGAGGAACTGGAGGGCGACTCCGAGGTCTATCAGGCCCTGGTGCTGGGCACCCGCGACTATGTGCGCAAGAACGGCTTTCGCCAGGTGGTGGTGGGTCTCTCCGGCGGAATCGACTCGGCGCTCACGGCGACGATCGCCGCCGATGCGCTGGGCCCGGAGAACGTCGTCGGCGTCTATATGCCCGCGCGCTACTCCTCTCCCATCAGCGGGGAAGATGCCGAGGCCCTGGCCCGCAACCTGGGCATCCGCCTCCTGACCATCCCCATCGACGGCATCTTCCAGGCCTACCTGGAGACGCTGGCGGAAACCTTCCGGGGGCTGTCCCCGGATGTGACGGAGGAGAACATCCAGGCCCGCATCCGGGGCAACATCCTTATGGCCCTTTCCAACAAGTTCGGCTGGCTGGTCCTGACCACCGGCAACAAGAGCGAACTGGCGGCCGGCTACTGCACCCTCTACGGGGATATGGCCGGCGGCTTTGCCGTGCTCAAGGATGTCCTCAAGACCCAGGTCTACCGGCTGGCCCGCCACCGCAACGCCCGGGGGGCGGTGATTCCGGAACGCACCCTGACCCGGCCGCCCTCGGCCGAACTGCGGCCCGACCAGCGCGACGAGGACGCCCTGGGCCCCTACGCCGTCCTGGACCCCATCCTGCGGGCCTATGTGGAGGAGGACCGCAGCCTGGAGGAGATCGTGGCCCTGGGCTATGAGGAGGGGACGGTGCGCCGCATCCTGCGCCTGGTGGATGGAAACGAGTACAAGCGCCGCCAGGGGGCTCCGGGCATCAAGATCACCCCGCGGGCCTTTGGCAAAGACCGCCGCCTCCCGATCACCAACCGTTATCGGCAATAGGGATGGACCTCTAACCCTCGTACAAATCCAGAACAGACCGAGGATAGAGGAACCTGCGAAAGGTTCGCAAAGCATCCGGGAATCCCTTCCTCTTTCGCCGTGGGGAACAGTGCAGTTCTCGCCGGGCGAGCCGGCCCGCCTATTCCACCGCAACCCGGGCCCTCAACCTCTCCAGGGCGTACTCGATGCCGATTTCCAGATCGCTGCGGGTGGCTATGCCGCTGAGGTCTACCCCCAGAGTGACCATCGTCTGGGCAACCTCGGGTCGGATGCCCACCAGCACCACCTCGGCTCCAAGCAGGTTCACCGCCTGCGCCGCCCGAACCAGGCTGTTGGCAACGCTGGTATCCACGATGGGTACACCGGTGATGTCCACGATGGCTACCTGGGCCCGGTGCTGTTGCACCCCGTTCAGAAGTTGCTCCATAATTTGCAGGCTTCGGGCCGTATCAATATTGCCCACCAGGGGCAGAAGGATGATGCCGCGCATGAGAGGAACCACCGGCGTGGAAAGCGCTCGTATCGTCTCCAGCAGACGCGCCTGGGTCTCCAGCGTGCCCTTCAGATCCTCGTTGAGCTGGCGAATCTCGGCCACGGTCCGGGCATTCTCCATGGCCACCGTCAGTTGGTCGGCCATGGTCTGAAAGACCGTCACCACATCCTCGGGGAAAGCGCCCACCTCTCGGCTCTCAACATCGAGGGCCCCGATGACCCGCTCACCCATCTTGAGCGGCAGGACCAGTTCGGAGCGCGTCTCGGGCAACTGGGGTGAGGCCATGTACATCGGGTCAGTGGAGACATCCTGGGCAATACGCGGCTGCTTGTTTGCCACGCACCAGCCCACCATAGACCGGCCCCCGACCTCCAGACGCTCTCCCGGAGCGGCTATCTTCCGGCCGATCTCGCCCGACCCGGCCCGCAGAACGGCCCACTTGCCGGTTGCGTCCACCAGGTAGAGGCCGACATAGTAAAGGTTGAAGCGTTCGGCAACCAGGTCAACGACCTTCTGGATCAGTTCGTCGGGGTCGAGGATGCTGCTGACGGCACGGGCGACCTCGGCAGCGGTTTGAAGTTGCAGTGCCCGGCGTTCCAGGGTGGCCAGCAGACGCTCCCGTTCGGCCTCGGCGGCCTTGCGCTCCGTGATGTCGCGGCCCAGGCCGACGAAGCCGATGACCCTGCCCTGCGCGTCTCGGAGAGGCACCTTGGTTGTGGAGACCCACCTTTCCCTACCTCCGTCCACAGTGGGTCCCTCGTGCTCATACAATCCCCGTCCAGAGCGGATAATCTCCTGTTCCTCGGCATAGTAACGTTCCGCCAGGTCGCGTGGGAAAAAGTCGAAATCCGTCTTGCCCACGAGTTCATCCGGGCTGGCCACGCCCATCTGCCGCACCACCGCCGCATTGCCGAGGATAAACCGGCCTTCGGCATCTTTCACATAGATGTAATCCGGCAGATTGTCCACCAGCGTGCGTAAAAGATTGCGTTCCCTGGCCAGCGCTTCCTCCCCCCGCCTGCGCTCCTCCAGGGTCAACGCCCCCTGCAATGCGCTCGAGAGTTGCCCGCGCAGCATTTCGTAAACCACTCCCTCCCGTGGTCCCATCCCGAAGAGGGCCAGGCCGAGGAGAGTATCACGGAAGTAGAGCGGCATGGCCACCATTGTGTAACGTGCCTCCCGGGGAGAGATCTCATCGGGAAGCAGGGAGGAGGTCGGGAAGGTGAGCCCACCGGCCGGCAGCGGCACCCGCTCACCCTCCCGGTAAGCGAGAACCAACCTGGAAGTGCCGGGCTGAGTTTCCTTCTCCTGGAGGGAAATATAGCCGTGTCTGATGTCCAGGCGAGGCAGTTCCTGGGTAACCATCACCAGGAGTTCCTCCAATTCGGCCACCGTGCTCAGCGTCTGGCCAATCTCCCACAGCATCTGCGACCGCTGTTCGGAAAGCAAACGCCGATAAGCCTGGAGACGTTGTGCCGTTTCCCCGACGAGAACCCGTGCCTGCTGCCAGAGGTTCTCCATCTGAACCAGGGCCTCTTTTCCCCGCAGGCCGGGCAAAAGGCGTCGGCGCAACAGGGAGAGGACACTCTGCCACTGGTTGATATCCCCGCCTGCCGAAGCCGCTTCGCGGAGCACTCCGTCCAGCGTGGGCAAAAAAGCCCCGACGACCTCCCCTCTCAACTCGGCCCAAAGGGCATGGAGCAGGCGCTCGGTCCACTGCACGGCCGGCAGTTCTCCCCGTCCGGCCAGGGAAGAGGAAATGGTTTGGGCCATCTCGGTCAGCAGTTCCCCGGGATGCTCGGCCAGAAAATCGCCCGGGGAAGGCTCCATCTCCGCTGCTGGCTCTACAGCGGCCTCCGCCACCATCTCGGGAAAGCAGCCGCAAGATTGGCGGAGCACGAGTTCGGTGGGCAGAGTGGACAGTTCGGGACAGGTTTCTCCCTGAAGCAGGTCCAAAAGCATCTCTGCCGCCCGACGTCCCAGGTTGTAGAGCGGTTGCCGCACCGTGGTCAAGGGAGGAGTGGCAAAGCGCGCATCCTCGACGTCATCGAAGCCAACCAAGGCCACATCGTACGGAACACGCAGGCCGTGTTCCCCCAATGCCTCCAGCGCTCCCAGAGCCATGGTATCGTTCGCGGCGATCACGGCCTCGAAGTTGACCTTGCGCTCTTCCAGAAGCAACCGAATGGCCTCTTTTCCCGTAGGAAACCGGAAATCCCCGGGGACGATGAGTTGGGGATCGAGGGCCAGACCATGTTCTGCCAGCGCTTCGGCATAAGCCTGGTAACGTTCCTCGGCCTCACGGTGGCCTGCGGGTCCCTGAATAAAGGCCAGCCGGCTGTAGCCGTGGAACTCGATCAGGTGGGCAATCGCCTCCCGCATCCCCCGCCGGTTATCGACAACGACGCAGGGGAAACCTTCTACGGGCAAGCCGATATTGACGATCGGCAGAGGGCGGAAGCGCTGGAGGAAATCCCGGAACTCCTCCAGGGAGAGGAAGTTGCCAAGCGACCCGGACATAAGGATCAAGCCGTCTACCCTGTCCGGGCTGACCAGGTCATAGATCGCGTTGGCCTGAGCCTCGAACCCATAGGGCGAGCGCAACGATTCGCCGACGAAGAGAAGAAGGTTAACATCCCGCTCTTGGGCTACGTCGGCGATGCCGGGCCACACACTGGCCTGATAACGCTCGTCAATCTGGGCGAGCAGCAGGCCCAGCGTCAGTCGTCGGTTGCCTGGATGGCTGATCCGGTGGCTTTCTCCGACATGGGGGGAGGGTTGGCCCATGGTATCCTCCTCGTCAGGCTTCTTCTCTTCCTGCCTGACGACCGCAAACTACCAGGTAGCCAAGCGCATCTTATGGCAGCCCATGCGCACTTGCCACACAGGAAGCGCTTTCAATGAACGCTAACACAATATCGCCATTTTGTCAATCGCCGCCGGGAGCCAACACCAGGCGCCGGCCCACTGCCCCCAGAAAATGGAATGGGAAATCTCCAGGGGTTGCAAACAGGGGGAATGCCCGGCCTGAGATCCCGACAAGGACGGGTACGCATCGCACGATGCCGGTCATCCATGGCGAGACCCGCGGCCTATCCGGGAAGCCGCCCGGGCTTCGGATATGCCAGGATTGTCCGGGGCACCGGGGCATTTCTCTCCAGGTCGAGCGAGGCGATGATCTCGCGGACGTCCTCCAGGGCCGGCGATACCTCCAGGCCCGTGTAGAACTCCCACTGCTCCGTATGTCGGACCGTCCGGCCCGGCTCCAGCCGGCAAAGGGGCGCCACCGTCTCCAGTTCGATGAAATATCCGTCGGCATAGACTTCCACATTGCAATTCAGGTCCGGATGGGGTTGCTCGATCTGAGGGGCGAAGCGCTTGCAGAAAAGGACCCCCTGGCGCAGATAGGCAATCCAGCCTCGCCCGTTCAGGTAGCCAACTTTGAGGGGAGAAGGGATAGGCAGCGCTTCGACGAAGAGGAGGTCGTCATAGAGGTGCAGGCGGCGATCTCCCCAATGGGTATAGGGCCAGAGGACCAGATGGCGGTTCGGCAACAGCCTCTCGCCTCCCAAGGGGGTCACCATCTGAGGCAGTATGGCCACGCCGCCCAGACGCAACTGGGTGATCGCCCAGGGGGCCAGTTCGACCGCCCAGAGCCCCTCGTTACAGAGGTCATGGTGCAGAGTCAACGCCATCTTCTCCGGGTGGAGATGGACCTCCAGGGTCTTCTGAATCCCGGTGCCCACCTCAGCAGGCTGACGCAGGCACACGCCGTCGGGCAGTTCCTCGATGAGCAGGCCCTCGTTATCGGGGATATAGGAGCGCGGCATCGCCTCCGGGGCGTGGCAGAGCCGGTGTCCCCCATACGGGGTGTACCGACCGAAAGGGGTCTCCCAGGCCAGGTGAGGCACCTCGGCCAGGAAGTTCTCCTCCGAGCCGGCCAGGAAGAGGCGCACCAGGCGGGGGCCGGCCCCAACCAGGTACTCCAGGCGAAGATACCCGTTATCCAGGACGCGGGTGGGCAGGCCGTAAAAATCGGGCGCCATCGCCTTTCCCTCGCTTACTTCTCCAGCCCGTAGCCAAAGGGAAAGAGAGGGGCATCCGGCCCGCTGGCGGGAAGGTGGGCAAAGTCGAAGGGAAGCTGCTCCATACGACGCGGCCAGGTGTAGGGCAGTTTGCCCGTGAAAGGATAATCGCCGAAGAGGACATCGGCAACCCCCTGCCCCTCGCTTCCCGGAAGCCAGGCGGCGACGAAGGCGTCCCAGTGCTCCATCTGCCCGGTAACGATGAGCGGCCGGCCGGAAAGCAGGATGACCACCATCTTCCGACAGCGCGCCCGCAGCCGATCGAGCACGGCGACGTCCTCCGGGGAGAGGGACAGGTCTGCCTGGTCCCCCAGGCCTTCGGCGTAAGGCTGCTCGCCCACCACCGCGATTCCCACATCGGCGATGGCCGGACGGCCGGAGGGGTCGAGGATGGTTTCAAACTTCCCCCAGCGGTCGTAGTGGACCACCGAGCCGGCGGCGGTACGGCGAACGGCCTCCAGGATGGTCGTCCCTGGGATGATATTCCCGCTCCTCCCCTGCCACTCGATCGTCCATCCACCGCACTGCATGCCGATGTCGTCGGCCCCCTGGCCGGCCACAAAGATCAACGGCGTATCTTTCGCCAGAGGCAATACGCCGTCGTCCTTCAGGAGCACCAGCGATTTGCGTACGGCCTCGCGGGCCAGTTGGCGATGTTCTGCAGAGCCTACGGAGGGAAGGAGGGAAAGTTCGGCGTAGGGCCGCTCGAAAAGTCCCACCAGGAACTTGGCCGTGAGGATACGCCGCACGGCGTCGTCGATCCGTTCCAGCGGCACATCGCCCCGCTCAACCGCCCGTTTCAGCGTTCCGATGAAGGTTTTGTAATCATAAGGCACCATGACCATATCGATGCCGGCGTTGATCGCCGTGACCACGGCGGTATCATAGTCTTTCGAAATCGGGACAATGCCTTCCCAGTCCGAAACGACAAATCCCGGAAAGCCCAGTTCGCCCTTGAGCACGTCCGTGAGGAGATACCGGTGGGCGTGCATCTTTTGCCCCCTCCAACTGCTGAGGGAGGCCATAACGCTCATCGCCCCGGCCCGGACGGCCTCCACGTAAGGCGACAGGTGGACGGTGCGGAGGGTGGCTTCGTCCACCTGGACATCTCCCTGATCGATGAGGAAAGGCCGCATGTTGTAGGTTTTTGAAGTGCCCCAGGCAGTACCGCCATCTCCGACGTAATGTTTGGGTGTGGCCAGGACGGCGATGGCCGCGCCGGGAAGGCGGGCCCGTCCGCCATCCTGTAGCCCCCGGATGTAGGCACTGCCCAGGGCGGAGACCAGTTCCGTGTCCTCGCCAAAGCCCTCGTAGGTGCGTCCCCAGCGGATGTCCTGGGGAACGGCAACCACCGGGGCATAGTTCCAGTAGATGCCGGTGGCCGCCATCTCCTCGGCCGTGGCGCGGCCAATTCGCTCCACCAGGTCCGGGTCCCGCGCCGCCCCCAGGCCGATGTTATGAGGAAAAACGACGGCACCATACACATTCCCGTGGCCGTGGACGGCATCCGCCCCGTAGAGGAGCGGGATGCCCAGGCGCGAACGCAGGGCATACTCCTGGAATTGGTTGACCATGGCGGCCCAATTCTCCGGCGAGTTCACCGGAGGAGAGGAACCCCCGCCGCTGAGCAAACCGCCGATGCCCTGGGCGGCAATATCCTCCAGGAGGATGCTCCCTCTCTCCACCAACGTCATCTGGCCGATCTTCTCCTCCAGGGTCATCCGCGCCAGGAGGTCCTCCACCCGTTCGGCCACCGGAAGGCGGGAGTCTTTGTAGGCCGGCCCGGCAGAGGAGGTAGACCGCGCGGACGGGATGTGGGACGGCGACGACGCCTCGGAAGGGACCGGCCGGGCATGACACGCGATCAAAAAGATGGGCAAGGACATTCCGCCCAGGAGCAGAAGGATGTTCTTCCCCAACAGTGGCCTCCTCGGGCTGTCAAAGGAGCGTGGCCCGGACGAAAACCTCCTTCGTCCCGGCCGGGGGGAGAGGGACGATGTTGCCGGACACCGGCCGGCCGTCCACCTCCAGGGCAAGGGTGCGGCCCGGGCCAACGCGGCGTACCGAGATATGGTAGACCACGCCCCGGAAGAGACGCCGGGCCTCGAAGCCCGGCCAGGCGGAAGGAATGACCGGGTCGATCTCCAATCCGGAAAAGGTGGGCCGGATGCCCAGAATCCACTGCGAGATGGCCACATAACTCCAGGCCGCCGTTCCGGTGAGCCAGGAGTTCTTGGCCTCGCCATGGTTCGGCGCGTCCCGGCCGGCGATCATCTGGGCGTATACATAGGGTTCGCCGCGGTGCAGGTCGCTGATCTCCTCCCGGGCCGATGGGTTGATGCGGAGGTAATAGTCGTAGGCCTGGTCGCCATGGCCCAAACGGGCCTCGGCAATCACGATCCAGAGGTTGGTCTGACAGAAGATGCTGGCGTTCTCCTTGTAGCCGGGAGGGTAGGAGGAAATCTCGCCCAGGTGCAGGTAGTAGCGGGAATAGGCCGGCTGCAGAAGGAGGATTCCGTGGGGTGTGGCCAGCCGCTCCTTCACCGCAGCCAGGGCCTTTTCCGCCCGCCCATCCTCCAGGCCGATGCCGGCCAGGACGGCAAAGCCCTGCGGTTCGATAAAGATCTGGCCCTCGGCACACTCCCTGGAACCGACCGGCCGGCCGAAGTCGTCGTAAGCCCTCCGGAACCACTCCCCATCCCAACCGTGCTCCCGCACGGTAGCCTCCATCCGCCCGGCCTCCTCCAGGTAGCGTTGCGCCTCCTCTTCCAGGCCACGCCACCGGGCGATGGCCGCCATCTCCCGGGCCGCCAGGACAAAGAGGGCGGCGATAAAGACCGATTCGGCCACCTTCCCATCCTTGTTCGTCACCGTCTGGAACGACTCGCCGGGGGAGTCGGAGAAGCAGTTCAGGTTCAGGCAGTCGTTCCAGTCGGCCCGCCCGATCAGCGGCAACCCATGGGGACCCAGCCGTGCCCGGGTGTAGCCCAGGGCGCGCTGTAAATGCTCATAGAGCGGGGTGGCCAGTTCTGGCCGGTTGTCGTAGGGAACCATCTCATCGAGGATGCTCCAGTCCCCTGTCTCCTTGAGGTAGGCCGCCGCACCCAGAATCAGCCAGAGCGGGTCGTCGTTAAAGTTGCTCCCGATGGCGTTGTTCCCCCGCTTGGTCAGGGGTTGGTATTGGTGGTAGGCCCCGCCGGTCTCCAACTGGGTGGCTGCCAGGTCCAGCAGGCGTTCCCGCGCCCGTTTCGGGACCAGCGAGACAAAGCCCAGCAGGTCCTGATTGGAGTCGCGAAAGCCGATGCCCCGCCCGATGCCCGACTCGAAGAAGGAGGCCGAACGGGACAGGTTGAACGTCGCCATCACCTGGTAGGGGTTCCAGATGTTGACCATGCGGTCCGTATGCTCGTCGCCGGTCCGTACCTGCAGGGTGGAGAGCAGGCCATCCCAGTAGGCCCGCAAATTTTGCAGGGCGTCGCTGATCTGCTGAGGATTCAGGCAGCGCTCGATGATGGGGAGGACCGTGCGCTTATTGATCCGCTGGGAGTCCGGCGGGTCGAACTTCTCCTCCGGAGGGTTCTCATGGTAACCCAGGAGGAAAGCGACCTGCCGGGTCTCCCCCGGCCGGAGGGTCAGGACGACGTGGTGCGAGCCCATTGGGGCCCAGCCGTGGGCCACGGAGTTAAAGGAACGGCCCTGCTCCACCGCGATGGGCCTGTCCCACCCCCGGTAGGGTCCCAGGAAGACTTCGCGCTGGGTATCGAAACCGGCCGGCCTTTCCGAGCAGGCGAAGAAGGCGAAATGGTTGCGCCGTTCCCGGTACTCGGTCTTGTGGTAGATGATGCCGTCCTCCACCTCCACTTCGCCGGTGGAAAAGTTGCGCTGGAAGTTGGTGGCGTCGTCCCAGGCATCCCACAGGCAGAACTCGATGCTGGAGAAGATGGAAAGATGGGCCGGCGCCGCCCGCTCGTTGGTCAACGAGAGTTGCCAGATTTCCAGGTTTTCCCCCAGGGGAACGAAATAGAGGACTTCTGCCGCGATTCCCCGGTAGCGCGAACCGATGATGGTATAGCCCAGGCCATGGCGGCAGAAGTAACTTTCCAGATCGTTCCGGGTTGGTTGCCAGGTGGGCGACCAGAACTCGCCGGTGACGTCGTCGCGCAGGTAGAGGTACCGCCCCCCGCAGTCGAGGGGGACGTTGTTATACCGGTAACGGGTGAGGCGACGTTGGCGGGCGTCCCGGTAGAAGGAGTATCCGCCGGCGGTGTTGGAGATCAGGGCGAAATAGTCCTCGCAGCCCAGGTAGTTGATCCAGGGTAGCGGGGTGTCCGGACGCGTGATCACATATTCGCGCCGGGCATCGTCAAAATAACCGTAACGCACCGTGCCTCCTGTTCCAGATGTCGATCAAGCCCGACACGGGCCGGGGAAAAGCCCATGTTCACACTTCCGAGGAACGGAAACACGCCACCCAGTGGTCGTCGGCCACCTTGACCAACGGAGGAGAGGAAACGCCGCATGCCTTGCCCGGGGATGGGCATCGGCTGTAGTAAACACAGCCTTCTCCCTCTTCAGTCGCCTGCCTCTGGAGGCTCATATCCAACGCTCCCCACTTCCGGTCCAACCGGGGAACCGAGGCCATAAGCATCCTGGTGTAGGGGTGCCGGGGGTCTTCATAGACCCTCCCGGTGGAACCCATTTCCACGACCGTACCCCGATAGAGAATTACCGCCTGTTCGCTGATGTAGTAGCCCAGGGAGAGGTCGTGGGTGATGAAGAGGATGGAGAGGCCGCGAGAACGGAGTTCGGCCAGCAGGTTGAGCACGTCGATGCGGGTGGAGGCATCCAACATGCTGATGATCTCGTCGGCCACGAGCAGGCGGATGTCCAGAAGCAGGGCCCGGGCCACCAGGAAACGCTGCAACTGCCCGCCGCTGAGTTGGTGGGGAAACTTGTTGAGCACGTCGGGGGGGTTCAGCCCCACGGCCCGCAACGCCTCCTCCAATTTCTCTTTCCAGGCCCGCGCTTCCAGGCCCGGAAAGAACTCCTCCCGAATCATGGCGAAGATGCGGTCGGCCTTGAAGATGGGGTTGTAGGAAGCGAAGGGGTCCTGGAAAACCCCCTGCACCTTCCGGTAGTACTCCTTGAGGGCCGGCCCCTTCAGGGTGGAGATATCCACCCCCTCGAAGCGGATCGTCCCCGAGGTGATCGGGGTCAGACGGAGGATCATCTTCCCGATGGTGCTCTTCCCGCTTCCGCTTTCGCCGATCAGGGAGACGATCTCCTGCTCCCCGATTTGGAGGCTCACATCCCGGACGGCCGTCAGCCTCCGCAGGCCGAAGGCTCCCACCCGGTACACCTTGGTTACCCGCTCCAGGCTCAGCATCTCCCCCCCTCCCGCCAGCAGGCCACCAGGTGCCCCGGCCCCACCTCCAGGAAAGGAGGCTCTTCCACACAGCGGCCCAGGGCCACGGGACAGCGTTCCCGGAAGCGGCATCCCGCCGGAGGGTTCAGAAGTTGCGGAGGGGCGCCGGGAATCCCCTGCAGCCGCTCTTCCTGGTACTTGACCCCGACCTTGGGGAGGGAGGCGATCAGCATCTTGGTGTAAGGGTGTCGGGGGTTCTCAAACATCACTTCCGTCGGCGCCTTTTCCGCCAACTGTCCGGCGTACATCACCAGAATGGTGTCGGCGATCTGGTAGAGGATGGAGATGTCGTGGGTGATGATGAGGGTGCTCTGCACAAAGCCCCGGTCCCGAAACTCCACCAGCATCTCGCAGACCGCCTTCTGGGTGGAGACATCCAGCGCCGAGGTGATCTCGTCGGCAATGAGCAACGAGGGGTTCAGCAGGGTGGAAAGCACCATGACCGTCCGCTGCTTCATCCCCCCCGAAAGTTCGATGGGGTACATCCCCAACACCTGCGGAGATAACTGCACCAGGTCCAGCCGGCGCTTCAATTCCGGGAGGATGTCTCGAAAGTCCACTCCACGCGAGGCCAGGAGTTCGGCGATCATCTTTCCAATCTTTCGGGTGGGGTTGAGGGCGTTCATGGCATATTGGGGAATGATAGAAATTTTCCGAAAGCGAAACTCCCGCATCTTCTCCATATCCCCGATGGGCAGTTCCTGGCCGTCCAGAAAGACCCGTCCCTCGATCAGGTGCATCGGCGGTCGCAGGTAGATCAGGCTGTGCCCCAGGGTGGTCTTCCCACAGCCCGATTCCCCGGCTAACCCCATGATCTCACCGTCGGCCACGGAGAAGGTGGCTCCCTCCAGGGCACGCACGTACCCGCGGAGAGTTCGGTAATAGACCCGAAGGTTTTCCACCTGAAGGCTCATCGGCTCACATCTCCCGCAACTTGGGGTTGAAAACCTCATCCAGGCCGACGTTCATGACGTAGAGCGCTCCCACAATGGCGGCAATCGCCGCTCCGGGCGGAATCAGCCACCACCACATCCCCAACTGCAGCGCCGCCCAGAGCACGGCGTTGTTCATCATCAGCCCCAGCGACATCCCCTGGGTTGGGCCCAGGCCGATAAAGTCCAGGGTGGCCGCGTTGAGAATGGCCCCGCCAAACTGCAGGATAAAGACCAGAAGAAGGTAGGACATCATGTTCGGGGCGATCTCCGTGAGGAGGATCCGCAGGGTGCTCCGCCCGCTCATCCGGGCCAGGTCCACAAACTCCCGCACCCGCAGGGAAAAGGTCTGTGCCCGGATGGCCCGGGCCGCCCACGGCCAGGCGGTCAGGCCGATGAAAAGGCTCTCCGTGAGGATGCCCCGCACCGTCAGGTAGGCGGCGATGATGATCAGCACGGCCAGTGTCGGGATGATCAGGACGATGTTGGTGAACATGTTGAGAATTTCGTCCACCAGACCGCCCCGGTAGCCGGCCACCAGCCCGACCAACACCCCGATCAGGGTACCCACCCCTCCTCCGATCAGCCCGACGATGAAGGTGGAGCGCAGACCGTGGGCAAACTGGCTGTAGACATCCTGGCCGAAGGTGGTGGTCCCAAACCAGAACTCCTTCGAGGGCGGCTGAGCCAGAGGGCCCACATAGGCGTTGGGGTCGTTGGAAGTCAAAAGTGGGCCGATGAGGGCAAAGAGCACAAAGAAGAAGAGAATGCCCAGCCCAATCCGCAGTTTGCGATTCCGCAGGGCGAAGTAGAGAAACTCGCTGCGAACCCGGCGCGGCCGTTCCGTATCCATCGCTATTCCCCCGTCATCCCCAGCCGGGTCCGGGGATCGACCACCACGTAGACGATGTCGATGATGAAGTTGGCCAGCAGCACCCCGATGATGATGAAGAGGAAGCAGCCCTGAATCAGGAAATAGTCCTGGTTCTGAACTCCCTGCAGAATCAGGTAGCCGATTCCCGGGTAGGCAAAGACGATCTCCGTGGCCAATGCCCCGGCCACCATGGTCCCCAACTGTAAGGCCAGCCCGGTGATCTGGGGAAGCATGGCGTTGCGGAAGGCATACTTTCGGATCAGGCTTCGGGGCGTTCCCAGCGACTCCAGGTAGCGGGAGTAATCCGACTCCAGTTCGTAGATGATCATGTTGCGCATCCCGATGGCCCAGCCGCCGAACATCACCAGGAAGAGGGAAAGGAAGGGGAGAAACCAGTGCCACAGGGCATCCAGAAGGAAGGCCCAGGAGAGGTGCGGGCGCACAGCAAAACTATAGGCCCCGGCAATGGGGAAGAGGCCGGCCACGTTGCCCAACGCCCAGGCCAGGACCAGAGCCAGCCACATATAGGGAGTGGCCGTCAGCACATAGCCCAGAGGCAGGATGGTGTTGTCCAGCCAGCGCACCCGCGCTGCCATCGCCCCCACCCGATTCCCGGCCAGCCAACTCAGCACAATGGCCGGAAGGAGCAGAAAGAGGTCGTAGGGCACCGCCCGCTTGATGATCTCGAACACCGGCTGGGGAAAGAGCCAGGTGCTGACGCCCAGGTCCCCCCGGAAGAGCGCCGACCAGAAGTTCAGGTACTGTTGCCATAGAGGAAGGTCCAGTTGAAAGGCCCGGATGTAATAACTGCGGAGAACTTCCGTGGCATCGGCCCGCAGCGAGAAGCGGGCCAGCATCGTCTCCACCGGGCTGCCCGGCATGAAACGCGGAATCAGCCAGTCGATGCTCACCGCCACGAAGAAGGTGAGCAGGTAGATCAGCAGTTTCCGGCCCAGATACCGTCCCACGGACTATCCCTCGGGAGGAGGGGCGCCCCTCCCAGGGAGAAGGGAGGGGCGCCCCGGAGAAACTACTTCGCCGGCTTCAGTTCGGTGAGCATGAGGAGGGCGGTCATGTTCCAGTAACCGTTCCAGGTGCACGGCAGGTACTTGGGTGCCTCCGGTGCCGCCGAGGGCCAGTTTGTCCAGTAGGTCGAGTTCCACTGCGCCCACAGGCCGTTGTACCAGAGCGGGACGGCCGGCATATCGGTCAACTGGATGCGCTGGATCTTGGAGATGACCGCTTTCATGGCCGCCGGGTCGATGGGGGTCTTGTCCAGTTGGACGACCAGGTCAAAGACCTCCGGGTTGTTGTAGCGGCCAAAGTTCCCGTTGGACATCTTCTCGGTGATGGGGTTGCGGAAGAGCCAGAAGTAGAAGGTCCAGGGGGTGTCGCTCAGGTTGGAGCCGAAGTTGTTGATGGCCATGTCGAAGGTGCCCCCGGTGAGTTGATCCCAGTAGCCGCCAAAGTCCGGGAAGTCCGGCTGCAGGTTGATTCCCACCGCCTGAGCCCCCTTGGCGATGACCCGGATCGACTCCATCCAGTCCGTCCATCCGAAGGGGACGATGATCTTCAGGGCAATCGCCGAACCATCCGGCGCCTCCCGGAAGCCGTCCCCGTTCACATCCTTGTAGCCGGCCTGGTCCAGGATGGCCTTGGCCTTCGCCGGGTCGTAGGAGAAGCCCAGTTCGCTCACCACCGCCGGGTCCACATACTGTTCCCAGGTCGGCAGGAGGCCGGTGGGGTTGGCCTTCTGGACGATGTTGCCGTAGACTTTGACCACGATCTCGTCCACGTCCACCGCATAGGCCATCGCCTTGCGGAAGGCCGGGTCGTCCATCGGCTTCTTGGTGAGGTTCATGAAGAGGAAGGCCGTGTTGGCGGAAAGCATGTAGGGCGGATCGTCATACCAGGTCTGCACCCCGTAGCCACCCTCCACCAGCGTGGCGATGCCCGGCAAGAAGTTGTTGCTCAGGTCCATCTCCCCCTTGAGGAAGAGGCCCAGAGCCACGTTGTTGCTGGGGTTGACGATGTCCACGATGTACTTTGGCGCCACCGAGCGCTTCAGCAACTTGATCGCCCACCAGTTCTCGTTCCGCTTCCAGACCATCCGGTCCTCGGAGTGGGTCTCGTAGAGGTAAGCGCCCGTCCCCACCGGAGGCAGGTTGGGCCCGTTGACGATTTCCTCCACCGTGCGCCCCTCCCAGAGGTGCTTGGGGACCATGGCCACCGAGTAGAGGGTGTTCCCCCACTCCTGGTAGCGAACTTCCGAGAAGGTGAAGCGCACGGTGGTGTCGTCCACCGCCTCCACCTTGGTCAGCCAGTCCCAAAGCGGCTGGTAGTAGACGCCGGCCAACTTGCCCAGTTCGAAGGTGTAGACCACGTCGGCTGCGGAGAAGGGTTGCCCATCGCTCCAGGTGATGCCCTGGCGCAACTTCACCTCATAGACCTTGTCGCCCGCCCACCGGCCGCTCTCGGCCAGCCAGGGGATGTACTCGTTCTTCAGCGGGTCGTAGAGGAAGAGCGTCTCATAGCACAGGCCGATCACCCCCATGGCGTAGGAGCCGGGCTGAAGGGGGTTCCAGGAGGTGGGCGGTCCCCACTGCTTCCCGCTGGTGTAGAGGGTCTCCTCCCGAGGATAGGTCACCGGCGAGGGGGGAGAAGTGGGCACCACCACCACCGTTTCCTTCACCGGCGGCGCCGTCTGCACCACCGGCGGCGCCGTCTGCACCACGGTCACCGTGACCGGCGCACAAGAGGACAGCAGGAGCGCCAACACGCTCACCATCGTCATGGCAAACAGAACCTTGGCACGCATTTCCTTTTCCTCCTGATCAGGCGACCAGAGTTCCTACAGGACCGCGGATTTTCCCATCGCACCTCCTTTCTTGCTCCTGGCCGTCCCAACACTCCTCACCTACCCGGTTTGGGGAAACCGGGGCTGTGCTCCCACGGCGATTTGCGGTCCTGCCCATTTGGAGGTAGAATACGGCCCGGCAGGACTCGCAAGGCCGTGCTGTGGGTACGGCCCAACCGGTTTCTGCCCTCCGGGACAGGGGCCGCACAGGGTTGTCCGTCTCCTGCGGCCTCTGTCCCCCATTCCGGTCCTCCGACCTGTCCTCGATAGACCTCCTCGCCGGCCCGGGTATCGGCCTCACAGCGCATGGTCCAGGATGAACGCGACGATTTCGTCCACCCAGGCGTAGGCGAGACAGGTTACGGTGTCGGCTGCCCCGTAGTAAATGGCGATGCGGCCCGTCGGGGCGTCACACAGGGCCGCACATGGGAAAACCACGTTCGGCGTATCCCCCACGCATTCGTAGAGTTCCTGGGGGGAGAGCAGGTAAGGGGCCGTCCGGGCCTGGACTTTCCAGGGTTCATCGAGGTCCAGCAACGCGGCCCCCATACTGTACACATAGCCGTTGCACGAGGTCAACACGCCGTGGTAGAAGAGCAGCCAGCCGGCGGTGGTTTCGATAGGCGTCGGGCCGGCGCCGACTTTGGTGCTTTGCCAACTCCACTCGCGCGTGGGCCCCATGACGTAGCGATGGCGGCCCCAATAGCACAGGTCGGGGCTCTCGCTATAGAAGATGTCACCGAAAGGAGTATGCCCGGCATCGCTGGGACGGCTCAACATGGCGTACCGTCCCCCGATTTTCCTGGGGAAAAGGACCCCGTTACGGTTGTAGGGGAGGAAGGCGTTTTCCAGTTGATAGAAGGTCTCAAAGTCATCGGTATAGCCCAGGCCGATGGTGGGGCCGTGGTAGCCGTTGCACCAGGTCACATAGTAGCGATCCTCCAGCCAGCAGACGCGGGGGTCGTAGGCATACTCGACAGTCCGGAGTTCGGGGATGTCGCAGACGAACTCGATGGGTTGTTCGTCGATCTGCCATTCGAAGCCGTCCTGGCTCCACCCGCGGTGAAGGCGCATGGCCCGGGAGCGGTGATCCACGCGAAAGACGCCGGCGAACGCACCCCGGAAGGGAACCACCGCGCTGTTGAAGATGCTGTTGGCACAGGGAATCAGATTGCGCGGGATGATCGGGTTGCGGGCCGAACGCCAGACCACATCACGGCAACCGGCCGGCCGGTCTTCCCAGGGGATGTTGGGCAATGCCGAACCGATGACCTGGACCATCGCCTGCCTATGTCCTTTCCGTCCGTTCCGCAGTGCTTAACCTCAAGGCTCCGCAAGACTCGCGAATGATCAGTTCGGTAGGGAGGATCATTCGCTGGACCGAAGTGCCGGGCTGCGCACCCCGGAGGAGGCTGATCAGGGTTTCCACCGCCAGCGCCCCGAGTTGGGAGATGGGCTGGCGCACCGTAGTCAGGCGCGGTTCCACAGCCGAAGCGGCGGGAATATCATCGAAACTGACCAGGGCGATGTCCTCAGGGACGCGCAGGTTGGCCTGGCGCAGGAACTTGAGCGCGCCGATGGCCATGATATCGCTGGCGGCGAAGACGGCCGTGGGGGCGGCCGGGAGCAGCCGTTGCATGGCCCGCATGCCGCTGCCCTCGGTGTAATCCCCGTGGACGATCAGCCGCTCGTCTATGGGGAGGTCGTAGGCCTCCAAAGCCTGGCGGTAGCCTTCCAGACGGTCCTGCGCCGAGGTCATATTGGCCGGCCCGGCGATGGTGGCGATACGCCGGTGTCCCAGGCGGAGCAGGTGCTCCACCGCCGCCCGGGCTCCTCCCACGTTGTCCACGTCCACGCAGGGCACATTGGGGTGGAGGGGCCGGCCGACGAAGACAAAGGGGATGCCATCCCGGATCATCAACTCCACCAGCGGGTCATCCACGGTGGCCGAGGCCACGATCACCCCATCCACGTAGCCGTTGCGCAGGACCCGCTGGTACATCTCCTCCTCGCCGGCGGGGTCGTTGAAGAGCAACAACATGGGCAGGTACTTGTGGGCGTTGCAAACCTCGGTAACTCCACAGAGCAGGAGGGAGAAGAAGGGGTCGGTGAACAGGGTCGTGACCGACTCGGGGATGACCACACCGAGAATTCCGGTGCGACGGGTCACCAGGCTGCGGGCAACGGCGTGAGGCCGGTAGCCACACTCCCGAATCGCCTTCCAGACCCGTTCCCGCACTTCAGGGCGTACGTAGGGAGAGTTGTTGATCACCCGGGAGACAGTGGAGCGCGAAACGCCGGCCAGTTGAGCCACCTGCTCCAGGGTAGGGTTCATCGGCTTCTCCTGGGAACGCTCTCAAAATAAACCGGCGAAAAAACCGTGTTCCTGGAAAATCCACCTGTTTCCATCGGAAATCGGCCTGATTTTCCGCTAATTATAGCCCAACTTCAGGACGGTTCCCAGATTTCCTGGTCGGTTCCAAGAAGGGCCACAATTTCTTGGAAGCGCTCTCAAATAGAGTATACCACAATCCGGGCCATTTGTCAAGGGGGTTTTCCCGCCTTTTTTCACCCATTTTGACAATTCGGCCCATCGGTGATAAAATGAAAACAGATGTCCAATTATTCCGGGGAGGCGGCCGGCCATGCGCCTGGAGTATCCGGGAAAGAAATCGCCAGCCGAGATCATGACCCAAAGGCGGGCCTTTGTGCTCCGCCCGGTGGAGGGCGCGGGCAATGACGGATGGAGCAACATGCTCATCCAGGGCGATAACCTGGCCGCTCTGCACGTGCTTCTCCAAGACCCTTCCATCCGGGGGAACAATATCGACCCGCCCTTCTCCACCAACCAGGTCTTCCGCGCCGGCAAGTCCCGGACGGCGACTGTCAGCCGGAGCGAAAGCGACTTCGTCGCCTACCAGGATACCCGGACCGGCGCCGAAAATCTCCGCGAAAGGCTGGTCTTACTGCACGAGATACTGGCCGCCGACGGCACCATCTACGTCCATATCGACTGCAAGGTGGGACATTACGTCAAGGTGATGATGGATGAAATCTTTGGCCCGGAGATCGCCCGCATCAAGTGCTCCCGTCGGGCCTATGGAAATATTCGGGACAAGTACTCCAAAACCTCCGAGTATGTATGGAATGATCCCCGCGAAGAATTCACCGAACAGGACATTCGCCGGCTCTTCCCCCGCGTGGATTCCCTGGGCCGGCGGTACACCACGACGCCCCTGCACGCCCCCGGCGAGACCCGGAACGGCCCTACCGGACAGCCCTGGCGGGGGATGCTCCCGCCGCCGGGCCGGCACTGGCGTTATCCCCCCGAAGAACTGGAACGCCTGGACCGGATGGGGCTTCTGGAATGGTCTTCTACTGGAAACCCCCGCAAGAAGATTTACGCCACTGCCCAGGGAAAGAAGCGCCAGGACGTTTGGGAGTTCAAGGATCCCACTTATCCATCGTACCCGACCGAATTGCTCAGGATGATTCTCCAGGCTTCGTCCCATCCGGGCGACCTGGTCCTGGACTGTTTCGCCGGTTCCGGGACAACGCTGGTGGCCGCCGAGATGACCGGCCGGCGCTGGATCGGCAATGAGGTGGCCATCGCGGCCTGCCGAAAGCGGCTACAGGCCTTGAAAAAATGCTCTGCATACACTCTGTACATATTGGAGGAACAAGGTGAATGAATGGGTGGAAAAAAGCATAGAGAGAGCCAATAGACCGGGCTACCTGGATGACCTCCTCAAGGTTTATCCAGTTATTGAAGAGGCCAGACAAAGGCTTCCGAGGGACAAAAAGGAGGCGCTGATGCGCCTTTTCTCCCGTCCGGATGATCAGGCCCTGCTCAGGGCCCTTTTGGGCATGCCTAGATTTCCGGTCAAAGACCCCTATGTGGCATTCTTGCGCCGCAGCGACATCTCGGCCCTGTTGTTGAAAGATTTTCTCGAGTCCCTATAACCATGGATGCCATCGTGATCCGTGGGGCGAGGGAGCATAACCTCAAGGGAATCGATGTGACGATTCCCCGCAACCGCTTCGTCGTCTTCACCGGCGTCTCCGGCTCGGGGAAGTCGTCGCTGGCCTTTGACACGCTCTACGCCGAGGGCCAGCGCCGGTACGTCGAAAGCCTCTCCGCCTACGCCCGCCAGTTTCTGGAACAGATGGAAAAGCCCCGGGTGGACTATATCGCCGGCCTCTCCCCGGCCATCGCCATCGAACAGAAGTCGGCGGCCAAGAACCCCCGCTCCACCGTCGGCACCGTCACCGAAATCTACGACTACCTGCGCGTCCTCTACGCCCGCGTCGGCATCCCCCATTGCCCCAACTGCGGCCGCGAGATCGGCTCCCAGACGGTCCAGCAGATGGCCGACCGGGTGCGCGCCCTCCCCGCCGGCACCCGCTTCCAGGTGCTTGCCCCCCTGGTGCGGGAACGCAAGGGGGAGTACCGCGACCTCTTCGAGACGGTCCGCGCCCAGGGCTTTTCCCGCATCCGGGTAGACGGCGAGGTCCTCAGCCTGGAGCGGCCCATCGCCCTGAGCAAAAAGGTCAAGCACAACATCGAGGTGGTGGTGGACCGGCTCCAGATTCCCGAGGGGCCGGACGAGGCCTTCCTGGGCCGGCTGAACGACTCCCTGGAAACGGCCCTCCGGCTCTCCGACGGCCTGGTGCTGATCGCCCCGGAAAAGGGTGAACCCCTCCTGATGAGCGAGAAGAACGCCTGCCCGGAGTGCGGCTTCAGCATGCCGGAACTCACCCCCCAACTCTTCTCCTTCAACTCGCCCCAGGGGGCCTGCCCGCGCTGCGCCGGGCTGGGCACGGTGATGGAGGTGGACCCCGACCTGGTGGTGGGGGACCCGACCCTGAGCATCCACGATGGAGCCATCCGCTACTGGGGCGTCATGCGGGAGAAGAAGGACACCTGGGCCTACCGTTGCCTTCTTTCCATCGCCCGGCAGTACCGCTTCAGCCTGGATACGCCCTGGCAGGAGTTGAGCGAGGAACAGCGCCGCGTCGTCCTCTACGGCTCGGCCGGCCGGCGGGTGCACTTTACCTGGGAGGGCGAGACCGGCCGGGGCGAATTCTACCGCCCCTGGGAGGGGGTCATCCCCGAGATCTCCCGCCGCTACCACCAGACCTCCTCGCCGGGCATGCGCGAGTGGTACAGCCGCTTCATGAGCGCCCTCCCCTGCCCCCAGTGCCACGGGGATAAACTCCGCCCCGAAGCCCTGGCCGTGACCGTGGGAGGCTATTCCATCCGCCAGGTCACCGCCCTCTCCATTGCCCAGGCCCTGGAATGGGTGGAGAGGGTCCAGGGGCCAGGGACCAGGGCTCAGGCCCCAGGATGCGGAGCCCTGAGCCCCGAGCCCTCTACCCTGCGCCCTGAGCCCTCCACCCCGCGCCCTGAGCCCTTAACCCTGAGCCCTCAGCCCTCCACCCTGAGCCCTGAGCCCTCTACCTTGAGCCCTGAGCCCTCCACCCCGAGCCCTCAGCCCTCCACCCTGAGCCCCGAGCCCTCTACCCTGAGCCCTTATCACCTGCAAATCGCCGCCGAAATCCTTAAGGAAATCCGGGAGCGCCTGGGCTTTCTGGTCAACGTGGGGCTGAACTACCTCACCCTGGACCGCGCCGCCCCCACCCTCTCCGGCGGGGAAAGCCAGCGCATCCGCCTGGCCAGCCAGATCGGCTCCGGCCTGGTCGGGGTGATGTATATCCTGGACGAGCCGACCATCGGGCTGCACCCCCGCGACAACCGCCGGCTCCTGGATACCCTCTTTCGTCTGCGCGACCTGGGCAACACGGTCATCGTCGTCGAGCACGACCTGGATACCATGCGCGCCGCCGACTGGATCATCGACTTTGGCCCCGGGGCGGGCGCCCACGGCGGGGAGATCGTCGCCGCCGGCCCGCCGGAGCAGGTGATGCGCAACGGCTCCCTGACCGGCCTCTACCTCTCCGGCGCCCTCCAAATCCCCATTCCGGAACGTCGGCGTCCCCTGCGGGGGGAATGGCTGGTCCTGGAGGGGGCCTCCCACAACAACCTGAAGGACATCACCGTCCGCTTCCCCCTGGGCACCTTCATCTGCATCACCGGCGTCTCCGGTTCCGGCAAATCCTCCCTCATCGCCGAGACGCTCTACCCGGCCCTGGCCCAGCGCCTGCACCGCGCCCACCTGAAGCCGGGGCCTTTCCGCGCCCTGCGCGGGTTGGAATATGTGGACAAGGCCATCGCCATCGACCAGCAGCCCATCGGTCGAACCCCTCGCTCCAACCCGGCCACCTACGTCGGCCTCTTTGACGAGATTCGCCACCTCTTCTCCCTCACCCCGGAGGCGCGGGTGCGGGGCTACCGTCCGGGGCGCTTTTCCTTCAACGTCCGGGGGGGACGCTGCGAGGCCTGCCAGGGCCACGGCCAGGTCAAGATCGAGATGCACTTTCTCCCCGATGTCTGGGTGACCTGCCAGGTCTGCAAGGGCCGGCGCTACAACCGGGAGACGCTCCAGGTGCGCTACAAGGGCAAGAACATCGCCGAGGTGCTGGACATGGAGGCCCAGGAGGCGCTGGAGTTCTTCCAGGCCCACCCGACGATTCGGCGCATCCTGCAGACGCTGGTGGATGTGGGGTTGGGCTATATCCGCCTGGGCCAGCCGGCCCCTACCCTCTCCGGCGGAGAGGCCCAGCGGGTCAAACTGGCCAGGGAACTCTGCCGGGTGGCCACCGGCCGCACCATCTACTTCCTGGATGAGCCGACCACCGGATTGCATCCGGCCGACATCCAGAAACTCCTGGAGGTGCTGCACCGCCTGGTGGATGCCGGCAACACCGTCGTCGTCATCGAACACAACCTGGATGTGATCAAGACGGCCGACTGGGTGATCGACCTGGGGCCGGAGGGCGGGGAGGAGGGCGGCTACCTGGTGGCCGAAGGTCGGCCGGAGGAAGTCATCCGGGTGGAAGGAAGTTTTACCGGACAGATGCTGGCCCGGGTGCTGGGGCCGCCGTAGGAACAGGCGGACGCCCGCCCCCCGGGGCCGGGTGCCCCTTGCTCGACCTTGCGTTTCCAGGGAAAATATCGTATAATCAAGGCGCTGGAACAGTATTTTCCCGTGGAGGAATTCGCATGCCCACAGCGGAAGAGGAGGCCGGCCGGCGGCCTTCCATTCTGGTGGTGGAACGCGACCCCCATATCCTCAGCCAGGTGCGCCGGATTCTGGAGGCGGGCTATGAGGTACACACGGCCACAACCGGCCAGGCCGGCTGGCGCCTTTTCCAAAGCGAATCCCCTGACCTGATCCTCCTGGGATGGGAACTGGCCGATATGGCCGGGCTGGACTTCCTGGCCCAGATCAAAGGGAGTGGACGCCCCGTCCCGGTGGTGCTGACCGGGGCCTCGGAGACGGCGGCGGTCTCCGCCCTGCGCTATGGAGCCGACGACTACCTGAGCCGTCCGCTGGTCCCGGACGAGGTCCGAGAGCGGGTGCGCCATAACCTGGAGAAGGGACAACAGGCCCGGGCCCAGGCTGCCTTGAGCGAACAACTGCAACGGCAACTGGCCACCCTCTCTTACCTGCAGGAGGCGGTCCGTGAGACCAGCGCCGCCGCCGACCTCTACCCATTGCTTCACCGGGTTCTGGAACAGACCATGCGCAACCTGGAACTCGACGCCGGCATCATCTTGATCTCCGAAAACGGCGATCTGGTGCCCCTGGCCCACCGGGGCCTTCCCCAGTCCATCGCCTCGGCCCTGACCCGGCGGCGCCTCACCTGGGACGACCCCGCGCTCAAGGAAATTCGAGAGGTCACGGGAGCGGTGCGTACCCGCAGCGGCGAGCAACGGGGCGGACCGCTCAGCCAGGCGGTCGGCTATGCCTTTACCGCAGTCGTGCCCCTCTGGGCGCAGGGCCGGCGCTGGGGGCTTCTGGAGGTGGCCGGCCGGACGGAACGCACGGAAAAAGACCTGGAGATGCTCACCACCGTGGGGCAGCAACTGGCCGTCGCCCTGGCCAACGCCCGGTTGCAGGAGACGGCGACGTTGCGGGTGCGGGAACTGGCCCTCCTGAACGAGGCCTGCCTGGCCTTGACCTCGGACCTGGACCTGGAGCAGATACTGACCACCATTATGATGCGTACCAGCGATGTCATCGGGGTGGTCACCGGCTCCCTGCTCCTGGCCGATGAGGAAAGCGGCGAACTCGTCTTTCGCATCAGCCTGGGAGGCAATGCGGAGAAACTCCTCTCGCGGCGCATTCCGCCCGGCCGGGGAATCGCCGGCTGGGTCTTTCAGCATGGCCAGCCTCTCCTGGTCCCGGATGTGCATCGGGATGCCCGCTACTACCCGGAGATCGACCGCTACACCGGTTTCCTCACCCGCTCCGTCCTCTGCGTCCCGCTGCGGGTGCGGGGGCAGACCTTTGGGGTGATCGAACTGGTCAACAAAATCTCCGGCGGATTCAGCGAAAACGACCTGCGTCTTCTGGAATCGGTAGCGGCGCTGATCGCCACGGCCATCGAACAGAGCCGGCTGCAGGAATGGACGACTTCCTTCGTCCTGATCGACCCGCTGACCCGCCTGCCCAACCATCGCTTTTTCCTGGAGGCGCTGGAGCGTGAGGCCGCCCGCTGCCGCCGCTATGGGCGGACCTGCAGCCTGCTCCTCCTGGGGGTGGACCGCCGTCTGCCCCTGCCCGATGTCCGCTGGCGAGAACTGGCAACCGTTCTGCGCCGGGCGCTCCGCCAGTCCGACCTCCTGTGCCGGCACGCCCAGGGCCACTTTGCGGCCATCCTGCCGGAGACCTCCGGGGAGGGGGCGCGGGCGCTATCCGACCGTCTGCTGGAGGAGGTCCGGAACTCCGGGTTGCAGGAACCGGCCGGCGTGTCCCTGGCCGACCACATCCGCTGCGGCCGGGCCACCTTCCCCGGCGACGTGGACGACCCCAAAGACCTCCTGGCGCAGGCGGAACAGGCCCTGGCCCGAGCCTGGCAAACGTAGGGTTGCATCGTGAGGCGACCGGGGTCGCATGGCGATGCGCTCAGGGGCATACGGCCATGGGCCACTGCGCAGAGCCGCCAGATTGGACAACGAAAGGAGGTGGAGATCGAGCGTTTCTCATGCGAGGCCGAAATCCGCCAGTTCCCGATGGCATACGGCTTTGAGACGCTTTCTCACACGAGGAGGAACGAGATGTTCTGCCCATGGTGTGGAACCCAGAGGACGCCGCTGTCTGCCAGAACTGCGGCCGGCCCCTTCGGCCGGCGGCAGGAGGACCGCCTCCCTCCGTCATTCCAACCCCTCTTGCCGGAGCCGTTCCCCAAGGCTTTTTCGCCAAACTTTTCGACTTCTCCTTCCGTGGCTTCATCACTCCGACGATCATCGCCATCGTCTACGGCATCGTGCTCGTCCTGGTCGGCCTGTCGACCATCTTCACCATCGTGTGGGGCTTTCAGGTGAGAACAGGCCTGGGCGTCGTTCTGCTGATTTTCTCTCCGCTCATCTTTCTCATCGACGTCATCTTCGCCCGGATGTGGCTGGAAATGACCGTCGTCCTCTTCCGCATCGCCCAGGATGTAGGAGAGATCGCCCGGATGAAGCGGGGGTAAGCGCCTCCTGACCCGGAGGGACGGCCCACCTGGAAGAGGCCCGACCCCATCCAGGCCTTTTCCAGACGCCGGGTCGACGTTCGGGATGTGTCCATCGAGGTGGGTGTGGGTCTGAAACCCGCACCTGCCTCGATGGACTTTTCTGTAGGGGTCGGAAAACACCCACTCTAACGCACCCGGTCCTGATGGACGGTCCCCACCCCCCGGCGCGGGGGTGGCCGGAGGATTCCTCCCGATACCTTTCGATTCACCAGCGGGAGGAAAACCCGGTGGACATCTGGGCGCGGCGTCGGGGTGAGAGAAGGACCGGGCGTGGGCGAGGGCAAAGGGGTGGGGGAGGGGCCGAGGGTCGGCGTGGGCGGAGGGGTGGGGGAAGGGCCGAGGGTCGGCGTGGGCGACGGGGTGGGGGAAGGGCCGAGGGTCGGTGTGGGCGAAGGGGTGGGGGAAGGGCCGAGGGTCGGTGGGGGCGACGGGGTAGGGGTGGGCGTTGGCGCAGGCGTGGGAGTGCTGGTGGGCGTGGGAGTATCCGTCGGCGTGGGCGTAGGGGTGCGCACCAAAAACTGGGCCACCCGACACATCACCTCCCGGCGGGAGGCCTCCGGGTAGATGGCCTCGAAGGGAAAGGCCAGGTGTACCAGGCGGTATGAGCCGTTATATTCCACCCCGGCGTTCCCCCCCAGGCCGCCCTGGTAAACCAGGTTGACGGTGGAGCCGCCGTAGGGGTTGATGCGGTCGGGATAGTCCACATCGTAGGTGCCGTGGGTGCTGTCGTCGAAGGAGATGGTGCCCAGGCCGGCGAAGATACCCCCGGAGCCGGCGGCCTGGTAGGTCTGGGCGTCGTCGCTCACGTAGGCGGCCTTGAGGTCGTTATGGTAAAAGTCCGGGCCGCCGCCCCGATAGTCCAGGTCCCAGCCGATCTCCGCGCCGCTGACCAGCAACCAGCCCCCGCCATTCAGGAAGGCGCTCACCAGGCCTTGCTCGGTAGCGTTGAAGGTATCGTCAGCGGTGGATTCCTCGCCCAGAATCCAGTCCACCGTGCCATAGTCCGTCAAGGCGACGTCTCCGGCGATGACGGCCTCGTTGGCGGCAAAGTCGAAGGGGACGCCACAGCCATCCAGCGCCCGGCCGTGCTGGATGACGTAATCGTACATATTCATCCGTTCCAGGTACATCCGGGCGATGGTGCCGACGTAGGGAGTATCCTCATAGATCAGGGCGTGGCGGTCCAGCCGGTCGAAGCCGTCCACCAGGAGGGTTTGGGGGCGGGAGCCGTCGGCCGTGGTGCGCACCGCCGCCGTCAGGCAGGGGAACGATTCGCCGCCCTCGTTCAGGGCGGTCACGCGGAAGAAGTAGAGGGTGTTGGGGAGGAGGCCCTCGATGGTCGCCTGGGTGGGGGTGAAGACCCGGCCGTTGTCGAAGCCGTGCCCCTCGGTGCCCACATAGACCTTGTACCGTTCGGCCGGGTCCCCCCAGGGGTCGCCGGAGACGGGGGCATGCCAGGAAAGCGTCACCCGGCCGGGGCCGTCGTTTCGGGCGGTGACGTAACAGGGGGGTTCGGGGAGGAGGCGCACGGGGATGCCGTCGCGGTCGGCGAAGTACTTGACGATGCCCTGGTAGACGGCCCGGGCGGAGAGGCGACGGAAGGCCGGCTCCTTGAGGGCCAGGGCGTCGTCCGGGTTGTCGTGAAAGGCCAGTTCGATGAGCACTCCGGGCATGGTGGAAAGTTCGCGCAGTTCGCCGAAGTTGGCCGAACGCATGCCCCGGTCGGTCCAGTTTGGGTCCCAGAGGGCGCGGATGTCGGCGATCAGTTCGTTATGGACAAAGGACTGCAGGGCGGCGCTTCCCGGGGTGGGGTCGGTATCGTGGATATAGGTTGTGGTGCCGCGAGGGGTACTGTTGCAATCCCCGGCGTAGGCGTTCGAGTGCCAGGAGATGTAGACGGCGTCCTCGCCGGGCTCTTTTTCCCATTCGGAGTAGAGGGGCCGGCAGACGACGTCGTTGGGATAGACATCGGGAGGGGCCCCCTGGTACGGCGCCCAGGTCAGGCAGGCCTCCTCGTAGCGCGGCCGGCCGCTGGTGCCCCCGCCGTAGTCGATGCTGCCCATCCCCCCCCCACTCCCAGACTGGTTGTCGGCGCTTCGCCTGAGTCGCCGCCCCCCCCCCCTCCACTCAGGCGCGAGATCCCGCTGCC
>Ga0078972_1004345_pt1 | contig 39179 bp, 25 predicted proteins | sample YelNatPaOPGAMG01_FD_67568 | JGI IMG/M metagenome (GOLD analysis project Ga0078972, IMG submission 67568) | Hot spring thermophilic microbial communities from Obsidian Pool, Yellowstone National Park, USA - OP-RAMG-01 (SPADES assembly) (version 2) | ecosystem: Environmental > Aquatic > Thermal...
TAAGAATCCTGATTAGGCGGATCCAGCTTGTTTCACAGAAAAAGAATGTAGTGCATGCTGCGCCCTGCGCGGGCGCAGAGGTCTCGTTGCTCGAGTTTTGCAGCGTGAACCGCTGCGCAAAAGCGCTACCGACAGCGTCGCGTTGCTGACGCAGCTCGCTTATGCAAAGAGCGCCGCTTTCCCGCAGGCAAAGGTCATTTCCGGGATGCCAACACTGCCACCGCCTTCGCCATTATCACCATTACCACGAAAACTAGCGCTGCAAAGGAACCAGGCCATCCGCAATCATCTGCTGAACATGCTCTCGAATCGTCAGATCGGCATTGCGATACTCGATGTCAAGAAGCATCTTCGATTTCGCGACATTGAAGCAAATCGGAATACCAACTCGATGACGAATCATCTCCCACGGCAGTCCGATAAATGGACCCGCGAAGTATATGAGCCACTTGGGAAGCTCTCGTCGGGGTGATCGGAAGCGCTGACCCCATTTGGCTCGCAGCACATACGCCACCTCCAGAATGGACTTTTACCCAGCAACGACAATTACCGGCCACTGGGGACGCGCTTCTTCTCGCTGCCAGCACGGAGATGCGCCAGCACAACATCCCGAACGTCCACAATGGACTGCTGCCGGGCGGGCACACCCAATGCCAAGCGGCCGCGAAGCACCTCTCGCATGAACTCGACTGAACCGGACTCGGTCTCCGCGGTTAACGAAGGCCCCTGGCCGAATCCCGGCAGGATGGTGACCAAGTTCGGGCTCTTGTCCCGGTTCTCAGCGGAATGCGCGAGTTCCTACGCGCGCCGCTCGCTTTCCGCCTACAGTGCGAGATCGATGCCTCCATTCAGAGTCGCGCGGGAGCACAACCGGCGCCGGACACGCCGTTTTTTTTTCATGGACAAAACGTTTACTTAGGCCAGCGTTCTCCGATTATGCGCATTTTTCTTTTCTTACTTTTTTGTGTGTGTTTTTTTTCAGTGCGCGGTGAGGTATCCATCAACCCCCTACCTCCAAGTTACACTACCCAGACTTTTCCTCGGATATTCTGGTCGTTTCATACGTCCTATCGTGTGTGCCTAGTACCTGCAGTTCCGTATCCGCCTTTGGGCCTGAACCGCTAGAGCAGATAGTTCATCGAGCTCGAACTGCGTTGCTAAACCACAGAGAGCGTCAGCTCGAGGCGTGGTTCACCCGACGTAGAATCGGGTCTCGTCGTCAGTTTGTGCTCAGACAGTCTACGGATGCAGGTTTGTCTTCGCTGCACGACACGCTGGAGAAACTTGGCTGTTAGCATGAATTCTGGGAGCCGCTTCTCTCCTTCGTGATCATGCATGGAATGCGTTGTCGGTTGGCAATGCGGGTTTGAGCTCGACACCCACCAGTGGGTAGGCGCAGAGAGCGCATTGAGCCCGGGTGCGCATCCGATTCGCTGGACCTTCCGCCTAGAAGGTAGAGTGTGAGTTTGTGCGCCACTAATGAGCGCTGAGGCTCGTTTAGCGGACCATCAGTTGCCAGTGCTACACTCAGAGTGAGTGGCCGGATACGCCGTTGATGGGCTCTCGCGGTGACGTTCGCGGAGCGATTGGGCGCAGCGGCACCGAAGCGCGGCGCGCTGTATACGCAAGATCCTCGTTGCATCCGCTTGCACCTGTTGGCACTCGCACGAACAAATAAAATCGAGTTTCGGGGTCCACGCGCTGAGGACGTTCCTCATGGCAATGGCGGCAGAGCTCGAAACGCGGGTGTTTCATATGCAGCCATACATTCGGGTTGCTAGAATGCCGGCACTTCCTCGTGGGGCGTATGCGGGGCACCCACATGCTATGCACGGTCGGTGCATGCCTGTGCGACAGCGCTGCGAGCCGCGCGAGTCCTTCGGGGACCGCACCAGTCTAGGCACTGGTATTTCATTCGTTGCAGCCTCAGCGCAGCGTCGTGCGTTGAGGGAAACGCTGGATTCTGGAGCGCGCTCTGTCGCACCCAGCGGGAATGGCAGGTGCCGGTTCTCATCGCAGCGCCAGCCCTGAATATGCTGTCCCGTGCCACCTGCTTATCTCGTGGAGCAGCCGCTGCCTACAAATCCATGCCCATGATTCAGCAGGTCGCACCTAACGTGGGCAGTGCGAACGGCCCCGTCGTAGATCATTCATGTCGGCACCCGGTTCAGTTCAACCCATATCGATACGTTGTATAAAGCACCACGAGGGACCTACCTGACGCAATCCGCGTTCAAGCATCATTGACGGAGACGAAGACCCGGTTTTCTTAGGGGCCCGCACAACCATTCTCTCGTGATGAGCTGCTCATATGAAGAAGCGCTGCAGCAACGTATCCCGAGAACTCGCTCCAATGTATTGTAAACTTTACGGTACCAATATCAGTCTCTGCGACGCGCCTATACGCCATCGCGGTCCCGTACGCATCGGGCACTGAAAATGGAAGAGGCGGTACCAGCGTGATGCGCGGTCATCGCCCCGCGAGGCAAATGCTGCCTGCACGCTGCGTGCATGCCCGCACGACAGCGACCGCGGCACGACTCTTCTTCGGATTGCAGCATGGCTGACCGACACACGCACACGCACACGCACACGCACACGCATACGCACACGCACACAAACGAATTTGGAACCACCCCCCAGGCCGCAATCGTAAACGGCATCGCGGGAGAAAGCATGCTCACCATGGCGCGCACCAATGGCGGTTACGATTTGGGATGTGCGCCGGTGCCTGCTTCGCCTGCGATTGGGTGCGATTGCGTGCGGCAGAAAAGCTCCGGACACGTCGTTCTTCAAGTCGCTCGTAACACGTCTTCTGGCACCTGTGGCGCATATTCCAGTACTAACGTACGTGTCAATCTTGTCCTATCTGTGGCAACGGACGCGGTGCATCAGCCGATCTAGTGTTCTTGAGTTTTGTTTCCTGTTGTTGCGTGCTTGCTGAAGGCAACGCTTCGCACCACAAAACGCCGACGCTGCCATCAAACCCTATCGGAACGCACCGCGTTTGGAGCCCTCCCTGACGCCACGCACCGCTGCAGAACTGTGTTTGATACGCTTTCCTCCGCTTGATTTCCATGTGTTCGCCAAGTAGGTCGCTGCATCGGCCCGCAGGCCTGTCGACGGTACCAGTGCTCGAGCTACCGTCGACGCCGTTGACAAGCGAGCGGCGTGGAGCGAGTCGCATCTGCGACAGATCCTCTACGGACACTGCCCTGGTGATGACGGCGCCTCCGCTGGACCGTCGCAGCCGATCTCGCCGCCACACCGCACTTCATCGAACTCTTGTGGAAGGCGAGCAATTTCTGTACCGCGGACGGCGTCGTCAGCTCGAGCTGGACGCTTTCCAGCAGCCACGGAGACTTGAGTTCGGAGTTGACGGCACCGACGAACTGCCACAAAATAGTCATACTTCAGCGACCATCGGCACCAACGCCGGAAACGAAGCCCCCGCCCCAGAAAAGACTCGACAGGACTCCATGAAACCGGCGGCAATGTACGGGTCCCGCGTCACGCTAACCCCTGTCCGTGCATCACCGGCCCAAAGACGGCTTCTAGGAAGTAGCCTAGTGCTATCGCCTGTGCGCGTCTCGAGTCGCCAATCCCGAAACGCTCCCGCATCCATGGGCAGCGGTGCGGCTGCAAAGTCGCCGTCCACCGCAGACTTGCTTGCGGCTGCCAGTTGGGCGTACTCTCCGAACCGCGCTATTCCACAGCCGCAAAGCGATGAACCTGCAGTCAACGAATCGCCTGTGGCGGGCCCTGCAGCGTCCTGGCGCCAGACGCTCGCTGCTCTCCGGCAGCTGGCCCTGAGCGGTGGCGGTGCAGCTGCCGCTGCTGTGGCGGAGTGCCCTCGCGAGGACCCGGCCTCCTGTGCTCAACGGGAACGTGCCAAACGAAATGATCCCAGAACTTGCACGCCCGCTGTGCATGATGCGCTGTCCGAATTCTCAACACCAGAAAAGGGTGCACAGGGCGCTCGGTCATCGACACACCACAGGAGCCTATCACCCGCGTCACCGGCTGTCGCTGACATCGATGCAATAGCGCTGGCCGGTGCTCCCGAGCCAGGTACGCACCCACTCAAGGCCGTCTCCACTGAGAATGTTCCCGTTCTGCATGCCAAGCGGGCAGCAAGCCGCACCGCTGGCAACCTGGCGAGGCTGGTGCCCGGCTAAGCCGCTTCAGTCGACAGGTGCAGTTTGTCTGCGCGCGTAGTCGATGATCGCAAGTTTCTGAGCACGCGCGCTGCCCATTCCAAACGCACGAGACTCTGCTCTAAAGCCTGTTCAATGAATGGTGAGCCCAACCGATCTAGACCAAGAAGAACATCGACTGAGGTTTTTGCGTAGTGATATGCTTCTCGAACAGTATCGGAACGTGTTGCAAGCTCCAGGGACGACCAGTCGGCAGAAAGCTTCATTTCCGCGAGGGTCCCACACGCCACAGCGTAGAGTACTCGCGCACGCAGTTTTGGCATTGTTAGCCATGCGTCTTCCGCAAGCTCCATGGACGGTCCGTTGTTCGCGACAACATCTTCTGACGCGGAACCCTCTGCAATCGACGGGCACGTCGCTGACGCAACCGGAGAAACTGCTTCAGCCTGCAATTGAGTCAGGGCCTCTTTCTGCTCACTCCACCCAAGCTCACGTGCATACGTTCGAATAGCGGTTTCAAGCAGGAACGGTTCTCGGCGCTTGACACCGAGCTGCACGCATAGCTGAGCTGCGTTCAGCGTCAAATACTTTGCGGCCGTCTGGCGAATATCCTCGAACAGTGCGTCTTCCTTCACGTATTCGGAGCCTTGCACAAACCCCGAGACCGTACACCCACAGAGTAGACAGTCGCGTACACCGTTCGCTGCGCACGCGCCGCAGTACACGTGTGTGCACGGCAGTGCTAGGGCGTAGCCGCCAGCGCGCGGCACCGGCGGTGTATGACACAGCGGGCACAGGATGCTTTCAGAGCGAGCGTGTGTCCATTGGTCACCGCTGCGGCTCGGCGCTTCCGTGCCGCTCTCGACAGACCGTTGAAATGGGCACTGGGGCCGTCGACTTGGGTCGTTCTCGGCCTCGGCTTCTCCACGGGTGTTCAATTCACCCAACGAGGATTGTTCAGTCAAACGCTGAGCGAAAGGACACGGCACCATTTCTATAGCAGCGTCATTCTAGAAAAGGGAACCTCATATGCAGATGCGCTGCCGACCCGAAGAACGGAAAGGTATGATTGTTTGTTCTCGTGTGCGGTATGGGGAGTGTAGCGCTTGCCACTGCTGTGAAATGAGGAGATTGGGTGCATATGGATATTAATGGACATTACTGTCCAGCGCGATGCTGCGCAAATTTTTTTTCCGGATGACAAAACGTTTCCATTGACCATGGATCCCAGCACTCGGGATCGATAATGGCTTTCGAGAAAGCGTCCATCATGAAGCGCCTACCTCCAAGTTCCATTACCCATACTTCTTCTCGGATGTTATGGTCGTTTCGTATTTTCTCTCGTGCGACGAGTGCCTGTCGTGGGCACCCGACTTCGTGCCTATACTACTGGAGCGGATGCATCATCGTGACTGAACGGCTTTGCCATACCTCTGGGGGCGTCGGCTCGGGACGTTGTGCACTCGACACGGGCTCGTGCGTGTGCAAACTTCGAATCGTTCCAGCGAGCGGTATCGTATCACCTGATCCCAGCGTCAGTTGTGTGGTCGCTCTGAGGTTTGCTCGATACACTCCAGAGGGATGCGGACAGTGGGTATCCCTGATTCCGGAACTCGAACGAACAATTCCTAGACGAGGTGCGTCAACGCGAGAGAAGCTACGCCAGCCTTCCTCGAGTAGGATGCTACACGATCCCTCATGGCATCCTGCATCACATATTTTGGGGTATTCTCCCCATAGATATGTTCCAGTTGAGAGGCCTCGACATCGGTTTCAGACAGATCTCTCTGGTCGGTCACGGTTTCGTTCCTGTCACTCTGCGTCCTATTTCCACGAGCATTTCACTCTTCTTCGTCAGTTGATTTCTTCTGGTTTTCGATCGCATGTCGGGGTGGCATGGAAATGGTTGCCGTACTCCGTACCCATTTTCCCAGGGGACGGAGACGCACTCGGCCGACGGGGGCACTGCATTTCGCATTTTCTCTGTCTGTGTATACCCGATTCCGTGAGTACCTCGTTGTCAGCATCTCCGTCGCGAGCATGCCTAGGAGCTGAAGTGGGCCCTTCCGTTCCCTCCCGCGCAAGAGCAGAGACGCAACGGAGATGTTCCGGGCTGGTGAACGTAGAAACGAACGACTACTGGAACCATATTTACGACACGGATGCGAACGACTCGTCGATAGATCTGTGAGTGCTGAAATAGCGGTTTACAACAGAGAACACATCCTCGACTCGATGGAACAAAGGAGAAGCAGCCGGAACGCACAGCACAGCTCGATGCCAAGCTCAGCTGCGCTCTGCCGCGCCGCTGTCGAGTGATGTAAAACGACCTTATCTGCGAACAAGGCAGAGCATTGGGGCACGCAGAAGCCGTACAATGCTTCGACGAAAGATGTGCTGGTTGATGTCGCTCTCCGTTTGGCGATCTGCAGACGACCACACAGTAGCATCGCCGCTAGATCTGATTTTGTCTTCATTCTGGCTCGTTTCCACACTGCGAACAGCGGTTACCCCATCTCAAATTGCGCGCAGAATACAGGTGTAAGATTTCGCCCAAATGAATTCCCATAAAGAAAGACGTACATCTGCCTCTCCTGGGAGAAGCGTTCGCATGTCTATACGTCATCGATGGTGTCTTGTCGATCGCGTGATGGTCTCCCCTGGAACACTGCAGTCCTCTTTGTCGAATCGCGTCTCTCCATCACCTTCTGATTCAACGGTGCGGAACCTTCACATCCTGCAGCTTCTTTGATAGTATTTGTTAGCGAACGTATCGAGTGGCATGGAATGGTGACAACACACTCCAGTAGCCAGCGTTTGACAGGGTCTGTTTTGGGAGCACGACGTCCAGCATAAGCACGACGAGAAAAGCGGTCACTTCGTCCACCTGCTTACCATAGCATGACGGACTTGTACAGACAGGGCAATTTACGCAAGCTAGCGGTTGCAGCACAAACTACGTTCGCGAACTGTCGCCTCTCCGCAGCATGTATCGCATTGTTGGACTCCTGCGAGACGGGCAGACGAAAACGAAAAACGCAGTTTGGTACAGGCATTCGAGAATTCACATTTCCAAGTGTGAAGCTTTGTGATTGATCGCAACCAGCACTTGCATGGCTGCTTCATGTTTATCTTGCCGTGGCGAATGAGTCATACGCAACTCGTGCACAATGAAAACAGCGCATTTCCCATAGGATGCTGCGGGACTGGGGATAGGCGTGTACACGTGCAGGCGGTTCATGTGTGTGTACGCGTGGATGGGTTTGTGTTGCCGCTTGGCTCTGATTCGTTCCAAGACGAACCTTCGTCTACACGCAAGCCGGTAATTTCTGCTCCTCTAGTCGTACAGTTTTCATCATTTAAGGGACTACACGGCGGGTGCGGTAGCTGCTTGCTGTTCTTTAAGAGGAAAGCACTGGGCATAGCTATTCTTGTTGAAAGCGTGTGCGTATCACCAGGGGCCTCTGTTCAGCAATCATAGGTTCCGTCGTCGCAAGGGCAACCGCTCACCAGCGCACGACCCGCGCAAAACCTGCTTCAGTTGCTGCTGCCGTTGCTGCTGTTGCTACTGGTATCCCACTCCACTCTAGGGTCATGCTCTGAGCAAAGGCATTTACGAACTGGATTCCTCAAAATTACTATAGCGAGCAACACGCACGCATTTCGCCATCGTAGCACTCGCTCTGGTAATCGGATCTGTCATGTAAAAATTCTCAATAACCGGTCCAAACGGCATGGGTGACAGCGGCAACGAACGAGCGCGCTCTGCTTTCGCACCGCCTAGCTGCACCTGTCCCGTGTTTGGTGTTCTAATGAGATCCGGTTCCTGTAAACCATACTGGACACCCAGATGAGGAGCCAGGAATTCCATTTCCTGTGCTGCATCGAAAAATCCGGCAGCGTGATCCAGACCTACCAAGAGCTCATCGAGAATTTCCGCGTCGACTTTGGCCTGGCCAGGAGGCAGGAACGCGCGTGCCGTGCGCTGGACACGACCCTCTGTGTTCACAAACGTGCCGTTCTTCTCGGTATACGCAGCACCGGGTAGGATCAGGTCAGCGATGCTTGCTCCATAGTCTCCGTGATGCCCCTGATACACCACGTAGCAGGTCTCGGGGAGCTCCTCGAGTCCATCGATATCATCGGCACCCAGCAGATAGAGCAGCTTGGCACGCGCCCAGGGCTGTTCGCTGGTTTGTTGCGCCCCGGACTGATCAATCCAGCGGTTTCCTTTCAGCGTATGATCAAAGCCAAGGTCGAGCGCCCCAACGGTATTCGCGGCAGTGTGAAGTACGTTCAGGCCATTCCACGAGCCATCCCGGGGCACAAGTCGCGGGACGTGGTCCACCAACGTTGCGAGGCAGCCAAAAATAGCCGCCCCGTCATGTCTCTGGAACGCCTGTTGGCTCACGATAATCGCCGGTCGCTGCGCTTTGGCCAAAACAGAGCAAAAAGCATGACGACCTTGGGCGATCCGCAGAAGCGTTGCGGGACTGGTCCCGAGATGCCAGAGGTGTTCACGATTGTACGTTAGGTCGGCATGGCAGCCGATCAGGCCAACTCGAGCATTCCCAAATAAGACCGCTTTCCGGATACGATTATTCAGGAGCGGCGCCTCCACTCGCGGGTTCGTTGCCACCAGAAGGATGACATCGGCGTGTTCCAAACCAGCTAGCGTTGTATTCGCACAGTAGGCGTAGCGAAAGTCCGTCGGCGGTGTACCCGTATTCGCGTGTCCCTGAACATGGACAAAAGCGGTACCCTCAGGAAACATGCTGTAAAAGATGCGCCGTAGCGCTGCTATGCTTTCGCAATCTGCATAGGGCCCGATAATGGCATGGGCCTCGAACGCAGATCGCTGAGTTGTTGCTGGGGTGGCGGCCTCCCGAATGGCCGACACCAGCTTGTTGACTAGGATAGCCCTTGCTTTGTACCAGTCCACACCGACAAGTTGTTCGTTCGCTTCACCAGTGTGTATCCGCACCATCGGAACCGTCAAGCGCTGCCGTTTCAGGCCGTCGTAGGCGAAACGCGTCTTGTCACTGATCCACTCTTCATTCACCTCCTCGTTCAAGCGCGGTAATATACGACGGACTTCCGTACCAACAGCATCAATGCGAATGTTCGAACCAACACCGTCGAATACATCGATCGATTCGGTGCTTTTCAGTTCCCAGGGTCGAGCACGAAACGCGTACGGTTTCGAGGTTAGTGCGCCGAAACGGCGGCAGTGCTGCAGCGGACGCTCTCGATGCAGGTGGAGAACCTTCGACAACGCCGTGCGAAGCACTGTCCGAGCCAGCGCCGGCATGCTTGGCCGTCTCACCCAAATCTTGCTCAAGGGAAACGTCAGCTTATCGTTCGGTGCCGCGCTATACAATGCACGGTGCCTCCCGTCCAGTCCGCGAAGGTAGGTGGAGCAAATCGACACTCAAGACTCCAGAACCGAGACTGCCTCTCCTTGATGCAGTGCCTGACGAGTCAGCTGATCAGAGCGTGTTTGTGAGCGACGTCGCCGGTGACTGACACCCCGAGCACCACGCGAGAGCGCTGGGAGAATCCGAAACAGCTGCCCTGTCCGAAAAGCGCGCACGCACGGTCGTCGACTTGGGCCTCACTCCAGTCCGGTAGCCCGAGTCGCGAAATTGCACAGCAGTCACAGCCTATCGCTCCTTCGAACCGAGCGAGCTTGAGCTGTTTCCAACACTGCACGCAGTGCTTTATCAGGTCACAAAGACACGGGTCTAGGCAGCACACCCACACACACCCACACACACACACAGCGGACCCGTTCAAAGAACGCTTTTTCCAACAATCGACGACACTGGGCAGACGTTGAGCGCGGCCTCGTCAACTTGTATCGCGCACGATCATCGCGCAGCTTAGCACGGGAGAGAGAAATGAACCATTAGGTAGCTACGAGATAATGGTTTCTTTCCTCCTCTATGATAAACGTCAAAAGCGGGAAAAGGTTTCCATATTGTCGAAAGTTTACCTTCCAGGCGACAGGTCCCGCGGACTTTACGAATCTGCTGGGCTAATACTTCAAGCTCTCCCCGGTGCCTACTGTTGCCGTGACACCTGAGCAGCTTGTCCGCAATGCAATTTATTCTGGGACTCGAAGCAGGTAGGCGCCTTCTGAGCGTTGACCTGGTCGTTCTAGTATCGTAGTATATCGCTTCGCGCCTCCGCAGGCAGTAGTCTTGTCTGTACGGGTTGTAGGCCCCCAGAATGATGTCGAGGCCCGATTCCGAGACTAGTGAACCTCGCCTCGAGCCGACAGCCTCAGTGGTACGGCACAGACGTTCTGTCTCCGCGTTGCATCTGCTCCAGTGGTATAACTGCTATTGTGGGTGTAGCAAGGCAGTCACGCAGCACACGACAGAATATACGTAACGACCACGATATCCGAGAAGAAGGAAGGGTTATGGAGCTTGAAGGCAGGGTGCATCAAGACGGACGCATTGCCGAATGCCAATATCCATTCACGCAGTCTGGAATCCCTGATCAATGCAAATGTTTTGTTAAATGAAAGAATTCGCTCGGTCGAGCGATCATTACGTTTCGCGATGAGAAGCACTCCTTCAATCGGTGAGAAACATACAGACTATGGAGGAATGAAAAGCAGCTCTTTGTCGATAGAATCGGCAACAGCTCCAACAAAAGGGGAATGGTGCAAGGCCACTTTTTCCAATAGAGGGATGTCGCCAGGCGTCAAGAAACAGTCCACGATGATTCGGCAAAGTGAATGCTGTGGTATGCGCCTTCCCTACGCGCGAAACTGAGGCTGCCAAATGAATCCACTGTTTCTAGAATAGATAAGGTCCTCGTTCTCATCGAGTTCGATCGTACATACACCGAGCTCCCAATACCTCGAATACTCGTATACGATCCGATCGTTTCGTCCCAGGGAATTCCCATCGACTGAAAAGAACTGATGTCCCTGTGCTTTATGCGATGGCGATGTTGAAAGAACGCTGTCGTTGTGATTTCGGTGGAAAATGGTCGTGCGTGAACTAGGTCTCATTTTTTCCGACTGTTTTCCAGTGTTTTCAGGACCATACGAACAAGCTGGTGAGAAACAGAGACGCTCCTAGCGGCTGCTACTGCCGCTTGCGGTTTCCGTAAAGTGGTTAACGGTTGTTTCTGTACCATGAGCTCCAAGCACACGTTGACAATAGCGGCTTTTGGCGCGAAGCGCATATATTTGTTTCATTTGGTAGTCCTCAACCAACTGAGTACTGTGTAATGACTGACCTCAAGAAGGAATACCGGCCTTCTTGAGCTGCTCAACACAAAATAACATATATACAATACGTTTACCTGCTATCCGGTATAATGCATCGTGATTTCGATAGTCCGCTATACATCGCAGCAAGGGTCTCACAAAATTGATCTCAATGTCTATGACCAGAATCCCTTGGATGCAAAAGTGCTTCCAACGAATCACGAAAGAGACCTCAGTACCTGGATATCCACTCATGCCTACCTTATCGCTTAGAGTCGTGCTTCTCAGTGCAACGGTAGCTACAGTGCAGCGATGCGCCTGGTGCCGTTCGGGCCCGCGTTCGTGCGCATTCTTTTAGACGCTGCTACCCTAACGAGTACGGATCTTTCCCTGAATGCGAATAGACAACGTGTATTCGGGCATCCCTGATTCAACGCAGTAATCCAACAGTATCCAAACAATTGTATCGGTTTCGCGCGTGCTCCTTGGTAGATGGACAAGCTGAGGCATTCGCCGACCTCGTGGTATGGAGGACGCTGGCAGATGCTGCCCAGCGGTGCGAGGTCTCCGGCCAAAGCCACACCGCTGTTTCTCGCGTTTAGCCCTGACATACACCTAACGCCCGGCCTGCTTCGAATAAAACCACTAGTTTTCTGGAATCATCATATTCAGCCATGTAATCAGGTTCTCGCTGCGTCGTGCAAACCGTGTCACAACCGGTACCATGCAGGTGTGCATAGTCCTCTGAGTTCCGGCCCCGGAGAGACCAGTCTTCTTGCCCGCAAGTAATCGATAAAACACTTATTCTTTGGTTGCTGTCGATAGGTGCGGTCAGCGGGCCATCGTTCTGGCACAAACGCGAATTGCGTTGCACCCAGTGCCGAGTATCTGACAGATGAACAAGCGTATCGCCGTTGACCGCAGCGTTCGTCGATGTCTTGGAGCACTTGTCCCAAGGTGGCCACGAAAGCCTTATGCAGGCGTTGAGGCCAAAACTCGCAGTTTTCCATGGCACGAGCCGGCACCTTACGACCTCAACAGCACTCTCTGACGCAAGACAGGCGGTCCGCCGGATGCGGCGCTACCTGTCCAGCTGCCGCGGCCTCGGAAGCACCCTGCAACCTGTTCTACACGCTCTCTGGTTCAGTCCCGTTCAAGGAAGACACCGCCGCGTCGCAGAGTTGCTACTCCTGCTACTGTCGCTGTGGCTCCTGCTGCTTCTGTTGCCACAGAGCGTCCTCCATGGGCTGCCCCGCGCCTTTCGGAACGTCTCGTCTGACCTGCGATTGCCAAGGCAGTTCGACGGGTGCTCTCGAGTACCGCTGGGATGTAAGCGCTCCGTAGATGATTACATCGCGCTTACTGGATGTTGCTCCAGGGCTGGACTCGGACATACAATCTCCGCCATGAACCGTATCGTCCATTTGGCTCAGCGGCTCGGTTTGCGTCACGTCTACGACCCAGAGGCGATGCGTGGCCTTGGACACGGTATCGGCGACAAAGCTGAAGCGTTTTTCAATTTGTCGCTTTACACAACGCCACGAACTGCAGTCCCATCAGATCATATAGCAATTCGCATCACTGCATCGACTCTGAAGCATAGAGACGAGCGAGAACTGCTCGCGCTCCTGCAACATTGGCGGAGTGCTGTGGAGCGCCAACCCACACTCCGCACACGAGCACTCTTTTTCCAGTTCGAGGCTGTTTTCAGTCCTGGTGGAGCGTTGGCGTCTTCCTGGGCGTGTACGGCCTCGTGGTGGCGCAGCGTCTTCCAGCGCCAGCGAGCAGTCTTCATGGAAAGCCGTCGAAACCAGAATGCAGACGACTTTGCGGAACTTTCGCGTACCGTAAGCATCGCACTTCACGTCCGACGGGGTGACCAGGTTCCGCGGTATCCCATGTACAAGCCGAATGCCTACGTGGAAGCTGGCTTGCGACGAAACCTCCCTGATTCATGGTATGTGGCGGCTGCAGACGCGGCATTCAAGGCTCACTGCCACCGCGCTGGACCCGACTTTTGCGCTCCGCACCTCCTTCGTATTCGCATTTTTTCCGAGTCACCGCTGGTGGACATGGATGGTTATCCAAGCCGGCTTAAGCAGTGGTTGTATGAGCGCTTTCCTGGTGCCAAGATCACGCAGCATCTGGACATGACTACTATTGACGCCCTGATCGAGATGACGAGCGCAGATATCTTCGTGGGGTCTCGCAGCGCTTTCTCGCAGCTTGTCGCTCGACTGATGCCCGTACACAGCACTGTTCTGGTACCACCGCAGTTTCCATCAAATTACAGCGATCCGGAGGCGGCGCCTTTGCCGTGCAGCCTCGTTCAGGCGCCTTGGCAACTGCGGACGGTCGGCGAGCCTCCGGGCGCGCTGTACTGGCCGGAATATGTTTGCCTGCGGGGCGAAAACAGTGCTGTCCCTGGGAGTGGGCGTTCATCTCCACAGCGCATTAGCAAGGCAAATCGTCCCATGTGGAGGCGAAGTCGACACGCAATGCCGCGTGCATTTTTCGGCGAGCGCTGGGCGCAACCTCGAAACTGGAGCTTTGTCGTGGAGCGTCTGATGCATCCAGATCGGGAGTGGTGGCTGCCGGAGCTCCAGCACGAGCTGCAGGTTCGTCCACACTGTTAGGCTATTTGCTACTACGACTGAGATGTTTTTGGGGCGCCACTAACTTGCACTCGCCGGCGATTGGCTTCTCTGTTTTGAATACCTGCTGCGTAGCTGCGATGGGGTTCCAGGTATGTTACGGGCGGCGCACGGGGCGGGAGCATTCTTCTAATGACTCGAACGTGCTGGCGTCCGCGGCGGTATTTGCGACCTGCCGTCTCTGAAGCGCTCAGGTCCGGCAAACGTCAAACATGGGGCATTCTCGGTCATGGGTGCTATAAAGGCGCTGATCGATGGAACGATTCCGCATGCATGAGGATTCTCGCTGCAGTGACGCTGGGTTCCCAGCGCGCGGCTGACCCCTGAGGAGTACCCATGCATCCTGTATATTTCTGAATCTTATGGAATACTATAGACATATTCATGCTGCGATCACTGAACGCTCCGTATCCGATGCTGGCCTTCGAGTCTCTTCTACGCTCTTGTATATTTCTGAATCTCATGTACAAAAGTGGATACATTCATGCTGCAGTCACTGAACGCTCCGTATCCGATGCTGGCCTTCGAGTCTCTTCTACGCTCTTGTATATTTCTGAATCTTATGTACCAACGTGGACACATTCATGCTGCAGTCACTGAACGCTCCGTATCCGATGCTGGCCTTCGAGTCTCTTCTACGCTCTTGTATATTTCTGAATCTTATGTACAAAAGTGGACATATTCATGCTGCGATCACTGAACGCTCCGTCCCGTCCGTAATCATTTGTTAGCTCTAGTCGCTAGCTGCCCCAAGAGCGCCACCTTGGGGGCAGGCGCTGCTCGGGACTCGCCGGCAAGCTTCCTCGAGAAACGGTTGTTACGTACTGACGGCCCAGTGTGTGTGTGTGTGTGGAGTCTACCTGGTTGTTTCCGCATCAACACTTCGGGCAAGTGTAGACGCTGGCGTATACCAGGGAATCTGCTGCACATTCGCTGAGACTGTACTGGCACATGGGTGCCGCGGTATCGATGCCAGCTCAGCGGGCAGCTCCGTTCGCCCCGGGGCTGACCCACCAGCAGCGAGTAACGCGCCTCTATCGTCACGCTTTGCGGACAGCACGCGACTGGTTCGTGGACGTTGACTTGTGGCTGGAGCGATCGCGAGAGATCCAAGCCGAGTTTCAGCGCAATAAAAACGCAGGTCCTCGCGAGGCCCAGATCCTGTTGAACCGGGGTCTCAGTCGCTTGCTAGAGATGAGGCACCCAGAGCCCTACACCGCACCGTATTTACCAGGCGGCTGCACGTACCAGCGCAACGTTCCCCCACCGCCGGAGTTGTGTGAGCGCTCGCTTCCTCCGCACTCGGAGATGATCCGCTGAAGCGTATCGGCGAACGGGTTGGATTGCACGTACCACACCGGAGACTTTAGCCTGTGCCCTGAGATGGATCTTGTGTACTCCGGCTGATCTCTGAAGCAACAGCTGTGTTCCGGATAGGTCTGAGTACCCGAGGCGTGGTAGGTGTGTTTCAGAGCACAGCGTCGCTACGTGCATTCCGCAACACACAATCGTTCCTGGTTGTCGGTGCTTCACACACGATTCCGATACCCCTATGGATTGCCTTGTTCCGCACATGAACTTTTCACCCCGCGAACTGCATACGATACCGGACGGTCGGAAACGGTGCTGGACTGCTTCCGCTTTCGCCATGTATCGCTGGTTTCGAGAGCGCCGTACACCAGACCCGAACAAGGACAGGCTGGGTTGCTGCTGCTGCTGCACTTCTTCCGCTAGCGCCTTCACTCGGCTGGCACTGCGTTATCCGCCTGGTGCATTTCTCAGTACAGTGAAGGATTAGAAGCATCGAAACTTCGGAGCCGCCTAGTTTATGGATGGATGCGAACTGGCTCGAAAGCGTTCACCTGGTATCGACGCACAGCAGCGCTGAGGTGCATGCACTCGTGAGCGTCTCACATGATACCCTGTCACGAGCGGTCCCCCGGGTGCACTGCCACTGCTGTTCCTGCTGCGACTGTTGCTGCACGTGTCTGAGATACGGTTGGTCTGGACCTTCCGTGAGACGCCCCTCACACTGAGCGCAACTCGAGCCAGAAGGCGCATCGTCAAGACCTAGGTGTCGTGACCCGCTGTGGGGAACGGCAGTGCTCACGAGACCTGTTCGTAAACGAAAAGCGAGTCCTCGTCTGTGCAGTCCATGGTGCAGTTCGAGTCCGTGATACCGATGACCGAACTTGCCCCAAGCTCGCACGAAACTGGCGCCCACGCTCTGCCTTCAAGGAATCTGATGACAGATTCACGAGCGCTGCCGTGGACCGACTCGGTTCCCTCTTGAAGACGCTGCCATCGCGGGCTGCATAGCTGCTTTGTTGCGGGTTGAGCGCTTGTGTCTCCAGGTAAACAAGCGCTCAACCCGCAAATGATCCCCGTGTCCGCGCAGCATCCGGTATCGGATACGCCCAGTGCTCTCGATGTCAAAACCTGGCCCGTGTACACGTCGTCTTGAGCATTGCAGGTATCGAGAACGCATGCTCGAACGGGTGGGCATCCTTTACCGCGATTTTTACCAAACGAAGCAGTGTTTTGGGTTCAATGATGGTGCACTGCGATGCTTGGAGCAGCTGGAACTAGAGCCACGCCTTGGGAGACTGTCGCTCGCTCTAAATGACGCTTTCTGCATCCGCCGTGTCGACATATCGGTTTTCTTGAGTACACGGGACGCACCCAGAGAAATCGTAGAGCGGCCTCAGAGATTCGGCGCTTGTGCTTGCGTCGTAAAACGCCCACATGGCTCGGCACATCAACAGCAACAGCAACAGCAGCAGCAGCAGCAAGAGCAGCAGATGCAGAAATCGGAATGATCGCATCACATGCCCTCTATGCTGTCCACAAGGGACACCAGCGAGCGCTTTCGGGTCGTCCCATAGTGACGTGGAAACGCAACCGTCTGAGTAGGCGTTGCGAACAAGGCCGTGTGCTTTTGCACATGTGAGCATGCACGCGAGCGCGCACACACCAGGCGAAAAGTGGCTTGCAGGCATCAGAAGCGCTGTGCGGTGCTGCCTGTTCGCCCAAACAGGCACCAAACGTCGAACGCAAGCGAAATGAACGTCGTTCGGAATCGAAGACCTACACCGTCTACCACAAGATTCCTTCATCATCTCTAGCGCCAGAGCTTTAGTACGCAATCCTTGCCCCCGGAAGCAGCTGTTCGACCGTCCACAGACCAATCGATTGCGTAGACCTCATCAGCATGACCGGGAAGATCCCTTTTGAGAAGACCTTCCCGAATATCGTAGACCTTCACGGTGCTATCCCTGCTTGCCGTGGCAAGAAGACGGGAATCTGAGCTCCAGCAACACATATACACTGCCTGTACATGCTGGCGAAACGTGGCAACATGTTGACCCGAAAACCCGTTCCATAATCGAACCGACTTGTCGAACGACGCTGAGGCGATCCATCGCCCATCTGGCGAGAAACTCACATGATTCACCAGCTGCTGATGTCCGGTCAGGCGCTTGACGCGCCAACGTGCCGTCGACCAGTCTTGGTTTCTGTCGAATTCCAGCGTCAGCAGCGAGAGCGTATGATCATCTGAGCCCGCGCAAAGTCGCTCTGGACCAAGGCGGGCAACGCGATCCGCTGCCTCCTCCACCGACAAGCGCCGAATGCGGGAAGCAGCGGCACCGTTCGAGCGCCCAGCGTTGTCCTCAACGCTATATGCACCACAACGCAACAGATGGTCAGTATGGAGGGTCATGGCATTCACCCAGTGGCCGTGGATTGGCAGAACTTTCCAGCAGACGCCAGTGCTTGGTTCCCACACCCGAATCGTACAGTCCTGGCTCGCGGAGTAGAGCATTCCGTGCCCACTCCAACGCAGTGCGGTGACGCTGGCAGAGTGACCAGTTAGGGAGCGCTCACAGCGTCCGAGTCGGATGTTCCACACGCGAATACTACCATCCTTGCTTGCAGAAGCGAGTCGCTCACAGCGTCCCTGGTTACAATGGTACGGCTCCCAGCACAGCGCCGTTATCCAGCGGCTATGGCCTGTAAACACCCAGCGCACATCGGATGCGTTCGTTTTGGACCCGCGACCCGACACCAAACAAGACTCCATATCCCAGATCCGGACCGTATGATCCATGGATCCGGAGGCAAGCCAACGCCCATCCGGTGACCAGGCGAGATTGAGGACCCATCCCTGGTGTCCGTTGAGCATCGCTCGTGGAAGCTGAGCGTCCGGGTCCCATAGCCGTACCGTTTTATCCCCAGAGCCCGACGCCAGCCACTTGGCATCAGGCGAGAAACTCAGACACAGGATTGCATCCGTGTGTCCCGGCACAGTAGCCGAGCATCGTGATATCAAGCGAATGCGGAAAGAAGCCTGGAGAAAGAACTGAATATGCAGCAAGCGTTCGGTGCTGGTCATCTGCGTAGTAGATAGTGCGTCCGCCAAGGTTTGTCGGACTTCGCGACCGGTCTCCAGGACAACGAATGCGAACGGCAATGCCGCTAGTTGCTGCAAAGCGATACCAGCAGCACCAGCACTATTCGTGTCATCGGGCGTGGTGCTGGCTTCTAGTTCACGCGCCAAGTGCTCTAGCCGTTTCGACCAGTCGGCGTAGAGCTCTGCTTCGGCACGCTCTTTCTCCGAGGCCTCCCAGTGCTCTGCTTGGAGAACAGCCAGACGTTCCTGATCAGCTAGGATCTGGCTCTCAGTGAGCTGATCGGCGTCACTAGCGTTCCGGGAGTTGTCTCGTTTGCGGTTGCGGCTGGCTGCAGCGAGCGTTCGCAGGTTAGCCCATCGCTCTTTGGAGGCTCGCTCTCGCTCCTGTGCGAGAAAACTCAACAGCAACTGGGCCAGCTGTAAGGACGTTGTTGTCAGCGGCAAGTCCACTGGTGGCCCGATGCACACTCGGTCGGTCGGTTGACCTCTCTCATAGTCCGGCGGCACAAAGCAACTGAGTACCATGGACGAGGTCCCGTCGCAGCGAGAGGGGGTGTGCAGCCCGCTGTACCCGTAGCCTCGCTCTGAAACCGGAACGGTTCGTTAGTTCCAGCGCAACGATTCTCTCTGAACCGGAGCACGAGGAACACGGAACACCGCTGCTCCGTTACCCTGAAGCGCTCAGCACTGGCACGGGGCTTTGCTCACCAGCGCGAAAGCTCTATACCGCCCAGGAGAGGCACACGGCGTCCGCGGAGGACGAAGCGTTCCGTGGAATCGTACTCGGGAAACGATTGCATAGGCTTTAGCACTGTACCGAGTTTCCTAGTCAAACGGGATTGATCACACAGTCTCCGCTGGGAGTGCTTGAAGGAGGCATATGATCGGTGGGTAAAGCACTTCGCAGCTGCGCGCTGACTAGTTGCAGGGCGTTTCCGAACTTTAGGCTGGGTGTATCTCACGCTCACGTGCTCTTTCTTTCTCTCTGCTGGTACTTGTGTGTGTGCTCACCAGTGGACGTCTGCCAAAGTGCATAGACCTGACGGTTTCTGTGATTAGCCTACGCGTACCTGAGCGGAGGCAGTCGAGCGGAGTTATCGGTTTAGTGGAGCAGGTGGCCTGTTCTTGCGGTGGTCAAGTTACGCCCTACTGCCAGCGAACGACACCAGTGAAACCCTGCTGGACGCGGTAACGGTAGTCGCGAAGAGGAACGCAACCTCCGGTGGGTCATTTCCTGGAAAATATATACTTCAGCAGTGCTGCTGCTGTGGAATTTTATCAGTGAAGAACGGTTTCTCAGGTAATCGAACCATAGGCGATCGCAGGATCAGTCGAGTTGGTGCTGGTACAGAGGTGCACATTTTTAACACCATCCTCACCAGTACCGTGAACGTTGTTTACGTCTTCACCGAGCTGGCGCTTGTCGTACCGCAGAGGGGTCTCTGTGTGTGTGCGTGTGTGTGTGTGCGTGCGGCCTGCACCAGCCCTTTGGCCTCGAGCTTCTTGTATCACGAGGCAAGTGCAGTTTCTTTCCGAGGTTATCGACGAGAACGACGGTCGTAAGCCGCACATAGCCGTCGAGCTGCCAGCGCTGTCTCATTGGACAGCTAGTTTCCTCACTGCTGCATCGGAGGCAGCGTCTGAGACCCTTCTGCGCTGCTTCGTATTGCCGTGGAAAGCTGTTCGCGTCATCAGTGACTGTGGGTGCATCGCAGCGGGCAGAGTGACCTGCGGGCTTTTTCCAGAGACCTGATCAGTGTGTATGTTTGTGTGTGTGTGTTTCGTCTCGAACGTAGAACGGGAGCATCATAAGTGCGTTGCTCTTGCCGAGGCGCTTGGGGCAGTCCGCCGCATTTCCGAAACGCCTTGATCGCCGTACAAAACCCGCGCAACACCAGTCATACGATTTGTCCTGCTTCGCGCCTAGGAGAACACCCATGGAGGATCCAAAAATCGTGGAAGGTCTTGTGATCACCGGCAATGTCGGATGGATCATTCGCATCAACCTAATCACCGCGGGGCTGAATCTGTTGCTATTTGCAGCAGTTGGTAATCCCGCATCGCACCTAACACCGGAGCAACGGCGCATTCTGATCAATTTCCAGCGCATCGTAGCGGAAGATGCGGATGATACCATTGATGATGCGCTTGCGGGAGCACCGGCACGGGTTCAGCAAACGCTAACAGGTGTGCCGGTCGAGCAGCTCAAGAAAGATGCTCCATCTACGATTATCACTGCTGCTGCTGCTGCTGCTGCTACTCCAACAGTCTCATCGAGAAGCCCTGCGGCGGATATCTCGCTAGAGCGCAACCTGTACATGAGTTTTGTCTGGATTGCGCTCTTGTTGGCGGGCGTGCTTAGTCTGTATGGGCTTGTTGTCCAACTGCCATTGATGCTATGGTTCACCAGGAGTACGTCAAGTGCTTCTGGTTGGCGCACCTGGTGGGAAAGAATGCACACCGCCTACACATTGTCTGCCGGCTTCGAGTCTGGTGCCCGAGCCGCTGTACTCATGCAGCTTCCAGTCTGGATGGCGTGTGTAACCACCATTGTCCTGTGGCGACTCGCGCTGAGTCCAACGATGCGGCACGATTCCGTGGGTGCTGTCGAGTCTCCAGCCGACGAACTTTCGACGCCACCGGATGCAGCGAGTCATCTACCGGCCCGCTACGATAGCCTTGCACGAACGAGCTCGATGGAAGCAAGGCAGGCCTCGAGGCGAAAGCAGAGGCCGCTGTATTTGTTGCTCGGCGGCTGGCCTCGTCAAGGCTGGGATGCAGCTCGTATTGAAGCAGCGCTCTACAGAAGGTACCCGCAGCTATCGATTCAGAAAGTAGAGCTCATCTACCGTGGACAACTGGTAGCTGCAGAGCGCCAGCGCCGGCGTCGCTACCTGCAAGCCTTCTACGAGTACTTGGCCTCGCTGCCTAGTGAAGAAATCCACATACCTCTGGGGTTGCGGTTGTGGACCACATCACCGTCGGCACAACTGGAACAGCGCGAGGTCTGGCGACAAGCTGAGCTCGCGCGGCTAGCACAGCAGCTCGCCCAACTTGACCAGCATGATGATGATGATGATGGACGGACTGCCGGCAGCGAGCATGCCGAGCGCTTTACTGGCTGGATTCTGGTCGCTTTCCGGGAGCCTTGGTGGTTCCACCAGTGTCTTGTCGATTGCGAACGGCATCGTCGTCAGCGGCGGTTGCTGCCACGGCTCATGAGCGCGTGCCGTCGCTTGTGCGCTTCCGTAGACGATGCATTCCAACAGCCTCTGGTAGCGGACAGTGCGACCTCTGGCCTGCAATTAAGGGAGGCGATTCCCACGCGAGATGCCTCCTCTAACGAGAACGTGAACGAGGCGTTTTTTCGCCCACTGCACGCCGAGGCTGTTGAATCTTTATCGGACGTGCAGTGGTCCCATCTGGGCATACCGGCTTGGGAGCGATGGCTACGTGAAGTCGTATTGAATGTGCTCTTCGCACTTGGTCTCTTATTTCTGAGCTCGCCCGTAGCGATTCTGTCTGTTCTTCAGGTGCTGGCGAGCGCAACGACGAATGCGCCGCTCAGCTCGCTGCAAGCGTTTACAGCGCCCAACGCAAGCCGTTGGTGTCTGTTTTGGAGGCAGTCCAGCGATCATCAACACGGTCCAGTTGGTAGTGTTGTAGGGAATCCTCACATCAGAGGAATCGATATGTTGAGCTGTTTCAAGACACTTTCCAGGCGCTTTGAGATGCATGGTGCCATACAACATGTCCTGCGCGCTTCGAGTCCATGGTCCAAGCAGATTCGTCGAACGCTGATCCGGATCGACGAGGCGACTGGCATGCGAACGGGACGAAGCTCCTGGCCAACGGCCTTTGTATTCTCGTACTTACCCGTTGGTCTGCTGATGTTGATCAACAGTGCCGTCCCGTGGATGCTGCGACAATTGGCGAAGCACGAGAGTCATATGACGCGCTCTGCAGAAGAGGCATCGATTCTGCGAAAGAGCATCGCATATTATCTGCTGAACACGCTGGTTCTACCGTCGCTCGCTATCAACACTGCCGCTGAGGTTGTATTATTGGCTTATCGCCGGGCGGCGAGCGGAAAGACACCCCAACGAGTGCTTCAAGTGGTCGAGCGGATCTTCCGTGGCGATAATGCCTTTTTCTACACGAACTTTCTCATCCAGCTGGCGCTTACGGGGAATAGCTTGGCGCTATTACACCCCATGCACTGGCTACGCTTTCTTTGGCGTCGCCAGCACGCTTACACGCCACTGGTGCTCGCCCAAGCCGGCCAGGCTGCACCGTTTGACTACCCGTACGCCTACGCCCAGGTCATCAAAGTGCTCGCGATTGGGTTCTTCCTCGGTCCATTCGTACCGTTTTTGTGGCTTTTTATTGGACTGTATCTTGTCACCAAGTATTTTACAGATCGGTACAATTTGAGCAAAGTGCATCCACCGCATCCAACGGATACGCGAATGGCGCGGACCGCGACCAACGCCGGCGCTGTGGTGCTGACCACTGCGATCGTTCTTCTGGTGCTCTTGTCATGGATATACGGGAATACCGGGCTCCTGTTGGTGCTTCTCTTGAGCGTGGCGTACTTATGGGGACTTTTGCTTGAGTTGCGGTGGCATCCTGATCGTCTTGTAGGTTTTACGCATCGGATACGGCAGCGTTTCGTGCTGTTCGGAACCTACGCACTGCAGCTGGTACGTGCAGCGCCGCCCTGAACGCCGCGTACATCGAAGAACATGCGCGCAGCGCGCACAGCGAGATGGATGAACAGTGCCAAAGATGTATGAATATGTACCTATGGATCAAGGAGTGCTGATCGTGCGCGCTGATAGGAATACCAGGTGAACAGTGCCAAAGATGTATGAATATGTACCTATGGATCACGGAGTGCTGATCGTGCGCGCTGATAGCGATACCAGGTGAACAGTGCCAAAGATGTATGAATATGTACCTATGGATCAAGGAGTGCTGATCGTGCGCACACCTGCGCGGCAAGCACGGATCTTGGTGCGTTTTCTATATGTCGAGTAACATACATATCCATCTATCCGTGCTAACAACTTTTGACCTCGAGCCTCTGCTGCGAGGCTGCTACAAGAGCCGTAGCGAAGGCTCCATCAGCTTCCAAGTGCTGCTTTGCTGGGGATTCAGCATGGAGCACGCGCTTCTATGCGCATGATTCAAGCGCGCAGCGTTTGCGGTTTGGCGAAGAGGATGCCTCTTGCGATAACGAACATACCATCCGCATCTCGCGATAGTCTCCTTTGGTGTTACGCGCACAACCACTGCTTTAGAACAACGATTCCCGAATATCGGCAGCGCGACCTAAACAGGATCTCCATACCCGCTGCTCACTCGTCTGCACCTCGCACGCAGAGACCGCGCATGTCGCCTCTGGGGCAAGTCTCGGAGGTGCTGTCGAGTGCACCCCGCACTGCGCGTCGCGTAAGCGCGTAAACGTTGCGGTGATGCGTCTCAGTGCTTTTTTCCGCCATTGGTAGTCGATTCGAATGCTGCTGCTGCTGCTGCTGGTGGTGCTGGTGGTGCTGGTGGCGATGTCGGTTGGCTGGTAGGCGTTTCGCCGAGCGCTTGACGAGCCTTCATCAGCGCTTCCAAGAGATACTCTTTGGTGATCACATTCGCTGCCTCGTCTAGTGTAAACCAGCGCCGGTGTCGCTGGCTGCTTTCGCCCCATTGGGACAGCTGCTGTTTCACATGCAGCAAATAAAACTCGGTCATGACCACCGTTCTCCGTTTGCGTTTCGTGCTGACACTGAGGAGCGGCCCGAGTTCGCCGCTGACTCCGGCCTCCTCGAGGGCCTCGCGCAGCGCAGCACTGCGGCCATCTTCACCGTACGCCATGCTGCCTTTGGGGAAGACCCACGTGATGCCACCGTCCGGTATTTCCGAGACGCGCGAATCATTCGGATGCCGCGCAATAAACGACGACGAGGTAGAGGTGATCAGAAGCACCTCGTACCGCGTGCCAATATCGTCTCGACGCGTGTTGTGTCGCCGGTTCAACCGAACCGGAACACAACCAGCTTTACGCACGACGGGCAAGTGTTCGGCCTCCGACGAGCCCGGTGTCACCTCGTCCGCCGACACCGGTGCTTGTGCTGGCGGTTTGAGGGCCTCGGCTTCGGCCTCCCGACGCGCAGCCATGATCGCATCTCGGAGATGCCCGAGCGCTTCGCTTTCGCCTTTCACGTAGCGACCGTCGGGGAGCATCTCCCAACCGTTCACAGAATCACTCAACAGCCGATTCAGGTGTCGCCAGAGTGTCTGCTGCAGGTACTTGTCTTCAACCGGGGCGACAGCCTCCAGACGAGCGAGCAAATTTCGTGTACGCCAGTCCGCAGACCCGATATAGTACTCGGGTTTAGCCTCACGGGCGTTCGCAAAATAAAACACTCGAGCGTGAAGCAAAAAACGCCCGAGGATGCTCACCACGCGAATATTCTCGCTGATGCCGGTGATGCCGGGTCGAACACGGCAGATACCGCGTACGATGAGGTCGACACGAACGCCGGCCATGCTCGCCTCGTAGAGTCGCTGGGTGATAAGCACCTCAGTGATACCGTTGCACTGGCAGATGATTCTCGCCGGGTAGCCCGCACGAGCGTTATCTATCTCGCGCTGAATGAGTTCGAGGAAACGATCGCGCATGTTCACCGGTGAAACGAGGAGTTTGCGAAACGATCGCTTCGCACTATACCCCGTAAACACATTGAACAAATCGGTGACATCGGCGCAGATATCCTCCCGACTGGTGAACAGCGAAAAATCCGTATAGATTTTCGCCGTCGTTGCATTGTAGTTGCCAGTGGCGACGTTACAATACGAGACCAGGGCATGATTCTCCTCGCGAACCACGAGAATAAGTTTCGCGTGGGTCTTGTAGCCCTTGACCCCGTACGCGACGTTACAGCCCGCCTCTTGGAGCATGCGAGCGTAGAGGACATTCTGATCCTCATCAAAGGAAGCTTTGAGTTCAACCAGCACATTGACATCAATGCCACGCCGAGCCGCCTCCATGAGCAGCTTCACGACAGGTGAATTGTTCCCACATCGATACAGCACCATTTTCATCAGGCGCACTGCGGGGTCCCGAACTGCGCTTTCGAGGAAACGCAGAGTGGTCTCATCAAAAGAATGAATCGGAAACGAGAACAGCACGTCGTTGTGTCGAATGAGCTCAAACATATGGGCCGTGTGCCCGCTCTGGACGCCGTATTTGTAGCCGGCCAGAATAGAGTGCGTCTTGAAACGCCACGGGGGGTATCGCAAAGCAGGGATGTTGACGTTCGTCAGCATGAAACAGTCGTTGAGGCCAATAATCGGAGCCCTTGAGCGATACATAGCCAAGGGTTCCAGGTTCAGTTGCTCGCGCAACAGCGTTGTCAGCACGTCGGGCATATCGCGCGAAACCTCCAGCCGCACTGCGGCTCGTCGCTGTCGACTATATAGGTTCTCTTCGACAATTTTCAAAAAATCCTCACTTTCGTTGAGTTCGATCTTGTCCAGTTCAAGTTTGGTATTACGGGTCACGCGGAACGGGTACGCTGCAATGACGCGCACGTTTTCGAAAAGCGCATCCAAGTTCTGGATGATAATCTCCTCGACCGGCAAAAAACGCTTCTCATTGTCCACGGTAATGAAGCGACTACACGACGACGGGACTCGGACCCAGGCGACGTGGGTATCAGAGGGCAGCGCAGTGGCTATCGAGCGGTCCAGGGAGGCGTTCGGTGGACTCAGCGCCGGAATCGGACTTTCGTCGCCGTCGTGGGCGTCGTGTTCCGAAGGCGGCATCAGCTGAGCGCCTTTCAGCAGCACCGCCAGGTACAGCGAGTGACTGCGCAGAAGCGGAAACGGATGCGTCGGATCCAGGGTCAGCGGGGTAAGCAGTGGAAACAGACGAGCATGGAAGAACGCGTTCATCTGCGCTCGCTGCGTCATACTGAGATCTGCGTAACGTAGAATGCGCATATCATATCGAGCGAGCGCTGGCAGAATAACGTCCGTGAAACAGGACTCCTGCTGAGCAGTGATGTCGCGTATCGCAGCTGAAATGCGTTCGTAGAGTGGGCGCATTGTTTTTGACACATCGTACATGTTTTTGGAAAAGTACTCATCGAGGTTGCTCGATACGATACAGAGAAACTTAAGACGCTCAAGCAGAGGGGTTGGCGTTACCGGATCGGTACCGAGCTTGAGCACACGCCAGTGGAAATGCAGCTCCTCCGCAACCTGCATGAATACATCCGTAGAGCGTGCAAGTTCAGCGGGTGTGAGATCCCGCAGATCTTCCTCGCATGGCCAGACGGGCTCCGGTGGACACACGATGAGCGGCATCTCGCTATCCAAAGGCGTAGCCGGTGGCGTCCAGACATCCCGATCTGGTCCGCTGGAGCTATCGTCGTCGTGTTCTTCTTCGTTTTCGCCACGGAATGCCCGCCTATCCAGGTGATGATCTGACCTGCTGCCGTCTCGCACCGTTGGGCAAGCGTAGGACCGGCGCTGCATCTGCTCTGGCAAGGATTTTCTAAGATCAAGCAGTGTGTAGGTATGATCGTCCATCGAATCCTCGAGTTCTAAATCCGCGAGTACCTCTTCTTCACTTTTGTAGGGCACAAACGCGATGCCAGAGGACGCTCTCGAGTCTGTATGCAGCCTCTGGGTGGATTCGCCGCTTTTCCCGTCTGCTGTGCACTGCTTCAACGAGCTAGCAGTCGTCGTCGACGCGCTTGCGGTGTGCATCTCGCTCTCCTGGTCATCGGTAGACTGCGCGTCGCCTGCGACTGCTTCTCGGGAATGGCTCGCGGCTTGCACCACGCAAGCTCCTATTCTGGACGCACGTATAACCGAACCCTCTTCACACAGGTCAGGCACAGCGCCTTCCCTGACAGAGGATGTATATTCGCTGGGTTCTTCGTTCATGGGCACCATCGGTAGGTTCCAGTTGCCAACCAGTCGGACTTGGGGAAACGCGGTCGGCTCAGGTGACCCTGGAAGCCAGACCGTTCGTGGATCAGCGTGCTCTTGCTGCTTCCCCACGCCAAGCTCGCTGAAGTTCTGGACAGCTTCGCCGCACTCCTTGCTTTGGCGCACGTCAAAACGTTGTGCAGTGGACGCGGTGACGTCTTGCACCGAGCACAATGTCTGCGGCTTGTCCTGGGCGCCGCTAACCGCGCACCCGGCGGATCGACTCTGTTCGTCTACGCTGCGCGTTAGACGGTCGGCGAGATCCCCAGCTGCTGCTGCTGCTGCTGCTACTGCGACCTCATCACTTTCGCTGGTCTCGGACGGAGGCTCGGTGCGCTCTGGTTGATCAGCCCCGGTATTCGGTCCCAGCTCACAACACCGCATCTACGATGCTTCCATCGTATCGCTTCAAGCAAAGATTCAGTTGAACGATTCGTGCACATGACGACAGGCCGGGATCGAGTGGCTCCGATGATGCCGCTACGATTAGGGAATTCCCTCCGTGAAATCAGGGAATTCCCCAAAAGTGCCATCCTGTAGTTCATCAGGCGATGCGTCAGCACGGGCGCGCGCGCCCGCAGATCATGTGCGATCGATGACATGTTGATCTACATGCGCTTGATGAACGGACACAGTCGATTACCGGCGAAAAGCAGGCAGCTCTTTTCCGGACGCTCCAGTTGATGCATAGAGGCGGTTTGTCAATTTGAGCCTGCCGGTTGCGGCTCGAGTCGAATCCGGGGCATTGCACAGTGTGCTCTGTGGTGTAACTTGCTCTAGTTGCATCCAGGTGCAACGTACAGCACAGACGAACGTTTGCGTAGCGTGCGATGCTTGTACGCTTCCCCGGTTTTCGAGCAGCTACGGAATTCCAGCGCCTTCTGCCACGAATGCTGTCGGTCCATGTACTGGTGGTGGTGACTGAATGAGGCGGGTCTGGTCTGGTGAGTCTTCGTCCAAAGCGGTGCGGGGGCGAGCGACGGCCCAGCGACATCCTAGACCTTTACAAAAACCCTAAAGGATGCCTTGCAGGGGAGCATGCGCCTGCGGACATACGTGTTGGCTGAAGGACTGCCCCAGCACATGCTCGGACGGCCTCAAGTCCGTGTCGAGGATCCCACAAGGCCAGCGCCATGATGTCCTACATGACGATGAAAGGCTCTTCCGTATCCTGCCCGTTTGCCTCATTGTGCACACAGCAGCGCGGACCAGAAACGGCGAAGCAGGCGCATTTGGGTCAGAACGATGCCTCGGTAGCGACTTTCTTGCGCAAGTCCGTTCGAAGCGTCCTGAATGAGCAGTGTGGGCGCTGCGCACCTTGTTCCGTGCGTACACTAGATCCTGCGACTCGTTGTCGGTGCCAACATCGTCAGACATTATGATCGACCTCTTGGACAACGTTTACGACAAGGGAGTTTCAGACGCTGCGCAACGATATCCCGTAGTGCGCTCGTGTATCCTCGAATGGTGCAAGACGGCCATCAGCAAGTGCGCCAGCTCCTACGCAGACCTTGGACACGGCGTCTTGCGGACGATCTCTGACTCCGAAAGCGTCTCTAATTCACGTCGGATCAAGCGCCTCGATGCATTGGGCACTCTCTACATGCAGCAACGGAGAGCTTCTTCTTCTAATGCCGTCCACTTGGGAACGAGCCGCGCCGGATGCCGTGGCGCGTGCACGGCTGTCACCCCGCTGGTTGCCAAGCAACGAGCAAAGCGGTCGTGCTACTCTGCTACAACTTGGTTGTGCAGTGGACTCTCTCAAAGCATATCAGGTGCGTGCGGATACCTTTATCAGCAGGCGTCTATTACCTAACTGTGCGAGTGCGTAGAAGTCTCATCGCGCATGTGGTCAGTGGGCCACTGTGCGTTACGGCACGAAGCCGTCTCCATGCGAGTTACTGACACATCCTGCATTCACTTGAATGGCAATCATCTCTTTCAGGCATAAACGGAGACTAGGGCAGCAGGAGCACCTCATCAGCTGCGTGCCATGCTGATTATCCACAGAGCTCCTAAAAGGCGACGCGGGGAATGCGGGGCACATGCGAAAATTCTCCATTTCCCTGGCCAGCTTGCACCATACTGCGTTCAATAAGCACCCTGGTACCCTCAAGGAAAGCGCGCTCTCGTCAATGAATGACGTTAACCATATCAGGCCGGCAGACCTGCAAGGATGTTGCCCACTGATCTCTAGACGTTCGTCAGCACACATTACGCGCTGTATATGCTCATGAACGATATATAGCATTTCACAACATATGAGCTGTCTTCCAGCAACCGATGCAAATACACAGAATATTGGTGACTTGCTGAGCGTTTTGGGCGACACGATGCGTTTGCCGACACCTGTCCGACGTTCCACACGGGCGTATTCGTCTGCTCCTGCCTGATCCCTATCCCGAAGCCGTCGCTATGCCAATGCGCTCCCAATGTATTTGCTCTCTCCAAGCTGGCCCGGCGGCAACCACGTGAAACTCGAGAACGAGGCGCGCATCGCAGCGGCCTCTAAACCAGGATAGCGCCCTCCACGTCCTAGTGTCAAGCATAGCTTGCTCGATTTTAGTTCGCAGCTTGCCACCTTCACTGAAAGACCGTTTGATGTTTGTGAATAGCTCTTCGAGTCCACAAGGGCTGGCTGCACTCCCAACGCTGGTGCCAAACGTCGACGGCGCCCTTACCAGACACGCACAGCAGCGGCACTCTTCAACGAGCGCCAGCGGACTCGCATACCGTACACGTCCCTGAACCCTGGAGCTGAACCCAACCGTGCCGCAAAGGCGCCTCTATATCTTGACGCTTCCCAGGCACCGCAGCGTCTGCGATAGAGACCTTTGACTTGCGAGTCGTGCCAAAGAGACGAACGATTTTCAGGTTGCTGAGGCAGGAGTTGAAACGCGTACGCCACACAGCGCTCAAACCGAGAACTGTACAAGTCTATACAAATGAGCATAACGGTGTGCGTCGAAGCCGACTCTGCCACCTGCGTTTTGTCCACAAGGCCTCTCGAGACACGCTTTGGCGGGGTTTCAGACCTCACGGCTAAGTTTTCGTTTGTATTATGAACACTGCAGCACAGGGTGCGCAAGGCGGGGTTCTGTTAGAGCGAAAACTCAACCATGAAGAACGGACTGCGTTGCTCGGCAAACTTCAGGAGCGTCTGCGTGCACTCTTCGGAGCGGGGCCGCACCCCGTGGAGGAGATGCTTCCCGAGTACATCTTGACCATGGTTGAGAACCGACGCAGCGCAGAATTTATGGCCGGAGAGCTTAACTCTCTTCTTGCGGGTGAGCGAGCAGGCCTAGGTGATGAAATTATCCAGTTGGTCTCGGGAGAACTGAGGCAACTGTCGACAGACGCCGCCTCGCAGCGCGAGCAAAAGCGCAGTCGTCCCGGGAAGTCACTTGAGAATGATCATGAAGTGCACGAAACCCAGAACGCCAACGCCTCTAAGGGAGATGTAGATGGAAAACGCGACGCCTGCGCGTTGAACCAGGAGGCTCAGACAACGGCGACTTCCGAGGGACGTCAAGCGCTACCAGTCGAGCAGTCGCCGGCAGCGTTGAACGGCGCGGAAAACCTAGCAGCTAGACCAGCTTCTGACTCAGAGTCGGTGCATAATAGGGAACCACAACTGGACAAAAGATCAACAAGCGCCACTGGAAAACGACAGCAGCAGAGGACCTCACGTGAAGCGCGAACATCACAACGGCAGGTAAGTCACACGGGCGAAACCTGGAAAAAGCGGCGCACGGAGAACGAGAACGCATCGCAGCAGCGGGGTGAGCTTATGGACGAGCCAGTCCAGACGCGAGACGAGGCGCCTACACAATCCACACCAGCCGAGAAGCAGACCACGGGTCCGCAGGACAGCAACGCGTGCGACTCGGACCCCGGTAGCGCGTCAACGGCAAGCGACTTGCCTCCGAGGTGTCAGTTTTGGCCAAATTGTCGGAATGCGAGCGCCTGCAAGTTCCACCATCCTACCGAGTTGTGTCGTTTCTATCCAAACTGTCGATCGGGAGACCGCTGTCGCTTTATTCATCCGACAAGTCGCTCTGGCAGCTCGGCGACTCTGGCACTCATGCGGAAAGCGATGGGCATGCCACTGCATCACGGCATCCCCATTCCGTGCAAGTACGGATTCGCCTGTGAACGACGCCGGAAGGATCGTTCCTGTCCGTATGCGCACCCGCTGCTTGCCTGCCGCTACGGAAAAGATTGTCGTAAGATAGCCCTGGGAACGTGCGCCTTCAGCCACGCTCCCTTGTGCCGCTACGGCTGGTCGTGCACGCGACCCGGCTGTACGTTCGCGCATCCTGCACAAGAATCCGGTACCGAATCTCCCGAGCAGGCCGATGCAAACAGATCCCGAGGTGAATCGGTTACCACCCCGAGCAGCGACGCGGAAATGGATAACGCGCAAGCACCAATGATGGTGTCGGAATCCTGAAGCGCTGCCATGTACCGCGCTCTTTATTTCATAATCCAGATGTCTTTTTTGGCCTGATCTGCAGGATGTGCAATCGCTGGTCACCACGAGGCGCAGGCCTGTTGATTCCAGTGCTGCGTTCCGACTGACTGGCTGACTGGCTGGCACAACGCAGACGCGATGCCGCTGACGGTAGCGGGGAGTCGACGCCCGCCTGAAGCACCGTGCCCTGACGGGTGTTTGAATATCCTGTGTTCTGGTGGATCGCTCTTCGCTGTTGACGGCGGTAGCGTCGCTGGCGTCGCCTGATGATCGGGAACATTGTGGCTGGATATGGGCGATTTCTTGTGGATGCAGTCTCACAAATGAACATGTTTGCGCCTCGGTTCCTGCACATCCTTTGATCCGACGGATCGATTGATGACTCGAGTCGTCTGTGCAGTACGTAGTGCCTCCCGTAGTCGGGCGTTATCCCGGCTGATGCATCCAATGCGCGAGCCGCCGAGAACGCAGAGCGCACAGGTGAGCGTTGCGCACCACACATGCAAGAGGCTACCAAAGCTGACCAAGCGAGCGTTGGATGCAGTGCTCCGAATCAGTAGCGGCGAAGCGCTGTGACGCATTCAGGACTGGGACGGAGCCGAGTTCTTTACAGACAGAGGGGGCGAGGCTCTCTTCTCGGAGCCAGATCTACCTCTCTGAAGAAGAACGCCTGAAGCACCTCCCGTCGTGGGCGAGTGCTAGAGGAACGCTCGCGTCGCCGCTGCTAACGTCATCGCCGTCGTCGTCTGCTTGAGGGCATCATTACGGACGCAGGTCGCTGCCCCAGCGACACATATCGAGAGCGCGTCGCGTTTTGCCATACATCCCAAGAAGCTTCAACTTCCAGCGTAATGTGCTAACGCGAGCGGCTCGTCGAAGCGACGGCGCAGCCAAAACAGCAATCGGATGAACACGAGCGGTACCGGCATACCGGCAATCGCGACCCATCCACCTGCAGCATAAATAGCAATGAGAACTAATAGCATCCAGCGACCGAAACGAATGTGCAGTAACCATCCGATCGTCACCACGAAAAGAAGCGGCGAGCCGAGAAAAACTTCGCGTACCGGGTGACCGGGCGGCTGCCTCTCGAGAGCCACCTGCATGGCATGCATTGCAGCCGTTGCGTCCGCCTGCATCTGTTGAACGGCCTCTTTCACCTGAGCGGTATGTCTATATGCCAGCAGGAAGTAACAGATCGAGGCGCAGTGGGCGAAGAACAGCGAGTACAGCTGGAACTCATGAGGGCTCAGCTCTGCCGCAATACCCGACACGTCAAACTCGAAGCGCTCCGATGATAGCGGGGAAGCGCGACTGACGCGGTTCGCTTCATTTGTTGCCTGCAGTGATGATTGCGTCGTGTTGAGGTAGCGCGTCAACTTGATGAAATCTGTATAGAGTTGCTGGAGCGGTTGCGACGCGTTCGACAGGCGCCCTGAGCTCGAAAGGTGGCAGGTTAGCATCAGCATAGCTGGGCGTTCGACACCACCACGGCATCCGATCTCCGTCTCCGTATCGTATGCAAACTGCTCATAGAGGCGCGTCCAGCACGGGTGCATCGAGTCGGTTGCCTTCAGCGCGAGCTGAGCGAGCCGCCTCTCGCCAGCCTGAACGACTTGGCCGGCTCCGGGAAACGTCGTTACCGCAATAGCAGGCGTGAAGCAACCCGCGAAAGCCAGAATGCAAAGGCACAGAAGATTGAACGGGGTACATGAGCCATGAACGGCGTCAGCGACGCGTTTACCCATGGATAGGGTTTACCAAACGCGAGCGACAGCCGGCCGACTGGCCGCAGAAACTCGAGCGGCACCCGCTACCTACAGCTCTTTTCCGATGGAAACGAGAGCGTTTTTCCGTACGAGAAGACTCGCTTGAGTGTGAGAAAAGCTGCTCGATACGGTGCTGGTGCAGCGTCGCGGAGTGCACGGTGCGCAGCACGAGGCAACGCGTTTGAGAAGAGGGACGCTTTCGTGGTAGACGCGAGGCGCACCACGAGCACTGGCAACACGAAACAGTCAGAGAAGGTTTCGTGTTCACTGTGGGCGCGCACTGAACAAGCACTCGCTTTATGGGACACCCCTCGTGGTAAAGCGGCGTTCAGCCAATGCCGCTGGAAGAGGAATACGAATCGGAGCGAGCGGCTCGGTAACTGTCGCCATTCAATTTCATGTTGTTTCGCCCTTGATGCGGTGTATAGCAGGCAATCGACATCACGATGCAATGTATCGAATAGATCGTAGACGAATTGTATGTAGGATACATATTCTTTACTGAAGAGTGTAAGGAGAACTGTATTCCTCCTTCCGGTCAGTCATAAAACAGGACGCGGACGGTTGCGGAACACTGAAATATACAAGTATACGCGCTCCGCGCCAAACATGGTGTTTTCAAAGCACGCTTGCGGTCAGTGGTAGAGAAGGGCATGTTGGTCGCCGTACGGAAAGCAAAAGCGACGATCGTATCAACCTCGGGCGTCTCCGTTTCTCATCAGCTTGTTCGTGTGGTCCTGAAAACACTTGGATACAGCCGCAAAAAAACAGTCCTCGTTCAGGCACGGCTCTCTTCCAACGAAATCGCATCAAGAGAATTCCTGGAACGTTGCGATCGGTATAAAACAGATTGACACCAATTTGTTTTTTTCGGTAGATGAGATCTGGTTCGGATGAAAAAGTCGGAGAGTTTATGGGTATTCGCGGAGCAGGGGGCCCGTTGTATGTACGATCGATCTCGAAGAGAATGACCGCATCATCATCTGTTCTGACTGCTGTGGAATCGTTTGGCGTTTTCAGATTTTTCGTAGAAAATGCTCACACAACTGCACCAATCACTTTGTCGAATAAATGAAGACTTTTCCCCTGACGTTTTTCGACGTCCTTCCACTGTACAACGTGGCATTTCACCATTACCGTTCGCGTTTGTGCTTTTGCGGATTCTACCAGTGAAGAGCTGCTTTTCATTCCTTCTTACGCTCCGTAGTTGAGTCCCATCGAAGAGGTATGTTCTATCGTGGAACATAATGATCGCTGCATCGGAAGAATCGCTGCAGCTTGCAGCGAATGGTGAAAAAGGGGCACATAACGTCTTTCTTGTGCAAGTCCTTCCTTCTCACGGAGTGTCCTCTTCCGAGTGCATAAAGCACTGCGGCCATTTTCAAAATCCAGGGGATGAACTGGGATGCACACACTTCAGAAGGTCGAGATTGAGAAAGGCCAGCAGAGCGCCTCGGCGATAGCAAAGCACGGAAAGCTGGCACAGCACCAAATGGCATAGAGAGCTCGAGTTCTCGCAATTCTTGCGTGGTTGCGTTCCATCCGAGGCAATGAACGCATGGAGTTCGTGAACCGAGGCTTCAATGCCGCCATCAGTATCAGACAATGTGCGACGTTGAAGACGTGGCCCGAGGAGATGCGGCGTTCTGCCTTCGTGGGGCAGTCTCTCGCGCTCGGACAGCACCTGGATAAACTGAAACAGATCGTATGCGGTCGGTCAAAAAAGACCGGGAGGCTTCTATGAGTGGGTATGCATATACTCCATACGGACATGGGACATTGTTTGTTTCACAGACATGTTTCTGCGTATACGCACGCTCATCCCGGATAAGGCGTTTGAGGTCGACAAACGCCGCTACTCGCACGCCGGAACCGCGTCTCACGTCTCACTACGCACATTCTCTGCAAAGCCGTGCGTCTCTCGGAGTCTAGGATCTTTCACAGGAACCGGGGGATCCCAGCTACGCCACGATTATCGGCTCCTGACAAAGTGTAAGCCCTGTTGATCTTCCAGACGACACGTGGGCTTTCATTCGTATTCGTTCGTGCTGTTTTACGCGTTCGTGACGAGGCGAGGCCAGTTCTACCGGCGCGTTTCTGGGTTCCCGTTGCTTGCGAGTCGCAGCCCGGTAGACGAGTCTGATCAGGACGTCCGTTCGGTGATAGTCATCTGCCTGCATAGCGTTCGTGCTACACTAACAACAAGCCAGGTCGCGTTTCGCAGTACTGCCATCTCGCTGCTCTAGCAGCCTCTTCGTGACGCCAGGCAGCGTACGTTTTTACGCGGACGCTGCTCCGGCTGCCGTCGCCGCACCGGTGACGCCCCTAGCGCTCCCGTCCCTGGCACTTTTTCTTGCTCGTTTTCTTCAATGAACACGCTATTTCGTTTCGTATTTTTGCGAGCTCTACCGCTCGTGCAACAACCAGAGCTACGTTCCGCATCTGCAACCGAGCTCGCTGACATAGCAAAGCAGATAACCTCAACTGCACAAGATCGCTACACGCACCACCTGGAGCGTCTGGAACGTAGCCGCTTAGCACCGTCCGCTGGAACACCGTCCGCTTCCGTACCCGAGACGACCACGCTCGATGAACGCTCCCAGACGCACGTGCGTTTGGCCTCATGGGCGCTGGGTGCCTATCGCACGCTCTACCCTCTGCTCAGTAACGACGAAGAGCGCACCCTCCGAGTCGTTCGACAGGGGTTCGGCGTCCAGGGTGACAGCACACCGCAAAGCGTATCACTGCTGCAGCGCTTGATGGTGCGCTTCCGCTTGTTTCTCGCACGAGACCCGCGCCGTGCTCGTCTGATGCTTGCTGAGCGTTTCGTTGCCGACCTAGGTCCATTGTTTGAGGCGCGCTGGGCCCCGACGCGGCATCCCGAAGCGCACGACGTGCTCCTCATCCATCGCTGTCTTTACGAGGAAATCTTTCGCCTCGAGGGCGTGCCCAAACTGTTATCCTTATTTTGTGCCATGGATCGCGCCAACTTCGTCGACTTGTCACAGTTTACGTTAGAACCAGGGCTAGCATATGCCACCAAACGGCAGGCCTGTCGTTTTGATTTCGGGCCTGCGAAACTCCGCTAGCGCCTCGCTGACGCCGCCATGGGGCTGCATCCGTCCATACCCGGGCGTCGGCGCTCTGCGCAAGTCATTATCGGCTATTAGGAAGATGCCGGAGAGGATTCTTCCTGATCTGGACGTGGATGCTCTCGTTGCGCTCCCGCTCCTGCGTCGCCATTCACCTCCGCATCAACGCCCAAAGAAGCAACGTCTAGTCCTGCGACAATATCGCTTGCATACTCCGCTCGGGCGCGTTCTTCCTCGGCGATCCGCTCGCGATACCGTGCCGCCATCTCCTCTGCACGCTCGAAGACTGTTTGGGGCGAGCGCAGCATATCGCCAGGCTCTGGCTCCAGAACTTTTGTCGATAGCGAAACACGCCCTTTCTCGCGATCTTGCGAGACTACAAGCGCTTTCACTTTGTCGCCGAGCGTAAACACACTAGTCAGATCTTCGACGTGCTCGTGGGAGATTTGGCTAATATGCAACAAGCCCGACACACCGCCCGACTCGATAAAGACACCATAGGGCTTGATTCCGCGTACGGTGCCCTCGAGTATGGTCCCGGTTTCGACATTCTTGAGGCTTTTCTCAGCGAGCGCCCTCCGGTGTGAGACGACCAAACGGCTCTTCTCGGGATCCACTTCCAACAGCTTAACGGGCAGCTCCTTACCCATGAGATCCTCCAAACGCGGATCTGACGGCAGGCCCGGAATGAACCCTGGTACCAGCACGATATGCGATGCCGGCAGAAAGCCGCGCAGACAGTCGATACGGACGCTGGCACCGCCGCGGTTCACCGCAACAACCTCGCACTGGACAACTTCGTCGTTGGCGAGCGCCTGCTGCAGCTTCTCCCAGGTGCGCGTAAACTCAATCCGTTTGATGGATACTCGCAACTGACCCTCGGTGTCCTCCGTGGCGATTATCTGAAAGTCGCGCTCCTCGCCAATCTTCAGCACCTCCTCGGGAGAGCTGACTCGGTCCATGGCCACTTCGCTCAGCGGCAGATACGCCGCAGTTTTAGCGCCGACGTCGATCAGGGCGCCGCGCGGCTCAAAGTGCACCACTCGCCCTTTCACTATCATGTTCAGCTCATATTTGTAGCTCAGATTTTGCACAGCCTGGTCGAGCTCCTTGTAGGCCGGGGCTGCCTCGGGCTCAGAAACGTCACTGAGACCGTACTTGGCTCTCATTCGCTCGAAGCGACTCGGCGCGCGGGTCTTCGTGTCCGAAGAAGTACTGGCATCTGTTATGACCTTAATTGCATCGTTGCCAGGAGCCGCTGCGCGCTCCTCTGCTGCTACCAGCGACGCTGCGGGGCTTGCGCTCAGGGGTCGCGTCGTCCGAGCAGAGAGGAGTGAACGAGGCGTCCCCAACCGCACCGAGCGGGACACAAAGTCACTGCGACTGCGCAATGGAAGACTCGCAAGAAACGCCCACATTGCTCGTTCACGAACCAGGTGGGATAAACACACGCGAACGTACGAGGACGACGACGACGTCGACGGCGACGACGATGTGGGAACGGTGTGGCGGATATGCCGTGTAACGCAGCGCAGCGCAGCGCAGATGTTACGGACACGGGGCAGTGCAGGGTGTGCGCGCTGTGGTGCCGCCGTCGACGACGGCTACTGCGGCGGCGGCGGCGGCGGGTCGTGCTCGCCTGCGCGATCCCAGCAGCGAGCGCTCCAGCTGCGCGCTGGATGTGGTCAGAGTACGCAGCAGGCCGGGGTGCGCGAGGCGCTGCCCTTGTGTCAGGCAGTTGAACGAAACAGGTTCACTAGCTTCGTCACTGGATGGATCTTGAAGACTGCATCTCTTTGCAGTGTCATCAGCACCAGTGAACGTTGTGTTGTTGCCAGGAATGCTTCCAAGTACTCAATGCGATTTCCTGCTTGAGGTTGATGGTGCGAATTGAGCCTCCAGCTCCTGTGCAAGTAGTCGGAGGGCGGTGGTGTCCGAGTTCAGGTCCCGATGCCATCCTCCGCTTCCGTGTCCGGTGCGTCATCAGATGATCGCATGCTGATTGTGGGCGATCGTTCGGAGAGTTCTCTATCTCATTCGATAAAAGAATTGTGGAAGGCGATGTTTTGCATGATGAAATAAGTACCGGGAGGAAAATCCACGCCGGAGAACAGTGCGACTGGTCCCAATTCGTCTACGCTCCCTTTACGCACAACGGTGACGCAGTCTCTATTGGAAGTGATTGCCGCGATGACTGATCTCCGTGCTCAAGACACTTTACGATGCAAACAGACGAGACCGACGCCTCTGGGAGCATATTTCGGAACAGGTAGGATGGTGCTTGCTGCTTGGACGCAGGTTGCGCGTACGGTGCCGGAGCCGCGGGGTTACCGGCTGCGTACGCAGCTGCACCTGCTTCGTCGGCAGCTCTGCGATGAGCCCGTGGATGTATTTGGG
>Ga0078972_1004346_pt1 | contig 39171 bp, 50 predicted proteins | sample YelNatPaOPGAMG01_FD_67568 | JGI IMG/M metagenome (GOLD analysis project Ga0078972, IMG submission 67568) | Hot spring thermophilic microbial communities from Obsidian Pool, Yellowstone National Park, USA - OP-RAMG-01 (SPADES assembly) (version 2) | ecosystem: Environmental > Aquatic > Thermal...
ATATATATAATATACCGAGTTTGCTCAAAACCAAGCTCGCATGCCCATTATATATATATATATAATATACCGAGTTTGCTCAAAACCAAGCTCGCATGCCCATTATATATATATATAATATACCGAGTTTGCTCAAAACCAAGCTCGCATGCCCATTATATATATATATATATATAATATACCGACACGAGCTCTAGAAGCTGGGTAAGTTCTTGAGTAGCATATGTATTAACATACCGACACGAGCTCTAGAAGCTGGGTAAGTTCCTTGGGGAGTGGCAGATTTAATAGAAGGTTAGCTACCTACGAGAGGGGAGGGTGCTCCCGTAGGTAGCTAAAAGGGGGAGCCTAAAGGTCGCTGAGTTCAGGGTGTTCGGCCTTTAGGCGAGCGATTTCTTCAGGGTGTTCTTTTATGTACTGCCGTACTGCACGTGCCCTTTCTTTACGGCGTTCGTAGTATCGTTTTCTATAGTCTTTACCTTTCTCGGTTTGCATGTACTGCCTTCGTGCTGCTATCTGTTTCAGCTCTTTCAGTATCTCGTCTCTTGTAGGTATGTTGTTATCCATTTTTACCTCCTCTCAGTCCCTCCCGTGCTATCCGATGTGACTCGGCCAGTCGCTCTAGGTAGCTAAAAGGGGGAGCCTAAAGGTTGCTGAGTTCGGGGTGTTCGGCCTTTAGGTGAGCGATTTCTTCAGGGTGTTCTTTTATGTACTGTTGTACTGTACGTGCCCTTTCTTTACGGCGTTCGTAGTATCGTTTTCTGTAGTCTTTATCCTTCAGCTCTTTCAGCATCTCGTCCCTTTTTCGGGCCGATATCTGTTTCAGCTCTTTCAGTAACTCGTCTTCCGTAGGTATGTTGTTATTCACTTTTACCTCCTCTCAGTCCCTCTCGTGCTATCCGAAGCGATTCGGCTAGTCGTTCGTTGTACCTTTTGCGTGCCTCTTTACCTTTTTCGGACTTGGCGTATCGGCGTTTTGCCTCTTTTCCTTTCTCTGAATTTTGGTACCGTGTTAGGGCTGCCTTACCCTTTTCGGAGGCGAAGTAGCGTTTCTGTGATTCCCTACGGGACTCGAGAACTTGTCTCAGTGTGTACCTACACAGTTCGCAGAACGTTTCGTTTTCTGACTCTAGTGGGTCGCCGCATCTTGCGCATGTTTTTGTAGACATTGTCTCTCCTCCTTAAGTTCTTGTGCTATGTGCTCTGCGACTTGGAATACGCTGTTGAATACTTTTGTTTTGTTGTGACGTATGTGTAGTAGCTTCTCTTCAACCGTGTTCTTTACTAGGGTTTCGATGGCGATTACTGGGTGTTTTTGTCCGTTGCGTCTTACTCGTGCGATGCACTGGTCCATTACTTTTGGGTTCCACCACGTATCTGCGAAGACGACCGTATGCGAGCGTTCTTGTAGGTTAAGTCCCTCGCTAGCGGTGCCTATCGTAGCTACGAGCACGTCTGTTTTTCCTGCCAGAAACTCCTTAAGTGCGTCGTCTCTTGTAGTACGTGTTTGGCCTGTGTACAGCGAACACTTCACGCCTAACTCGGAGGCGAGCCTCTCGGCGTATCTGGCGAAGTAGGTGTAGAGCACGATACTGTCCGAACGGCCTTCGACGATTTCTCGCAGTAACGCGGTCTTTATGGGTGTTTGGTTATGCTCTACTCCGACCAAGCGAGGGTCGAGACAGAGCTGTCGGAGTTTCGTGATTACCGCCAGTGCGTTTTGCGTGTCGATTTCTTGTACGCATTCGTCGTACAGTTTCTGTTGCCACTCTGGCAGTGTGACCTCGATAGTTTGGGTGATTAGTGGTATCTCCTCTACGACGTCTTTCGCAAGGCGTCGCAACATTATGTCGGAGAGTTCCTGACGAAGCTGTGGGAGTGTGGACTTGCGTACTCCCGTGATAATACGTGGGAATGGAGGTTTGTTGAGTGTGAATACGTAGCAGTGCCTCATTGTGAAGTCCCAGAATGAGGGGTAGCGTTTTCGGTTTATCGCGTGTAGGATCGTCCATATCTCAGGTACCGCGTTCTGTAGTGGTGTACCTGTGATGAACAGTACACGTGGATTGAACTGAGCTAGTACTGTTGCGCGTTTTGCTTGCAGTGACTTTCGGGACCTCAACTTGTGGGCTTCGTCAAAAATAATGATGTCCCACTTCACACGTACGAGGAGACTGCATACGTGTTCGTTACGGAGCTTTTCGTAGTTGAGTATGACCACGTTACGTGTACGGTGGTCGGGCCACCATTCGTTGAAGTGCTTTTGCCACACCTCTATAACAGGTAGGGGGCATATGATCAGTATGTTGCTGGCATTTATCCTTTTGCACAGTTCGACAGCCTCTACTGTCTTTCCGAGACCCATCTCGGAAGCCAGTATTGCACGTGGGTGGTTGATGAGCCACTCAACGTCTTCTTCCTGATACTTGTAGAGCGTGTTCATTCGAGGCCTACGATTTTGTGCATTTGGAGTGATAGCCGTGCGCCGTACTCTATTGCTAGAGTGGCAAGTTCTCGCGAGAGCTCGAACGGGTCATGACCCTTGCTCATTACGGGACTGAGTACGAAGGTCGCTCTCGTTCGATACTCTTTCAGGACGTTCTTGACGAAGTCTATGTCCTGCTTGTTTGCGACTAGCTTTAGTTGGTCCTGTTTGCGTAGCTTCTTTAGCCACTCCTTCTCGAACACCTTTACGCCGCTTGAGGGACACTTGATGTCTACTGTCCAGATGTGTACGTACTTCATCCAAGACGGTGGAGGTACTGTCCCGTTTGTCTCGATTTCTACGATCTTTCTGTAATGCCGTGCTCTTATGTTGAGTACGAAATCGCCAGCGTCCTTCTGAAGGAGTGGCTCACCTCCTGTCAGTAAGATGTGGTCAGGTTTGAATTTTGCGACTTCTTCGGATATGTTTATAGCGGGTATCGACACTGGTTTGTGTGTCTGTATTGTGTCGCAGTAGGTGCACTTCACGTTACATCCGTATGTCCTTACTACCGTGCAGGGTGTGCCTGCAGTCTTCCCTTCTCCTGAGATGGTTTGGTAGATTGTGTCTATAAGCATCAGTTTACCCTCTTCAGGAAGCCACAATCAAGTAGCCACTCTGCTTCTCGTGGAGACTTGTCAAGGAGTGTAAGCGCTAGCTTCAGCTCGCGCATCGTAAACGTGCGTGCGCCGAAGAAGCCTTTTAGTGTGTAGAATACGGGTGGGGGTTGGTTTATGACGTCGGGCAGAACCAGTTTGAATTTGGCTTCGTGATACATGATCCTCCTCCTTTTATGTGCGTCGTTTTGAGGGATGGAATTCGCCTCCATGCTTCTCGCAGTGTCGGAGCGCGTCGATTGCGCGCCATTGGCTGGTAGGGTACCTAAGGGACTGTATGCGTGTTTTGTAGTTTCCGTTGCTGTCGACGAAGATGCCGTACACGACGTCAATGGGCTTGCCTTCGCTGTACATCTGTTTGTTTTTTCGGCGGAAGGATACGAATGCTCGTGACGGCATTAGTCGACATGAGTGTTCGTTTGGGTAGGGCATTTACGTTCCCCTCCTGAGCTTTTTTACGCTTATGATTCTAGTGGTTCGGCACTTACGTTTACGTACTGCGTCTTGGGCATTTCTCGCTACGACGTAGTACGCACCAACGTTACCGTTGGCGTTCTTGAACTTAACGACATACGTACGCCTGTTGTGCATCTTTTTAGAGCTTGATGTTTCCGATGTCCAGAAAGTTGTCGTCGTCTTGCGTCTTGGGTTTGGGAACGTGTTTGGGCTCTGGTGGTGTGAATTTGTTGACTGTCTTCTGGATTCCTTTTCCGACGCCCGTAATCGTACCCAACAGCTTCTGTGCGGCCTCCGTATAGGGGCGAAGCTTCTCTTTTCGTAGCTCCTTCTCGGTTAGCAGTCTAGCTTGCTTGGCTTCACGTGCTTCGCGGAGCTTGCTGATTTCTTCTGCAACACGTTGTTTGGTGATGCGTTCAGACTCCGCTTGCTGGCTGTACAGTTGTGCACGTTGCTGTGCCTCCTCGGCACGTTTCCTTAACTTCTCTTGCTGTGCAAGGGACGCCTTGATGTTGTGTTGCCGCATCTTCTCGCGTGTCGCGAGGATGCGTGCCTTCAGATCTTTTGGCATAACTATCCTCCTTTCCCTAGATTCTAGTGTGCAGTCCTAGTAGCTTGAGTACTTGTACTAGGACGTATACTGCCAGCAGTGTGGCGGCATAAGGTACCCATACGGGGCACTTCGGCCACTTTTTGAGTATGTAGTACGAGAGAGTCATGCCGACACCTGTAAAGAGCAATACCAGGTTTAGCGTTGGCGTACCTTCGATTAGTATTGTGTCGTTGGACTGTGCCGACATTATGGCCCGTGATCCTGGGTACGCTAGGCCACTGAGTAGTGCGATGAGCAGTATCTTCATCTGTACCCTCTCACTATCTCATCGACCTTGTCGCTCCAGCTCCATGACTGTTTTGGCATGCTTTCGTAGCTTTTGCCTGTAATTAGGTAAGTGTGCTTGCCTATTTGGTCTAGCTGGAGATGACTTGCAAGAACGTCCGTGTTCTCTCCGACGTAGTATGTGTTGTATGGTTCGATTTCGTCTAGGACGTCGGTGAGTTCGTAGGGTGTAGGACAGGACAGAACCGTCAGACGTTTTCCACAACTTACGACGTAGTAGCTTTCCATGGAGTACGGCCCTGATGTTACTGCTACGGTTGCTCCGTCTGGGAGGCTCTTTAGTTCACTTGTCACTTCTCGAGGTGTGGGAGACGCGCTCGAGAGGACCCATGCGTTAAGGAAGAATGCGTTAACTACTATTAGTACGACTGCGCATGCGGTTACGTACTTGTCTAGAGGCTTGTGCTCTAGTGAGGTTGCAGACACGTACGCTACTATGGGGGCGGCGAGTGTTAAGAATGTCCAACTACATACGTCCAGGCACGTTAGTACGTACCACAACACGACCGCTATTATTATCGTCTCGGTTCGGAATCCTTTACACCGCAGTATGTGTGTCAGCAGTATTAACGACACTCCGAACGATGCGAGTATGATCTTCGCTAGTGTCAGTACTCTGAAGGGTGCTTCGAAGATACTTAGGGTGCCTACAATTGCTGAGCCGGTGCTTGTAAGGTACTCCTTAAGGTTGTGCAGACTCAGTTCTCCGGCGTACCACCTAGGAGTGGGTAGTGCCATAAGTATAGGTACCATTATGTAAGGAAGCAAGCCTGTAATGGCGTAGCATGCTAGCGAGCGTTTGTCCACTCTTTTGTGCTTGCGGTCGTAAAGTGCGACGAATGCTGCGATGGGCACAACGAATATGTGTACGGCAGTTCCTAGGCCCCACATCGTCCATGCCAAGCGTGTCTTGTTGACCTTTCGATAGTATAGTCCGAGTGTCAGGAACATGGTTGTGAGCGCGTACTCTTCTAGTACCGTAGACTGCGTGAGAAAGACCCCTGCACCTACGAGGATCAGTGCGCTGATGTACGCTAGCTTTCTGTTGTTAGTGTGTAGTAGTGTTATGTTGTATGTTGTCGCTACTGTTATTGCTGAGGGCAGACAGGACATGACTAGAGTGGCCGCTATTGCACAGACTTCTCCGTCGAGAGGATAGAACATCTTCATTAGTAGTGTGAATAGAGGGCTTCCGTATGGTTGTGGTACTATCCACAGTTTTGAGGTAGTAAGCCAGTCGGCTGAGTCCGCACTTACGAATATCCATGTATGTGACTTCGCACATAGTAGTGCGTAGTACGCTAGCGCTGCGGTCGCGACTGCCAAACTGATCCGAGTATTATTGGTGTTTCGATGAAGAGAAACGTCCATAGGTAGTGATCGACGAACGAAGCAGTTAGTATGACTAGCATCGCTCCTATGTTATGTTTTGTACACTTTATGACTAGGTACAACCAGGATACTGCGGCGGCAATACCTAGTTGTGTCGCGATTAGTAGTGGTACTATATGTACGGTTTTCGACGCTACGACATGCCAGCTCCATCCGCTTCCTGTTAGCAGACTCCAATCGATACTGTTGGCTATTACGTGCCAGCGTCCGTTGCTTACGCTCTCTATACTGCTCGTACGCTCTCCCAAGTCTATAAGGTTGGGGTGTGTTGCGTCGAAGTGTCCCGTTATCAAACTGATTAGGAAGGACACGAGCATTACGGACGCTAACCATATTATTGTAGTACGATTGACGTAGGCTACCATCAGTGCGACTAGAAGTGCTATACCCTCTTCGGTTCCGGATAGTAGTATTGACGGTGCACCTACTAGTATGAGTGCGATACGGAGACGTTCGGTAGGTGCTAACGCTATTGCGATGGTTATTATGAAGGCGCTGAGATGTGCTACTTCTAGAGCACCTCCATGCCACGTAGAGGGCCTTAAGATGTCGTCGACTAGTAGCCATATCGCCTCTGTTGTCCCTATGATGTAGAGTGCGTAGGAGACACGTTCCCGTAGTGACTGTCCTAACACGAAGAAGGCGGCGAATCCCAAGCCGAATGCACAGCTTGTTATGGTAGTGTGTACGACACTGTGCACTATGAAGCTTACGGTTATGATCGCTATCGGAATGTGGATACTTTCCCATTTCTGTTTCCGTAAGCCCAACATTCCTGCTGCAACTGTGGGAAGAGCGAACATTTTCGCAGTGCCCGCAGTTGCAGGGAGTATACCGCCTAGCGTTGATAAGATCGCTGTCAGCATTACTAATTCAGCGCTATCCAGCCTACCTCATGCAGACGCATACATTTGTTACATTCGCATATCTCGCCGTCGAGTGTAACAGCTGACCACTTTCCGCAACTGAGTACGCACGTCACAAACCTAGTCTTGCACCTTACGCACCTAACTTTTTGCATGTGCCGGCGTGCCTTCACAGGTCTGTTGCACGTTGGGCAGTTCACAACCATCTTTACGACACCAGTCTTGATACTGTGATTGGAAGACTCAGTTCGGATGCGAGACTCTCTATTATGATAGACTGAATCTCGTCTACGTACAGCCAGTACTCTCCCAGCTTGGGGAAGTCTCGTGCGTGTTTGATTTCGGCTATTATTCCCTTTATGTACTTGGTTTCTGCAGGGTTGTCGGGATCAGGGTTCTCCGCTACGAAGCTTAACATGTCGTAGAGTTCGTTTAGTGCTTCTAGGGTTGGTACCCTTACGAGGTATTTGTTGGCCATTATCGTCCTCCTATATCGGTATTTACAAGAGTTGCGTCGGTGAAGTTGGCACCTTTTGTGTCCGCCATTCCGAAGTCTGCGGACACAATCGTCGCGCGTGTGAAGTCGGCGTTTCGTAGGTCTGCGTTCCTAAACGACACGTTACGCAGACATGCGTGGCTGAAGTTTGCGCGTCTTGCAATCACACTGTCAAGGGTTGCATGGCTCAGCTCGGCACCCTCGAAGCTGACTCCAACGAGGAGAGTCCTTGAGAAGTCTGCGCCATACGCATCTGTGTTCTCGAACGTAGTGTTCTGAAGCTGTGCGTCTCGAAAGTCTGCCCAACAAATGTCAGCACCGCGAAAGTCGACTTCGTGACACTCTATAGACGTGAAGATAGCACTTCGGAGACGAGAGTTCCTGAACGAAGTGTAGCTGAGTATCGCGTCGCTGAAGTCGGCCTCCTCAAGGTTTGCAGACTCGATGTTTGCTCTCAGTATACGTGCGCTCTTGAAGGAGGCGTTCATGCATTCGGCACCTTCGAGGCTTACGTTTGAGAGGTCTGCGCCTACGAGATTCGTGTACATGAGTAGCGCCTCCTTCAAGCACGCGTTGGAAGCGACTGCGAGACTGAGGTTCGCACCAGACATGTTTACTCCAGTCGCTTCGACGTCTACGAAGCGTGTCATGAGTGCTAGCACGTCCACGAAGTTAGCGTTTGTGAGTGTTGCACCTTCGAGGTTGGCGAATCTTATGTCTGCGCCTTGAAGGTTGGCGTTCATAAGTCTCGCGTCTTTAAGGCATGCCTTCTTTAGGGGTGCGTTCCTAAGGTCGGTGCGTTCTATGTACGTCATGTTTCCTCACTTTCCTCTCACGCGTTTAATGCTTGACACTGTTGAGTGTGCGGAGCGTTTGGGTGAGGCCTTTCTTGCGTTCTTGGGCCGTCTACCCTTAATGACGTCTTCTGCGTACCAACGTGCGGTATCAGCGTTTTTGGATATGACGTCCTCAGCTTCAGGCCATCTGCTCTTGAGGACTTCAGTTGCGTACTCGTACGCAGTACGCGGATTTTTACGGATGACGTCTTCAGCTTCGGGCCATCTGCCCTTAATGACGTCTTTCGCGTACCAGTACGCAGTGAGAGGGTCTTTACGTATGGCGCCTTCCGCTTCAGGCCATCTCTTCTTGAGGACGTCTCTTGTGTAGTAGTATGCGACTACAGGATTCTTGCGGATAACGTCTTCAGCTTCAGGCCATTTACTCTTGATGACGTCTTTCGCGTACTCGTACGCAGCACGAGGGTTTTTACGGATGACGTCTTCAGCTTCGGGCCATCTACTCTTGAGGATGTCCCTTGCATACCGAAGCGCAGTGTGAGGGTTTTTACGGATGACGTCCTCAGCTTCAGGCCATTTGCCCTTGAGGACTTCTTTCACGTACCAGTACGCAGTACGCGAGCTCTGACGGATGACGTCTTCAGCTTCGGGCCATCTGCCCTTAATGACGTCTTCTGCGTACCAACGTGCGGTATCAGCGTTTTTGGATATGACGTCCTCAGCTTCAGGCCATCTCTTCTTGAGGACGTCTTTCGCGTACTCGTACGCAGTACGCGGATTTTTACGGATGACGTCTTCAGCTTCGGGCCATCTACTCTTGAGGATGTCCCTTGCATACCGGAGCGCAGTGTGAGGGTTTTTACGGATGACGTCCTCAGCTTCAGGCCATTTGCCCTTGAGGACTTCTTTCGCGTACCAGTGTGCACTCCACGGACTTGTGAGGGCTTCTTCCTTGCTCATGACTTTCCCCTACAACACGTTTCCTTACTTTCCGCTCACGCGTTTAATGCCCGACATTGTTGCGTGTGCGGAGCGTTTGGGTGCGGCCTTTCTTGCGCTCTTGGTCCGTCTACCTTCGATGAACCGAGACTCATACAAGTACGCAACTTCAGGATCCTGTCGAATGACGTCCTCGACTTCAGGCCATCTCTTCTTGAGGACTTCTTTCGCGTACTCGTACGCAATAAAAGGGTCTTCACGTATGACGTCTTCAGCTTCGGGCCATCTGCCCTTAATGACGTCTTTCGCGTACCAGTACGCAGTGAGAGGGTCTTTACGTATGGCGCCTTCCGCTTCAGGCCATCTCTTCTTGAGGACGTCTCTTGTGTAGTAGTATGCGACTACAGGATTCTTGCGGATAACGTCTTCAGCTTCAGGCCATTTACTCTTGATGACGTCTTTCGCGTACTCGTACGCAGCACGCGGGCTCTGACGGATGACGTCTTCGGCTTCAGGCCACCTCTTTTTGTGTACGTCTCTTACGTACATGTACGCAACTTCAGGATCCTTGCGGATGACGTCCTCAGCTTCGGGCCATCTGTCCTTAATGACGTCTTTCGCGTACTCGTACGTAGCACGCGGGTTCTGACGGATGACGTCTTCGGCCTCAGGCCATCTGTCCTTAATGACGTCTTTCGCGTACCAGTACGTAGTGAGAGGTTCCTTGCGGATGACGTCCTCAGCTTCAGGCCATCTACCCTTGAGGACGTCTTTCGCGTACTTGTACGCAACATCAGGATCTCGGCGGATGACGTCTTCAACTTCAGGACATCTGCCCTTAATGACGTCTCTCGCGTACCAGAATGCATTCCACGGACTTGTGAGGGCTTTCTTGCTCATGACTTTCCTCCTATGTGTTTGATGCTCGGTGTTGCGGAGTGATTGGCCTTTTGGGCCCTGCGGGTCGAGTGTCTTCATGATTTCCTCCTACAGTCGGATTTCGTCTACGTGGAGCTCTAGTGCTCCGTTTGGTACGCTCACCTCCAGGGTGAACGTCTTCTCATGGCACTCTGTCCTGTTTATCTTGCCGTCCTTTATGACGGCGACCAGCTTCGTTACGCCAGTTAGCCTGTCGTAAGTCAACACCCTTACCTCATCATCCCCCAAGAACGCATACGTTGTCATTAGTGCCTTTCGCTTTCCTCCTTTCTTTTGTAGTTAATAAGAGAGCCGAGATGGGGATGACGAACCATGCCCAACTGTGACCCTTCTCTCTGAGGATCCAGATGTTGAGTGCATTCCAGAAGAGGTAGGCTGCACAAGCAACAACCATACTGCCGAAGAAGGCAGAGATGTACCAAGTAGATGTCCCCGCTATCCATGTCCAGTTAAGGTGCTTCCTAATCATTTGCCAACTCCTTGTAACGTGGATGTCTCATGACGCCTCTGTCTGTAAGTGATTGACACTCGAACCAGGCCATCTTACCTACATACCACTCGGGGTGCCTTGTCATGGCTATCCGTACCTCGTCAGCCATCCCACTGGCTGACCCCAATACCGCTCCGTCTCTACCGTAGAGCACGGAACCTATAAGGCCCTCATACTTGCCAGTGCCAGGCATGAAACCCATGATCTCATACTGAAGACGAAGCATACGCTTTACCTTTACCCACGCACCGCTCCGCTTTCCGGGCGCATAAGGTGCGTCAAGGTCCTTCAAGATCACTCCCTCACCGCCACATTCCACCACATGTCTCCAGTACGAAAGCTTTCCACCACTTATAAGAGTTTCTAGACGACAGTGCTCTATTCGACGCAGCAGAACGTCGAAAGCCTCACGTAGAAGTTTCCGACGCTCCCGGAAGGGTAACGAGACTACTACCTCTCCCTTATACACGAGAAGATCAAAAATGACTAGAGACGCCCACCCATGCTCCTGCTGCCATTGGATAGAGGTGCTTGGACACGACTTGAAGCAGGTTGCGTTATCCTCTAGTCTACGAGTAGGCGCCATTCCCTCACAGTCGAAGATTGTTCCTTTAAGCTCTGGCACAGGAATCTGGAACTGAGGGACGCCGGAAATGTGTGAAGTACCAAGAGACGATCGTAAGTCGTTGCCACTGCCATTGCAGCCAATGTAGAACAGCTCACGATAGCCGTCGAACTTCTCGCCAGCTACCCATCGTGGGTCGTCCGAGAGGCGTTCTAGCGTAGTGACGTCACCCGAGACTGCCTTCATGGGTTCAAGCTCCATTGTGTTCCTCCACGCTAGTATTCAGTGGAGATGTCATCAGTACGGATACAAAAAGGGGAGCTCCTCATACGGAGCTCCCCTGCTTCTCGGCTGCGGCCAGGATCTCCTCCCTCTTCGCACCCGTGTACTCTGTAACCAGCCCTGCCTGTATAAGACGAGCGACCGCCGCCAACTGGTGGTCGCTCAGCGAGCTCAGCTTCTCTGGTTCTATAGCCAGCTCGCACCGAAATTCCTCTTCGGTGCAGCTGAGCTTTACGTGTCCACCACGGGACACGTGAATCAAACTAACTTCCCGTGCCCAGAGGAGGTCGCTTAGGGCGACCCCGTCCATGCACTCTTCGTGCACGGACTCGGTCGCTGATACTCCCCTTCCTGGTACAATACGTACCATCGGAAGCACAGGAGGACAGTGCTCGCTACCCCACTCTTCTGGGGCAGGGTATCGATCTAGCAACCACCAAATGTACTCTGGGATACTCCACACTCCCCGCACCTCCTCGGGTGAGAGGACCACCTCGTGACCCAGCAGACGCCGAGCCTCTTCGAATTGCATGATTGTGTTCATCTTTTCCTCCTTTCCATTTCTTAATTTTATTATAACACAACCTTCTACATGTACCGATTCTGCAGTCTACTACAGTGGCTTGAACTCCTCGACGGGCTCTTTTATCCCGTCCTTCCACCACCACAGAGTGGGCTTTCCCCGGTATGGGTGACAGACCATCAGGGTCTGAATCCCTACCGGGATGAGCCACAATCCGTGCTCATGACCCCCGTAGGGAATGCAGTAAAAATTATGGATTCCTGCCATCTTGTTGCGCTCACCCGAGCGCTCCTCGATGGGAACGTTCTTCGGGTGAGCGTAGATGCTCAGCCCACCCCCGTTGGGGAGGTATACGATCGGCCAGTACCTCCCCGCAGGGTTGGGGGTCAGGCGGACGACTGTCTGTCCCCCAACGGTAGAGATTGCTGCATCTACCCGAGTACAGGGTAGATCAGACGGAAACCGGGGCTCCTCTGGCCCCATCCATTCCAGGACAAATGATGGATTCCTATAGCTCTGTGACGAGAATTCGTATCTCATCTCTCCTCCTTTCTACGATTCGCTGAGAACAGAGAGGAGCCCTCTCACGAAGAGCTCCCCTCTACGTCTACGATCTGTCCTTGATATCCCAGATAGTCATTGTGTTCCTCCTTTCATACTGCATTCTTCATGTTCTTAATTTTATTATAACACAATATGGATTGCTTTTCAAGGGCAGACTAATATGAACCCTTTGAGACGGTCGAACGCGACGTATGCAGTTAGCGTCTCCACCATCGACGCAGTAGAAGCGATGGTGGCACTCTTTTAGTGCTGACACGTTTGCGGATCTCACCTATGTAGGCTTCCTGTTCGTCTTCTGGCGAGAGCATGGGCTGCTTGCGCATTTCAGTGTAGAAGCGTACTGCCTGGAAGAGTGTCAGGAATGCCATCGACAGTCCCACCATCATCCAGGCCGTTGGCATGTAGGGGTTAGTGCTCTCGACGTTATGATACAGGTATATGGCCTCAAGCACCCAACACACTCCTGCTACGATGAGCAGGTATGAGAGCCTATATAGGAGACCGACGAAGGTTATTGAGAGAGCTATCAGTGCTAGTACCAATCCCATAATCAGAATCTCCTGTGCATTACTTACGTGTACCTCTCCTGTAGCGTAAGCTGAGGGTACAGAGACGACGTCGCAAACGAAGTTTCCACTCTGGTTACACTCGAACGTGTCCGCATATATCCCGTTGGTACCAGGAACATATGCAAGAGTGCCTGAGTGGTATAGGTTGCCTGAGCTGTCGAAGACTTTATACGTCACTGTGCCACTGTTTATGGGTGCACCAGACTCGTCGAGTAGCTGTGCGTAGAGCGTTGCTTCCTCACCTCTGACGTATTCCGTACCCCAGACTTCAAGGTGCGCAGTACTCTGTGTGTTCGGCGAGTCTGCTAGCGCGACCGAAGAAAGAAACAGTAGCAGAAGTGGCGAACAGAGAAGCACTTTACCCATTTAGCCTCCCTGCTTCAGCGTCTTGATTTCTGAGAGGGTCTTGCGTACGTGCCTCTTTCGCGAGGCTGTAGGCTGTAGGATGCGTTTCGGAAGGAGGTACTTTACGTACGAGTACGAGGCACCAGGATCTTTCAGTATCTCCTCTTCGACCTCCGGCCATCTCCTTTTTAGGACGTACGTTGCGTACATGCTTGCTATACGCAAGTCCCGTTTCATAGTGTCTTCGGCCTCAGGCCAAGGACGTTTCAGAACATCTGCTGCGTACTCGTACGCGGCTAGAGGATCGTTCTTTATGATGTCCTCGGCCTCAGGCCATCTACCCTTCAGAACGTTTAGCGCGTACAAGTACGCAGTATCTGGGTCCTGCTTTATGACGTCTTCAGCTTCGGGCCACCTGCTCTTCAAGATGTCCCGCGCGTACCTATACGCAGTCCACGGACTCTTCTTGATGACTCCTTCGAGTTCTGGAATACGCTTGCCCGCATACATTGCGCGATGAAGCGCTTCTACAAAGTCTGACTCCCTTATCACTCTAGCGTATGTCATCTCCCAACCTCCTAAGTTCTACGTATAGGCAGTGCAGGGACCTGTAGTGTCCAGGCTCTGACTGCTACTCAGTTGCCAGTACAGTGACCGTGCCGTTACTGAACTTGACGCACAGCTGAGTGTTGCCGCTACCGTCGTCGCGAGCGAACAGTACCAACGAGTTCTCGGATGGAGTAGCGGGTTCGTCGACCTCGTCCAGAGTCGTAGCCTTGAAGAACGAGTTACCCTGAACCTCGAAGTCACCACCTTCTGTACCGTCTTCGCTTACCGCGATAATCACGTCGTTAGACCCCAGTCCATGCTGTGACACCGAAGTAGGTACGCGATTGTCGGGGTCCGAGGCGTTAAACCCTCCCAAGATCAAACCCGGAAGAGGATAGTTGTATCCTTGACCGCCAGGCGGAGATGCACCAAACCCTCTCAGCATGTGAACGTTGGGGTCGTACTTGAAACTGTACTGAACGTTTGCAGTGCCAAGCTCTTCGTTGTAGTCGCCTGTGTCGTTAAAGTTAAGCCACGGTAGAAGTTGCGGGTTGCTCTGGTCGCTACCCAATGCGAATCTGTGCTCCTGGAACGTACTCTGTATCGTAACGTTCATTACGGTATCGCCGTTCTTGTCGACGAAGTTCATGAACGCGCCGAGAGGATCGACGTTACCATCTCCGTCGTTATCAGTAGCGCTCTCTCTGAAACTCAGCATCGTGAGAGCATCAGTTACGAAGGCACCACCGAACAGTGATACCACTGGCACATACATGAACTGGATTCCGTACTGGTCGCCGACGTCGTCGTACAGGCCAAACGAGTACGCGTCGTTGTCGAACATTAGAGTGTGTTCAGCGGCGAAGTACTTACTGGCCTGGTGTGCAATAGTAAGTCCAATGTCCGATGTTGTCGTGTCGATCACGATCGGGTTGCTTGTCGTGTTGCCTGCTGTAGTAACTTGCTGTAGTGTAGGTACTTTAGTTCCCGGCTTTAGAGTCACTACATCTGCGAACACAGGCGTGAGTGAAATCGCCAACAGTGTCAGCAGCACTGCTACTACAAGTGCTTGATTACGAATGTCTTTCACCTATCTCCTCCTTTATTAAGTTACCTCGCGTACGAGCCCCTTGTTCATGAGGCTACGTACTACCATCGAACCCCTTACGGAGTCCATGTTTGTGGCGGCAAGTATCTCCTCGAAATCGACAGGTCCGTTATTTTCGTACAGTACTGCCAGTACGTCGAAAGACGGGCCCTCTGGAGAGCTTACGTTCTCTGCTACCTGTCTTCCGAGGGGTGTAAGTACCAGCATCGTCATATTCTAGCCCTCTACACAGCCAGAGTGCGTGTCTGAACCATCTCGTAGTACGATCGTTTGGCGGCGCACTGCTACGTATCTGGACGTGCCATCGAAGTAGTTGCAGTACGCTGTCGTAGCCATACTTGTCTATTAGGAGACGCAGGAACGTTGGGATCTCTTCTAATGGCACCTGCGTAACCCAAGGATACCCCATCGACCGAGCAATCTCGGTTAGGGAACCCTCACTCCTAACAAGTCTTGGCTGTGCCATAGATCTCCTACTTACTCGTGTACGGCGCCTACCGACACCAGTCGCTGGAACGTTCGGCTGGCTTCACCAGGTGAGATTTGCAGTACACCCGAGATAGCCTCGATAGCGTCACTACTTGTGAACGACTCGTCGCCGAAGACGTCTTCTAGAGCGGTGTATGCAGGCTCCAACGATTGGTTCTCCGGATTCAGAACTCCCAGTACGTACATTTTCTCTCCTCCTTTCTGAATTTTGGGTTGCGATGTCTTACGTATTTTGACCCCGGTCTCACCTCCTTTAGTAGTGTTTCACATCCAAGTGCGTCGTACGGTAGCCTACAAGCGCATGAGTGTTGTACATGTCGTAGTATGCCGGATGCAGTGAGTCGTCTGCTCCGTTGAACCTGATTGTAAGAGTGTCTAGACCTGACGAGAGCCTCAGAGTAACGTTACTCGTTGCGGCGTTATGGAAACAGTTTCCGATCCAGTCTACCTGTCTCCTGATGCGTCTGTCCAACATGTTTATGTCAGGTGTTAGCAGTATAGTGGTGCAGTGGTAGTGCCTCTGTTGTGCTCCGAAGTACCCGAATGCCCTCACCAGCTTGTCGGAGGGTGTACGGCAGTCAAACAACTGATATGACTCGTCAAACACAATAGTGGCGTACAGTACATCGACGCCACGCTCTAGTAACAACTTCTGGACTACCTCAGGATTGGCTTCGCCTCCCGCAATAGAGGACACTTCCGAGATCGCTACCAGAGCGTCCCTGAATTGCTGTATAGTCAGCTCCTGAAACTCTCCGAAGGTTTCCTTCTTCAGACCCATTTTAGAGCCGACAGCAATTATGTGTCTGCCGAATCGCTCGCGCATCTGATAGCACAACGCTACAGCACTCAGCGTCTTACCTCTTCCCTTCTTACCTTCGATGATGATGCATTTCTCAATAAGCTGTGCGATAGCGTCGTCATTCTCGGCTTCCTTACGCGCCGCTACTACGGAAGCCAGAAACTCGAGATCCTCGACATTCAAGTCCTCGAGACGTGGAAGTGTCATAGTGCACCTCCTAATCCAGATTGACTTGCGTTCCCTCAGTCTCCATTAGAGACTGAAGAGCACCGAGCAGTTCGAGCCTACCCTTGCGGTTGTACGAAACCATTCTCCTGTCAAACTCCTCAATAAACACCTCCAAGAGGTGCTTCTCTCTGTTAGGCTTGGACGCCTCTGCTACCAGACGCATGAGAACTAGTGGCATTACCATGCGTGGCGGCGTCTCTGTTTTGAGCGTCAAGTCGTCTTGCATGTTGAATAGCTCGCGTACAGCGGCAGGACGAGTAGCCTCGTAATCTGACTGTTTGAGTACTCGTATCAGTTCCTCTTTTGTCAGTTCTCCCATAAGACACCTCTACTTTACGAAGTCTGTACGCTCCAGTACTTGCTGGAGCGTGTCCTTAACGTCACCCATATCTGCTCTGAGCTGGAACACCATGAAGCCGATAATCAGCAGTACTATAATCACGACTGCGGCACCTAAAATGATGTAAGTAGAGTTGAGTTTGGTAGTCTTGCCTGTCAAATGGTCACGGGCTTCCCTAAATGCGTGCTTTATTACCGAGTCGTCAGAGATCCTACGTAGCACTGCAGGTGTTATACTCGTTGTAGGGTTGAACGGATCTATTGCGTCCGCACAGTTTGCCGTGTACAGAAGTGTCGACACAGGCTCTTGCACAAACTCCGGAAAGCCAGGTGGCCACATGGTGTAGAACTGCTTCTCTTGAGGCGTGAGATAGTTCATCTCCTCGCTCTGCTTGCCTCTGCCCACCTTTAGCGTAACGGTGCCGTTAGGGTTCTGTTTACAGAGCTTGCCGTGCATTTGCCTGTTAGGATCTAGTATAAGACAGTAGGTCTTGCCTTTGATGGCCCTCTTTACCCATATCATGGTGCCTACTACTGCTAGGAACAGTGTCGCAATGCATGCTCCAAACGATATCCCGAGAGCCTTCAAAATTACGATAGCAATGTCCATGTTACCTCCCAAAAGTATTAGCGCGATGTATGCGCAGATTACCAGAGCAAGAGCCTACGACAGCTCATACGTTGAATATACCCCTAGCTAGTACCATGGCTACGATTCCTAAACTGAATATGAAGCCCGCCGAAATCGGCCACAGTATCAGGTACTTAAGCATCGCTAAATGACCATCTAGATATGAGTAGTTCCAAGCAATCATTCGTGGAATCGCCTTTACAGAGTTCCAGAGCAGACCTACTATCGCACTCAAGCTACCATACGAAGCCGAAGTCGCCGCTACGTTGTACCCCAGAATGTTGTTTATGATGTTGCTGTTACGATTCATTACGACTTCTCCAGCGACATGTGCCGTTGCTGTAGTGTCGTCAATCCCTCTAGTAACCCCGTAGAAGTGAGTGTCGTCCTTGCTGTTGTAACGTATGGATTCGTCTCCGATCGTTATCTCGTCTGGGCCTGAGAGGAAGTTCTCTGTACTCACTACCGTTATTGTAGTGCTCGTAGCTGAGGTATCAATGGCCAGGGTAGTCGTAGCATACGCCCACTGTCCTTGTGCTATTCCGCTGAATAGCTGTCCAAGAGCGAAGCAGGTCGCGAAGAACGCAAACAGTTTAGCACCAGTCACAGTGAAGGAGCTCTCCTCAGTATTAACATCGCGAGCGCGATCACGCAATATGGGTATACAATCCAGTAGGGAAGTATATCCATAAGCCAGAACGCGATCATGAGCGTGCATGTCGACACAGCTACGAACACTAGCGATTGCATATACATGTATATGCCTACGCCTACGATCATACAGAACATCAGCGCACCCAGCATCCTTATCAGACCAGCAGGTAAGTTGGTGTAGTCTTGTACTAGTCTGACTACAGGCTCGAGAAGCGGAAGCTCGCCACCACCACTCTCCATCTGAGTGTCTATATTCGGGATCTCAGTTACGTAGGTGGTACCTCTTCTGATCGTCGGAGCGTAGGTAGCCTCGTAAGGACACACTAGTGGATCAACACTGACCTCGGCAACGTTGCTTCCCCAAGTAATCGTGCCGTCATTACTACCAACCAAGTCTTCTACGGTACTATCCCGCACCATCCGTTCGGGCTTGTACCTCAGAACCGTAGACCCACCTACCTTCCAGCTAATGCTTTCGGCGTAGACCAGAGAGTTCCCAGACATGAAGGTCCAATTGTTTGTATTGTCCACCACCGAACCTGAAATACTGGTGCTACCTACAGTTACGGTGTCAACGACCAGCGACAATGTCCCACCACTACGAGATAGCGTTACTGTGTGGTAATCCTCATCTATAGTCCCTTCTACATGACACGTAGCACCTGTATACACGTTAGCGGCAATGGTATGCGTCCCCGACACGTAAAGCTCAAGAGCTCCACTCTTCCTGGCCAGTGTGCCTGATGACGTAGGGTCTACCCATCCTACAATTGTGAGCTCGAAGTCGTTACTTCCGGGCTCTAGAGTTGCACTATCGGAAGTAGTCACGTACCCGTTGTGACCCGGTATTAAGTAGAAGGAGTCCGAAGGCGTCTCCATAAGCTGTAGCTCTACGTACGCTTGCTCTCCAGGACCGAAGTCTAGGACGAACATCGTTCTGTCGTCTGCTACCATAACGGGCCTGTTAGTTCCGTAAAACGCCTTGACGTCGAGCCCTTCCTCACTGATGTATCCGCCGTCGGCTAGCGCCTCGTTGTTCAGGCTTACGCTAACAGGAAGAGCGTCATAACTGTTAGTGCTCGAGTTCGTTGCGTAAACTGGAATGTAACATTTCAAGGATTCGTATCCAGTAGTAGTCTGAGCATACCCTTCTGACCAGAGACCCAAGACTGAACGGCTCCATGCCCTAAAGTAGTACGTGCCAATGGCGAAGTTCGGACCCGAGAAATACGTCGTAGTGCCTGAACCGTAGTACACTTCTGTCCCGGAAGCAGTACCGCTAGGATAGCTTCCGAAAGCTCCTCTGATCATCGTCATCTCTGCGCCGATGCCTTTTGTCCAACTCAGGTTACACGCATTACTACTGACGGGATTAACCGTCAGATTACTTGGTGGCCCTACGTACTGCACTGGCAAGTCTGTAGTACTGTAGCCACTCCCGATAGCGTTAGTGGCGTAGGTACGCACGTAATGCAAGGTTCCCGTATCCACTCCACTAACGTCTATACTGAAGTTGTAGGGCGTATCTGGCGCGTCTATAAACGTAGCCACTCCGGTATAACTATCGGACTTCGTTGGGTAGCCTATGGTGTTCCAGCATGCACCTATTTCAGTTACCGCAAACGATCCGACATCTACAACAGTGCCACTAACCCTAAAACCTGTCTCCGTGACGTTCGTGATGCTATCTATAGACACGTCTGGCTCGACATTGTAGGATAGCGTACATATGTTACCCGAGTCCGCTAAGACTACTGAGCACGATCCTGCAAACTTGTATTGTTGCTGAGCAGTAGCTGCCATCGAGGTAGGCGAAGGTACGTTTACGCTATGAGACGTGAACCCACTAAACTGAGCCAATGGCATAGTTCCGTTCGAAAGAATGGTAAAGGTTGCACCGTACACTAAGGCTATACCTGTAGCAGTGTAACCAATGGTAAAGCCCCACTTGGTTGAGTTCAGATGGATAGGTGTTGTAGTAGTCTTAAACGTCGGCGTTGTTGTCAGAGTAAGAGTGTCTATCACCGTACAGTACGAGAATGTCCCTGATACCTGATAGGTAATATGCTTGATTACCTTATTGGAGCTGTCGCTGATAGACGACAAGCACAGTCCATAGTCGTAACCGTAATCGTGAAGTACTGTCGGTATGTTGTCATAGAGGGAGGCCGAAGTTACGCTCCCTAGCGACGAGTTCCAAGGGGCTGCCACCGCATGAGTCGTTCTGTTGAATGTAAGTCCACATACGTACAGAGAGTTAGACATTAGATAACTGATCAGGAAGTAGGAGTAGGCTGTCGTAGTATCATAGTGACTTATGCCTATGTTCGATATGTTAGCACTAGGAGTGTATACGTTAGTACGTGATATTTCGGTTATGGCACCGTAGTTACCCGGCGTGGTAGAGTCTATACGCAGTACGTGTACCGTAATTCTTCTACTGCCTGAGGCATATCTCTCGCTAACTACTAGGTAGTACTCCGTATCGGGTACCTTTATGATGCTCGGATACTTGTAGTCGTAGGCGGATTCGACGGATAGCTGTAAGGTCTGGATTACTGAGCCTATCGCACCACCGTCGTTAATGTGCTGAGTCCGTGCAGTAATTCTGTAGTAGCCACCTACGGAAGTGCTATAGACATATGCATATATGTCTTCTACAACGTGCTCTACTCTATTGCCAATCTGGTAAGGGTTAACTCCTATACTAGCGTTGTCTACCAGGGTGATCGTTCCAGTTGACGAGATGCTGTAGGTAGCAAGCTCAGCTGCTGTTGAGTCGGGATATAGTATTCCGTAAGTACGCAGCTCTTCAGACAGCTCAAATAGTGCGGTGTCGTTGCTACCTACGGTAGTACCCGAAGGTATGAGTTCCGAGTCTATAAGGCTACTGGCATCTGCCCATACGCTACTAGGTATGAGCAGAAGTATGACTACGAGTAACAAGGCTAGTGCGCGTTTCATCCTGATGCTGTCCTGTAGTATATGATGTATGCCGCCGCGATCGTTGCGAGCAGTCCTACCACTACTGTAAAGTGTATGGGAAGCATTCCTGCAAGGTAGCCTGCAGGAAGCATGGGCAGTATCAGTAGTGGTATGGGTGACGGATCCCTTATTGCCAACGTAATAAAGGATCCTATCATCAGTGTTGGGACCATCCACAAAAGCACCTTGGTAACACTTACAGGAAGATGTAGAGCGTCTGCGAGCTTCTGGAAGTTATCCTCTATCTCAGTCCCCTCCAGTGACGTAGACCAGAAGTACTCGTCGTCAAACTCATCGCTCTCGAATTCGGGCGGAATGCTGTATCCAGAGAAGATACCTGGTGCCATATCCTGAAGGTGTGGTATGGACATCGTAAAGTAATGCGCACCCGTACTAGTTAGTGTGTATCCCGCAGGCCCACTAGAGACCAGAACTACATCAGTCCAATACTTCGAAAGGTTGTCAGCAATACTCAACACCTTATTGCCTAGAGAGTCACACTCATCGTGCCACGTTATGTTAGTAGACTCCACTTGTGGCACTCCGGAGGTCCATGACAGTGCGGGGTTTCCAGACAAGACTACCTTATAGTCACCTTCGTAGGTGTACGTACCACTCAAGTACATCGAGACAATTCCTCTGCCGTACCCATAGTTGTAGAAGTCGTAGGACGTAGTTGCCGCCAGAGTACCTACGTTGTCACGCAACCTGAATATGAACGCATCACTCATGTGCTCAGCTGGAAGGGTTGCGTAATGTACGTAGTACTGTATGACTATTAACGCATCACCTTCCGTAGCACAGTTACAGTACCAGTCTACTGCGCCTATCACCATCGAATCCGGCGTGCCGATAGCAAACGCACTACCAGCGAAGGCTAGCGCGACTAGAACTAGTACTAGAGACAGAGCTATCCTAACCATTTCCGCCCAATCTGAGCACGCTGGCTCTGCAGTTCCTTTTCTACCTCTCTGGCGTACCCCTTCTCGTGAAGCATAGGCTTGAGTACTTCATCTACGCCTATGCCTCTGTCGGAAAGTTTCTCCTTTATAGTGCGTGTAGCCGCCGCAAGATTTCGAGTAGGTAGCTCGAATATGTCACCGTCGGAGAGTTCAGCCAGTTTCTGGATCGCTACCTCGCGAGACGTGATCGGACCTCTCAGTACTTCTCGACCAGATTTCGTGTAGCCCCATACGTAGAAGTACATTCTGCCAGGTACCGAATACGTCGGCTCGTACTTGAAGTCTCCAGCAGTGAAGAACTGTTGGACAGGTTTACTTGCTCTCCTTTTCATAAGCACTCTCCCTCAACTGCTTTATACCTCTCGTTACGCTGATACTATGGCGAGTACGCCCGTGTCTGTCGGGAATGTAGGTAATTGCTCCCGGACGGCCTGGCGTAGAAGGCCTTCTGATGATAACGTCCTGAAAGCCCAAGTCAAGCTTTATCTCGGAAGCGGGCACGTAGCCCAACGCCTGAATAGCTCTGTAGGCGGAGCCTGGCCCACCCCGAACCAACTTAACGCCCGCTGGCAACTTGCTAGAATCGTCACCATATACGAAGTAAATGTCTTCGTTGGTTTGGTATGGAGGCTTGATAACCCACCACCCGAAGCCTTGCCTCCACGCTACGGGTGCAGGTTCCTCTCCTTTAACCTTCTCCTCCTCGACTACACCTCCTGCAGGCGGAGGGATGCGTTCTTCCGGCGACGGTGGTGTAAGGGGCGGTGGAGGCGTACGCTCAGCTGGTGGTATCTGTTCTTCTGGAGGTACAGTAAGTTTGGGTGGTACGCTCTCTTCAGGTGGTACGCCCTCTTCGGGTGGTGGTACACGTTCCCCTTTAGGTGGTACGCCCTCTTCGGGTGGTGGTACACGTTCCCCTTCAGGTACACGTTCCTCAGCGAAGTCACTCACCTCTACGTCAGGTATTCTCACGTCCTCGTACACCGGACTGAGGTCAGGGAGCTCCTCGTCGATCCGCCTAGCGATGCTGGATATCTGGGTGTCTAGAGGCTCAACCCTCTCTACACTGACTTCCTTGGGAGACACCTGCGAACTAGGCACCTCTCTCAGGTCCAGCTCGTCCAGCCCAACTACTGCGTATCTGCTAGTCAGCTTGGGAAGAATGTAGTTGACGTTAAACGCACGAAATTCGTCCAGAGCCTCTCTTTCTTCATCTGTCAAGGACTCAAGAGCTTCCCTAGATATGTCAGACTTGCGTAGCTCCTCATCTAGGACCTTGCGAACACACTCGTCCATGTCCTTGCCAGTTCTGCGAGACATGTCACTAGCTCTCCGCTCGACATCCCTCGCAAACGTCTCGAACTCTTCTCCAAGAGCTTCCTTGTAGCGTTCAATCGCATTCCTTACGATAGCCCCTACTCCAGTGTCAGGCAAGCTACTGGTGTTTACGGTAGTCAAATGTACTGAAGGCTTCCGGCTACCGAACGCATTCATAGCGTCTATCACAAACTTGGCAACTCTTATGGGCTCTCCTGTTACAGGATCCCTGACATAAGGAGACTTACCGTCCCACCACACGTACTCGAGTATTTTACTGCTCGACCTGACTCTAGGCGCACCTTCTGTGTCGACACGATAGATGTCGAAGGTGCGAGGCTCGACGTCAAACGCACTCCGAAGCCTACCTAGGTAGTCCATTCTCTTGGATTCTAGACCTGTCTCCTCCGAGATCTCGCGACGGAGAGCCTCAACCTGGTTCTCACGACGTTTAAAGAACCCTTGCTTCCACAGCTCGCTACCGCCCGGTAGATCGTACCTATCAGTGCCTTTCTGCCTTACAAGTAGCACCTCACCTCTCTCGTTCGTGATGAGTGCAGAATGCCTAGTAGGAGCACTAATGGTGTCAGCAGCTTCAAACTCTAGAGCTCTCAACGTCGAGTAGAATGGGAGCAACTTACCACCGTAGTACCCAAACGTTGCATGACCCGGACGCCAAGACGCCAACTCTCGAAGTCCATGAATAAGTGTGAAGGCAGATGCAAGCATTAGGCTTCGCGACGTAGGAAGGGTGCGACCCTCCTTCAAGGCACTGTCGGTAAGCAGGAAGTAGAGCGGGATAGCTGTACCTTCCTTGAGTACCTTGCCGTCAGGACCGATGAACTTGTGGGGAAGGTAAGTGCGCATAGCGGCTATCCCAGACGGCGTCTCTACTTTCATCAACTTAGGGTACAACTGCTTCCCGCCTTGAAGACTCTTCTGTACCTTGCTATCGTCTACGAGCCTGTCGCCACCAATCTTGCTGATGTCCTTGTAAGCGTACGGGTGAAGTCCAGTAGGCTCGTAGTCTTCTCGAGTTATGAAGTTCTTAAACACTGAGGGATCCAGACCCATGTTGCGTAGGAGCCCCTCAGCGCGAGCTCTCTCGGAATGCGTCCACAGACTTACTTCCTTACCCTGTTTCCGTAGCTCCTCTATAAGCTGTTTGGCTCCGCGGTAAGGGCGTCCATTACCATCTACGAGAGTGTAGTCCAGGTCGAAGACGATGTGCTTGTCGTCCTTGAGTTGCTTCAACATGCTGTTTAGGTCGATATCCGTGGCGACGCCTCTACGGAAAGGTTGTGTGTACCACGTAGGCCTTACAGGCTGAAGCGGAAAGTTTTCCGTAGACACCAGTTCCAGCTCAATCTTGTCCTGCCAACGCTTGAACACTGGATAGAAGCCCTTCTCGAGCTTACCCTCTTGTACCATCTCCATCATCTTGCGGTACATGGCACTCAAGGTTGGCTGGTTTATGACGTCACGTGGAAGAGGCTTGATGTCCTTCCACGTAACTCTAGTCGCTAGAACGGCAGGATCCGTAGGAGACTCAAATATCGACACGAAACTGAGTGGGGCGTGAAGTGACCAGAAAGCAATACCGCTTCTACCTTTTACCTCTACAGGCATGCCAGCCTCGACAGCATCCTGCACGAACGTAGCGTCTGGCACGACCTTGTACAGAAGTGTGGGCTCAAACCTGTTTGCGGGAGTTAGCCTGAAAGCGACCTTGCCTTCAGCGTCCTTTATCACTACGTCGTGACCGAACTTATGGGCCTGCTCGATCGCGTCACTGACCGAACGCAAGGCTTTAGCGGCTGTAGCCTCGAAGTCGGTCCCACCAGTTAGCGTCTTCAAGATAGCAGACTCAACCTTCTGCCGAGCAGCGAGCTCCACCATTCCGTCGGGTATCACCGCCGAGGGTACCGACATCTCTATCGTTACTGTCTTGGGATGGATTTCGTGAGGACTCAGGATGGCTTTCGTACCCTTTACGGTACTGATAGCGCTCGTGACACCTTTAGCAACGATAGGTGCGAACAGTACGATGTTTTCGGGCACCGCTACGTAAGGGTCTTGCTCGATCGCCTTCAAGGCCGCTGGTCCGAAGCCAATAAACTCTCCCTTGCCAGCCTTGTGTATGTACGTAACTGGTGCGAGAGATCCGAAGGTCTCAAGAGCACCAAGATAGTCTTTAGCAAACGCTTGTGCTCCAGCGACTGTAAGGGTCTCGACTGCGGTTACAGGTACAGTGAAGAAGTCTATACCACCCTTAATGAGACCCTTCACTACCTTCTCTGAAGTTTTAGCCCCAGGAGTAAAAGCTACAGGCGCTATAGCGCCTTCAGCTAGCTTACCAGCTACCTTGTCTATGGCCTCGGTAGTCTTCTGCATCAGTTCTGCGGCCGACTTGGCAACACCCTCTGCGAAGCCTTCAGGCTTAATCATGTAACGAGGCGTATCGCGAGCTATCTTCACGATCTGTGCGGCGTCCTTGGCCGAATAGCCAGCCGCTACAAGGACCTCAAAAACACCCTTCTCAGTAGCCTTTACGCCTTTAGCCTGAGTAGCCAGCACCGCAAACTTAACAGGATCGCCCTCCTTGTCAAACATTCTGATGACTGCTTCGGCGTCCTTACGCTGGCGTTCGTCGAGCTCGAGCTTGTCTATATAGGCATGAAGGCCGTATTGTTGTATGTACCTCTGATCTTTTTCGGGAAGACTCTTGAACTGCTCAAGTACATCCTGAGCGGCCTCTACGCCTGTAAAACCTCCAACCTTCTTGATCTCCTCCAGGTCAACACTACCAGACTTAAGCACCTGCTCCCAAGCCATAGACGCTCCTAGATCCCTATGGAACTTGTCCCAAAGGATCTTGCCTGTATAGGAGCCGTCCGGTAGACGCTCTCCCCAATTCTGGAAGAGATCGGCCTTTCGATAGTACAACCCTGAGGCGGGATCGGCCGTATGCATGTCATTCCAGACTGTCATTACCTGATCGTAAGGAACGACAGCAGTAATAGCGGAAATAGTGAGGTGTTTAGGTCCTTTACCGGACTCGACGTCTTCGATATACTTACGAACGTCGTAGCTTCCGTCACTACGACGATAGCGCTCAAGCTCATCGCTCAAGTACGTCTTGACCTTCTCAGGGTCAAGACTAAACATACTAGAGCTCACCTGTTTAGGAGGTTCGCTTACTGGTGTCTTAGGTTCCTCTCTGGGAACGAACTTCACGCTAGTGCCCTCTACTTTAGGCACTAGACCTTCCTGCATGCTCTTACGAGCCTCTTCATACTTAGGTGCCAAGCCAGATCTCTGTGCAGACTCGGTTACGGTGTAGAGTACCTTACCAGACTCGTCAACTACCTGGTAAGGCCTATACTCCGTGTAGTAGGTCACGCCCGTAGGCGCGGTTGTATACATGCCGTACTTCTGTAGCTCGGCCTCAGTAGCCCGCTTAACCTCCCAGCCCTCTGGAACCTTTACATGAGGCTCCAAGATAGCTGCCTCACCCGTTTCGGGGCTTACCGCAAGCTTCGCACCGGTCTCCTGAAGAGCACTCTGAGTTAGAAGCCTACCAAACGTCTTCTCCTTCTCAGCTGTCATTACCTCTTCTAGCTGAGAACGTAGCTCTCGAGCCTCCTCTGTCTGGCCTTTTGCCTCAGCCTCTCGAGCTGCTTGTATAAGCTCTGCAGGAGTCGTAGGAGAGGGAGTCGTAGAAGGGGGAGTCGTAGAAGGGGGAGTCGTAGGAGGCGCAGAGGGGGTTACCGCAGGAGCGTTAGCGGCCTTATACATCTCGTAAGCTGTGGGTCCGGCCGCTTTAGCTTCCTGAAGACTAGTTATAGTGTGTCCTTCATAAACAATGTCAGTCATCGGGATTTAGGGGAGGGCGCTCGCGTATAACGAGCGCCCTCTTCCGTGAGCCTAGTCGCCGCCTCTGATCTTAGTGAGCAGCACAAACATGCCCACAATGACCACGATCCCCACCACAGTCGGAATCAACGCAAACATCGATGAGGTCGCGGACGACCATCCCGTAGTGTCCTCACCCGAAACGATCTGGTGGGTCACTACGATCGCGATCGCGCCCAACAGCCCTGCAATCAGGGCGTTGATAACAATTGTCGTCATGCTCTCCTTCCTCCTTCAGAAGTCAACACCCAGCACTACATACCTTTTTCCATAAGCTGGCGATACAGCTTGGCCTGCTCGCGGATGCGCTTGTTGTAGGACTTGGCGTACTCGTAACGCTTCTGCTTCCTCTCTTCCTCAGACATCTTGGTCCGAGGCGCTCCGACGATTCCGAGCTCGCGAAGTTTTGCGGTCAGTAACTGCCGGCGTCTGCGTGCATAGTCGAGTCTCTTCCGCTTCTCTTCGGGAGTAAGCTCAGCCCACTTCTTCGGTGCCATTGTGCAAACCTCCTTTCATTTTACTTTACCTAATTATACCACCATTATTAACTTCAAACAAGGGCCTACTAATATGAAGTGTTTTGGGGATGTTAAAGCTCGCTCCACCTTTCGCCTACGGTAACATCTACCCCGAAAGGTAAATCAGTACCCAACAGCTCAGGTACATAACTCTCCCAAAATCCACTTATCTCACTAACAAGGCTTTCGTGACCTTGTACAGGCAGTTGTATGAGTGCCGCATCATGTATAGGTACAAGCACCTGCACACCGTACTTACCGAAGCGCTTGTGAGTCTCGACACAACAGAGTAAGTTGAGCTCGTTGCTCAACGCGGAAATTGGAAAGTTGACAGACTCGTTCTCTACGGTTACACAGTTGTCACGCGTAATCAGTCCGAAATGACGTATGCGTCCAAAGTAAGACTGCAGGTACCCTTTTGACTTCGACTCTCGTATGACCTCTCGTCTCCACACCATCAAACGAGGCATCTGACTAAAGAACTTGTCCATCATGTCTTTAGCCTCTTCAACAGTAACACCCATCTGTTGAGACAGCGACCCCGCGCCGCGATTGTAGATGAGACCGAAAACTATCATCTTGGCGGCTACACGTTGCTCCTTCGTGAACCCTTCGCCATACATCAGTCTCGCAACTTCCGAATGCAGGTCCCTTCCAGACTTGAGAATCCCTGAAAGCTTCTCGTCACCAGCAAGGAAGCATGCACAACGCACTTCTGACTGCTTCCTGTCTATATGCACAAACAGATGCCCCGGCGCAGACACGAACTGCTCCTTAACGTACCGCTTCCACTTATGCTCCTGCACCTCAGCCTTCCTTGGTATACCTAGAAGGTTGGGATTGCTACACCTCAACCTTCCGGTCACTGCAGGCAACTTCCAGTCTGGATGCACCCTTCCGTCACTTGCAATATCGTCTACAATACCTTCAACGTACGTAGAGAAGATCTTGTGAGCCTCGGCGTACTCCATAAGAGCACGCACGACCTCACTCGACTCCACGTACTTGGCCAGCGTCTCTCGTCTAGTGTCCTCCACGTTCAGACCGCACTTACGCAAAAGGGCCTTACGTTGCACGTGACTGTTAGGGTTAAAGTACTTGTCACCACTGTACTCCACGAGTCGCGCTGTTATCTCGTCTAGAACAGGCCGAATACGACCCATCAACTGCTTAACACGTTCCAGATCCACACACAACCCTACTCGACGTGCGTCAGCTAGCATATTGTACGTCGGCGCCAGAAGAGTGTCGGCGTAACGCACACAGCAAGGCTCAAGCAGCTCACGCACCAGCTCGCTCAGGTGAAACGTGTGCATGGCGTCTTGGCCATTGTACTCCAGTAACTTCTCACGAGGAATCTCTCGCCACATTTGCTGTGCACGCTCGGACGTGTCGTTGGGTATGTCCAGCTCTCCTAAATCGGCCTCCCAGTCACGCTGGTCCAGTAACACAGCACAATCCCTCTTTAGTGAGTGCACCGCGTCACGCTCGTCCAGCAAGTGTGCCTCCAACATCGCATCCCTGTCAATACGCGCGTTTATGCCCAACGCATGAAAGAACTGTATGTCGAAGATACCGTTGTACCATATCCACGTACGACTAGTGTCTTCGAAGAGACGCTTCATGCGCTCGAAGACCTCCCCCTTCAACACACCAACATCGAAGGCAAAAGCCTTGTCCTTCGCGTACGCAATCGACACAGTTAACAGCTCGCCGTTCTGCCAGGGTGCGTTAAACGAGGCAGTCTCTACGTCACACGCATACGTCGAGAAACGTTCAAGTACGTCTAGAGCCCTGATCGCCGACTCTTGTGTCGTGCAGTGCGTAACCTCACGCATCTCAGTAGGTATGTAGTCACTCCTGCCCTCCAACACCCTCTTCAACTTCAACAAGCCCAACTCCCACTCACGCCAATAGCCAGGACTCCTCAGCAAGAAAGCAGGGTGAAGAAGTGACAGAACCTTCATCCCGTTAACGCTAAACAGTCTCCCGCGTACCTGCATCACGTTAACGTCTGGAAATCCAGCCACCTCACGTAGCGCTACACTTCCTAGAGTCACGACGACCTTACAGCTGATACGTGCGAGCTCATCCTTCAACGCATCAGCGCAAACACTGTGAACACCGAAAACGTCCTTACATACACACTTCCATACATTCAAAAGTCCAAAACGACGTATGCCAATCTGCTCCAGACACTGACGAAGCAGACCACCCGCACCAGTAGGGTTAGCGAAAGGACGCCCATAAGCCACTTCCCAGTTACCAGGTGCCTCGCCCACGAACACTACGTCGGTACTACCCTTCACGTCAAAACCGACGACGCCGTTGAGTTCAGAAGGCACTGGTCCGGGTGCACTGTACGCAGGGCACCCTACGCACCTCTCACTTTTGAGCACCACACCACCTCCTGAACGTCTCACAATTGTAACGCAACAGGTCCTCGTCTACGTCGTATTTCCTGTAGAAATACTCCTTGTCATGCTTGTCTACGACAGCACCGTCGTCGTCAATACGCCTTCCTTCAAGTGCCAAACGTATAGGTTTGGATGAATCTACACCCATAACGAAATCATACTTCGCTTCCTCAACCACATCGCGTAGAGGTGTTGAGTACCACGTACCAAAAAGATGACACGGCTTTCGGACACTTTTCTCTATCGCCTTAAGTGCCTTGCTCCGCCTTCCGAACAGCTCCGTAGTAAGCATCGGAACGCCCAAGTAATCGATACGCTCGTCGCTGTTAAACACCTCGAAACAGTGCAACCAAATATCAGGTGTACTACCCTGAACCACCGCCAAAAGCTCCACGTTGAAGAGTCTCTTGAGGACCTTCAACATAGGCGAGTCCAGAACCTCTAATGTTCGTCGCATGGTCTCTTCTGCGTCAAACATAACGTCAGGCAACACCACTACGTTAGGACGCACCATAGAGACGGCACATACCAAGTTCGCCCATTTCACAGACTCAGCACCCGACTCGACAGCTGAGTTATCAAGAATTTTGAAAGCTTCCCTCTCAAAATAGTACGCACTATAATCAGCATCTCTCAAGACCATGTGCGCCAAGACCAGATAGTAATCACTCTCAAAAAGAGGATGTCGCAAAAGCTGAATGGGCTGTGTCAAGGAAACCTTCATCGTTCTCCTCCTATAAGCGACAAAAATTCATACCGAAGCGACGACACGTCACGTAAGGCGCCGCGCACAGACGATGTCACAGTGCTGGCATCTACACACTTCGCACCGCGCAAGTTCATGCACGTATGAAAGGCCTTTATCACGACCGCACAGCCTTTGGGCGCTAGCTCTCCGTACAGCGTGTCAGCAATCTTCCTAGTCACCTCCTCTTGAATCGTAAAGCCCCTGCAACACGTATGTACAAGACGTGCCAGCTTACTTATGCCTACAACGTTCTTCGATGGCAAGTAGCCGACGCTAGCGTACCCAAACCATGGAAGTAGGTGATGTGCGCAGAAACTAGTAACCGGGATGTCACGCACAATAACCAGCTCGTCGTAACGGTCGTGAAACACCTTAAGCTCACAAGGTAGTTCAGTACACTGTTCTATGTACATTCTGGCGACTCGAGAAGGTGTCTCCTTCAAGTCGTCACGTTCAAGGTCCTGACCCAACGCAATCAAAAGCTCACGAATGATTCCCTCTACCCTAGACTGATCGATCATCTCCGCTCCTCTCGCATCTTCATGAAGCAGTCAAAACTGCCGCAAAACTTCGTCGACTTCCTAAGTGTCCAGTAGTACCTGCCACACACACACTTATGCCTCTCGGGAGCAATATGTAGGTGCACGTACATACCAAGCTCCTTCGCAGTAATGCCTTTTCGAGGCACACCCAAATGAAACAACATCCAGCCAGGCACTTTCCACCAAGGCAACTTCCCCCTCTCTTCCACACTCACTATGCACCATGGATAAAGGAAGTAGTAGGGATAGTAGACAAGCCTCTTAAGTAGTCCCATTACTCTCTCCTCCACGTAATGCTCTAGCGACCGCATCCACACAACTCGTCGCACGCAACTCACGAGGAAAGTTCAGAGGACGTGGACATCGCAGTTCGACAAGTTGGTTCACCACCTCACCTACAGGAACACCATGCTTAAGGGAAAGTGTGACAACTCTAGTGAGGCCCTCGAGCATGCACCGCATACACGACCCCGCCTTACCCAAGTACGCAAATACCTCTATAGGCCTACCTGAGTCGTCTACGTTTACAGTAACGTACAGATGCCCACAGCCTGTAAGCATCCGTACCGTACTACCTGTACGCACTACGTTCTCTCCCATAACGCATACGCAGTAGGCGTCTCGTACAAAACGACACGATGCAGTGGAAGATTACTGAGTTTCCGTACGATGTACGCAACAGTCTCTTCACACGTTGGCTCACTAGACAACACGTCATTCAAGTAAGAGTGATCAAGATCACTAACGACCTTGTCTACACTCCCCTTGAGAGTAGCGAAATCCATAACCATTCCGTCCCTACCAACCTCTCCCGCAATCTCCACGATCAGCTTGTACGTATGTCCGTGTAACCTGTTACACTTCCCCGAATAGCCTAAAAGTCTGTGTGCGGCATCGAACGTCCGAACTACGCCAATAATCATAACACCTCCTTAAGCGTTACGTACTCAGATTCCGAAAGCCTGACGACCTTCTCATAAACCTCGGGATAGAGCTTTAGGATCTCACGGTCTATCGACACGTTGTTCCTGTGCCTGATCGCCGCTACGACCCCCTCATACTTCAAGGACATCGCACCATTAACTCTGAGCAGGTTAAAGACGTACTCCCTACACTCCTCCACGACCTCGTCAGACTCATCTCGTATGTTCTTGTAGCGTTTCCACATCCTCAGCGCATTACTGAGCTCGCCCCTCAGCTCGTCTGAGAGCGATTCCACATCAAGCGTCTCCGAAGTGCGAGACGGAAACGTAACTTCGTCGAAGCACAGCTTTCTGTACTTGCACAACGTCGCCTCACTCCCGCTACACCGATACTCGGGAACGATCCCCTCACCCAAGAACTCCTCACACCTGTACAGCTTCTGCCGAACCGACTCGAAACACACGTCATCGACACCCACACCTTCTTCGTACACGTTCCAACTCGCCTTGTCTTTAGCGACGAACACGCAAGAATTTACCCCCTCATTACGAAGCTCGGAATGCAGGTAGCACTGAATCTGTGCGTATTTAGTAGGGATCACATCAGCTAATCCGCTCATACGCAAGCGCTGAAACACGAACGGACTAACGCCTGTGATCTCCAACAACAACCAGCCACCCGAACTGAAGTTAGCCCCTATCCTGTCGAAGTCGTCTGTAGACTCTATACGCACGAGTCCGTCTGGATGCCCAATTATTCTGGGACTGTCACTGCACTTCACCTCTATCTGCCCGTCGTCATCCGAGACGAAACGGAGTGCACACCCAACCTGTCTGAGAGCCGCCAAAACTGTACGCTCGTGGTACCTTCCGTCCTCAAGCATGTACTGAATCCTCGTAGGCACATATGCTCCATGGCCTAAACGAGAACGTACCAAGTACGTCTCACACCTACCCGCCTCACTAGCACGCCAGTACGGAACAGTTACGCCTTCCTCGACAGGCTTCTTCAACAAACCCTTTAACATGGCACACCCGCCTCCATAAGAGCACGTTTGCGCTCGATGCACGTCGGACATTTACCGCACGGCTTATCTCCGCCAACGTAACAGCTCCAAGTCACGTCCAGAGGAACGCCCAAGTAAAGTGCCTCGCGAACTATTTCGGCCTTGCTGTACTCCAAGTACGGCGCGTAAACGCGTACATGTCCGGACGTCGCGTGCTGTACCGCCTCGTCCATAGCACGTATGAAAGTAGGAGAGCAATCAGGATAAGGGTAGTCACGCCCATGTACGCCTATCGCCGCCACAGAACCGCCCTCAGACATTGCAACACCCGCCGCAAGCGACAACAAGAACGCGTTCCTTCCCGGCACAAACGTACTAGGCGTACCGACATACTCACCTTCGGGAACAGAAATGTCAGGAGACGTAAGCGCAGAGCCAATACGCAGTCCCGAAACGTACACAAGTCTCCACGAACGCATCTCAATCCTGTCACCCAAAAACTCTAGTAACTTACACGCAGACTCGATCTCCCTGATTGCATGTTTCTGACCATAGTTCACCGTAATCGGAATGCACGTATATCCCTCACGCAACAACCTAAACAGTAAGGTGCCCGAATCTAGACCACCACTTAATAGTACTGTCGCGATCATTTCTCCTCTCCTCCAAAATACTGCAAGGGGGAAAGGCGCCTAGACGTTAGAGCTCTTCGCTCTCGACCTCCGAAGCGTCTGCAGGCAGGACCTGACGAATGCGCTGTCGCACCACGTCCTCGTAACGCTCGTGACTAACGACGATGGTACACTCGCGCCCGATCGCAGACTCCGGATCGAAGTCAACCTTGCCCGCAAGCTCCTCACTTCCGTAACCCAGCGCGCGCAAGACACGCTTTAGGGTCCACAGCGACTGCTTCTGCAGTGAGGTGTTCAAGAACGCCTTGCGACCCTTGTACGGCCCAGCGACGACCTCGAACGTCCATGCTAACATCGGTTGACCGCTTCTCTGTGACTCAGGAACATAGTCGCATGCCGCTACTCTCACTAGATACCTTCCAACTGGTAACGCTGTTAGTTGGTCTTCAACGCCACTGAAATCTACTGAAATCATTTTTCTCCTCCTTCACGACTTATATTGTCAGAGGGCCGTATCCCCCTTGCAGTCAAAGCATCGAATATGGGCCGCCATGACAGTTTAGGCCCAGAAATATCCAACTCCTCCAAGACGCCACTCCTGTCACGTGCGATGATGTGCAAACCAGACTTTACATGCATCTTTCGCGTACCCTCTTTAGTACGCTGGACGTAAGCAACTACATCCGTCATACGTATGAGATCCTTAACGAGCGTAGGCTGAAACATTGGATAGAGTTTCGTAGCGCCGCTCAACTCGTCGTTTACCGCACGTACACCCGCCGTTACAACCACAAGCAGACCCGAGCGCGTAAGGAATCTGTACATCCTCTTCATGCGCTCCTGCACCTTGTAGTAATCCTGAAGCTCAGGAACGTTGTCCGTGAAAGTACCTCTCAACACGTACTCAAGCTCCGTCCCCGAGTCGATCACGACGCTCTTGTACTTCTGTAGCGACTTGACTGTACGCACGAAGGTCGACCAGTCGTTAACCCTCACCACATCAGTGTCGCCGCGCGTCTCAAGCAGTCCACCATCCACGTCTATAAACAAGCATGGCGAACTCTCTGGATGTGTTGCCAACTCCGCAACGAATGGCGTCTTACCTACGCCACTCTCACCGTAGATTATGAAACTAATCCCAGACTTCACTATCGACATAGTTCTTGAGCTCCTCTATCGAACTAGCGTCCTTCTGACGCCACAGTTGAAAACTAGGTGACAGCTTCCCAAGCATCTTCAGGTACTTAACGTCGTTCAGAACAGTCATCTCGCTCACACCAAATAATGCCCGAAGCCCGAAAGTAGAAGGCTTCTTGCCGTCCTTAAGCATCCTCATAATTGCACGAAGCCTTTCGGGTCTACCAACCTTGTGGAGCAGATCCTCAACCATACTACACAAGCGTCCTCCAGAGATCGTAGAGATCTGCAACCTTCACCATACCCCAATCGTCGCAGCGAAGGTCGAGAATCGCCGTATTCAACTTGTTCTCGAAAAACTTGGTAAGTGCCGAAAAGTTATCGTCAAACCAGTCACGTAAGGCACTCGCCTTCCACAGTTTCGCCCGATCACTGTAGAACCTGCGAACATACACACAATAGGGCAACGCACGCCTCGCACACCTGGGTGTGTAACGCTTTCCAGCCTCCAAGTGCATAAACACGTGCACCCTCATACCCAACTCCGAGACAGCGCTATCCAACCTCTTCAGGCCCTTACCCATGTAGTACGCGTAAAACCTGTCCAGTACCCAGTGAACTCGTATGTCGGGATAGTTTCGTATGAACCACTGCATTCCTTCCGCACTTACGTACACGTGATTGCGTCTGACCAACTCGGGTGACGCACACACAACTTCACTGATAAACTTCGACACCTCTTCGTCACTGTGAATCTTGACAGGTGTGTCGACAAGCTCGACGAGGGCCTTCTCTGCAAGCTCCTTTACATCTAAAGGAAGACCCAAGTGCGCAAGATCGATCTTTATGCTGAACTCCTCAGACACCTTAAGCGCCATAAATCCTCCCGCTACGGTCTCGAAACCCCCGAAAACCGAAGTCGGGTGATATCCTTGCCTCAAATGAGCTCATACAACTCCCATCCCACAATCTCCCAAACAACTGCGTACTTTTGAGATCGCACATACGCAACCTACTCAGAGGATAGCCAAACCTTCTTTTCGACGAGATGCGAAGCAGTGTAGCTACCTTGCACAACCCAAAAAGCTTTCGGTCATCTACGTTGCTCTCCACAACATTCCTCAGCTCGCCATACGTTCCTCTTCCTACAATCGTCAGAAGCAACCGATTGGTCGTGCTGGTACAGATCCGCTCATACAAGCTCGCCTCCTTGTCACTCCGCACGCACCTCACATCATTCAAGAAAAATGTGCTAGGAACACGCTCTACGTGGTAACTCTCACCTGCGTACTTTACCCAGTCTCCTTCCGGCCCCCATACACTGTCCACGTGCGAACAGTAGAGCTTAAAACCACTCCTCCACCAGAACCTAAAGACGTCTGCCTTTATGAGATCTGTAGCAGTGTACGCCAAGAAAGGACAGAAGAAAGGACCTGCGACATTTACAGCACTTCCGTCGCTACCACGCTCCACATAACACTCCAACAACTTACCCCACATGGAGGTGCCAATAAGTTTAGCGAAATCACCCATGCCTGCATGAGCTCTCAGGTCTCCGACGATACTCACCAGGTTCCTAAATGGAGAGGAACGCGGACCATTACCACTACGAAGCGCATACGACTGTCTCACACGCAACCTGTCACAGAGCTGGTTAGACTTCATCTCCACAAGTAACTTCATTACGGGCTCAAACACCCATGCACCACTAATCTCACCAACAAAAGGAAACAACACGAAACCAGTACGCATCTCTACAGGTACGGGCACGAATAACGGAGACGCAACCAAGTCGTCGGGTATCCTCACGTCTACACAATAGAGACCATACAAGTCGTCGGGAGTATATTCGTGCCCTTCCACCCACTCACCCTCAATATATGGAAGCTCTGCGAGAGCGCTGAGATATGCAAGCTTCCGGTCCACTTTCACAGCTGATGGGACGAAACCGATCATACGAGTATCGAAACCGCACGCATGACCGTGCAAAAACGCGAGCACCTGCGCCGAAGTCGGAAAGAGTCCAAACCTCTCAAAATACCGCGATACGTGCAACTCACGCCACATAATGTCTTTAGCAATACTAGGCGGTGTAAGACGACAGTCAAAATTGTCCAAAAACTCCTTAAACTCCTCCTCCTCAGCACCGTCGACGTCGTAGCTCCGCGCATCGTACAGCGCAAGAGTCAGCTTACGTCTCGCACCCTCGTACAGCAGAAACGTCCCGCACTTACCCATGTATCTCAGTAGCGAGCCATCAGACAAAACAGTCTCGCCCTTCTGAGCCAGCTCTACTAGATTCTCCAAAGGTAAGCCCCTGAACAGACACCATATGTCACCTATGTGTCTGGAGCGTACGAACACATCCCCTCTGAGATCCTTGTACGTAAGACCTCCCTCAACCATGCCGTCATCCGAAACCACAAGATCCAAGAAGCTAATGTCCCCCGCACGCACAGATGACCTACCCGCATATGCGCTCTTGAACACGGTCGGAAAATCCTCTGGTATGCGCTTCGGTGAGACATACCAATCGAACCTCATTCTGGCGAAACCCTGTAGTAATCAAGTAAAGTGTATTGCACCTTGTAAGCTCTGGCGACCTCACGATACGCCAAAACCACATTCCCCTTGAACCTCCTCGTCAACCTCCTCCACACCAAGTCGGCCGCAGTATCACGGTCCACATTCTCCTCCAACTCAACCGCCGTGACCATGTAGTCCATGGCGTCTATAAAGTATGGCAAGTCAGCGTCATCCTCAAACAGCCCAAGCACCTGCAACGACGCATGTGGCGGAGCAACCTCTAGAAGGGCGTCAAGAAGTACACCAAAATAGTCTCTCTCGTCGCTCATACTTCCCTTCCCAGAGCCTCCTTAACAAATGGCACTGGATCCATAGCAAATATGTGTAACGTAGAGCAAGTACGGGTCATCGCGACGTAAAATAGACGACGCGCACGCTCAGTTCGCTCCCACCTAAACTCCTGCCAGTCTGCGTCTACCACAATTACGTGCTCCCACTCTAGACCCTTCGTACCATGTATCGTACCCGCATAACTCACATGCGAACGGGGAACCCTATCGAACCCAGCGGCCCAAAAACGCTCAATCCAACTTCGTCCCTCTACATTACGTGTAAGGACTGCAACGTCCTTGAAACCATACGATTCCGCTAGTTTCAAGGCGGCTTCACGCCCAAAACGAGTACGCTCGAAGACTACCTCAGGACCCTCCTTCAGTGACCGAAGAGGCACGTGAATGCGACCCGAATTATGAGAGATGAGCCGCTGACTCGCCTCCAAAACCTGACGAGTCAGCCTGTACGTAACACACAACTTAGTAACCTCCGCACCCTCCGCAAACCGCAACAACAGACCTGGGTCACTGCCACGCCACTCATAAATCGACTGATCAATATCGCCAAAAACATGAAGCCTTCCACCCGACACCGTCAAGAGCGTATCGAACATAACCTCGTCACAATCCTGCGCTTCGTCCAGCACTACCACATCGTAACGTGACACGGCAGACCTAAATTCAGGTAGTTCCAAAGCACACACAAACAACCTCTTCAACAACCCCAAGTCGCCCCATTCGAAGAACTTATTCAGCATCCCAAACTCTTTAAGTCGGTGGTAGTAGAACGCATCTACAGTACGTGCCTCCACCCCCGACATAGTAAGGTTGCGCGCCGCAGCTCTAGTAAAGCTCAATGCCAGAACACGCTTTCCAGCATTTACGAGCTCTTGGCAGTGTTGCCTGCACGCAGTAGTCTTACCAGTACCAGGACCGGCAGCCCACAATCTCGCATCGGGCTTCACAGTCATAAAACACAAGGTCTCTCTAACATTGTATATACTAATTATAACACATTCTGTGCACTTTCGCAAGGGTATACTAATGTAAACATGTGGACCATATACCCATGTTATAATGCTACTCAGGAACTTACCCAGCTTCTAGAGCTCGTGTCGGTATGTTAATACATATGCTACTCAAGAACTTACCCAGCTTCTAGAGCTCGTGTCGGTATATTATATATA
>Ga0078972_1004347_pt1 | contig 39149 bp, 31 predicted proteins | sample YelNatPaOPGAMG01_FD_67568 | JGI IMG/M metagenome (GOLD analysis project Ga0078972, IMG submission 67568) | Hot spring thermophilic microbial communities from Obsidian Pool, Yellowstone National Park, USA - OP-RAMG-01 (SPADES assembly) (version 2) | ecosystem: Environmental > Aquatic > Thermal...
TGCCTTTTAATCAGCTTTCTCATAATTCTCATTTTCTCCCTATCAATAATGGGTATGGGTAATAGACAAAAAGTTATATAAAAGTATTTTGAATAAAAACTATTATATCAAAATGTTAAGCGCTTTTAAAAGAGAAAAATGAGAATTATTATAAATTTCTCAGCTACTTATATGGCCTCGGACAGACACTAATTATAATCTCGCCTTATAATCTCGCTACCAGACATATTTAAGTCAGAAAATACGGACGCCATCCTTTGGGAAATTCTTTGTTTTAGTATCTACTATATAAAAGCAAAAATTATTGACACATTTAAAATCATGCAATAATATAATATAAGTATTAATTATAATAATCGCTCATCTGGGATAGATGACACAAGAATTTTGTAACAAAAAATATAACTACACTTTTGCAGAAATTTCTTATCGCCTTGAAATCCTTGAAAGTTACTTCTAATAGCAAATCCTGTAAAATCAAGGCCTTGGAGAAAAAGCGCAAAAGTATAGTAAGAAGAGAAAAGTTTATAAGAAGTTCGGATACTTCTTCCCTTAACATGTTGTACCCTTCATTTTTTTTACCCATATCCAAAATGCTCCATAACAAAAGTGCAAAAGTATAGTAAGGGAAATGAAGAAGATTATGAAATATGTGATATTCCTCCTTATTGGTGAGCCAGTATTAGGCCCTTTCACTAGGCATTGTTCTCTCTGTCCCGCGAGCTTCCCTTTGCCGCAGCCTGAATGAGTCCACAGCCAAGTAGGGCAAAGCCTGCACCCATGATAAAGGCGTATTGATAGCCTAATCCTTGCCATACCAAGCCAAAGATGAGACTAGCCGGAAGCGAGGCAAGACCTACTACCCCGTGATAGTAGCCAAACGCCTTGCCCCTCAGAGGGGCGGGAGCAAATGAGGCTACCCAGGATCTTTCCGCAGGCTCAGTTAGGCCAAAGTAAAGACCATAGAGCAGAAAGACCGCAGTGAGACTTCTTTTGCCATCCAGGATGGCAAAAAGGAGATAAATAGCCGCATAATAGCCCCAGCCGGTGATAATCATAAATTTTTGGCCAAGGCTGTCTGAGAGTCTTCCCCCGAGATAGGCTGAAGCCATTTTAACCACATGGAAGGCTGACCACAAAATAGCAACTCCTGCCGCCTCCACACCAGCCATATTGAGTCGAAGGAGGAGGAAGGCATCGGTGGAATTGCCAAGGGTGAAGGCAATAATTGCCAGGAGAAAAAGCCCAAAGCTGCCGCTCGAACCATCATCGGCCTGAGGCTGAGGAGTTTTGCGCTCGGCTTCTTCCCCTGCTTCGCCGCAGTGCTCCTTTTGTCTGCTGATCACAAAATTAGAGGGATTGATGGCTACCGTTTCTTTTTTTCTCTCCTTGGGAACAAATAAGATGAGGATCAGGACTACCAAAATTCCAGGCAAAGCGGAGAGGAAAAATACCACCCGTAGCGGAAGGCCAAATCCCTTCAGCACGAGGACTGCGGCCAGAGGGCCAAAGACCGCTCCCGCATGGTCCATAGCTCGGTGAAATCCATAGGCCCGGCCTCTGAATTCGGGCCGAGTAACTTCAGCGATCAAAGCGTCTCGGGGCGAGGTCCTGATTCCCTTGCCTACCCTGTCCATGAATCTCAGGATAAGAACCACAGGCCATGAGGTGGCCAGCCCAATGAGAGGGCGAACCGCAGAGGATAGGCTGTAGCCTGCAAGAACAAAGGGTTTTTTCTTTCCCAACTTATCCGCCAGGTAGCCTGAAGTAATCTTGAGGGCTGAGGCTGTAGCCTCAGCTATCCCTTCAATGAGTCCAAGGGCAAAAGCCCCAGCCCCAAGCGTTGAGGATAGAAATAGCGGCAGGAGAGGGTAGATCATTTCGCTTGACAGGTCGGTGAAGAAGCTGACTAGCCCAAGGGCGATGACGGTTTTCGGAATATGAGCCGGGTTAGATGCCTCATGGCTGGCTAGGGGCGTGCTCATGAATATCTCCTATTCTTGTTATCGTTTAAGTTTTGGAGGCTATTTAATGGTCAAGTTATTTAACTACACTTTTGCAGAAATTTCTTATCGCCTTGAAATCCTTGAAAGTTACCTCTAATAGCAAATCCAGTAAAATCAAGGCCTTGGAGAAAAAGTGCAAAAGCATAGTTATTTAATGGTCCTCTCGCTAACAAAATGCGCAAGTTAGGTGGACAAAAAGGGCCGTTTCTACAATTGACGTGGGTAATTGACTCTGCTCTTGTCTTTGGCGATAGAACCGGTTAATTTGGAAGTTATCCTCGTTCAAGTTAAGGTTTTGATCGGCATAAATATTGATAATTACGGTGATGAATATATTTTATAATGAACAAAATTGAAATAAACTATAAATTTTACCTAAATAGCTAATCAAAAATCATGCCTAGAAAAACCAAAGTTGAAGCACTATATTAATTTGCGCTATTAATTTGCGCTCGTCAGGTTACTGCCAGAGTGATAAACCGCACAAAGGGGCGAAGCTGCTTGGTTCCTCCCCCTTCGGAAATGATTTGCATCACTTTGTCCGAATCGATCACAGCCACCCCTCCAAGGTGAGTTACTGGGGTTTCCCGAAACACTTCGGCGCACAAGGGGGTTGAAGGGCCAAGGAGCAGCACAGAGCGAGGAGTGCGCAAGCCGTTCAATACCTCTTCTAGGGTATTATTCAGGAGAGAGGTTGCCGTAATGATGGCCACTGTGCACTCTTGCAAGATGGTCTCTTTCGTCTTTTGATCGAGCACATAGCCCCGGGAGGCATCCCGCTCAATGATAGCCAGGCGAGCCCCGCTTCTTTCAATTGCCGGGACCAGGGGAGTGAAAAGGCCGATCATGGCTACTCTGTCCTGGGGAGTTAGGTTGATAAGCTGAAGAGCCTCATTTTGTCCCTCTGAAGAATGGGACCCTGAAGAGGAGGATGATGTTGATATGGATGATATTGAGGCTAAAGGAGATGTCGGGGCAGACAGCGGCTGCAGCCTTTGAGCAAGAAGAGCATTGGCTGTGGCCAGTCCTAGGGCTTTTTCTAGGGGATTTTTAACGTCCACCAGGCGCTTTAAGAGGGTGGTCGCCGAAAGTCCAGCCAGATGTCCGGCCTCATCAAGCACTGAACAGCAGCTTGTCAATTCGGCTCGCAGCACAGCAGCCAGTCCCATGCCGCGCTGCTTCCCCTCGATCCTTACTCCTACATAGCCAAGCCCTATCCTGACCTCCTCGACCCGCAGGTCCTCTCCTGCCCTGTGAAGATAACTATACAGACGAGCGGCTATGTCTCCTGTTTTGATCATTGTAGGCACAAGAAAGCCTCCTTTTGCTTTTTAACTTCTGCCTCTAGCTCCTGTTATCTCATTATTTTAACATTACAATGAGATATTGTGCTTTATAACAGCCATTTTCCTCCATCCCGCGATGGAGAAAATCCACATGTTTTTCCTCATAAATTCCTACTTCAGCAGGAAAGATCTTCCGGAAGTCTCGTTATACTCGTTATAGTATTAAAACTCCCATACTTGGAGCAAGGCGTTATCTTGATTGATTTAGCTCTAGCGATGCAGTTTAAAACTTTAACCTCAGCTTTGTCAATCATGATTTGGCTCACTTTTATTTGTCACTCTTTTAGCCCTTGATAAAGTCAGGGTATAGCCTTTGATGAAGTCAGTGGTAGTTTTCTATAAAATGAGAAGCATCTTAGAGACACTTTATCCAGATGTTTCCCACATCCTTGATGGAAAAGGGCAAGGGAAGTGGGATGTGCTTTTATTCACCCTCAGTAAATGGTTTTTTCGCTAAGTGCGTAACACAAGGTAGGGGTTGGTTTTACCACCCCTACGTCTAGGGGAGGACCGGCTTTCTTCACGCTGGCAAACTGCACCTGATCACCCCCCCCTACGTCTAGTGGAGGGCCTTATGCCCGCCGCAAGCTTGCGCATTTTATTAGCGAAAAGGCCACTAGAGCTTCACAACATCAAGTGGTGGGAGGAGAGTATGGGAGTCTTCAATAAAGATGGGGAAGGTCTGTTTTTTCGGGCTGCTATAGCTCTTGACAATTTGGAGAAAAAATGATAATGTTTATTTTTTACTTATAATTATATAAGTATTTTTTATATAAGTCTTTAGATTTATCATTTTTTTTTAATCCAGGTTATGAGTCAATAAGATGAAAGAATTTCTTGATTATCTTCGGCTGGAACTTAATTATTCAGATCATACCCTACGGGCTTACCGAAATGATCTGCTTCAGTTTTTCCACTATTTGGGAATTGAAAATACTCAGAGCTTGCGCGGTCTATATCCTGAGCTTCAGCGGATTGATTTTCTTAAAGTTAGAGAATACCTTGGCTATCTTTTCAATCGAAAACTAAAACGCACTAGCATAGTAAGGAAGATTTCGGCTATCAAGTCTTTTTACCGATACCTGGCTCGAGAGGGTATCCCAGCAGAAGAGAAAGTATTGCTGCTTTCTTCGCCCAAAATTGGTGTTAAGATGCCTTCCTTTCTAACTATTGATGAAATATTCAGGCTTCTTGACTCTCTCACCACCAGTTTCTGGGAGCTTAGGGATAAAACCATTTTTGAGGTTCTCTATGCCTGTGGGCTCAGGGTTTCTGAACTCGTCTCCCTGAGTGAGGAGCATATCGACCTCAGTGGGCTGACCATACGGGTTTTGGGAAAGGGGAGGAAAGAGCGACTGGTCCCGATAGGGACCAAGGCCGCGGCTGCCCTCAGGGAATACCTCCCGCGCAAGCGGCAGTTTCAGCAGGAGGCAGGACAAGTTGATTTTACCCCTGTATTCATTAACAAATACGGAAGGCGACTTTCGAGTCGTAGCGTGGCCAGAATCTGTAAGAAGCATTTTCAGAAAAACGGCATTGATGATACTGCCAGCCCACATTCACTTCGACACACCTTCGCTACCCATCTGCTCGATGCCGGTATGGATCTTCGGAGTATTCAGGAAATGCTAGGGCATGCTAACTTGTCAACTACCCAAAGATACACTCACCTGAGCCTAGATCATCTCATGGAAGTTTATGATAGGTCTCATCCGAAGGCCTAAATTTGGTCTTCACCGGAGTGTATTTTGACTAAAGCTAATAAGAAAAAGATCTTAAGCGTCAAGTTTTGAGTATGCTCAAGTTTTGAGTATAAAGAAGAAAAACTTTAACTATTTGAGATCATGAATAGGCAAAAATCAGACCAGGATTCGATCATCATAAGGTCCACAACTATCCTGTGCGTTCGTCGAAACGGAAAAGTTGTCATGGCTGGGGATGGTCAGGTAACTTTTGGCCAGACCATTATGAAAGCCAATGCCAGAAAAGTGCGCAAAATGTATAAAGATTCCATCGTGGCTGGCTTTGCTGGAACCTCGGCCGATGCTTTCGCCCTGCTGGGAAAGCTAGAAGCAAAGTTGGAGGAATATCGCGGCAATCTGTCAAGAGCTTCGGTAGAGCTGGCTAAAGAGTGGCGAATGGATAAGGTGCTGCGAAGGCTTGAGGCTATGTTGGCTGTAGCCGATCGAGAGCACTTTTTTATTATTTCCGGAGCTGGAGATGTAATTGAGCCCAGCGAAGGGGTTATGGCTATTGGATCAGGAGGGGCTTATGCTCTGGCCGCAGCCAGAGCACTGTTGCTTCACACGGATATGGAGGCTAGGCAAATTGTTGAAGAGGCCATGAAAATCACAAGTTCAATCTGTATTTATACCAATAATTTTTTAACTATTGAGGAGATCTAAAAAACTTACTTGGCTTTTTCGCTAAGTGGGTAACACAAGTTGGCATTGGATCGATTAACGTGATCAATCGCAGGGGCGGTCCCCTGTGGTCGCACAAAATTGTGCGCTTTGTTAGCCAAAAAGATCACTTAATTTTCAAGATAGAAAATAAGCGAGAGTGAGGCAGAATAGGCAAAAGGTATGGAAGCTGAGTTCAGCATGGATACATTGACGCCAAGAAAGATTGTCGATGAATTAGGCAAGTTTATTATTGGGCAGGCGACGGCTAAAAAAGCCGTAGCTATTGCCCTGCGGAACCGGTGGCGGAGGCAGCAGCTTCCTCCGGATCTGCGCGATGAGATTGCTCCCAAAAACATCATCATGATTGGGCCAACCGGAGTTGGGAAAACCGAGATCGCCAGGAGGCTAGCCCGGTTGGCTGATGCGCCATTTCTGAAGGTTGAAGCCTCCAAATTTACCGAGGTTGGCTATGTTGGCCGTGATGTCGAATCCATGGTCAGGGACCTGACCCACCTGGCGGTAAATATGGTCAAAGCAAAAGCCAGGGAGAAGGTTAAGGATAAGGCCGAGGCCTTGGTTGAGGAAAGGCTGCTGGACATTCTCCTCCCACCCTCTCAGCAGCATCCAGAGTTTGAGGCTCAAGAGCAGCTCTCACCTGAGGGCAGCCCGCAAGAGCTTCCCCTGGCTGGTGGGGTTTCATCAGCTATGAGCACCACCCGGGAAAAAATCCGTGAGCGGCTGCGGGCCGGAAAATTTGAGGAAAAGGTCATCGAGCTTGAGTTCAAAGAGAGAAATATGCCTATGGTTGAGATCTTTTCCAATGTCGGCCTTGAGGAGATGGATATCAATTTCAAGGAAATGTTTTCCGGCATTTTCCCCAGTAAGGTCAAGAAAAGAAAAATGAAGCTCAAGGATGCCCGTAAAGTAATTCTCCAGGAAGAAACCCAGAGGCTGATTGACATGGATGAGGTCATCACCGAGGCGATTCAGCAGGTAGAGCAGTCGGGAATCATCTTCTTGGATGAGATTGATAAAATCGCTGGGCCTAAAATCACCACCGGCCCGGACGTCTCCCGCGAAGGTGTGCAGCGGGATCTATTGCCGATCGTAGAAGGAACCACCGTAACCACCAAGTACGGCCTGGTCAAGACAGATCACATTCTGTTCATCGCTGCTGGAGCTTTTCATGTCTCAAAACCCTCTGATTTAATACCAGAGCTTCAGGGGCGATTTCCTATTCGGGTCGAGCTTTCTCCTCTTGGGGAAGAAGACTTTGTCCGCATCCTGACTGAGCCGGAAAATGCGCTTATCAAGCAATATAAAGCCCTGCTGCAAACCGAAGGGATTGAGCTGGTATTTGAAGAATCAGCCATTCAGGAAATAGCCCATCTGGCCGCTTATGTCAATGAACGTGGGGAGAATATCGGGGCCAGGCGTCTGCACACTATTATGGATAAGGTCTTGGAAGACATATCATTCCAGGCGCCAGAAATGAAGGGGCAAAAGGTAGTTATTGATGCCGAATATGTCAATGACAAACTGAGAGACATTATTAAGGATGAGGATTTAAGCCGATACATCTTATAATCTTATAGGTAATCTTATAGGCGCGTATCTTGGGCTTGTTCAGATGTCGGCGATAGATAATTTAATGGTCCTCTCGCTAATAAAATGAGCAAGCTTGCGGCGGACACAAGGTCTGTCCCTACAATTGATAGCGTAATTTGATCCGCTGTGCACTTTGTGTTACGTACTTAGCGGAAGAACCATTTAATTCGCATCTTATTTTCTATGCTTTTGCACTTTTTCTCCGAATCCTTGATTTTAATGGATTGGCTATTAGAGATAATTTTCAAGGATTTCAAGGTGTTAAGAAATTTCTGCAAAAGTAGATTTTATAGATGCCAGATTTATCCTGAATCCATAGCGAACACCTGAAAAGCTTTATATTCCAGAATGTTAACTCACACATTTTGTGAAAGTTAACTGATTGATTTTAAAATGCAATCAAGCATTCGCTCTGGCTTAAGATTTCTGGCATAATATTTGGCATAAGATTTATAGATGACAGGCTACAGAATAACACAAGAGTGAGAGCGATTTAATTAATAAGGATAAGGATTTATGTCTGTAAAAGAGGAAATTATTGCCTTAGCTCAGCAATATCTCATCCCCACTTACAATCGACAGATGGTTGTGTTCGAGCGGGGGCAAGGATGCTGGCTGTGGGATACTGAGGGCAAGAGATATCTTGATTTTGTAAGCGGCCTTGGGGTAAATAGCCTAGGATACAGCTATCCATCAGTAGTCAAGGCTATTCAGGAGCAGGCTGAGTTGCTGCTCCATGTCTCCAATCTGTTCTATATTGCTCAGCAGGCCAGATTGGCCAAGATGATTGTCCAGCATAGTTTCAGAGGAAAGATGTTTTTTTCTAACAGCGGAGCCGAAGCGAATGAGGCGGCTATCAAGCTGGCTCGGCTCTATGCCAGGAAGGAGAGGGGGATAGAGCGGGGCGAGATTATTACTGCTTATCGCTCCTTTCATGGCCGGACTATGGCTACTCTTAGCGCCACTGGCCAGGAGAAGGTTCAAAAGGGGTTTGAGCCCTTGCTGGCTGGCTTTACCTATGTGCCGTTTAATGATTTAGCCGCGGTGATGGATGCGCTTTCTGACTCAACCATTGCCGTCATGATCGAGCCGATCCAGGGAGAAGGCGGTGTTCATGTGGCCGAGGCTGAATATCTCACTGGTCTTCGGGAGCTTTGCTCTCAGCGGGGAATATTGCTGATCCTGGATGAGGTCCAGACCGGCCTGGGCCGTACTGGGCGTCTGTTTTGCCACCAACATGCCGGGATCGAGCCAGACATCGTAACTATGGCCAAAGCCCTGGGAAGCGGTGTGCCGATTGGGGCAATTTTGGCTAGGGATGAGGTTGCTCGCTCTTTTGTCCCTGGAAGCCATGCCAGCACCTTCGGAGGGAATCCCCTATCTTGCGCGGCAGGCATAGCCACGGTTTCAGCCATCCTTCAGGATGGGGTCCTGGAAAACTGCCGACAGGCTGGGGAGTATCTCCGTCAAAGGCTTTTGGACCTACAGCAAAGGTATCCCTTGCTAATCAGGCAGGTGCGAGGAAAGGGGCTCCTTCTGGGCGTTGAGCTTGATCGAGATGGGGGCCCGATTGTCCGCCTCTGCCTTGAGGATGGGCTGATTATTAATTGTACTATGGGAAATGTGCTTCGCTTTTTGCCTCCTCTAATTATCAGCCAAAAGGAGCTTGAGGCGGGGCTAGACATCTTGGATAAAGTGTTTTCTCAGGTAGCCAGCCAAGGCTAGCCAATAATAGGCCTAGCCGATCTCAGGGAATCGATTTATGAACAAGGATCTATTGACTATAAAAGATTTAACCACTGATGATTTTGAGCATCTCATGGCCTTGAGTTCTGATCTTAAGCGAAAGCGCAAGATGGGACAGGATGTGCACTTTGCTCCCCTTAAAGGGAAAACTCTGGCTATGATTTTTCAAAAACCTTCTACCCGCACCCGCATCTCGTTTGAGGTGGGCATGGTTCGGCTCGGTGGATACGCTCTTTACCTGAATGCCAATGATCTTCAGATCGGTCGGGGAGAGCCGATAGCAGATACGGCCCGCATTCTTTCCGGCTATGTCGATGCTGTCTTGATCCGAACCTTTCAGCAGAAGGAGATTGAAGAGCTTGCTCGGCTGGCCACTATTCCGGTCATTAACGGACTAACCGATAAATTCCATCCCTGCCAGATTCTTAGTGATCTGTTTACCATAAGAGAAAAAATCGGCCCCTTGAGCAGCAGTTTAAAGATTGCCTATATCGGTGATGGGAATAATGTCGCTAATTCCTGGCTCCAGGCGGCCGCTATGCTTAACCTCCATCTGTGGATAGCCTGCCCGTCAGGATATGAGCCAGACCCTGAGGTCATCAGGGAGGCTGAGGTCTCAGAAGGGATAGCTCAAGGGCGGATCGTAATTACCCATGATCCGCAAGAGGCGGCTTACCAGGCTGATGTCCTCTACACGGATGTCTGGGTCAGTATGGGGCAAGAGAGCCAGAAAGAAGAAAGAAGGCAAGCCTTCAGGGGATATCAGATTAATGCGGCCTTGGTGCAGAAAGCCAATAAGGATGCTCTGGTGATGCACTGTCTGCCTGCCCATCGTGGGGAGGAAATTACCGATGAGGTGCTTGAGGGTAAAAATTCGGTTGTTTTTGACCAGGCAGAAAATCGTCTTTATCTTCAGCAGGCTCTTCTGCTAAAGCTCCTTGGAGCTCCGTTTTTGGAAGGCGCAAGCAGCTAGCTATGCTTTCGCACTTTTTCTCCGAACCATTGATTTTGCTGGATTTGCTATTAGAGGTAACTTTCAAGGATTTCAAGGCGTTAAGAAATTTCTGCAAAAGTGCAAGCAGCTAGGAAAGTGCAAGCAGCTAAAGGGGCAGCCGGGAAAGCAGGAAAAGGGGTTAGAACAAGAAAAGTGGTTAGGACAAGATTTTGATATTATTTCAATTTTAATATTATTTTATATTATTTTAATTTTATATTATCTTAAATATCTGCCAAAATACAAAAGGATAGAAATTTGTTGAGGTTTGAGAAACGCTATGAGCAGCAAAATTGATAAAGTGGTTTTGGCTTACTCGGGTGGATTGGACACTTCGGTGATCATCAGGTGGCTGATTGATAAATATCAGACCGAAGTCATTGCCCTGGTTGCAGACCTTGGGCAGGAGGAGGATGTTGACAAGATTAGAGAAAAAGGGCTCAAGATTGGAGCCAGCAAGGTGTATGTGGAGGATGTGCGTGAGGAATTTCTGAGGCGCTACTGTTTTCCTGCTCTTTGGGCCAATGCAGTCTATGAGGGGAAGTATCCCTTGGCTACGGCCTTAGGCCGTCCCCTGATCGCGGAAAAACTGGTGCAGATTGCCAAAAAGGAGGGAGCCGGAGCCGTTGCTCATGGCTCAACCGGCAAGGGGAATGATCAGGTGCGGTTTGATGTTTCGATTATGGCCCTAGACGGCAAGCTGCAGATTATCGCTCCGGTGCGGGGCTGGGAGTTTAAATCGCGGGATGAGGAAATTCAATATGCCAAAGAGCATGGCATTCCGGTCCCGGCCACTAAAGAAAAACCCTACAGTATTGATATGAACCTCTGGGGCGTCAGCATCGAGTGCGGCGTGCTGGAAGACCCTTGGGTTGAGCCTCCTGAGGATGCCTACCTCATCACCCAATCTGTGTCCAAGGCTCCTTCAAACCCGCGGTATCTGGAGTTGACCTTCGAGCAAGGGGTGCCAGTGGCTATTGACGGCCAGCATTATGGACCGGTGGAGCTAGTAAAAACACTCAATAAGATCGGGGGAGAGTATGGCATCGGCAGATACGACATGGTGGAAAACCGACTGGTAGGCATAAAATCTCGTGAAATCTATGAGGCTCCAGCAGCTACTATCCTTCTGGTCGCCCATAGGGAGCTTGAGTCTTTAGTCCTTGATCGGGAAACTATGCACTTTAAGGAATTGATAGCTACCAAATATGCGGAAATTGTCTACTACGGCCTGTGGCACTCAGAGCTTCGGCAGGCACTGGATGCGTTTTCGAAGGTCTTACAGGAGCGGGTCTGTGGCCAGGTGCGGATGAAGCTACTTCCTGGGCAAGCTGTCTGTGTAGGGAGAAAATCTCCCTGCTCCCTCTATAGTGAGGACTTGGCTACTTATACTCAGAAGGACATCTTTGATCACCGGGGCGGCGAGTATTTCTGCAAACTCTGGGGTCTGCCCCTGAAGCTGGCCGCTCAGGTCAAAACCAAGGTCAAAAGTTGAGGGTAGGCAAGGGTCAAAAGGAAGGGTAGCTTATCAAAGCCCTGCCCTAATCGCCTTGATCGCCAACGGTTTCACAGTTGATCCAGGTTCAGCCATTACCTCTTTTAACCGGATACGTCCCAGTTAACCGAGTTCTCTATGCCGGAATGTACAGACCCACTGGCCCTGAACTCTGGATTTGGATACCGTAATGTCTGACGGCAGGTGGCATTTGCTCATGTTTCAATATTAGACGATTTCGAAGGGAATATCAATATTGGGATTTTTCTAAACCAGTTTCATCTTCATCTTACTCTTGGAGATTCCTCAGGAGGCACCAGTCTAAGCGAGCTACACCCAATAGAAAAATACATTATCTGATACAACTATAGGGTTACCTATATGTGGATTATTAATATATGTTTTAGCAAAAAAATGCATTCTATCTAAAATAACATTTGGAATTATTTTCTTAAGTACATCTTGGTTGTTATTCACCATTAAATGGGCTAATTCTAATGATCTTTTCCATGCTAATGTCGAAGTATTAGGATGCCTGCATAACCCATTTTCATCTTCTGTAATAGCAACATATTGACTTGGTGCTAATACAATGCTTTTATAACTCTGTCCATAGTAATCTGAAGAACTGTTGTACTTTCTATTAATTATTGTCCATGCTACAGAATATTGTCCATATTCACCATAGTAAGGTAAACCACCTGTATATGTCCTTTCATCATCACATTCGCCATAGATTGTTCTAGCAACTATATCAATTTCACTCGGTAGATTTTTTAGCTCGTTGAGAGTATTTACCGGTAAACCAAAATTACCAGAAGAAGAAACACCAAACTCAACTTGACTCCATGCTGTATGATTCATATAATCCGCTGCTTTTACTGCAAAACGATATACATGATTTCCCGTAAAGAGTGATTTCGGAATCGTGTAACCAGAGGTAGGGCTATATTCTGACTTAATTAATAATAAGTTAGTTGTTAAATTTCTTAAAGATACATAATAAGAACAAGGGTATGAACCATAATAAACATGTTTCCATTTAATCGATAAATCATTATAATTAACAATTTCTCCATTTGATATATTATTTATCTCGGGTTTAGGAAAATACTCTCCCCTTGATACGGTATTATCCTTTTTATTATTCATGGTCTGTCCTCCTAAGTTAAGCCTTAACCGCACTCCTCAGTGAATGGATAAGATAATTCTCCATCAACGAATTATATAATGCGAATTAAGGGCTGAATAAATCCATTCTTCTCCTCCGATAAGGGGGAAGGTTGTTAAATTTGCCACCCCTATCGAAATGTTTCGAGCTTAAAAGATAAGCTATAACTACGCTAACAGCCACTTGCGGGATGGTTTCCCAAATTACCTCCCTAATGTAGCCTTTGTCCAATGTGTTAATCGGTTAGATAGTTTATTTCCCATGCTTATTGAACTCATTCTCAATGATTTTTCAATACTAGTTCAGTTTAATTGAAAACCCCTCTTGGCAAAAGCGTTGGGCGCTGGCTGGCAAATGGGCTTAAGCAGAGATAGATTAACCAAGCAGATAGATGAACCAAGCAGATTGAGAAGAGAATGGTTTCAGAGAAAAAATCCGATGGTAGATTAGTATTGTTTAGTACAAGTTAATAGCAAAAAATTTTAGTTTAATATAAATTTAAATTAATCTACCAAGGGAGACAGGGGAAGGAGTGATTAGTATGGGGACAGCTAGAAAGATGGCCCAGCGCGTTAGGATAAATATAGATGAATTATTGGACCTGCTTGCTCGATGTGCAATCAGAGAGTGGGAAATATTCTATTACTATACGGTTTTAGGCCCTTATTTGCAAGATATTGGAGGAGCTCGGCTGCAGAGCATCATTGAGAGGGCCAGGATGGAGGATTGTGGTCATTTTGAGCGATTAGTATCATTCATTTTCGAGATGGGTGGAGTGGTTCCGCTTGATTTTCGGCGATTTCCTGCTCCTTTGGCTAGCTTCCTGCTGCCCTCATCCTGCTTGGGCGAGGATCAGGCGCCAGATGAGCGGGCGATCTTGCAAGCGCTCTGTGGGGCTGAAAAGTATGCCCTACAGTCTTACCTAGATATCCATCGCCTGACCGAAGGAAAGGATGCGCATACCGCTAGCTTGATTTCTTCTCTCCTTGAGGATGAGATAAGGCATCGCCGCCAATTGCTAGCCTTTTTGACTGCCGAGGCTAGATGTTTGGGGAGGGATTTGCAGGTGGCGGATGTGGACTATTCTCCTTCGGTACTCAATCAGGCTATTTCTGATCTTAGAACGATTGAGATTTTTAAGGTAGGCACATGAAGCTTTTAAGGCAGGCAGATGAAGCGGCGATCTTGAATCGTCAGGATAAAGATTTTTTTTATCGCCTCTCCTGAGGGAGAAAAACTGGTTGGGCCGGTAACTCCGGCAAAATCACGGATCTCAGAAAGGGCCTGGCGAAGACCACCTTGAGTTAATCTCTCGGACAAGAGAGCCAAGAGGAGGATATTGGCGGTATCATAAGCTTGGGCAGCGAGAATATCTGGCATCTGGCCATATTTTCTCCGATATTTTTTAATAAATTCCTGAACGAGGGGGTCTTGACTTTCTTTGAAGAATCCAGCAGTAAATATGGCCCCCTCAACAGATTCTCCGGCCTGCGAGATTACCTTTTCCGAATACCAGCCATCGCATCCAAGTAGTTGAATGGCTCGGCTTTTTTCGGCCTGCTCCGCCGCTGCGTCGACAGCCTCTGCTGCTTCTGGTGGTGGTGGGGGGCTGGCTGTTTCGCCATCATAGCCTTTCCTCTCCCCTGCTGCCGTTGCGGTCTGCTCCGCACCCTGCTGCTTGGGCGATGTTTCCTTCTCCTCAGGGGCATAGAATGAGATCTGAGGGGCGATGAGAATTATCTCCTCTGGATAGCCTGGGATGAAAAGTCCCTCGGGGTGGATCCTGTTGATGCGCTCTAGTTGAGGGCGAAAGTCTGTCTCTCCCTCCTGGTATGATTCGACGATCTCGACTGTGGCGCCAAGAGATTGGACCTCACGGGAGAAGATCTGCATTAATTCGACTCCGTAGGGATTTTGGGGATGAAAAATGCCAAATCGCTTTAATTGAAGGGTATTGACTGCATAGCGAGCTATTGCCTTGCCTTGCTGCTGATTGGTTAAACAATTGCGAAAGAAATAGGGGCTGCTTTCAGCAATACCGCTTCCGGCCGCGGTTGGCGTGATGGTACAGACCTTGAGCTCATCAATTACAGGAGCCAGGGCATAGGCCTCGGCACTGAGCAAAGGACCGATAATGGCCACAACCTGTTCTTTTTCAACTAAGATTCTAGCCCCATTTTTGGCATACTCAGGATTTCCCCTAGAATCCATCAATACTAGTTGGATATTGGTGTGATTGTGAAGGTTATATTCTTCAACTGCTAGCTTAATTCCCTTGAGTATCTTATCGCCATAGGCCGCAAAATCACCAGAGGTAGGAACAATGCAGCCTATTTTGCTGCTGCCGACCACAAGTTTCTTCTCAATCTCCTCAAGCTCATGGCTGACCATCTGCTCGCTGGGATGGCCGGGAAAGCTGGTTAGAAATTGCTCGAAGACCTGCTTGGCATCAGACAGATGGTGCTGTTTTTTAAAGAGTTGCCCCAATTGGATCAGGGCAAGGTCAGCGGGATAGTGCTGTGCCCATTTTTTAACCAGGGTTTGAAGATCGTGGTGAGTGAGCTGATTGCGGATAAGGGTGGCGATCTGCTCTTCGGCTTGAGCTATATCTTGGGGAGCTTGGGCGTATTGACGGGCTTTCAGCAGATTGTCAATAGCTTCCAGGGGTTGTTTGAGTATCAGATTGGCCTGAGCCAATGATTGGTAAATCTTAGTCCGGTTTGCCTCTCCAAACTTTGTGCTAAGCAGGCTATTGAGCTGAAGTTTGGCCTGCTCGGGTTCTTTTTTTAAGTGTATCTGGCATAGGCTGAGCTGGTAGAGGATTCTTGGGTCCTCCTTCTTTTGCGGATCGACTACCTTGAGAAGCTCATATTCACCGAAAGCCTGGTGGTATTCCCCCAGGGCAAAGTAGGAATCAGCAAGGAGCCCGATCGCTTCGGCCTCCCTGGTAGGAGGGGGGGCTGAGCTTAGATATGTTTGAACCAAGGGGAGAGCCTCTGAGTAGCGTTGAAGATGGAAAAGGCAAATAGCAACTTCAAGTTTGGCCTCCTGAGCAGCAGAGGTAGCTTGAGGATACTGCGTGATGAGCTTATCGAAGTAAAACATGGCCCTTTGATACTGCTCGTTGTGCTGATAAATCTTGCCGAGCTGAAAAATGGCCTCAGGAGCCAGGGGATGCTGTGGATCCTGGATGAGAAAATCAGTGTAGAGTTGAGCGGCTCGCTCATATTTCCCCTGGTCGTAGAGCTGATTGGCCAGAGTGTAGCTGTTGAGAGATAAATTCTTCGGTCCACAGCCCCAAAGGAGAAAATAGAGCCCCAAGGCGCAAAGACCTGCTCTCAGAAGCCGATGGGAAGATGTACAGATCATAACCTTGAAACGCACCTCCCGCGAGCACAATAATTTGCTCACCTATATAGAGCAGCACGGGAAAACGCTTCGGTGATGGGTGGGAAGAAGCATTGCCCCTGCACGCTATTGTTTTAAGGAATTTCACTACCTGACACTTTTATCGTCATTACCGCGAAAAGTGGTCATCCATGTATAATTGCAGCAACCCTCTGTCTTCCCGCCTACGTGGGAAGACATAAAATGCGCACTGCACTTACAGTGCATATAAAAAACCGGAACATAAAATGTGTTCGGTAGTAAGTTAAGGAATATGGGCTATGATAAAGCAAAAGGGAAAAGTTGTCAAATTTCGAAAAGAAACTTTTTATAGCCGATCAGGCGAGCCTGGGGAGCACAGGCTCGCCTGGAGATGGCTTTAATATAGGCTTGAATGAGAGCTATAGGCTTGAACGAGAGCAGCCTTTTGACTGTCCCTTTTTTATTTCTGATTTTCTGCCTCTTTGAAGAGACGGATTTCAAGCTCTTTGATGATCTTTTCATTGAATAGCGTACGATCCCCATTCATGAGAAGAATTACTCCTAGGCCATCTTCGGGCCGGAAAAACATCTCAGCACCAACTCCCATATCGGCCCCGTTGTGTCCGAGAAGCTTCCAGCCAGAGAGCTCTTTATAGTACCAAAGTATCCCTTGCTGAGGATCAACCGCAGGGTTTTGCACTCTTCTCATCTCCTCAACGGTTTCTCGGCTGAGGATTCTTACCCCTTCAAGCTGGCCATAGTTAATGAACATGAGCAGAAAGCGGGCCAATTGAGGAGCGCTGGTCTTCAGCAGCCCATCGGGATAGTCTGGATAGGCATAGAGACCATAAGGGTAATAGCGGCGGCGAAGTCGATCGTAGCCATAGGGCATAGCAATGTGAGAGTGATCCAGGTCAGCAAGCCGCCAGGAGGTCTCTTTCATTCCAAGGGGCTGGAAGATTTTCTGCTGGCAGTAGAGATCAAATGGTAGGCCGGTGGTTACCTCAACCAGATAAGCGGCCAGGGTAGCCCCGATATTTGAGTAGTGAAAGGCTGAGCCGGGTGAGTCGGCATAGAAGTTAAGGACAGGATTGTAGTGTCGTCCCCCTGGGGTGAGATAGTCTTTGAGGAACTCCCCCAGGCCGATTGGTGAATCCCGATCCCAGACATAAGCCGAATCCATAGTCTTTCCCTGATCCCGAATGGTTGCGGTATGGGTCAACAGCATGCGGGGGGTAATCGGCTGATTTGGAGCAAAAGGATTTTTGACTTTAAATGGTAGGTAGGTATTGATGTCCTGATCGAGGTCAAAGGCGCCCTCCTCCCAGGCTTTCATTGCTGCTACGGCCAGGACGGTCTTTGAGACGCTGGCGATTTGAAACAGGGTCTGGCTGCTAGCTGGCTGTATGCCAACTCGGGACCAGCCATAGGCCCTGCTCCAGACAATTTTGCCTCCCTTGACAATGGCTGCTGAAAGAGCAGGGATATTGGCCCGATCAAGACTCTTTTTGATAAAAGAATCAAGATCGGTCTCATCTTTTGTCGAGACTTGGCTCAAAGCCGCTGCCGATTCAACCGATTCTGCTGTCCCCTGCTGTTGGCCAGACTCATGAAGTTCGGCAAGGGGCTCAGCAAGGGCAATGTTTCCATCCCTCTGGCCATTCAAGATCAATCTCTGCCCAACCATAATAACCATAATCAACAAGAAAAGCACTACCTCAGTTACAACCATCCACTTGCCCATTCCTTCTGACATACCTACACTACCTCCTTCTATGTACTTTAAGGGTGCAACAGAAAATGAACAAACAGAAAATGAACAACAACAAGTGAAGTAAAGGGAAAGCCTCTCCCTTCTAAGCGACCAACCATAATGAGTTATAACCTCCTGACCAGGAGAATTACTTCAGTTGGCTGTCCAGGGCTGCGTCATTATGTCGAGTTATAAACCTTTATGGTCGGGCACTTATGTCCAGGGGTGCAACCGCCTCGCCGTGTCTTCGTATCGCCTTGTCGTCTTCGGGCATTTATGTTCAGGGGTGTGCAACGTTTGCTTCATGCCCAATGAGATTCGCTTGTTCGTCAGGCACTTATGTCCAGGGATGCAACATTTATAAGGCAAGATGCTAAAATTTTACTTGAGTTACCGGTTAGGGGCGATTTTATCCGACTTTGATGGCCCAGGTCAAGTGATTTCCTCTGGATGCATAACTGGATGTATAAAGGCATACTGGCAATGATTGTGGAAGGAACTTCATTGAGCTCCTCAGATTAGGTATGGTAAATTTAGGTCAGGATATTTTGCCTAGGTTAAGAAAAATAATAATATTCTTTTCCATTTCTTGACAACGTCATGGAAGAATGATATATATTTTAGATATACAATATGTTAAATATTGATCCTTATTATAGGGAAAGGGGGGAGAAGGCAGATTAGAGGATCGGGCAGATCATAAGGTTTTAAGTTGTGTAGGCAGAAAGATAGCTTGCCGATTTTTCCGCATATTCGCCATCAGTGATCATTAATTATTTTTTCTGTTTCATGTTGCTTTACTTATTAAAAAGCATTAAGATCTCACGAGGAGGACAAGTCCAATGCTGAGAGCTTTCAAAAGAAAAAATCCAGAGGGTGGTTTTACCCTGATTGAAATTATGGTCGTTTTGGTTATCCTGGGTGCCTTGGCCATTATTTCTGTTCCGGTGTATTCAAATTACGTCAATCGGGCTAAAATTAATGAGGCTATTTCCAATGTCGATGCTCTAGCTAATGCTATCCGGATCTATAAAATGGAAAATGGAAAATGGCCGAGTAAAGATGATTTAACTAAGGATAATACCATAGCCGGCACTCTCAAGGTAGTTGATATTAATGAGACCTATTTTACTATAGAGAATTGGACCGTACCAGCATACAATCAGGATTTAACTATTAGACTGACTGCTAAATCCGATTCCGGTCTTACCGGCTCGATTAATTATATCATCACCCCAGAATACAAAGGAAAATGGGGGGAAGATAACAGCAATAAATTGCTGACCAAATATGCTCCATATCTTTTGAAGGCCCAATCATCATCGTAAGAAATTTGGGCAATCTGGCTATAATCCAGCACCATGAAAGCCCTCACCATCCCACCCCCTCTGAGGAGGTGATAGGGGGGAGGGGAGTAGGATAGTAGAAGTGGAGTAGGATAGTAGAAGAGTGGAATATATTCTAGAGGAGTAGAGTATATTAATTATACTTTTGCACTTTTTCTCTGAACCCTTGATTTTAGTGGGGTTGGTATGAAAGATAATTTTCAAGAAGTTCAAGGCATGGGGAGAGTTCTGCAAAAGTGTAGTATATTAATTATCGAGGATAGCGGGGTAGAGTGGTGAGGTGTGGAGGAGGGTGTTCTGATATATCGTGGATGATAATGCCATGAGCTCATCAGCCAATCAAGGCTTCAGTCTAATTGAGATTATTGTTTCTGTTCTTCTTCTAATGTTTACTATTTCAAGTGTATTGGTTGTCTATAATAGGATGAGCTATCGGATTGAGATTATGCGGTGGAAGCGAAGCGCCTTGCGGCTGGCTCAACAGAGGATGGAAGAGCTGATGGCTAACCCAAACAGGAGTTATGCACCGAAGGAGGAAGTGGATGTGCCTATTACTCCTCCGTATGGGATCAAGAGTATAGTAGAGGTGAGGCAAGATCCTAATGATCAAAAGCTCTTTGAAGTGAAGGTCATCTGGAAAGAGAGGCCAAACAATTCGCTTTCACTCAAGAGCATAGTAGGAAACTAGAATTTTGTATGCCCGAGAGAGCCTGGAGTGTGCGGCGAGATTTTCAACTTCTCCGATCAAGAAGCGGCAGCCCCTTGTCGGGTCGTCAGGAGTGGTCAAAGCAGGGGTTGAGCTTAATCGAGTTGATGATAGTTTTTCTGATTACGGGCGTTTTCTTCGGGATGTGGGGCAGATTTTTAAGCAATTTTTATGCCAGTCATGAAACAGCTAAGGTTATTACGGAGCTTCAGGAGCAGGCCCAATATGCTATGGATCAGATGATCTATGGTTGCATTGATGATCCAAATGCCAGTGGCGGAGCACATCGAAAGGGTGGGCTGATCTGGGCCTCGAGCTGCACGATAGATAGCAGCGGCAAGCGCCTCTCTTTTCGTGATCTTGACTCTTCAGAGATTGTTTATGAGGTGCGGGATAAGAAGCTTTTCAAGCACCTGGCCTCATCCTCTCCTCAGCAGCCTAAGGATGTTATTATTCCTTATCTTGAGGGAGAGCGAGAACACGAGAAAGCTCCCTATGAGGTTGACGTTAATTTTGCTCCTGATAAGGATAATCCTGATAGGGTGATATCTATTGAAGTGAGGGTAAGCAAGGATAGGCTGTCTTCGGTCTTACGATCGACGGTAACTCTCAGAAACAGGAGCGGGAGCGGATAATCTTTTGATTTTTGAAGATAAGAAGTGTCCTGCCGAGGGTTTTTCTTTCATTTCATTCTCCTCTAAGCAGGTTTTATCTTATCTGAATATATGGTAGAGATACCAACTTTTTATTTCTTATTATCAAAACAAAGCATAAATTAACACTAGAATTTGGCAAAGTATATATTAAAAATAATTATCCTAGTTTCCGCATTGATTTTTTCAACCTTTAATGATACAATTTGTTGTAAATTAGTCATAATTTATGCAGGAACCTATGGAATACTATTCATTGCTTGGTCTTCAAAAAGAGCCTTTTTCCAACTCCCCAGATCCAGGATTTTTTTACTATTCTCCTGAATACCAAGAATGCTTGCAGCGGCTTGAAATATCAATTCGGCTTCGAAGAGGGCTGAACATTATCCTGGGTCATATCGGCACTGGCAAGACCACGATCAGCAGGATTCTGGTAAATATGTTCAAAAAGGAAAAAGATCGGTTCCTGTTTCATCTGATTCTTGACCCATCTTTCCGCTCGGAGTTTCAGTTTTTGTCTTGTCTGAACGATACCTTTGGTATTACGGCCAAGGTCAGGTCAACGATCGGGTATAAGGAAGCCTTGCAGGACTATCTTTTCCAAAAAGGGGTTCATGAGGGGAAGATTGTGGTCCTGCTCATTGATGAAGGGCAAAAGCTGACCTCACCATATATTGAAATCTTACGAAATCTCTTGAATTTTGAGACCAATGAATATAAACTGCTTCAGTTGATCATTCTCGCTCAAATGGAGTTTTTGGATGTTGTGGCCAATCATAAGAACTTCATGGATAGGGTAAATATCAGCTATACCATTAATCCCCTATCTGTTGAAGAAACACGGGATCTGATTCAGTTTCGACTCCAGAAAGCAGGATTGCCTCCAGGGCAGACTCTATTCGATGATGAAGCCATTGAGTATATTCATTTGCAGACTCGCGGCTATCCTCGGAAGATTATTCAGTTCTGCCATCATGCTTTGGTTATGACCTTGATTCATGAAAAGCGGATGGTTGATTTGGAAATTGTGCAGGCTGTTCAGGAAAAGAGCCTCTTTATGGATGATGAGCTTATACGGTTTAAGAAAAATCTTCAAGGGCTGTCCCGCAGTTATGCCCAACTGCAATCGCATCTGCATGCCATAAATAAGGATTAATGCTATAAGGAGTAATGCTATTTAAGTTAATTAAGGATTAAATAGAGTGAAGAAAGAAGACGAAATTGCAGCAACGAATAAACTCTTGCGGCTGATCCGAGGAGAAAAGGATTTGTCGGATAAGCCAACTGGCCGAGGTTTCCTTGAGGCCGGGGAGGAGAAGGCCGATGCGCCGGCAGACCCCGCCGAGGGTGGGGAGATTTATCCTTTCGGCAGCCAGCCGAATAAATCGGATTTGCCGCCAGAGTCATCATCTGATTTAGATTTTTCGGCTGAGGTGGAGCGGAAGGAATATCCGTCAGATGAGCCGAAGGCCTTCGATTCTGCTTCTACTCAGGGAGCTTCGCCGGGGAGCCGCTCTGAGGAGCAGGGAGGGCGAGAGGGACATTTTTCGTCTCAGCGGTTTTTATCTGCCGCGACTTTGGACGGTGAAGAGATTTACCGCAGGCAGGGGGAAATCAAGGGAAATATTAAATCAACCCTTGGGATTGACATTGGCTCCCGCTATATCAAGTATGTCCAGATCCAGCGCAGGATGAATAAATATTACCTCATTTCCTGGGGGATCATTAAAAATGCTAATCATAAGCCGAGCGATTGGTCTTCGTCCATTGGGACACTCAGAGGGCTTTTCAGTGCAGCTCCTTTGGCTCATACTAGGGTTATCAGCGCGGTTGGCGGATCATCGGTAATTGTACGGCACATTAAATTTCCTCCTCTTTCGAATAAAGAGATTGAGGAGTCGATCCGCTGGGAGGCAAAAAGTTACGTTCCTTTTCCGCTGCGGGATGTCAATATTGATTATCAGATCTTGGGCAGGTCAGCGAAAAATAAACAAATGGATGTGCTGCTGGTGGCAGTGACTAAAAAACTTTTGCAAGAGCATCTTGATATGTTGCAGAGTATTCAGCTCAAGGCGAGTGTGGTAGATATAAATTCCTTGGCTCTGGTCAATGCCTTCTCGGCTAATAATCCGCTAAAGGATGAGCGGGCAGTGGTGCTTTTGGATATCGGCGCGTCAACTACGATCTTAAATATCTACAAAAAGGATGATCTCTACCTAACAAGAGACATCCCGATCGCTGGAGATGCTTTTACTAATGCTATCCAAAAGGAAAAACAAATTAGCTTCCAAGAGGCGGAAAGTATCAAACATGATAAAAATTTTGACCTAAACATCATTCGGCCTACTCTTGATAACTTGACCAAGGAAATAAGACGATCTCTTATCTATTATGATAATCAGACTTCTCGCCGGGGATTCAGCCGTCTTGTTCTCACCGGCGGCAGTTGTCGGATGGCTGGGCTAGTCAGCTATTTTTCAGAAGAGCTTGGCTTGGCCGTAGAAATTGCGAATCCTTTTCAGGCTGTTCAGATCGATCCTAGGAAGTTTGCGCAGGATGAGTTGCAGTTTTTTTCCCCGCAGATGGCGCTCGCTTTTGGGCTAGCCAGCAGGGTTAATTAACCTATTAGGTGGTGCCAGCTATGAATAATACCTTTACCATAAATGTGTTGACTCCGGGGCAGAGGAAGGCTCGGGAAGCGAATAAGGCGATCTTTTTTCTTCTGCCGTTAATTATCTGGGGAGGGCTGGCTTACAGTCTCTATGCTGGCGTTTATGTACCAACCTGCCAGCAGATTATAAGGCAGCAGGACACCCTTAGGGAGCTCGACCTGGAATTGACTCAGATCAGTGCCTTGCAGACGAAGCTTGAAAATCAGCAGGCGCTCTGTCTGGCCGCATCGGCAGAGCGGATTGATTGGAGCTCGAAACTTATCTCTATAAGTCTTCTAATTCCAGAGGATATCTGGATCACGAAAATCCTTTTTGCTGAAGAAAAATCTACCGATAAGCCGCCTGTGCTTGAGATTTATGGGCAAACGGTTTCCCGGTCCAATCGAGAGTCTTTGGACAAGATCGCTATCTTTATTGAAGAAATGAACCGGAATGATTCTTTCTGTCAAGATTTTTCTCCGCTAGAATTCGTTTACTCTCAATTGCAGAGCGAGCACAAGAATATCGTAGATTTTAAGCTCTCCTCTCTAGCCAGGACAGATCGAGCAGATGGAGGAAATAAGCAGTAATATGGCCTATTCAGCACCGAAAACATCTATGGTCATTACCCTCGGGGGGTGTCTGTTAGTCAGCAGTCTCTTTTTTTACTTTATTTATATGCCCAATCGAAGGGTTTTGGATCAGAACCTCTCCCAAATAAGAGAGCTTGAGCAGAAAGTTCAGGTTCAAACAATAGCGGTTAAGAAACTGCGGGAGAAAATAGCCTCTTTCAATACCCGGCGCACCCATCTGAATTATTTTAACCGCTTGCATCTTGAGGAATCAGATCGTGTCCCCTATTTGTTGAAAAGTTTGACTAAGGAGGCCAATGCTCTGGGTATCAAATTCCTGTCCGTCGATCCCCAGCAGCCTGAGAACAAGAATTCATACCGCAAATATATCTTTAAGGTTGAGGTGCGGGCCACATATCCACAAATGCTACGCTTTTTAAATTGTATTGAAAACAAACTGAAACTAAACATTGATAGGTTCAATCTAAGCCAGACAGAGCCATTGGAGAGGCTTCAGGAAGTTCAGGACAGCCAGAGTGAGAGTTACAAGCAGGTAACGGCTAAAATTTATCTTAATACCCTAGAGATGGAAGATGATAAGTTAAAGGATTTTGACAGTCTGGCCCAGGTACGGGATTTCTACCTTAATCCCAATTCAGCGGCGGGTACACCAGCTAACACCTCCCCTCAATTTGAGGAAGAAGAGCAGGAGAGTTTGATTGCCCAGGCCGCGGAGACAGACCCCTTTCATCCGCAGGGGTATATTTTGGCTTCTCTTGCACCTTCTCTATCTTCTTCCTCATCATCAGTAAGTGGTGGCCGGCGGCGGATAGAGGAGAAGCCGCCGGTGCTGGTTAAAAAGGATGATCAGGAGCTGGTGCTAAAAGCCATTATTGATTTTGAAAAAGAGCGTCGGGCTATTCTTGGCCAGGATGTAGTCAAGAGCGGAGATATTTTGGAAAATACACAAATAGGTAACCGGCTAGTAAATATGAAGGTTCTCAGTATTGGAGAAAATACCGTAACTTTGGGAGACGGACAAGAGCGCTATACCCTGAAGCTGTCTCCTAATCCGGTTCAATTTAAATAGGGAGATGTGTATGAAACCTCAGAGGAGAGAATGTTGGCTTTGGATGCCATTCCTCTTGATTCTTTTGTTGAGCAGTCTTGTATCTGTGTTTGCCGTGAGCCCCTGCTGTCAGGCCGGGAGAAGAAAACCGTATGCTTCTGATATTTCCGATCATGATTTCCCTTATGAAAACTGTTCTCTTAAAGCCGTTGACGCTGATGTCAGGAATGTGTTGCGGGCCTTTGCTGACAAGTATAAACTGAGCATCATCATGAGCGATGATGTTCAGGGAAAGGTCAGCATTATTGTTAATAATATCCCTGTCAAGGAGGCTTTTGAAAGCATCTTAAACTATGCAGACCTTGGTTATATAAAAGAAGGGGCCATTTATCGGATCAGGCCGCTCGAAAAGCTGCTTAACCAGGAGAGTGTGAATCAGCGTATTGAGGAGCTTCGGACCGAGGTTATCCCTTTAAAGTATGCCAATGCAGAGCGGCTGATACCCAATTTGACCAAGTTTAAATCAAACCTGCCTGAGGCTGTAGTTGATGCTGATAAATGGACTAATTCAGTGGTCATCAAAGATACTGTGCAGAAGATCGAAGAGATGAAAGCCTTGATTAGTCGGTTGGATGTGGCCGAGCCGGCCAAAGAGGTCAAGGAACTGACCCAATCGAGCAAGATTATTAAGCTTCACTACCTCAAGTGCCAGGATGTGGCCAAGCTGAAGGCTCTTGAGGGGAAAGTCAGCGCTCATGAGCAAACCAACTCGGTGATCATTACTGATTTGCCGGAAAACATTGGTCGGCTGGCCTCAATTATAAGTGACTTGGATAAGCCGATACGCCAGATTCTGATTGACGCCAAGATTGTCGAGACAACGAAAAACTACAGCAACAGCTTCGGCATTCAGTGGGGAGGCCGCTATCATGCCAGCCCACCATCAGGGAAAACCATGCCGACCATATCGGTCGGAGGTGCCATGGGAGGGATCAATTACGATAATAGCTTAGCCAACTATGCGGTCAATTTGCCTGGATCAGTGGCCCCCTATGGTAGTGTCGATTTCCTACTTGGCCATCTTAAGGATAAAGTGGCTCTGAATCTTCGTCTCTCAGCCATGGAAGACAGTGGAAATGGCCGGATTATTTCTCAGCCCCGGATTATGGCTATGGATAATACCCGGGCTACGATCAGCAGCGGCGAGGTCATTCAACTGCCACCTGTGGCTAATAGTGGATCTACGGTCACGGTGGTGAGTGGTGGCACCACCAGTCAGGAAAACACTACTGCCACTGAGAAAGAGGCTAAGACCAAGCTGGTTGTAACTCCTCACATCATTTCTGACAACCAGGTTAAGCTTACTATTAACATCAGCCGTGATACTCCGGACTTTAGCCGCACGATCAATAATGTTCCGGTTATTATCACCCGTGAGGCAGAAACTGAGCTTATTCTCGAGAATGGGGAAACCGCGGTTATCGGAGGATTAGCGATTAGCGATGTGTCTCAGACACAGTCTGGCATCCCCTGGCTCAGTAAGATTCCTCTCTTGGGATGGCTATTTAAAGGGAAAGCAAATAGGTCTGAATATGGGGAGTTACTCGTTTTTATTACCCCTCATATTATTGAGGGTCAGCAGGCTAAAAATTAGCTAAAAAATTCATGATTGCAGAAAAAAATGAGCATTTAAAATAAAAAATCTAGGAAAAATTCACATGTCGAAGGGATATCGACAAGAATATGATCTTCTTGGAAATCTTCTGATCAAGGATAACCTGATCACCAAAGGGCAACTGGAAGAGGCCTATCGGAAACACAAGCATACTGGTGAGCGACTGGGCGACATTTTGCTGAACATGGGCTTGATTTCCGAACAGGACCTTTTGAAAACCTTGGCTAAACAGCTCCATATCGAGTATATCGATCGCGAGGGGCTTAGCCATGTAAATCAGGCTCTTGCTCAGATGATTCCAGAATCAATGGCCCGAAAGTACCTAGCCCTTCCCTTTTCTGTTAATGACAACACCTTGACGGTGGTCATGTCAGATCCCTTTGACCTTCTGGCCATTGATAACATTCAAAAAGTTACTCAACGGGAAATCAGACCAGCTATTGCCGCTAAACGAGATATCGAAGATTCGATCAATCTCCTGTATAAAAAGCGGGAGGAGGCTCAACTTCTGGAGGTTCTCGAAGACCTCCACGCTCAGCACCTCGAAATCCAGGAACGTAAGGAAGAGGAAAAGGTTGATCTTGAGTCTTTAAAGCAGCAGGTTGAGGATGCTCCAGTGGTTAAGCTGGTTGATTATATCATCAGCAACGCCATTTCTAAAAGGGCTAGTGATATCCATATTGAGCCCACAGAAAAGGAACTGCTGATTCGCTACCGGATAGATGGGGTTTTGCATAAGATTCTCTCCCCATCCAAACAACTGCAATCAGCTATTGTCTGCCGAATCAAGATCTTGTCCAATTTGGACATTGCCGAGCGAAGGCTTCCCCAGGATGGAAGGTTTACGGTCAAGTTCGGCAGTCGAGAGATTGATCTTCGAGTCTCTAGCGTGCCAACGATTTTTGGTGAGAAGATCGTTTTACGGCTCCTGGAGAAAAGCTCTTTCAACTTCCGCTTGGAAGAGCTGGGCATGGACAATCATCAGCTGAAGATATTCAGGCATCATATGTATCTGCCCTACGGCATGATTCTCCTGACTGGCCCTACGGGAAGCGGAAAATCAACCACGCTCTATTCCATCCTCTCCCGGATACGCTCACCAGAGAAAAATATTATCACCATTGAAGATCCGGTAGAGTACCAGATAGAGGGAATAAACCAGATTCAGGCGAATTTCAAGATCGGCCTTTCCTTTGCTCAGGGCCTGCGGTCAATCCTGCGGCAGGATCCTGACGTCATTATGGTCGGCGAGATCAGGGATCAGGAAACTGCTGAGATTTCGATCCGCTCTGCTCTGACCGGGCATCTTGTTTTCAGCACGCTGCATACTAACGACGCGGTCGGAACCCTTATCCGCCTGATTAATATGGGCATTGAGCCCTTTCTGGTTTGCAACTCCCTGACCTTGGCTGTGGCTCAGCGGCTGGTGCGTCGCATCTGCGTCCATTGCAAGGAAGCCTATACTCCTAGCGAAACCCTGATCGAACACTTTGGCCTGCAGCCTGACCGGAATGAAAGTGTAGTTTTCTATCGTGGTCGGGGTTGTGAGAAATGTAACTATACCGGATATTTTGGCCGGATCGGCATATTCGAGCTCCTGGTAGTGAATCAATCCATTCGGAATCTAGTTCTCCAGAACGCTTTGCCTGATATCATCAAGAGAAAGGCTATTGAAAATGGAATGACTACCTTGCTGGAGAGCGGCCTGCACAAAGTAATTCAGGGGATTACCTCTATTGAGGAAATTTTCAGAACATGCATGGAGGAAGATTAGTCACCTATGCCTGTTTTTCAATATAAAGCTAAGCGGTTTGATGGGAAAACCTTGCTGGAGAGCGGCCTGCACAAAGTAATTCAGGGGATTACCTCTATTGAGGAAATTTTCAGAACATGCATGGAGGAAGATTAGTCACCTATGCCTGTTTTTCAATATAAAGCTAAGCGGTTTGATGGGAAAACCATAGCCGGCGTCATCGAGCTCGATAGTGAAATGACGCTTATCGACCGTCTCCACCGCAAGAATGCTGTTCTCTTGTCAGCCAGTCAGATTGAGGATGGCAGACAGGCTAAAATTACCAAGTCTGGCTTTGGAGAAAAACTGCGGACCAGATTTAACAAAATCTTCAATTCCATATCTTCTAATGAAATTTTACTCTTTACTCATCAGATGGCCGCCATGTTCGGAGCTGGAGTTCCCCTCTCCCGCTGTCTTGAATCATTAGGCAAGGATTTAAAAAACAAAAAATTCCGCGATATTGTTTCCGAAATTCACCGCGATATTGAAAGTGGGGACGATCTCTCCGAGGCTATGGCCAAGCATCCTCATGTTTTCAGCAAACTCTACATTAACATGATCCATGCCGGTGAATCGAGCGGGACACTAGCAACTATTCTCAGCCAGTTATCCTTTTATCAGGAAACAGCCACAGAGGTACGAGGCAAGCTCAAGGCTGCTTTGGCTTATCCCATCGCTCTGATCTCATTCACTCTGGTGGTCATGTTAATCTTGCTTTTGGTCATTATCCCCCAATTCAATCAGATCTATAGCCGGCTAAATACTCCTCTGCCGCTGCCAACAAAAATTTTGATGAAAATCAGCACAACCATCAGGTATGGGTATTACTGGTACCTGATAGGTTTCTTTAGCCTGTGGGTCTTGTGGGGGCTTATCTTGCAAACTTCATGGGGAAGATATACCTGGGATAGACTAAAATTGCGAATTCCTATTATTGGTCCTATTATACTTAAAGGGATTTTCACTCAATTTTCAAGAACCCTTTCCATTCTCTTGAAAAGCGGCTTGCCTGTTATCCAGTCACTGCGAATTATCAGTGAGTCAACTCCTAATGCGTATATCAAGAAAAAGGTTGAGGAGTGTGCAATCAAGATACAAAAAGGAGCTACGATCTCAGAGGCCTTCGCCGAAGGGGAGGTTTTCCCTGAACTTATGCTCCAGATGATTTCTTCAGGTGAGGAATCAGGAACCCTATTTGCCATGCTGGCCAAAGTGGCTGACTTTTATCAGCAACAGGTAAGTACCACCGTAGCTACGCTGACTTCCATTATAGAGCCTGTGTTAATTGTCATTATGGGGCTGATTATTGGCTCAATCGCCATCTCAGTCTTCCTGCCAATTTTCAAGATGGGAGGAGCATTTCACTAGGGAGAGCAGTCGCTAAAGGAAGAGGGCAGCCAATAAAGGAAGAGGGCATCAACTAAAGGGATAGCAGCTACTAAAGGTAGAGGACAGCCATTTCAGCCGCTAATTATAAGCCATTAATTAATGGCGGGGAGCAAAAGGGGGCCTTACCAAAAGGGGCACGCTTACCAAACAAACTATGGAGGAATTATCGAGCAGCCGCTAATTGGCAGCCCTAGAAGCTATCCCATACAGAGGGGAGCCAGGGCTCCGCATCGGCAGTCGCGGCATCGGTAGACAAGCTACCCCATACAGAGGGGAGCCAGGCTATCATCATCAATCAGCTCAAACCCTGTGCGAAGTTTCCCTCATACAGAGGGGAGTTAGGGTGGCCTGTGCAGTCTTATCCTGATCGAAGGGAGAAGCTGCCCCCATACAGAGGAAAGTCTTCCTTACATTAAGAGAGCCATCCTCCATTTAAATAAAAAGGGCAGGGGAAAGGGGATAAGAGGTTGAGTATTCATTTAGGGGGGAGAGTATATACCAGTCCATGGTCGAAATTCGTAAGTATCCTATCAAATCTAAGAAAGTAAATTTAAAGGTAGTTATCTTCACTTCCGATACAAAAATTATCGGCACTATTCATATTCCAGGTGGAAGGCTTACTGATTTTCTAAACAGTAAGGGTTCATCAGAGGTTGAATTGTTTATTCCGATAACTGATGCTTCAATATATGAAAAAAATTCTGATAATATGCTATATTTTACAAAATTTTTGAGCATCAACAGGGAGCAGATAATGTTTATTTTCCCCCTGGATGATGACTCCGAAGTAGCTGTTGAATGAGTCAAAGCTCATAAGAGTCAAAAATTTTCCATGAGAAATAAACAGATCATGGGAGGGGGGGTATAAAGAAAGATGCCCAGAGGAAAGCAGGTGCTTAAAACCTCTCCATCATGCCTGCTTCTCCTGTTGCTGTTTTTGGTCTCCTGTGCCAATACTAAAGCCTGTGACCAAATGAAGCTTGATCTTGCCGAGGTGAAAGAGCAGATGCAGGCCTGTAGAAAGAAGCAGAATCAGATAGCCGCCTCAGCTGAGCAGATGCAGCGAAGCTTTTCGCGGCTAGAGGACAAGGTCGCTCATCTTGAGGAGCGGCTGCGGAATTTAGAGCGAAGCGAGTTAGAGCCGATCTCAAGCCAAAGTCAAGAAGGCACTGATACTGATCAAGACCAGAAGCTAAAGCCGTCGAGGGCTGATCAGCTTGGTGGTGGGGTATCTAAACAACAGGCTTCTGTCAAGGAGACTGCCTCCAGCAGAGAGACTGAAAGCTATTCTACTGGTGGAGATGATTTATACAACCAGGCCTTGGCAAAGCTTCGTCAAGGGGATGTTGATGAGGCCTCGGAGATGTTTCAGGAGTATCTTGAATCCTTCCCTGATACCCTTCTTGCTGATAACGCTGCTTACTGGTTAGCTGAGTGTTTTTACCATCAGCGAAAATTCACTCTAGCCGCTGACTATTTTCAAAGGGTTATCGATCGTTATCCTAATGGCGATAAGGTAGCCGCGGCTACCCTAAAGTTAGGATATTCCTATTTTAATCTTGGTGACTTGCGCACCGCAAGATCCATTTTACAAGGTCTTATGGCCGAATATCCCAAAAGTGAGGAGGCGCTGTTGGCTCAAAAAATGATGGATAGAATTAATTCCCCCCACACCAATCTCACCCATTAATCAAGGAGGTTGCACCGATGGCCAGGCAAAGGAAAAATTGGTTATTCATTGGCTTGTTCTCTGTTTTTGGCGCCATAGGGCTGTTGCTCTACTCACTTCCGCTTGAGGCAGAACAGGCCCCATCAGTATATATCGTCCAGGAGGGTGATACTTTGTGGGATATTTCAAAACGCTTTTTCAACAGTCCCTTCATTTGGCCTACTCTCTGGGAAAAGAACAAGCATATTAAAGATCCGCAATGGATTTATCCAGGACAGCCCTTGCTGCTCGGAGAAAAAAGCACGGTTGATGACAGCTTTGATCGTTCCGCTGATCATCCGTCGGCCCGCATAGTCAAGGCCTCTCCTCCTAAATCTGCTGATGGCTCAGCCGCCGCCTTAGTCCAATCAGGAGTGCAATCAGCAGATACCTCTGCCCCAGAGGCTTCAGAATATCTGATTACCCGTGAGCAGGTAGACTCCTGTGGCTATATCCTCTCTAGGCAGCAGATGCTGGCCAGAGAGAAGGAGGAGCAGTGGGGCGCGGTGATCGATGCTAGGGAAAACAAGATTAGCTACAGCTATCCAGACCTGATTTACATCAACAAGGGCAAGGGGCAGGTTTCACCAGGCGCTCGATTTACTGTGTTTCGGCCCAATGATCTGGTTATTCACCCTGAATCTGGCCAGGAAATCGGCTATAAGATTCAGATCCTTGGAATCATTGAGGTGCGGGAAGTCTTTGAGCAGATCGCCCTGGCTCAGATTATCAAATCATTTTCAGAAATTCATCTAAACGACAGAATCAGACCTTATGAGCAAATTCCTATCCCTGTCCGAAGCAAGCCCAAGACAAAGCTGCAAGGGATGGTCATTGCCAGTGAGGATGGCCGGATAAATTTATCCTTTCACAATATTGTTTTTCTCGATCAGGGCAAAAAGCAGAAAATCCAGGCTGGAGATTGTTTTTCCATCTACCGCCAGGATATTGTTGATAGTTTGCAGGAAAGAGATCAACAGTCTGAAACTGTGAACGAAGTAATTGGAGAATTAATGGTTCTCAAGGCAGAAGATGATACCAGTGCAGCCCTGATCACCAAGAGCAAAGATGCCATTGCTGTCGGCTATAGGTTTGCAGCCCAGCCGGAATAAGACATAAAGGCCGAAAGTGCTAAAAGCGATATGGGCTGGATGATGAAGACTGAGTGGTGAAAAATCACGCTCACGGTTAGCTTTTTTATTCAGGCGGGGCTAGTTTTTTGTTCTCAGAAAGATCGGGAGCCAGAAGGATAGCCAAAAGATAGTGCTTATTCAAAATTCTGCTGGCTCTCGATTTCTATTTTCGCCCGATTGGTGCGATCTTCATCTAGGGCATCTTTGAGAGAGCCGGAAAGTTTACTCACCTTTTTCCAGACCCTGATAAATACATTGACAATAGCTGGGTCAAACTGGGTTCCAGCACACCTTCGAAGCTCTTGGAGCGCCTCTTCCGGTCTCTGAGCCTGTCGGTAGGGCCGATCAGAGGTCATGGCATCAAAAGCGTCGGCTACAGCCAGTATACGGGTTTCTATCGAAACCTGGCTAGGTCCAAGGCCATCCGGATATCCTCTCCCATCATACCTCTCATGGTGATGCTTGATTCCCTCTCTGACCTCTTTCAGAAAGCTGATGTGATCGATAATCTTACTGCCAATCAAGGAGTGTTCTCGAACCATAGCCACTTCATCGGGAGACAGCGTCATTTCTTTGTGAAGGATGTTGAGGCTTACTCCGATCTTGCCAACATCATGCAGTATGCTAGCATGTCGCAGTATCTCCAGACTTTTTTCCGGCAGTCCAAGCTCTCTGGCAATTAGCAGGCTAAGTTCCGTAACTCGCTCCGAATGGCCGTAGGTATAGGGGTCTTTAGCCTCAATGGCATTGACCAGAGCACGGATAGTATCGAAATAGCTTTTCTTAAGATCATTATATAGGTTAAAGTTTTCAACTGCTACCGCAGCCTCACTAGCAATGGTGGTCAGAAGTTCAAGGTCATCGAGGGTAAATGGGATGTTCGATTGCTTATCAATCATGCCGATAACTCCCATAATCCGGTCCTTGGTGTATAGAGGAACGTACAGGACAGAGCGGGGCATGTGATTTTTGATCTCTTCGATATGGAATCTGCCATCTTGGGAGAAATGAGGGATTAATACAGACTTTCCGGTATCGAAAACATGCTGGGCAATTTTCTGATTTAGCAGATCTTCTCCTGGGTTTAAGCCGCTGCGCAGGATATGGCTTACCTTCAATTGATTCAGATCACGATCAAAGATTGACAGATAGCCTGAGGCTCCATTCAGGATATTAGTCGTCATCTTGAGCACAGAGCTCAGCAATTGGTCAAGGTCAGCTACTGAGCCGATCTCCTTGGCAATATTATTTAAGGTGGTAAGAATGTCGATCGTTCTCTCAAGCTGGATATTCTTTTCCTCAATTTGCCGTTTATATTTTAGTTCCTCCTCTGCTCTGACCAGAGCCTGCTCACGTCGAAGGTCCCGCTCGTGCAATTCGCTAATCTCCGAGATCATGTAATTGAAGGTATTCCCCAGTTTTCCAAGCTCATCCGTAGTGTTTAAAAGCACGCGGGCATCCCAGTTGCCCCGGCGGATAATGTTCATTACCTCCATCAGGGAGTGAATCGGCTTGGCGACCAGCTTCGAAAGCAGGAAATATATGGAGATGCCGATCAGAAAAAGAGTTACCACTGCCGAGAGGATAATGAAAAAACGGCTCTCCATAAGAGGGACCCTCATCCAGGCGATTGAGATCCGAACCTGGAGTATCCCCATAAACTTATCTTCATTGCTATGGCAAGCATAACAGTTACTTTTGCCAATAATCGGCTTCAGTAGGGAAATACTATTATAGTCAGGGGCAAGCTCGATTAGCTCATTTTTCCCCTGATTTATAAAGGATAAATCCAGCTTTTCCAAAACAGTGCCTACTTCATTGATATCGCCAGAGACAATGATCTTTTTCTGGTCATTGATGATCCTGACAACCTCCATATCGACCTCATTGGCGATATTGTTAAGCAAATCCTTTACATCTTCATGTTTTCCGATCAGCATTGAGTGGTTAATACTTGTTTCAATGGTTTGAGCAATCTCCAAAATACGTTTTTGGGCCCCTTCAACAAAGTATCCTGTCTGCATGAGTAGGCTGATATAGGTCGATATGCCGATCCAGACGGCAACCACCATAATAGTGGACAGAATAATCTTAGATTGAAGTCGCTGACGAGGGCGGTGGATAAGATAATCGGCTAAGAATTTCGAGACCTTGAGCATAAAATCCTTACCACCTGATTTGAGAGTATATTTTACTACCCAGAATCAACATAACCAGCATCTCACCCAATGATCCTTTTCCCTCTCCAGCAATTCGGGGTTTTCCTCTCGGCACCGCTTCTCTGCCCGTGGGCAGCGAGGATAGAATCGACATCCCGGTGGCAAATTGATCGGCGAGGGCACATCTCCGCTCAAGGGAGGCTGTCTGCCCCGAAGTGAGGGATCAGATACCGGATTGGAAGAGAGCAGGGCCAAAGTGTATGGATGGGCGGCTATTTTTACCAGCTTGTCAGCCGGCATCTGTTCTACGATCTGCCCTAGATACATGATGGCGATTTTATGGGAAATATGCTCTACTACGGCAAGATTATGAGCAATAAAAAGATAGGAAAGATTCATCTCTTCCTGTAATTTTTGCAGCAGGTTGATAATCTGAGCCTGGATGGAAACATCAAGGGCCGACACTGCCTCGTCGCAGACGATAAATTCAGGGCTCAAGGCCAAAGCCCGAGCAATGCCGATCCGCTGACGCTGTCCGCCGGAAAATTCATGGGGATAGCGGTTGATATAAGAAGGTGATAATCCAACCTTAGCAAAGAGGTTTTCAACCAATGCCCGACGCTCGCGGCCACGGGCGATTCCATGAGCAGTCAGGGCCTCTCCGACAATATTGCCTACGGTCAACCGCGGATTGAGTGAAGAGTAGGGATCTTGGAAAATGATCTGCATTTTTTGTCGTATCTTCCGTAAAGCTTCTCCCTTAAGAGAATACAGAGAGGTCCCCTTAAACAAGACATCTCCCGAGGTTGGCTCCATAAGCCTCAGGATCAGCCGGCCAACCGTTGTTTTCCCACAGCCCGACTCACCCACAAGCCCCAGGGTCTGCCCATGATTAATGCTCAATGACAAGCCATCGACAGCCTTGACCACAGCCTTGGTTCTTCTCCAAAATCCACGCCTTATGGGGAAGAACTTCCGTAGGTTCCTGACCTCTATGATTTTCTCAAAAGATTTGGCTGGCGACGATGGTCCACTCCCTATAAGTGCTGATCCTCTATCATCTAAACGCTCATCCCCCACTAGTGCCAGTTGCCCATCCTTCTGCTGCCCCTGGCTATCGTCCTTTAGGGAGATAATAACCTTACCCTTCTTGCCATCATCCCTTGATGATGAGCAAGGGCGGCCTTTGATCTTGTCGCCACCGGCTTTGCTGACTCTCCAGCAGGCTACCCAGCGGTTTGAGTCAACCTGGACAAGATCTGGCTCCTCTTGTCGGCATCTTTGATCAGCCAAGGAACAGCGGGGCCAGAATTTACATCCTGGGGGAAAGTTCAAGGGATTTGGCACCTGTCCCTGAATAGCCTCAAGGCGCCGCCCCCTTCCACCAAGCCGAGGCAGTGAATGGAACAAGCCGATAGTATAAGGGTGCAGAGGCTGCCCGAACAGCTCTTCGACAGTAGCCTGCTCAACTACCCGTGAGGCATACATTACCACCACCTGATGGGCCATCTCGGCAATAACACCAAGGTCGTGGGTGATTAGCAGAATAGACATTCCCATCTCCTGCTGCAATTGATAGAGGAGGTTGATGATCTGAGCCTGCATGGTTACATCCAGGGCTGTGGTAGGCTCATCGGCAATCAGCACCTGCGGGTTGCAGGCAATAGCCATGCCGATCATGGCTCGCTGTTTCATCCCTCCAGACATCTGATGAGGATATTCATCAATTCGAATCTGCGGTGAAGGGATACCGACCTTGGACATAATGTCGAGGGTACGCTCCCTGGCTTCGGCCCGGCTAAGCATTCGGTGGGTAATAAGGGTTTCCATGATCTGCTCTCCGATCCGAAAAACTGGATTCAGGGAGGTCATAGGCTCCTGGAAAATCATACCGATATTGTTACCCCGCACCTTTTGCATCGCCTGCTCAGGCAGATCAAGGAGGTTCTTCCCCTGGAATATTACCTGGCCGCCGGCAATTCTCCCTGACGGCGGCTTGATTAGGCGCATGATCGAAAGTGAGGTAACGGTTTTTCCGCAGCCTGATTCCCCGATAATGCCAAGGGTTTCCCCGCGGGATAGGGTTAGATTGATCCCATCTACCGCCCTGATTTCACCTTGGGAAGTGCGAAAGTAGGTTTTAAGGTCTTTGATTTCTAGTAAGATTTCCTTATTTTGGGACATATTCTCTTGTTTTAGCTATTTAATTGCTCATGATCGCTCTCGCAGCCTTGGGTTTAGTGCCTCGCGCAATCCTTCCCCGAACAGATTAAAGGCCAGTACCGTAAGCAGAATGGCTGTGCCAGAGGCAATAAACAGCCAGGGGGCATCAAAAATAAATTCCTTCCCGTCAGACAGAATATTGCCCCAGGAGGCTGCCGGTGGAGGAACCCCAAAGCCGAGGAAGCTTAAGCTTGACTCGGTCAGGATGGCGCTAGCCACTTCAATGGTCGCCGTAACCAAAACTGGCGCGATGGCATTTGGGACCATATGGACAAACATAATTTTCAGCTTCGAGAGGCCAAGGGCCTCGGCCGCGACTACAAAATCCTGTTTTTTCAAAGCCAGAAATTCAGCCCGCACAAACCGGGCAATAGGTGGCCAACTGGTTAGCCCAATGACTATCATGATGTTCCAGATACTAGGGGGCAGCAGAGCAACTACAGTCAGAATCAGAAAGAATGAGGGAAAGCAGAGCATAATGTCAACCACGCGCATAATGATCGAATCAACATAGTAGCCTGAGTAGCCAGCCAGGGCCCCCAGGACGATACCCAGCACAACCGAAATGCCTACCGAGATAAACCCTACCAACAGAGATACATGTGCCCCCTGAAGCATCCTGGCTAGGACATCCCGACCTAGCTTGTCAGTGCCCAAAAGGTAGATGCCAAATAGTGGGCGATCCTCTGGTGCCAGAACAGACTCATTGGCTTTGGTTAGGGGAGGCTTTAGGGTATCGACCAGCCGGACCTTCTCTGGATCCATGATCGGCTGGCGGCCTTCAGTCAAAATAAGGCCAGCAGCAGCAATAAAGAAAAAAATGGACAAAAGGCCTAGTCCCCAAAGAGCCAGGGGATTGGTCCGAAGTTGCCTCCACAGGTTCCTCAGGCCACTAACCTGGGGAAGTAGCAACTCTTGCTCTGGCTGCGGAGCGGAAAGATTAACTGATGATCCATTTTTTTTCATGATTATCAAAACCTATTTACTATATTTTATATAATAATTTATATAATATGTTCTTCATCTAAGGTGCTTATTTTTCTTAGCCTTTCGATTCCGAGATTAGGGAAATTCTCGGATCAACCACCATATATAGGAGATCAGAAATAAAGGTGCCGACCAGGACCAGACAAGCGGCGATAAAGTTTAGACTCAGGATAAGTGGATAGTCTCTGGCCAAGATAGCGTCATAGCCAAGTCTTCCCATGCCCGGCCAGGAAAAAATTGATTCGATAATAACTGATCCTCCGATCAGACCAGGCAGGGTCAACCCAAACATAGTAACAAAGGGAAGCAGAGCATTGCGCAGAGCGTGCTTGTAGTAAACCGTATCCGGCGGCAATCCCTTGGCCAGGGCAGTACGAACATAATCCTGCTCGATGACCTCAAGCATCTGGCTCCTTACATATCGGGACAGAATGGCTATTCCCCCTATGGCGCTCAAGACCGAGGGCAGCACCAGATGCCAGATGCGGTCGTTGATCAGATACCACCAGCTTACTGATTCTCGACCAAAGGTCTGCAATCCGATGACCGGCACATTAAAGACTTTGACTATGAAGATGATCAACACATAAGCCAGAAAGAAGGATGGCAGAGAAATGAAAAAATAAGAAAAGAAGGTGGTCGAGCGGTCGAAAAGAGACTGGCGACGCAGTGCAGCCTGGATTCCAAGAGGGAAAGCCAGACACCAGGTCAGCAGGGTTCCTACCAGAAACAGTGGCAGGCTGTTGAGGAATCGTTCCGTGATTTTTTTCAATACTGGCTGATTATCTTTATATGATCGCAGCTCATTGGTGAATAGCTTTTTATAAAACAGGTAATACTGAACGGGCAAAGGTTTGTCAAGGTCAAAGGCCTTGCGCAGCCGCTGAATATCCTCTTGGGTAAATTTAGGATTTAGCGGGTCAATTTCTGATGGATCTCCAGGGGCAAGCATCACCACACTGAATGAAATTATGGAAATAAAGAATAAGGTGATTAATTTTTCAACCAGACTTTTGGCCAAAAAAGAAAACATGGCTCTTGTCTCTCATGCCTCCTTGGTTATTATTTTATGCTTATTATTTTATTTTACTATACTTTTGCACTTTTTCTCCAAGGCCTTGATTTTACTGGATTTGCTATTAGAGGTAACTTTCAAGGATTTCAAGGCGCTAAGAAATTTCTGCAAAAGT
>Ga0078972_1004348_pt1 | contig 39139 bp, 30 predicted proteins | sample YelNatPaOPGAMG01_FD_67568 | JGI IMG/M metagenome (GOLD analysis project Ga0078972, IMG submission 67568) | Hot spring thermophilic microbial communities from Obsidian Pool, Yellowstone National Park, USA - OP-RAMG-01 (SPADES assembly) (version 2) | ecosystem: Environmental > Aquatic > Thermal...
AAACCCGTTCCCCCTGACCACCAAGAGAAGGTTGGCTGAGCCGACCATGGCCTGGTCGGGGTCCAGGCCTGTGAGGCTGGGCTGCGGGTGCACCGGGTCGGGAGGACGGACGCTGATCAGGAACGCGGTCGTCGCATACCTTGTCGGAAGGCCATCATCGCTCACCACAAGCGAGATTGCGTAGGGCGAGGCAAGGGCTGTGCCAGCGGCAGCCTTGCCGCTGATGAGGCCGCTAGTGCGATCCATACTGAGTCCATCTGGGAGGCCAGTGGCTTCATAAGTGAGCTTGTCGCCGTCTATGTCCACTGCCTGCACCTGCAGGGAGAAATCCCCTCCCTCGGTGAGCACCTGGTCGGCCGGCCGGCTAAGCATTGGCGTCTCGTTAACGTTCGCCACCGTCCAGACGAACTGAGCCGTGCCTGTGTTGGCCGGGCTGGCGCTGTCGTTCACGTTGATCCGCACATCATACACGCCCGCAGCCTGGTAGGTGAGCCTGCCCGAGATCACTCCGGAGGCCGCGTCCAGGCTGAGGCCAGGCGGCAGACCGGCGGCCTGATAGGTGAGCACATCGCCATCACTGTCCGTGGCGGCCAGCGGCAGGCTCACTATCTCGCCTTCTTTGTTCGATTGGGGTCCGGGACCAGTCACCTGGGGCAACGTCGTGTCTCTCACCTGCCAAGCGAAGGTGCGCGTGGCATCCAGGCTGCCATCAGTGACCGATACAGTGACGCTGAAGGGCGAGGTTCCCGAAGCCGTGGCGGCAATTGTCCCAGAGATTTCCCCGGTGGCGGCGTTGATGCTCAGGCCGTCGGGCAAACCGCTGGCGGAATAGGTTAGGCTATCGCCGTCCACATCGCTGGCCAACAGGATGAGCAGGACACTGTCGCCCTCGGCGCTATCCTGGTCGCCCACAGGTGCCAAGACAGGTGCATCGTTGATGGACAGCACGCTGATATTGACCGTGGCGGTTTCGCTGCTGGCTCGGCCATCACTAGCCTTGAAGCTGAAGCTATCGTTGCCGTTGTAATCCTTGTCAGGCGTATAGGTGACCTGGTCGCCGCTCACTGGACCGAGAGTGCCGTGTCCCGGTGTGGCCACAATGCTGTAACTCAACTCATCGCCGTCTGCGTCCACGGCCAGCAGAGTGACGGTATGGGACACGTCCTCTTCCGTGGTGACAGACTGGCTCTCGGCTATGGGCGCATGGTTGAGTCGTTCCAAAGTGATCCGGGCTGTAGCCTGGTTCTGATTGCCACCGTCGTCAGCGATGACGCCCACAAAGGAGTATGTCCCTGGCGGGTAGTCGCCGCTCAGACGCAGGGTGGCTTCCGCGCCCAAAGCGTACTGCAGGCCGTCCACCAGGCTGTATTCTGGTCCGGCATCAACCCGCAAGAAGAACATGGGGCTTTCGCCCTGCACAATCCGCCACATGGCCGCCTGCCACGTACCGGGCTCGGCGACAGCACTGACTCCTCTGGCCGCCCAATAGTCATAGTAGCCACTGGGCAATGAGGCGGTGTCCAGCACAAAAGGATGCAGGCCCAGCCCAAGCTGCTTATTGGCCGTTAGACTGACTACATCCAGGTAGTAGAACTCCTGGCCAGCGTCGAGAAGCAAGTCAAAGCCCGAGAGGTCGCCGCTCACATCCGACCAGGTAGTCAAGTCGGTGGAGTAGCGCAGGCTGAGGCTGGTCAGCCGCGGCAGCGGCTGTACCGCGACCGTCACCGTCGCCACGTCGCTGCTGGCCTGGCCATCGCTGGCCTGGTACGTGAAGCTGTCGGTGCCGTAGAAGCCGTCGCTTGGGGTATACACAAAAGAGCCGTCCGTGTTGAGAGAAAGCGTGCCATGGGCTGGACTCGTGACGATGGCTGCTGTCAGAGCATCGCCATCGTTGTCTTCGTCGTTGGCCAGCACTCCAGGAGCTGTCTGGTTCAGCGACGAGCCCTCGACCATAGTATAGCTGTCGTCCTTGGCCACGGGCGGCCGGTTGATGCTGAGGGTGCTGAAAGTGCTGTGGGCGCTCTCCGGCCCGAAGCCAGCCGCGTCCCTGGCCACAGCGTACCATTCGTAGGAGCCACCAGGCTCAAGACCCTGCCAATCCATACTTGCCGTGCCGCCGCTCGCGACGCCGGACGTCGTGCCGATCAGCCCGAAGGCGGTGGAAGACCCCGCAGCACGGCCCCAGAACTGCACATCCAGCTTGTCGAGATCAGTGTCGCCTACCTGCGCCCGCAAGGTGATCGGAGAAACAAGGCCGACAGAGCCGTCAGTAGGGGCGACCGGAATCGGCTGGTCGGGCAGGTGGTTGACGAGAGAGGCGCCGCCGGTCCAACTGTAGGCGGTGCCCATGATCGTCCCCGTGACATTGGTACCGGCCGAGCCGCCCACCGTCGTACCGACGCCCTCGTCCAGGCTCCAGCGGGCTACCAGGCCCGGTTGGGGCGAGTTGATGGCTGAGTATACTGTCTGGGCGATGTCGGCCTGGGTACGAGCATAGTTCCAGATGCGGACCTCATCCAGAGTGCCATCGAAGTAGCCCATTGGGCTGCCGTTGGCGTCAAGGGCGGTGGCCAGGCCGGCGTGTTCGCTGCTATTGTCACGCACTGGCTGGCCCACATACAGCTCGGTCTCCAGAGCACCGTTCAGGTAGAGACGCCAGGTGCTGCCGTCGTAGGTTGCGGCGGCGTGGTACCACTGCCCGGTTGCGATTGGTGTCGTGCCTTTCACGATATGGTACTTGCCAGGGCTCGTTCCCGTCGCACCTTCCTGGAAGTCAGCCAGCAGAACCGTATTGCCGGACCCATCGAAACCCAGGCCCAGAAAATAGTTCATGTTGGCGACGCCAGAAGTGGACTTATACTGTCCTTTGGTGACTAGGGGTATGGCATCGCCATATCCGATGTTGACGGTTTTGCCGGTGCCAATGCGGTTGAACCATGTCTCGATGGTGAGAGTGGCGAGGTGAAGGGCGAAGCTCTCGCCGAACGTCACGTAAGTGCTCAGGTTACCTGCGGCGGTGCCGAAACGCAGTCCGTAGTTGGCCGCGGCCGCGCCGACCCAGAGGGGTGACGCTGCTCGGCTAAGCAGCAGACTCAAGCAGAGGAAGAACGATGCTAGCGATCGAATAGTCTTGTTGGTAGCCACGATGCCCCTCCCTTGCTCATGGGCTCTATCCGGCAGCGTGGCTAAGGTCGCTTGGGCTCTGATCCAGCCCGCGCCGCCGGCAAGTCGGCAACGTTGGACGGGGTGTGCCGGCAGCATTGGATCAGGTATTCTTCTGCATCACCGCCTCCCTCTTGAGCAAACGCACGGCAGTCAGGCCACTGACGACGCCGCGCAAGACGGATTACCTCACCTACTATGCAGCACAAGAGCAGGAGGAAGCAATGGGGTTTATATGAGAAATCATTAGAGTTCGGTTAGAACAGCCAGGATCGGGGTCCCGAGTGCAACGTACCGCCGGTCATGCCCGAGCCCTAACTCGGCAGGCCGGCGGTCGGCAGCCAGCTAAGCCCGACTCGAAGTGGACCGGCGCAAAAACGTCGGGCGCCCCATGGCCAGCTCCAGCGTCCGTTGCACTGAGAGCCAAGGGGCGTCACCGCGCCCAACTCCGCCATCGAGCTGGGGACGCGCACTCGCCGAATCGAGTTCTACCGTCCTTCATCAGGAGAGGCCAGCCGCGCCCGCGAGAGGGGCAGACCTCTGGCGGCCGCCTGTAAGCCTTGTCCGGATCCAGACCGGAAAGGCCCAGCATCGGAAGTGCCTATCGCCCAATTGCGACGATGGCCTTGAGTGGGCTCGAGCCTTGCGCATGATCTGGCTTGCATAGGCGTCGGCGAGCAAGCACCTGGGGATATAGCAGAGAGCAGGAGCGAGTTTCCGCCACTATCGGCGCGAACCGGCGTGCGCCACGTTTGTGTGTTCGCCTGCGTCCCCCAGCCCGACCACAGCGCCCTTTCAGGTCAGCGCATGGCTTCAGGACTCACAGTCCTGCTAAAAGCGACATCGGCGGCGCCTCCGGGAGCGACCCTCTTCGCCACCGTCTCGGCACGGCTGGACCCGCCAGAAACGCGCACCAGCCAACTGCACCTCACTCCTTCGGCGGCAGCGAGCATGCGTTCGAGATCGTGGCGACCATCACCGCCTCCCCCTGGCCAGCAGCCGCGGCAAACGCATCCCGCAGCCCTGTCCAGACGGCTCCATCGTCACCCGCTACCAGCGTGCTCATCGTGCCCGGGTGCACTTCGAGTCCGCGATCGCGCCACGTCCTCACGGCAGCTTCAATGGTCGGGCCCAGCTCTGGCTGCCGCAACGGGTACAGGCTGACCTGCGCTGTCACGGTGAGACGTGCGCGCGGCAAGGGGATGCCACACAGGAAGCGCAGCACTTCCGTTCCAGCATTGGCGAACTGATGTTCCTCGCTCGGCAGCACAAGGGCGGTATCACCTGGGGCAAGCTGATACTCGCCCGCCTCGCCGCGGAGCGTAGCCTGACCGCTCAGGATGTAGACCTCATGCTCATAGGGGTGAGTATGATACGGCGTCGAGGCTCCCGGTTGTACCTCGAACAAGCGTAAAGCATAGACCGGCGCTTGATCTGCCGTCGTCCACAGCCAGCGGATGGTCACACCGGGCACGCCCTCCACCGGTTCAGCATGAACGTCCATCGCGTGTTTCACTTGCATCATTCCTGCTCCTATGTGCCATTGCGGCTTCGCGCCTCAGTCCGCCTGCGCTCCGTCGCACCCGATCAATGCCGCGGATCCGATGGTGGGCCAACGCGATCAGCCGAGCTCCGCGCCGCGGTGGCGGCGCCTACTGTCGAGGATATAACCGCCCAACCACGAGCCTTCCCGGTGCAGCCGTAGCCACCCTGAGACCGTAGCCCGTGCCTGCCGGCAGGCCAACCCTTCGCCAGCAGGGCAGCGACCCAGTCCCTAGTTTCCTACTGCGCCTCGGAGAAGGCAACCGTAATGCGCTAGCACACCATCGCGCCGGTGCCGTCGTGCACTCTCACGTGCCTGGCGCCGGCCGCGACTGAGCAAGCAAGAGCAACCGTTCAAGCATCGTCGTCGGCGACTGCTGGCCGGCTGCTACGGTGTCGGCGGCAGCGACGGCGACCGCGTCGCAGAGTCAAGACATGACATCTGGCCCCTGGTGGATGGCGCAGCCGTTCATGTGCGCTACCGCGCCGGAACTGCTAGACTGCGTCCTGTCGTGCTCGCTCTCTTGGCGAGAGTGGCCTGCCTCTGTATGGCAACGGACGCCGTCCACCGATGCCCGGCGACCGGCTACGGTTTCCTGGGCTACACTTCCCATACACGCATCTGGAGATAACATGGCTGCTGGAGACGTACTGCGCGATCTTGGCAATGGCCTCATCCTGCGTAGAGCAACCATCGAGGATGCGCAGGATCTGGCCGCCTTCTACATGGAAGCGTTCCGGCAGCCGGATGAACCAGACCCAAACCCGGGTTTCCTCGCCGCTACCCACGACCACCTGCATGGTCCGCGCCCCACTTACGGACCGGATAACTTCACCATCGTCGAGGACACGGCTTCAGGTGCGATCGTCTCCTCCATCGGCCTGCTGTCACAGACCTGGACTTACGGCGGCATCGAGTTCGCAGTCGGGCGCATCGAGCCTGTGGCCACCCATGCCAAGTACCGAAGGCGCGGCCTTGTGCGCGCCCAGTTCGAGGTCGCCCATCAGTGGAGTGCGGAGCGGGGCGAACTGGCACAGGCAATCACCGGCATCCCCTATTTCTACCGCCAATTCGGCTACGAAATGACGATAGAGCTTGGGGGTGGGCGAGAAGGCAGCAAGGCTAACGTGCCGAACTTGAAGGATGGCCAGCAGGAGCCCTGCCTCATCAGGCCCGCAACGACAACAGATCTTCCGTTCATCAAGGACACGGACGAGAGAGGTTCCTCGCGCTACCTGGTCACTTGTCGCCGCGACGAGGCGCTATGGCGTCACGAGCTGTGTGGGCGAATGGAGGGCAATTTCAATGGCGTGCTTTTCCGTATCATTGAAGCTCCAACCGGCGAAAGGCTGGGCTATTTCGCATATCATCCCCGCCCCTGGCGCGGCACTCTCGGACTGAGAGCTTACGAGCTCACAGCCGGGCATTCCTGGGCGGCGGTCACGCCGACAGTGCTCCGCTACCTGAAGCAGGTGGGCGAGGCATATGCCGCCGAACATGGCGGCCAGATTGAGCCGTTCGAGCGCTTGGCCTTCCATCTGGGCACGGAGCACCCCGCTTACGCTGTGTTGGCCAGTGTTCTGCCACAGATCAACCGCCCCTATGCCTTCTACATGCGCGTGCCGGACCTTTCCGCTTTCCTGTCTCACATCGCTCCGGTGCTCGAGCAGCGCCTGGCAGCGTCGCCATTAGCTGGCCATGGCGGCGAGCTAAGGCTGAGCTTCTACCGCTCCGGTCTGCGTCTGTCATTCGAGCAGGGCAAGCTGACCCAGGTCGAAAGCTGGCAGCCGGGGCATGCCGAAGATGGCGACGCCGCCTTTCCAGACTTGACCTTCCTCAAGCTCCTATTCGGCTATCGTGACCTGACCGAAATCCGCCACGCCTTTCCCGATTGCTGGTGCCGGGACGACGTCACCGAGGCACTGCTCAGCGCCCTGTTCCCCAAGCGCCCCAGCCTGGTCTGGGCTGTTAACTGACGGTCCGAAGCACCCCGCCACCCAAGACACGGGCGCCGCGCCCGCATTGTCGGAGGCGGTTGGTGGCGTCGGTGGTGTATTCTGCCCTCTATTGCGCCTCTGTGCTATAATTGAGCTTAGTGTACTAAGTCCACTCACTTCGGCGGACGCAGTAGATGATTGAGGTCAGCAACCTCACCAAGTTCTACGGTACCACCAGTGCGATTCACGATGTTAGCTTCACTGTAGCCCGTGGCGAGGTGCTAGGGTTCCTCGGCCCAAACGCCGCCGGCAAAACCACCACCATGCGGATCCTGTCCGGGTTCATGCCCCCTTCATCAGGCACGGCCAGGGTTGCCGGGTACGACGTACTCACCGATTCCCTGCAGGTGAGGGCGCACGTCGGCTATCTGCCTGAGACGGTGCCGCTCTATGCTGAGATGACTGTAGCTTCCTACCTGCGCTTTTTCGCCCGCCTGCGTGGGGTCACCAATGTCGCCGCGCGCCTCGAGTACGTCCTCGCCGCCTGTGGGCTTGAGGAGCAGAGCGACAGCATCATCGGCCGGCTCAGCCGTGGCTACCGGCAGCGCGTCGGCATTGCCCAGGCGCTGGTGCACGACCCTGATGTGCTCATCCTGGATGAACCCACTGTCGGGCTCGACCCCCGCCAGATCACCGAAGTCCGCAGCCTGATCCGGTCATTGGGCGATGCGCACACAGTGATCCTGAGCACTCACATCCTGTCCGAAGTCAGCCAGACGTGCAGCCGCGTGCTCATCATAGACAAAGGGCGGATTGTGGCTGAGGATAGCCCGGAACGCCTGGCCGCACGTGTTCATGGCAACTCGCAGGTCCGCCTGCGAGTTGCGTCGCCAGCGCCCGACAGTGCGAAGCGCCTGGAGGTGATCCCTGGCGTCCTCGCTGTGGATCAGGACGGAAACCAGTTCAACATCCAGTGCGACCCGGCGACGGAATGCCGTCCCGCCATTGCCTCCTTGGCGGTCCAATCTGGGTGGGGACTGCTTGAGTTGCGTTCGCAGGATGTCAGCCTGGAAGATGTATTCCTGCAACTCACCGGTGAGGAAGAACCCAAGGCAGCTATCGAGGCAGCCAGTTGAGAAACACACTGACCATAGCTAGGCGTGAACTGGAGTCGTACTTCGTCTCACCGGTTGCTTATGTCACCATCGCTCTGTTTCTCTTCATAATGGGCTTCCTGTTCGAGCGGATTCTGGCGCTATCGCGGGAGGCCACGCTGCAGTATGTGTTCGAGAACATGGTCACGATCCTCATGCTAGTCGGGCCCTTGCTCAGCATGCGCCTCTTCGCCGAGGAGAACCGATCCGGCACCCTTGAGTTGCTGCTCACGAGCCCGGTTCGCGATTGGGAAGTCGTCCTGGGCAAGTTCGTTGCTGGCTTCACCGTTCTAGCTATTGCCCTCGCCTTCACCGGCCTGTACGCTGTCGTTTTGGCGCTTCTGGGCCATCCCGAACTGGGACCGATACTCAGTGGCTATCTGGGCATGTTACTCTTTGGGGCGGCCGTCATCGCCATCGGCCTGCTCACCTCTTCCTGGACCCGCAACCAGGTTATAGCCGGGTTTCTGGCGATTGTCATCGTGTTGTTCCTGTGGGTTGTTCAGGCCTTGGCTTCATCAGCCAGTGGATCGCTGGCCGGAGTGCCAGCGTATGTGTCGCTCGCGCAGCACTACGAGGATTTCTTGCGGGGAGTCATTGACACGCGAAACGTTGTCTACTTCGTCAGTGTTGTCGTGGTCGCCCTTTTCCTGACTGTACGCAGCGTCGAAGCGCGCAGGTGGCGCTGAGATGCGCGAACGTCAATACGCCTCCTATGCCAGTTACCTGGCTGCTGCAAGCTTAGCGCTGGCGCTCATTCTTTTCGCTCTGCAGCGCCGGCCTGGCCCGCTGACAGTGGCCCTGGCGGTCCTGGCTCTGCTTTCAGGGTTGGTCTGGCTGTACCTTGATTGGGATCGCGTGCTCGCCTCTCTGCGTGGGCGTCAGGCGAAATACGGCTCCAGCTCAGTGCTCCTCACCGTTTCCTTCCTAGGCATAGTTGTTCTGGCCAATGTCGTATCGAACCGTTACTACCACCGTTTCGATACCACAGCTGGCCAGCGCTTCTCCCTCTCTCCGCAGACGCTCAAAGTCCTGGCAGACACGAAGGAACCTATCGAAGTGTACGGCTTCTTCGCCGCCAACGACACGCGCAAGTCCGAGTTCGAGGACTTGTTCACCGAGTATCTGCACCGCTGCCGGCAGTTGCACTATCAGTCAGTTGACCCCGATGTTCAGCCAGCGCTGGCCAAACAGTTGGGCGCTAGCGGCACTGGTGTGGTGATCTTCGTGCGTGGTAACCAGAAACAGAAGATCTACACCTACCAAGAGCAGGACATCACCAGCGCCATTCTTCGCGTGGACCGCAACGACCAGCCGAAGGTTTACTTCGTCACCGGCCACCAAGAGCGCGACAGCCAGGGCACGCAGCCCGGGGATTACAGCCTCATCGCCAAGGCCATGCAGGACGAGGGATATCAGGTCGCTCCACTCAACCTGGCATCGGGGCAGGCTATGCCGACCGATGCGCGTGTCATCATCCTCGCCAGCCCACGGCAGGCTCTAACCAGCGACGAAGAGAAGCGGCTGACTGATTATGTCAATGGCGGCGGCCGCTTGCTGCTTCTCAGTGACCCTGGAGAGCCGGCGCCGCTGCCGGGCCTGCTGGCTAAGTATGGTGTCACTTGGGACGATGACGTCGCCATTGATCCTGACGCCTCGCTGATGGGCAATGTCAGCTACCCGTTAGTCAACCGCTACGGCTCGTCGCCCATCACCCAGGATATGCAGGGCTTGACCACCTTCTTCCCTGTGGCCCGCTCACTGGAGATCGCCCAGCAACTACCTCAGAATGTCACCGTGCAGGCCCTGGTGCAAACGGGCCCCAACTCCTGGGGCGAGAAAGACCTGACCAAGAGCCCGCCCACTTACGACCCGAGCACCGACATCAAGGGGCCGCTCACGTTGATGGTTACCATCGAGGATAGCACCGCCAAGGCGCGCATCGCAGCAATAGGCGACTCTGATTTCGCCAGTGATCAAACGTTCCAGACTTTCCAAGGCTCTGGCAATGGCGATCTGTTCCTCAACACCGTAAGCTGGCTCGCTGCCGAGGAGGAACTGATCACCATCCGGCCCAAGCAGCCGGCCCAGGCCACGGTTCTGATGACGCCCGAGCAGGGCCGAGCCGTGCAGCTATTCACAGTCGTGCTAATGCCGCTCAGCGTAGCCCTTGCTGGGGCAGCCGTGTGGTGGAGGCGTCGGTCCTAACTCATGCCGAGCAGGAAAGCCGCGCTTGTCCTTTTTGCCATATTCATCTTGCTCTTGGCCGCTGTGATCATCCAAGGGCGTTCGGGCAGAGGGGCCGTGGCATCATCACCGCGCCCCACGCCGTTTTTCACCGTGGCCGCCAACGAGGTAGCCCGAGTGGAGGTCAGTAGTAAAGACGGCTCGCTCGTCCTCACCAAAGGCGCTGACGGCCAGTGGAGCATTGAGGCGCCGGTGAAAGCTATGGCCGACCAGTCCCAGGTTGCTGAGGTCGTGTCCGAGGTATCAGCGCTGCAGGCGACACGCTTCTTGCCACCTGACGCCGGCAAGGCGTCCGAGTATGGGCTGGACCCACCTGCGTCCACAATCACGATAGTGCTCGCGGGCGGCGCTTCAACCAGGCTGGAGGTCGGAGATCTGAACCCGGACAGTTCGGGCCGCTATGTGCGTCTTAGTGGGCAAAGCTCGATCGCACTTGTTGACCCTTATCCGTTGGACCGCTTGACCGGCATGGTCAAGCAGCCACCGCTGCCGCCGACACCGGTGCCGACTACGTTCAACTCGCCCGTTCCCAATGGGACGCCCTGATCCGTGATCGCAGTCTACAATGGCCAGCCGTGAAATAGCGCAGGCGCAGGAGTGCAGGTGTGCTTCAACTGACAACCGATGAGCACGAGGCAATCATTGAACAGTTAGTCAACAAGGGGCGCCAGCAGGGCTGTCTCGAATACGATGACGTCCTTGAGGCCCTCCCCACCCTCGATGAAAGCGGCGAGCAAGTGGACGAACTGTTTGAGCAACTGGCGAGCCGCGGCGTCGTCATTTCCTACGAGAAAGGCGACCACGGGGACGAATGGCTGGCTCGCCGCGTGCGCTTGCCAGAAAGCAGTGACGAGGACGATGAGGATGGCGAGTCGCTCGACACAAGCGACGCCGTCAGCCTCTATCTGCGCGAGATCGGCCGTGTGCCCCTGCTGACAGCTGAGGAAGAGGTAGAACTCGCCAAGCGCATGGAGGAGGGACGGTTTGCCAAGCGCCGGCTACGGCGCGGCGAAAGCCGCGAAGAGGAAGCCCGCCGACTGCGCGCGATCGCCGAGCATGGCAACCAGGCAGAGCAGCACCTGATCAAGGCCAATTCCCGGCTTGTCGTCAGCGTCGCCAAGAAGTACATGGGCCGCGGTGTCCCCTTCTTGGACCTCATCCAGGAAGGGAATATCGGCCTCATTCGTGCCGTTGCCAAGTTCGACTACAGGCGCGGCTACAAATTCAGCACCTACGCCACATGGTGGATTCGTCAGGCGGTCACACGGGCCATCGCCGACCAGGGGCGGACGATTCGCGTGCCGGTGCACATGTGCGAGCAGATCAACCGCCTCGCGCGAGCGACGCGCAAACTCGTGCAGGAACTCGGCCGGGAGCCGACATCAGAGGAACTCGCCGAGGAGATGGACATGCCCGTCTTCAAGGTGGAGCAGATCATGAAGGTCGCCCAACGACCGCTGTCCCTGGAAACGCCTGTCGGCGAAGAGGAGGACAGCGCTCTGGGCGACTTCATCGAGGATGCGGAGTCTCCCAGCCCGGTTGAGGTCGCAGCCTCGCGCTTGCTGCAGGATCACTTGCAGGACCTGTTCAACAGCCTCACGCCGCGCGAGGTCAAAATCCTCCAGCTTCGCTTCGGCCTAATTGACGGATACACGTACACCCTGGAGGAGGTCGGGCGGCGTTTCGGCGTCACTCGCGAACGCATCCGTCAGATCGAAGCGCAGGCGCTCCAGCGGCTCAAGAATCCGCGCCGCTGCCGGCGCCTGGAAGACTATCTGACCTGACAGCTGCATGGCGCCTTGCCACAGGCACGAGCAGCCAACCCCATGACTGGCTGCTCGTGCCGATAGCCCATCAGTGCTCTGCCCCACGCAAGAACCGCTTCGCAGTGAAGGAGCTCCCGTACCGTCAAATGGTTGCCCAGGCGATGAACTCACAAAGGCCGAACGTCGTACTCATAGGCATTGACTCGCTGCGTGCCGATCACATGAGCTGCTACGGCTACCCTCGCCTGACCACGCCGTACATTGATCGCTTCGCCGAGGACGGCGTGCTCTTCGAGCGCACGTACAGCCCTCACATACCCACCACTCCTGCCTATGCTTCGATGCTAAGCGGCACAGACTGTTTCCGCACGCAGGTAGTTTCTCTGCACACGAAAGGCGAGATGCGGCGTGACCTCCCAACTCTGCCGGAGATCCTGCGCAAAGAAGGCTATGCTGCCAGCAGTTGCGTGGCTTTCCGTGCCAACCTTCCCTCTCGGGGCTACGACAATTACCGCAGTTTTGTCTGCTGGGGCAACTGGAACGACGGGCGCATTACCAAGGCCCAGAACCTGAATGAGGTGGCGATCCCGGAGCTTGAGCGGCTGGCAGCCCAGAAACAGCCTTTCTTCCTCTTCCTCAGGCATATGGACCCACACGCTCCCTACCTGCCACCCGCCCCCTTCGAGCGCATGTTCTACCACGGCAACGAAACCGACCCTAATAACGACTCCATGGCCCCCGTCATGGCCTTCAAACCCTTCCGCGACTTCTTCGCTTCCTGGATGCCACCCGGTATCACCGATAAGGACTACATCATCGCCCAGTACGACGGCGCCGTCGCTTATATGGATGCCTGCATCCAAACTATCTTCACCGCCCTCTCTTCCCTGGGCATCCTCGATAATACCATCGTCATCATCAATAGCGACCACGGCGAAACCCTCTACGACCACGAGTGCTTCTTCGACCACCACGGCCTCTACGACCAGACCCTCCACGTCCCCCTCATAATCCGCTACCCTAAACTCTTGCCTAAGGGCTTGCGCGTCCCAGGCTTCAACCAACATAAGGACTTGCTCCCCACTATCCTCGAACTCGCTGATATCAACCCCGCTGATTACCACTGCGACGGCAGAAGCCTGCTCCAACTCGTCCGCGGCCAAACCCCCTCCTTCGAAAGCGAGTTCTACATCACCGAGTGCACCTGGATGCGCAAACACGGCTGGAGAACCCCTGAGTGGAAACTGATCGAGGCCCTCGAACCCGATTTCCACTTCAAACCTAAGTACGAACTCTATAACCTCATCCAGGACCCAGAGGAAAACACTAACCTCGCCGAAGCTGAACCTAGACTCCTCTCCCTACTCAAAGAACGTATGGACGCCTGGATCGCTAAACGAGAACAGGAAACCGGCCTCCCTAACCCAATGACCACTCAGGGCGATTGGCATGGCATAGCCGGAGTCGGTCCGTTCCAGACGTCGCAGCAAGCATACGACACGCTTTACATCGGCGGCGTCGGCCAGGCGAGGAAACTGCAGGCGGAAGCACGGAAATGACAACTGGGCGGCGGCGTGGCATAGAGCCCGTCTGAGCCATCCTTCAGGAGAATGACATGAGCCTAAGAGTCGCCATTGTCGGCATGGGGAATATCGGCAACATTCATGCGGGTGTCTACAAGAAGCACCCCGAGGTGGAACTTGTCGCTGTCTGCGACGTGATCAAGGAGAAGGCCGACGCTGCTGCGGCTAAGTACGGCGCCAGGCCCTTCTACTCAGTAAAGGATATGCTGGCCAGCGGCATTAAGATAGATGCTGCCAGCGTCACGACTGCGGGTGTCGAGAACGGCGGCGACCACTACGCGCCGACAATGGAGCTGCTGCGGGCTGGCATCGCCGTGCTGGGCGAGAAGCCCATCTCCAACAACATCGAACAGGCACGAGAGATGGTTGCCCTCGCCAAAGAGAAAGGCCTGCGCTACGGCATCAATCTCAACCACCGCTTCACGCCGGCGGCGCTGCGGGCGAAACAATGGGTCGAGAGCGGACGGCTTGGCGAACTCAACATCATCAACATGACGATGTGGATCAATAATCCGAACGAGTCTTCGCCGTGGTTCCACATCCGAGCCCTGCACCCACACTCGCTGGACGTCATGCGCTACTTCGCCGGCGATGTTGACAAAGTGCAGGCCTTCTTCAAGAAAGGCAAGGGCCGCAAGATCTGGTCCAACGTCCAGGCCAACCTGCTTTTCAAGAACGGCATTATCGGCCATCTCACCGGCAGTTACGATGCCGGCGGCAGCTACGGCCTGGAACGGCTCGAAGTCGTCGGCTCTGAAGCCCGTTTCGTCCTTCTGGACGCCTGCGAACACCTCACGTTCTACCCTCGTTTCTCGCGCGAGACCGAGACCTACGACTATATCGGTGGGATGATGAGTTTCGGCGAGACGTTCGATAGCCGCATCGGCAAGTGGATCGAGCAGAACCTGGCCGGCGTCGCTCCCGAGGAGATAGACGCCAAAGCCGAGGATGCCCTCAAGGTGCAGACCATAATCGAGGCGATCATCAAGTCCTGGGAGACTGGCCAGGTGATCAGCCTGTAGCCAGCCAGCGCCGCTCCGGGGCAAGTCCACCCGGTACGGATAGGCCGCCTTTCGGGAGAGACATATGTTGCGTGTGTGCGTCATAGGCATGGGGCCGATCGGCAACCGCCATGCCAGGATCTACAAGGCCGACCCTCTGGCTGAACTCGTCGCTGTCTGCGACATCAACCACCAGCGAGCCGATGAAGCAGCGGCCGCGCTCGGTGTGCCAGCCTTCTACGACGTGCAAGATATGCTGGACAGCGTCAAGCCCGACCTCTGCAGCGTGGCGACAGGTGGCTACGAGTACGGCAGCGATCACTACCTGCCGACCATGCAAGCACTCCGAGCCGGTTGCCACGTCCTGGTGGAGAAGCCAATCTGCAACGAGATCGCGAAAGCCGAGGAAATGGTCGCTCTGGCCGCCGAGAAACGCCTGTGCCTAGGCGTTGATCTGAACCATCGCTTCACGCCAGCAGCGCGCTTGGCCAAGCGCTGGCAGGAGGAGGGGCGCATTGGCCACCTCCTGTTCATGAACATGAGCATGTGGATCATGAACCCTACCGAGAGTTCGCCCTACTTCCAGATCAAGGCGCTCCATCCGCACACTGTGGACATCATGCGCTATTACTGCGGCGATATCGAAGCGGTCCAGTGTTTTGCCACCAAAGCTCCCGGCCGCACGATCTGGTCTACAGCCCAGTTCAACATGCGCTTCAGGAATGGCGCCGTCGGCCACCTGACCGGGAGCTACGATATCGAACGCGGCCACCCGATGGAACGCTGCGAAGTGGCTGGCACGAAGGGCCGCTTTGTCATCGAGGACATGTTCCGCGAGGTCACGCTGTATCCTGCGGGCAACCTCGAGAAGACGGTCTACACCAACCCTATCTTTGGCGGCATGCGGGATTTTGAGGACACTTTCATCAACCGCATCCATCGTTTCCTGGAGCAGGTCAGCGCAGGTGTGAGGCCGGAGGAGATTGACGGCTCCGGTGCTGACGGCCTTGCCGCACAGAAAGTGCTGGCGGCGGCAATCGAATCATTGAACAGCGAAACCGTGGTCTACGTGCGTTAGCAGGAGGCTCAAGTGAAGCTCGGTGCCAACTCAGTCCTCTTCGGCGGTCATGACCTCGAGTCCGCCTTCAAGTACATCGCCATGTCCGGCTACGACGGCATAGAGGTTTCGGCCATCGAGGGCATGAGCGAGCATCTTGTACTGTCTCGTTGGCGCGAGATCGTGCCCGAGGTTAAGCGCCTCGCGAAAGCCTATGGGCTCGAACTCCTGGCGATGGAGCAGCCCTCGCAAGATCCGACTATTATGGATACTGCTTTTCAGGCGGCCGTCGAAGCAGGCATCCCGATCGTCAACTGTGGACCGGGCGGCAAAGCGGGGGATGAAGCCAGCTTCCAGCGCACGGTTGAGTCGTTGGGAAACCTGGCACGGCTAGCCGAAAGATACGGCGTCACACTGTGCGTCAAAGCTCACGTCGGAGCTGCCATTCACGACACGCCGACGACGCTCCGGCTAATGGCACTCATCTCCTCTCCCGCCTTCGGGATCGACATGGATCCCTCGCACATCTACCGCGCCGGCGAGAACCCGGTTGAGGCCATAGCAGCCGTTATATCCCGTGTGAAGCACGTGCACATTCGCGACTGCAAAGGTCGCCAACAAGGCCCGGGCAAGCCTGAGTTGCAGGCAAATGGCCGGGGGGACATTGACCTCGTGGGCTACATCCGCGTCCTTCACGAGCGAGGCTACAGCGGCCCTCTGGACCTGGAGATCATCGGTGCCAAGGACTACTCTCTGGAGCAGTGCTGCATTATCGCTGCGGAATCGCGTGGGCACATGCAGGCGTGCCTGCAGGCCTGCGGGGCCCGATAGGGCCACCTTGTGAGATCAGTGCCGGCCTTTGCTGGACGAGCAGATAGCAGAGGCATCTCGGCTGCCGCTTCGGCCTACACACCGAAGGCGGAGCGGTGGCGGGGTTCTCTCACCTTGGCTGCTAGCACAGCCCAGCCGATGGCGCCAGCAAGAGCAGAGACGAGGAACACGGCTCTGTAGCTGACGCTGTCGGCAAGCAGCCCACCTATCAGAGGTGAGACAAATGCCAGCGGCGCGACCAGGCTCATGTTGAGCGCCACGTAGGTGGGCCGTTCTGCCTCAGGGGCGAACTCCAGCGCCAAGTTATTGTCCGACACCACCCCCGCCGCCAGGCTGACGGACATGAGCAGGAAAACAACGTAGATGTGGGTCGTATGCGTGGCAGCCAGCGCCACCAGGTTGGCGAGCAGCAGGCAACCGGAGCCTGCCAGGAGCACTCGCTTGTGGCCGTAGCGATCGCCGACGAAGCCCAGCCCGACGCTGGCCAGCGTCTGCCCTGCAAGCAGTGCAAGGGTAAAGGTCCCTACCTGCCACTCGGGCGCCTTCAAGGTGCGCAAGGCGAACACAGTGTAGAAGCCGTAGCCCATGGCGCCCAGGACACCGATGCTCTTGCTGGCCAGGTACCAGGCGAAGCTATGGTCGCGACGCAGTACCGCCGGCAACTGGCGAAGGTACGCCCGCAAAGGCACATTGTCCTTTACGCCCACGGCTGCTGGCTCGCGTGTGAGAGCGAGAAACAGGAAGGACAGGCAGCCGGCACCGAACGCAGCGAGAAAACAGTAAGCATAGCTGTGAGGGAAGGGATAGACACGGAGGAAGTAGCCACTGAGGGCTGCCCCGCCCACCCCGAACAAGGCCCCGGCGGCACTGCTCGCCGCCAGTTGGCGGCCTCTGTGGCTCACCGGCATCACCTTGGCAAACATGTCCGTCCAAGCGGGCATGATGGCCCCGCCGAAGAAGACGAGCATCGCGAAGGCGAGCAGGGCCGACACAAGCGCCGCTGCTGGCCAGCGTGCCGCAAGCAGAAAGGCGACGCCTGCCAGCAGAAGCGTGCTCAACCGTTCGGGAATGCCCATCCATAGTATGAACGGCAGCTTGCGCGGCAGCCTCTCAGCGTAATTAGCGACGAGCAGCGCCGGCAGCGCATAGCCGACTGTTTGCAGCGCCGGCATGGCGCCGATCGCCATGTTCGGAGCACCAAGCCGCTCCAGGAACGCCGGCAGAATGGTGGAAACGGATACGAAAGACATAAGTAGGGAGAAATTGGCGTAGTCAAGGGTCATGACCGTGAAGTTGTGCCGCAAGTGCCTGGCGGCGAACTCCACCAGCGAATCCCGCTTCAGTTCCGTCTCAACAGCGGACGAATCCAAGAGCGCTCGCACTCCGTCTCACAAGGATCCCTGCCGGTGGCCAAATGCTGACCAGCCCGTGCGCTCTTAGCTACCGGCTGACCGGAACGGGAACGCCACGCGGACCACTCAGCCGCACGGCCGCGAGGAACAGTCTCACAGCTGTAGACGCTAGCGCCGCAACCAGACCGGCAGCAAAACCGACGACATCAGCCGGCCCCACCCACGCAGCTGGCGTCACGCCGCGGCCTGGCGGCGGTCTCCTGGAGGAAAGCTAGATATCCAGGTTGCGCACATGGCGAGCGTTCGTCTGGATGAACCGTTTGCGCGGTGCCACCGCTGCTCCCATGAGCATATCAACTGTCCTGTCGGCAGCTGCCGCGTCCTCGACCCCCACCTGAAGGATGGTTCGCCCTTCGGGGTTCATCGTGGTCTCCCACAGCTGCTCGGCATTCATCTCACCAAGCCCCTTGTAGCGTTGAACGGCAACGACCTTGCCCTGCAACTCCTTGAGCAAACGCTCCTGTTCCTCGTCGCTGTAGACGTAGAGATGCTTGTTGCCCTTGAGTTCCAGGCGATATAGGGGCGGCTGAGCGATAAACAGGTGTCCATTCTCGATTAGCGGCAGCATATGCCTGAAGAAGAATGTCAGAAGCAAGGTGCGGATATGGGCACCGTCCACATCGGCATCGCACATCAGAATGATGCGGCCGTAGCGCAGCTTCGACATGTCGAAATGATCGCCGATGCCGCATCCCAGGGCTGTGATCAGGTTCCGCACCTGCTCGTTATCCAGCATCTTGTCCAGGCGGGACTTCTCGACGTTGAGGATCTTGCCCCGCAAAGGCAAGACGGCCTGGAAGCGACGGTCGCGGCCGGTCTTGGCGGTGCCGCCAGCCGAATCGCCCTCCACGATGTACAGTTCGGATTGGGATGGGTCGCGCTCCTGGCAATCGGCCAATTTGCCGGGAAGCGACATGCTCTCGAGCGCGCTCTTGCGCAGGACAAGATCGCGCGCTTGGCGGGCGGCGTTCCGCGCCCGAGCGGCGGTGAGGCACTTCTCCACTATGGCCTTCGCCTCACGCGGATGCTCGTCCAGGAACGAGGCAAACGCTTCAGACACGACGGCGTCCACCTGACTGCGCACTTCGGCGTTGCCGAGCTTGGCCTTGGTCTGGCTCTCGAACTGAGGGTCGGTCAGTTTCACACTGACTATCGCCGTCAACCCCTCGCGAACGTCATCACCGGTGAGGTTGCCGTCGGATTCTTTGATGACGCCGGCTTTGCGAGCGTAGTCATTGAGCGTGCGCGTGATTGCCGTCCGCAGCCCCGTCAAATGGGTGCCACCGTCAACAGTATTGACATTGTTGGCGAATGAGTACACCGACTCCGTGTAGCCGGTGGTGTACTGGATGACGGCCTCCACGCCGGTGCCGTTGACCTGCTTCTCAACATACATCGGCTCGTGGAGCACCTGCCGGTTCTTGTTCAGGTAACGCACGAAAGACGAGACGCCACCCTGGAAGTAGAACGTGGCCTCCCGACCATCTCTCTCGTCCAGGAAATGGATGGTGAGACCTCGTGTCAGGAAAGCCATCTCGCGGAAGCGCTGAACCAGCACGTCGAAGCGATAGTCAAGCTCAGAAAAGATCTCGGCATCCGGCAGAAAGTGCGTCAGAGTGCCGCGCTCACTCACTGGCTTAAGCTTCTGCACCTTGGTGACAGGCTGGCCGCGCTCGTAGCGCTGTCTGTAGGCATAGCCGTCCGGCATGGACACGACTTCCATCCAGCTCGACAGGGCGTTGACGGCGGAGACACCAACCCCGTGCAGCCCCGAAGCGACCTTGTAGCCGCCACCACCAAACTTGCCGCCAGCGTGCAGCATGGTCATTACGACTTCCAGCGCCGACTTGCCCGTCTGAGGATGAATGCCGACGGGAATGCCGCGCCCATTGTCCCGCACGCTCACAGAGAGGTCGCCATGTATGGTTATGTCAATGCGGTTGCAGGCGCCGGCCAGAGCTTCGTCAACCGAGTTGTCCACGACTTCGTAGACAAGGTGGTGCAGTCCGCGAATGTCGGTTGAACCGATGTACATACCGGGCCGGCGGCGAACTGCCTCCAGGCCTTCCAGGACCTGTATCTGTTCGGCACCGTAGGTCTGCTGCTCCTGCGTGGCCAACTTTCAGCCTCCCCTATGCATGCATCACCTTTGCTTTCCAGGCTTCGTACCGTTGCCGGTAGAAGACGAGGCTGGCAGCGACCAAGCCGCTGCCGACAAAGGCGTTACCCGCGATGCCAGCACAGAGGCCCAGGACCGTCATGCCAGCCAGCCAATGCCAGACGATAGACAGCCCCATGGTCAGCAGGTAGAGCAAGACGATCAGGCCAATTGAGGGCCAGAAGGCCGAGCGCACAACGACGATGCTGTTGACAGCGGCACGGGCTACGCCCACCTCCTGCAGCACCATTGCGTCAACGACGAAATACAGGTAGAACACCACCCACAGCACCGCCCAGAGGATGAGCAGGCCGGCGACAAGGCCAATGAAGCCACCTGCTAAAGGGCTGATGATTCCGACCAATTGAACAATCAACGACAGAGGCAGGAGCACGCCAATCCCCAGGGCGAGCAGCAACGCAGCGAGCACGAGAAGGTGCAGCCAGTTTCTGGCCGTCCGCCTTAGCAACACAGAAAGCCCTGGGCTCTCGCCACGCACCGCCGCCGCCAGCAGGGTCAGGTACAAGGAGCCAATCAGCAAGCCGATCATGGCGAGCACAAGCGCGAGCAGGAAGAGCAGCCCAGGCGCAGCTATCGGCAGCACACCGCCCACATGCGCCACATCAGACGGCGCCATTCCCGCCACAAGGCTTGGCACACCGAAGCTGGCGCTGGCGAGCAAGGCCAGCAGGTTGCCATCCTTACCGAACTGCAGCAGCGCCTCACGCGCCTGCGCTGGATCATACGCCGAGGTACCAGCCATGCCCGGCGGCATTTGCAGTGCCGACGCCAGCGCACGCGCCACAGGTTCCACCGATAGTTGTGGTGCGAGCAACAATAGCAGGTCAAGCAGCACAGGGATAAGCATGATGGCCGGGCGCCGGCGCACCAGTGCGAATCCCTGCGATATAGAATCTATGACACCCATGCCGAAGACGACCCTCGCAGCGATGTTCCTACTCAGACACTGAACCATTATTATAGCTCAAGTGGCAGTTCTGGGCGAAGGTGCCATACCCGACACTCGCACATATGTTCTGGTGAAAGCACGCGCGCCAGTCGTGCCGGGAAGGCGCGGCCGCATCGGTTGCCAAGGGTCTCCGCTAGCCGGTATAATAACGCCAACGCGGAGAGGTAGCGCAGCTGGCCTAACGCGCGCGATTGGAAATCGCGTAAGGAGCAATCCTTCGCGGGTTCGAATCCCGCCCTCTCCGCCTCTTCTTTGTCCCCAGAAAGACTTTCGCCTGCCCAACCGCAGGATCAGCCAAGGTTCGGCGCTGCGCTGCGACCCTGCCAACCGCTTTGTTTGCCCACTTGCGACACCGCCGGCGCCGAATAGACGTTCCAGCGGCACTGCGCCACCGGAGGCTCGAGCCAGGCAGCGACGGTTAGCTGGCCAGGCGGCCTGCGCCGATCTCGGCTCAGGGTTCTGTTTGACGCGAATGGCTTGATACGATAGTATCTCGATTGAGGCCGTGCTAGACGGGGAGCTAGCGGTGCCCTGTACCCGCAAACCGCTCCAGCGGGGTCGAATTCCAGCTCGAGGGCCGAGCGAGCCGAGCCTGTCATGCAGCCGTGGCGTTGAAGGTTGGGTCCTGCGCGGCGAAGGGCCCCGAACCCCGTCAGGTCCGGAAGGAAGCAGCGGTAAGAGGATTCCTTCGGGTGCCGCAGGGGTGCCTGGCCTGAGCTGCAGCTTCATGGTAAGTCGGCCACGCTAGCACGACAGCTGGTGCACGGTCTCAGTTTCCCCAGCAGGGAGCCTGGGCCAGATCTTTGCACGCGAGGGGCGTGTGATGGCCACCAATCCCTTGCTCACTGCGGAGGTAGAGACCATCCATCGTCCCGCCTCTAGACCGGGGTTGGCGCGCCTGCTTGTCTCAGTCGCTGCCGGCTTTCTGGCCTTTGCGAGCCTGACCCTGATCGCTGCCGCTGCGTGGCTGGCAAAACAGAGCTCTGTGGATGCGAGCCACATCCCATGGCACCCAGGCCATTCCTCCGCCTCGATCCCAGCCGGAGCGCTGATTCCGGCCCTGCCGCCCAGCTACGTTCTGCACGAGGGCTCGCTGCTGGGCAGGGTGTCGCTGAGCGGCAGTGCCGATGCGCTCAGCGCGCTTGCCGCGCCTGTGTACAAAGCCGACAGTCTATGGCCGGGCAGTGGCGTGCCCCTCTCCCGCGGCAGTTCCCTCTGGCTGCAGCGATCGGTTCCGTTCGTGCTTCTGGCTGGAGGCGAGCGTATACAGCTTCGCGGCAAGGGGGTCACCGTCGGCGAAGCGCTGGCTAGCGCCGGAATCTACCTGCTTGGGGCCGATTACTCGGATCCGGCACCTGATACGCCGCTGCAGCCATTCATGACCGTATCCCTCTCGCGCGTCCAGGAGCGGGTTGAGATAGAGCAGCGCACCACGTCTTATCAGACCGTCTGGCAGCCCGACCCGGACCTGGAGCTGGACCAGACCCGTGTCGTCCGCCAAGGGCAGGAAGGCATTGACCTGCAGCGTTACAAGGTCGTCCTTATCAATGGCCAGCCCGTGAGCCGTGAGCTCCAGGATCAGTGGACGAAACAGCAACCGATGGATCAGCAGATGGCATATGGCACGAAAGTCATTGTGCGCCAGCTGCAGACGGCCGACGGTCCCATTGAATACTGGCGAATTCTACATGTGCTCGTGACATCATACAGCGCAAGTACGGCGGGGCAAGCGCCCTCGTCGCCACATTATGGTTTCACACGCACCGGGAAACAGGCGCAGACCGGGATAGTCGCCGTTGATCCCGGCGTGATCGCACTCGGGACGCGACTCTATGTGCCCGGCTACGGCTTTGGCTTGGCGGAGGACACCGGTGGCGGCATTCTGGGCAAACACATAGACGTGTGCTACAACGACAAGGACCTCGTCCCCTGGTACCGCTGGGTAGATATCTACCTGCTCACGCCTGTCCCCCCTGAGGGTGCCATTCGCTACGTTTTGCCCAATTGGCCCAGGCCATGACCGCCAATGATGAACTGCGAACCCTGGCTCCAGCCGGCTTGGCACCGGCGAAGCTGCTACACTCCTTGGGCCTCGAAGCGCGCAAAGGGCTCGGCCAAAACTTTCTCGCAAGCAAGGCTGCCCTTGGCAAGATCGTTCGCACTCTGGAACTGCAGCCGGACGACGTTGTTGTTGAGGTGGGGGCAGGCCTGGGCACACTTACAGGCTATCTGGCTGCCACTGCCAAGGTCGTCGCCGTCGAGCTTGACGACCGCCTTGCCGCCTATCTGCAACAGACGTTCGCCGGGTGCGACAGGGCCCAAGTTGTGCATGACGACATCCTGAAGCTCGGCCCAGAAGATCTGCTGCCCACCGGCACAGCAGCCTACAAAGTGGTCGGCAACCTTCCCTACTACATCACGTCAGCGGCGCTGCGCCACCTCCTCAACTGGCGTCCCCCGGCCGCAGTTCTGGTCGTTATGGTGCAGTACGAGGTGGCCAAGCGCATTGTCGCCGGCCCTGGTGAGATGTCGCTCCTGGCGCTGATGGTGCAGCTGAAGGGCGCCGCAGCCATGGTCGCCCGTGTGCCTGCAGGCGCTTTCGTCCCCAGGCCGAAGGTAGACTCGGCAATCGTCAAGATACTGCCGCGCGCTCAACCTTTGGCCAGCGATACGGAAGACGAGAGGCTCTTCAGCCTGGCCAGAGCCGCCTTTCACCAGCGGCGCAAGACCCTGGTCAACTCCCTGGCAACCGGCCTTTCGCTTCCCAAGGCAGCCATCGGTCAGGCTCTCGAGGAGGTTGGCATCTCGGCCCAGGCGCGAGCCGAAGACCTCAGCCTCAACCAATGGCTGAGGCTAACCGCCCGCATCGCCCCGGAGGAGTAGCAGTGATCGCAGGCTACCACATCGCTAGCCATGCTCAGCAGCCGCCGGATGACAGACGACTAGCAGCCTTGGCGTCCCTGTGCTTTGGCTCATATCCTGGCGTCCTCAGGCCGAGCCTTGGTTTTGTGCGCTGGTTCCTCAGGCGCCCAGGCTTGGCGCCCGCTCTCAGCCAGGCCGCCTGGCATGGCGACGAGTTGGTAGCCAGTCTCTTCGTGACCGAAGCGGTTCTTTCCGTCGGCCTCAGCCCATGCCGGGTCGGGTTGGTGGACACAGTCATGACCGCACCTGAGCACAGGGGCCAGGGCCTGGCAAGCGCGCTGATCAAGCGTGCGATAGACGCGGCTGCATCCTTGGGGCTCGAGGCAATGCTGCTCTACACGTCTCCCGACACGGGCCCGTACAGGCTCTACGCCAGCCTCGGTTTCCGGCACGTCAAGTCGCTGGATTACTGGCGGCGGCCGCCTGGGGCATGCAGCGGCGGCGAACCATGCGCCTGGGAGGCATTGCTCTCGCCGGAACCGGAGGACCTTGCTGCCGAGTACGAGCAGCTGATGCTCTCGCACGACGGCGTGCCTGTTCACGACGCACGTCTTTGGCGGTGGCGGAAGAGACAGCGCCCAGCCAGCATCCGCCCGACACTGTGGCGTGTTCGAGGCCAGGGTGCACCGGCAATGGCCACTTGTGCGCGCCTGCGGCTCACCGGAGAAGGCAGCTCGCTACTGCTGAGCGATGTCCTCGTCAGCGAACCAGCGTGCCTGCAAGCCTTGTGTGCCAGGATGCCGCCGGATATCCCCCTGATCACTGTCGCCGACACCAACGACAGCCAAATGCGCACCGCCCTCGAGTTAGCGGGCTTCAGGCCAGGGGCACAGGAAGCTATGCTCAGTTACTGTCTGGACAGCGGCGGCGCCATTGCTGCCCTGAGCGCTTCCAAGCGCCCGTGGCTGCCGCTGACCGAGTCTATCATCGGCATCTAGCCCGGCGGCTGCTCCGCCTCAGCTATTGCGGATCGGTGCCATCGGCGTCTCAGCCATAAACCGAAGAGTGTCGTCGAGCGAGCGAATGCCGGTGCTGGCGCCGACGGCGGTCACGCACAACGCACCGACGGCGTTGGCCAGACGCGCCGTCCTTTCCAGGTCCCAGCCCCGCAGCAGTCCAGCCAGGAAGCCAGCGACAAACGCGTCACCGGCGCCAGTAGCATCAACCGCTTGGACCACATAGGGAGGCACGAAAAGCTCCTGGTCCTTGCTCCGCACGTAGGAACCCTGCTCGCCCATCTTGAGTGCCACAATGCTGACGCCATAACGCATGAACACCTCGGCGACGTCCTGCGGGCGCTCCTTGCCGGCGATCATGCGCGCCTCGGCCAGGCTGGGCAGCATCACGTCTATGTAGGGTAGACAGGGCTCGACTAGCTTCATCCAGTTGCCTTTGGCATCCCACACTGTGTCGTAGGAGGTGGTCAGCCCAGCCTCTTTGGCCTGCCTCAGGATACGCGCTGTCGGCTCGCCATCTATCCCTGGCATGACCAGAGCGCCGGCGATATGCAGGATGCGCGCCTGGCGAACGATGTCGAGGTCAACATCTGCCTCCCGCAGTTCAGCGTTGGCACCCAGGTAGTGCAGGAAGCGGCGTTCGCCATCCGGGTCCACCATGACCATGGTGGCCGAGGTGTTGGCTTCCGACTTGCGGCGCACACCACGAGCATCAATGCCGTGTTTGCTCAGTTCGGAGACCACGTAGTCGCCAAAACCATCCTGACCAGCTGCTCCAAGAACAGAAACGCTGAAACCGAGCCTGGCCAGCGCAATCCCCGTGTTCACAGCGCAGCCGCCTGTGTGCAGTTCCATGTTCTCGACGAGAGTGAGACGCCCTCGCTCCGGCAACTCGACAACAGGCCGGGCCACAACGTCGGCAACCATGATCCCAAGGCATGCTACGTCCATGATTCTACCCTCACCATCGAAGAGAAATGCAGCCGGACAGTCAACTCCGCTGGCTTCAGACCAACCTGGCCACTTCCCGAAAGCTGTCTTTCAGGACCGGGTACAGACCGCGGTAGACCGGGTAGAGACGTTCATACACAGCCCTGTCAGGCCCGGGCTCCAGGCGCTCGACAACCCTGATTGTCGCCGCACACGCTTCCGGCACTGAGCTATAGATGCCTGCGCCGACCGAGGCGAGCAGGGCCGCACCGTAGGCAGGACCCTCGCTCACATGCAGGAGGCTCATCTCCATGCCAAACACGTCAGCCTGTATCTGCCGCCACAGCTGGCTCCTTGCACCGCCACCAGAGGCGCGAGCCTCGTGCACAGGTATGTTCATTTCCTGGCGCATGATCTCGAGCGAGTCCCGCAGGCTATAGGCAACGCCTTCCATGATGGCCCGGATCACCATGGCGCGGTCCGTACGTGCTGTCACTCCGAACAGGACACCTCTGGCCTGGGGGTCCAAGATGGGGGCCCTTTCCCCCATCAGGTAGGGCAACCACAGCAGCCCTTCGCAGCCTGCCGGCGCCCGGCTCGCCTCTCTCGCCAACAGGTCATAAGCATCCATGCCGGTTGAGGCAGCAACCGCCAGCTCGGCTGCGGCGAAGTTGTCGCGGAACCAGCGGAGCGAAAGGCCGGCCCCCTGGGTCACACCCATGACATGCCACTTCCCGGGAACGGCATGGCAGAAGGTCTGCAGCCGTCCCTGAGGGTCGAGCTTCGGCTCATCTGTAAAGGCAAAAACCACGCCCGAAGTACCGATAGTGGAGGAGATGATTCCAGTGTCAACTATGCCATTGCCCACTGCGCCTGCAGCCTGGTCACCGCCACCACCAACGACCGGCAACCCGACCGGAAGGCCTGTCGCCTCGGCTGCCGACGCACTTACACGACCGGTCACCACTGGCGACTCGAAGACCGGCGGCACTAACTGCCGGGGCAACTCCAGGTCGTCAATCACGTCCCAGGCCCAATCCCGTGCTCGCACATCGAACAGAGCCGTTCCCGATGCATCGGAGACCTCGCTCGCGAACTCGCCGGTCAGCATGAAACGCACGTAATCCTTGGGCAGGAGAAACCGGCGCGCCTTGGCGAAGGTCTCAGGCTCGTTGTCTCGAATCCAGAGCAATTTGGGGGCGCTGAAGCCGGTCAGCGCCGGGTTGAGTGTGCGCCGAATCATGCGCTCGGCGCCGATGCGCTCAGTGATCCAGTCGCACTGTGCCTGGCTGCGCTGATCAGCCCAGATGATGCTGCGGCGCAGAACCTGGTCCGCTTGGTCAAGCAGGACGACCCCATGCATCTGGCCCGAGAGGCCCATCGCAGCGATCTCGCTCGGCCTCACCCGCGCCTCGCTGAGCAACCGGCGGATGGCCGTCACACAGCCCTGCCACCAGTCCTCCGGTTCCTGCTCGGCCCATTGCGGCCTGGGTGTGTAGAGAGGATATTCTGCTGTCGCCCCTGCGACCACACCGCCGCGCTCGTCCACTAGCAGCGCACGTGCACCAGTGGTGCCTACATCCACCCCGAGTACGTATGCCATCTTGCGCACCCTCCGACCTGGTACAAGCTGACTGCTCACCTTCTGATAGCAGCCGGAACCGCACCGCCTAGTCCCCGCATTCTAGAGGCAGGTTATTGCTTCCGTCAATGAACGAAAGGGTGCCACAATAGTTCAGACCTGGCTTGGCTTCACCTTGCCAAGTAGGACTGGCAGGTAAGCCAGCGCGACCACTGCCATGCAGCCCGACAGGCCGAGTAGACCGGTGGACAGCCCGTAGTGCTCCGCCACCCATCCCATCACCGGCTGGACAGCGAACGACCCGGCACAAGCCAGGGTGGCGAGCGTCCCCGTGATCACGCCGATCTGACGCGGGTACAGCCTGTTAGTATGGGCCATGATATTGGGGAAGATCCCCGAGGCTCCCAAACCAGCCAGGGCAAGGAAAGCCAGCCCGAGTTCACCCGAGGACGACAGGCCCACGCCCAGGAGCGCCAACGCGAACAACACGGCGCCGCCGACAATCAGACTTGGCAGCGTCAGCCAACGCGCCAGAAGTCCTTGCCCCAGCCGGCCGATCAGGATGAACCCCCAGAAAAGGGAAAGAGAGACACTGGCCATGAACTGTGGCAGATGCAGCCGCTTGAGCGAGAACACGACTATCCAACTCGAGACACCCAACTCTGCCGCGACGTAGAACAGCAGCGCCGTGGCCCCCAGTATCACCATCGGCTGGCGCAACAATGACCACACTGGCTGGCGTTCCGTCTGGGCAGCGGCGATCTTGGGCGCTGCCGGCAGTGGCGCCGTCAGGCTGCGCGCCGCAAGGAGGAGCGGCACCGATGCCGTGAGCCAGAACGGCAACCGCCACGAGTGGCCGGCGGCGATCAGGGCACCCGCGAGCAGCGGCGCACTTAGAGCGCCGATCCCATAGCCCATATGCACGATGTTCATCAGCCCTGCCCCGCCACCGATCTGCGTCGGCAACACATTGAGGCTCGTCTCAAGCAAACCAGAACCCAGGCCGAGGCCGAAAGAGGCGATCACCATCAGCAAGTATGCCTGTACAACGCCGATGGCGGCCAGTGACACGATCACCGTGGACCAGGCGGCAAGCAGAACAGGCTTGGTGCCGAAATCGTCAATGACGAAGGCGCCCAGCAGCGAACCGGACATGAAGCCGAATGCGCCGGCGGCCAGGATGACCCCGGCAGCGGTCTCTCTGATGGCGAAGGTCTGCATGATCTGCGGCAAGACGGCGCCGGTGAGCGTCATGGCGAAACCGTGGGCTGCCATGCCGATGGTGGCTATCAGTGTAATGGTCAAGAGGGATCTGCTTGCCGCCAGACTCTCCTCGCGGCTCTTCACGACATACGTCTCGGACAATCTCTCATGCTCCATAGCTTAGCTCTAGTTCCCCGCCAATCCGCACAGCCACGTGAAAGCAAGACGGGGGCTGCCATCCGCCTCCAGGATAGAGTACCAGCGCATCGGTTGCTTCGCGTCGTACCAGGAGACAGTGCTGAAATCCAGGTTGAAGAGAAATATGGCCTGGAGCCAGGGCCAGTGGTCTTTGGCCTCCAGAAACAACTGTCGGTAGTAATAGGCCTGCAATTGCTCCGACACAGCGTAACGGTCATGCTCACCCATGCTCCACGGCGAGAAGATGGGCCAGCCAACCTCGGTCGCCCAGATCGGCGTTGCTCCATCGCCAGCCTCCTCCATAACCGCGTGCTGGTCCTGCAGTCGGCTCACGGCCAGGCCCCACGGCTGGCTGGCAAACGGCGGCAGACCATAGCCGTAGGGGTGCGACCCCAGAGCGTCGAAGAATCCCTTCGCACCCGCTGCATACATGCCACGCAGAAAGGCCAGGTCGCCCATGGCGCCCTCGCCGCCATCGCCGGTCGTGGCCAGGCCGCCGGAAACGACTAGAGCGCCGGGGTCCTCGGCTTTGATCGCCCGGTAAGCCACTCGCAACAAGGCGGTATAGGCTGCGGGATCTGGCGCCCGGCCACCCCACTCGTAGGTTAGGTTCGGCTCGTTGCCGATCTCGTAAGCAGCAACCTTGCCTCGGTAGCGCCTGGCGACTGCGCGCACGAACCGCTCGTAGGTGCCCAGGTCGGATGGCGGCATTGTGACCGTGCTGCCGGCGGGTCGAGCCCAGGCTGGTGTGTCGTGCAGACGCAGCAGCACTTTCAGGCCGGACCTGGCGGCGGCCTTCACCACATTGTCAGGGTCCTGCCAGTTGTACTGGCCCTCTTTCGGCTCGACTCCCGCCCAGGAGAGGTAGTTCTTCAGCCAGCCGAAACCCAGGCTGTGGACGAGGTAGGCGTCGCTGAGGTCGGCGATGTTGACGCCGGTTACAGGCGGCAGGCTCGAGGCACTGGATGCCTCCTTGCCCTGCAGCACGACCGGATGCGGCGTGCCCTCGCCTCGAGCGGTGGGACAGTCATTCCACCCCGGTCCACTCACGAGAGTGGTTACCGTTCCTGCGGCGACGTTCAGGCAGTAAATGTCGAAACCAGTCACGCCGGCCATACTGAACATGATGCAGTCGCCGGCCCAGGCCAGGCTTCGGATGGGAGCCCTTCCCTCCCAGAGCCAGCGTACGTCGCTGCCATCCTTGTTGGCGACGTAGATGCCCGGCTTGTCGTCCTCGTCCCAGCCGGCGAAGGCCAATCGCTGGCCATCGGGAGACCAGGCAGGATACCGCCCTTTGAGTGGCCATTTGCTCACCTGGTGCTCCTGGCCCCCCAGTTCCAGCCAGTAAATCTCCTCTACTCCCTTGCGGGTCGCCGAATAGGCGATGGCCTTGCCATCTGGAGACCATTCAGGCGAAGCATAGGCTTCCAAGGGCCCGCTGCTCGTCAGCCGCCGTCGGGCACCCGAAACCAGGTCGAGAGTGAAGATGTCGCGCGTATCCTCGCTCTCAGAGACAAACGCTAGCTGGCTGCCATCTGGCGACCAGCTCGGTTGGTAGTCGTAGCCAATGTCATGGGTGACCTCGGTGGCCTGGCGCGTGCGCAAGTCCATGACATAGATGCCGGAGAAGCCGCCAGCTCGGCCGGAGTACGCCACGCGGTCGCCGGAAGGAGAAAGGGCCGGATCCCACTCAGGCACGAAGTCCGCCGTGAGGTTGGTGACAGCGCCGGAAGTGTCCACCAGATAGATATCCCCGTCGCCATCCAGGTCCGAGGCGAAGAGATATGGCAGCGCAAGCACGGGCCTCCCAGGCGCTGTAGGGCCAAGGGTGGGTGCCGGCGAGGGGCTGATGGCCAACGTTGGCGCCGGCTGCGGGACCTGCGATGCGCAGGCGGTGCATAGTAGTAACGCGGCCAATAAGACGCGCTTCACAATCTACGCGCCAACGATCCCGCCGGCGGTCATAGCTTTCAGGTCAAGGGCCCGATCCAGCTGCTCAGTGCTCATCAGCCCTTGCTCGAGGACAATCTCGCGAATGGTGCGGCCACTGCGCAGAGCTTCTTGGGCCACTTTGGCGGCGCGCTGGTAGCCAATATAAGGGTTGAGCGCCGTCACGATGGCCAGGCTGCGTTCCGCCCAGTACTGACAACGAGCCCGGTCAGCCTCCAGACCGCGGACACAGCGTTCGGTGAAGGCGGCAATGCCATTCGTCATGATCTGGAGGGATTGGCACAGGGCATAGGCCATGATCGGCATCATGACGTTCAGCTCGAGCTGCCCCGCTTGAGTACACATGGCGATTGTCGTATCGTTGCCAATCACCTGGTAACACACCATGTTGAGCATCTCGGCCATCACCGGGTTCACTTTGCCAGGCATGATGCTCGACCCAGGCTGCACAGCCGGCAGCTTCAGTTCGGCCAGGCCGGTCATCGGGCCGGACGCAAGTAGCCGCAGGTCATTGGCGATGCGAGTCATGGTGAGGGCGAGCGTGCGCAAGGCTGCGGAGTAGGCAGCTATGTCCGCCTGGCTCTGCATGGCCTCAAATAGATTGCCGGCGGAACGCAGGCGCAGGCCGGTGATCGCCTCCAGTTCACGGATCATCTGCGCGTGGTAGCCCTCAGGGGCATTCAGCCCCGTGCCCGTAGCCGTTCCGCCGATGCCAAGCCTCGCCAGGGCGTCGGCGGACATCGTCAAGCGGTCCAGGTCGTGCCCTACAGCGTCTGCGTAGGCGCCAAACTCCTGGCCCAGGGTCACGGGCACGGCATCCTGCAGATGGGTACGGCCGCTCTTCACCACATCAGCGAACTGGATGCTTTTCAGGCGGAGGGCATCCTCACAAGCCGATACGGCTTCAGCCAGCTCACGGTGCATCGCCAGCGCTGCCAGGCGCATGGCCGTAGGGATCACATCATTGGTAGACTGGGCCATGTTCACGTGATCATTGGGGTTGACAGGCTGATATATCCCCAGGCGCCCGCCAAGCAGCTGGTTGGCACGGTTGGCGATCACCTCGTTGGCGTTCATGTTATGGGAAGTACCGGCCCCGGCCTGGAACGGGTCCACTACGAAAGCTGAGTCCCAATCGCCGCGGACAACTTCTTCGGCGGCACGTTCTATAGCGTCGGCCAGCCGCGGCTCGAGGCTGCCCAGCATGCGGTTGGTGCGCACCGCAGCCAGCTTGATCCACCCGGTAGCACGGATGAACGCAGGGTGCTGGCGCAGGCCGCTGATCGAGAAGTTCTCGACGGCGCGCTGTGTCTGGGCTCCGTAGTACGCATCTGCCGGCACCTGCACTTCGCCAAGCGAATCGGTCTCGATCCTGTATTCGCCAGTCACCATTACCTCCTCCACCGTGGCCGACCATGCCATTCTACATTGGTGCGTTCTGCCCAACAACACTTCGCGCCGAAGCCGGCGTCCGGCAAGAAGCATTACGTTCTGCCGCCAGGGCCCTGAACCGCCGGCTGGTGTCGCTGCAGGCGTCACCAGCCTGGAGCGGCCTTCGGCAGACGAGCCTATGGACCGGCATGCTCAGTGCGGGCTCCGCCACACTCTGATCCACGCTGCGCACCTGAAGCTGCGCCCGCTCGACCTGCCCGTGCGCCTTGCTCCACCCAGGTCAGCCATCTAGAATGAGGCCATCAACATCGCAGCCGTGCGGCGAGGGATGAATTTGGCCAAGAAGAGTGAGCACCATCGGCGCAGCCTTACCAGAGCCCCATCACACAAGCGTGGCACGCCGGTAGCCCAGGCCGGGCGCGGGTCGGCAGCCAAGTCCCAGGCCAGCAAGCGCCTTGCGCCGCAGAAGCAAGCGGCGCGCGGCCAGGCCCTACTGCGTTGGCTCACCACCAGCCGCCTCGTCATCATTGTGGGCGTCATCGTTGCGGCGGCCATCCTGACGGTGATGTACTTCCGGCTGGTGCGTCCTACTGTTCCCGCGGCGACCGCGACGGGAGCAAGCCAGGCAACGTCAGCCCCGACGGCGCCAGCCACCCCGTCCGTGCCTGGAACAGGGACGCCGGCTGCTCTAATTTACCCTGGCGTCGGGCCGGCCGTGGCCTAGCCGCTCTTTTGTCCAGGGACGCGTCGGGTCTGTACCGCTGCAGCCCGGCCTGACGTTGGCTATGGCCCCGGTCCCTAGCCAATGCCAGGCCGGGCAGGCGAACGGGAATGGACTGCCGCTCAGGCCGCTGGGCTGGCCGAAAGGCGGCTGACTTTCACGAACGGTTGACAGCGGGCACGCCCCTCCCTAGAATCGCTCTCGCTGGTCTCAGCCACTTGCTCAGTCCACCAGGCCAGCGCAGAGGTAGGCATGCGGGTCACGAAGAAGCTGCTCGAGGAAGAGATCACCCAGCGCCAGGAAGAGGGCTGTGACACTACCTCTTTTGCCGCTGCCCTGTCGCTGCTGAGCGATGAGGACACGGCAGGTCTATCTCGGTTATACGACGACATCGCTGCGCTGCGACCTGAGCCTTCGCTTGAGGCGAACGAGCCATCGGACCTGGCACTGATCCGGGGCTTACGTCCGTCGGCGGTTCGCGCTCGTCACACGCGGTTCGGTGAGGCCGAGTTGCGCGATCGCATAGCCGGTGCCTGGCTCGGCAGGGCAGCCGGCTGCCTGGCCGGCAAACCCTGCGAGGGCTGGTCCCACGACGCCATCCGCTCCTACCTCGAGCCGGCGGGCCTTTACCCTCTCGACGGCTACTTCCCGCTCGTATTGCCTGACCGGGACGGCCTTGGCCAACGCGTGCCGGCACAGTGGTGGCGCGGTCGAATAGTGTTGGCGCCACGCGATGACGACACTGACTACACCGTTCTGGGGCTGCACCTCTTAGAGGAACACGGCCCTGGCTTCAGTACGCGCCAGGTCGCCGACGAGTGGTTGACTCACTTGCCTTACTGGCAGGTGTATACCGCCGAGCGAGTGGCCTACGCGAACCTGGTGAACGGGCTCGAGCCACCTGAGACAGCCTCCTTCCGCAACCCCTACCGCGAGTGGATCGGGGCTCAGATCAGGGCCGACATCTTCGGCTACGTCAACCCCGGTGACCCGGAGGCAGCGGCGGCAATGGCTTACCGCGATGCCGCTCTCTCGCACGTCAAGAACGGCATCTACGGCGAAATGTGGGCAGCCGCCTGCCTGGCGGCCGCTTTCGTGGAGCCGGATCCCGCAGCTGTCATCCTTGCCGGGTTGGCTGAGATACCCGCCGAGTGCCGTCTGTCTCAGGCACTGCGGCGTACACTGGACTGGTGCCGTCAGGACGGCGATTGGGACGTGACCTGGCACAAGGTTAACGATCACTATGGCCACTATCATGGCGTCCACACCATCAACAACGCCTGCGCTGTCGCTCTGGCCCTGCTGCACGGCAGGCTCGATTTCGCCGCCAGTGTCGCAATAGCGGTGATGTGCGGCTGGGATACTGACTGCAACGGCGCTACGGTAGGCTCGATCGTCGGGGCGATGCTGGGCAGGTCAAGGCTGCCGGCGAACTGGGTGACGCCGCTCAACGACACGCTCGAGAGCGCCGTTCAGGGCTTCGCCCGCTGCAGCATCTCCAGCCTGGCCGAGCGAACTCTGGCTCAGGCCGAAGCGGTCCTGGCGGTCAGAGGCTAGAAGCGGACGATATGGCTCGCATCCTGGTTGTTGGCAGCATCAACATTGACCTGGTAATGAAAGCGCCGCGGCTGCCAGCCCCGGGGGAAACGCTGGTGGGCGGGCAGTTCACCATAGTTCCCGGCGGTAAGGGAGCAAATCAGGCTGCGGCAGCAGCCAGGCTCGGCTGTCAGGCGCTTCTGGTAGGAGCAGTCGGTGGCGACGCCTTCTCGGACGTCGCCGTGACCAATCTCGTTCGGCAGGGTGTTGACGCTGGCGCCATCCTTCGCAAGCCCGACGCATCCACCGGGGTCGCCATGATCATCGTGGACGCGATGGGCGAGAACACGATCCTGGTGGCCAGCGGCGCTAACGCCATGCTCTCACCCGAGGACGTGTGCACCCGATCTGAGGCCTTTCACTGGACCGACTGCGTGATTGTACAATGCGAGGTCCCGCTTGACGTCGTAGCCGCGACCATCGCTTCCGCCCGGGCCGCAGGCAAACTCGCCATCCTCAATGCGGCACCCGCCGTCCCCGACTTGCCCGCCGAAGCCTGGCACGTGCCTTACCTTGTCGTGAACGAGCAGGAGGCGGCCAGCCTCTCGGGCATCCGGCCGAACTCCGTCGAGAGTGCTATCCTCGCCGCTGCTAGCCTTTCCCGCCATGGTGCCGACCACGTCGTGGTCACGCTCGGGGCCATGGGTTGCGTGCACTATTCTGCCACGGCCTCGGAGCACATCCCCGCCCCGAAGGTCGAGGTAGTTGACACGACGGCGGCAGGGGACGCCTTCGTCGGCGCCCTGGCAGCCGCTCTCGTCAACGGCCTCGACCCGCACCAGGCGCTCGTTTTTGCCAACTGTGCCGGTGCTCTCGCCACGACCAAGCTGGGAGCGCAGCCATCTCTCCCCGATGCCGAGGCCGTCGAGTCGCTCTATCGCCAGGTGGCGGCCGGGCCGCCGTTCTGATGCTCACTGGGAGGTGATCAGTCAATGAAACTCGGCTTTCTGACAGCTTGCTTTCAGTCCACTCCGCTGGAAGACGTAGTGCGGTGGGCCGGCGCCAATGGCTTCCAGGCCATCGAGCTATCGTCCGCACCAATGGTCCCCGGCGGCCGTTCGAACCAGTTCGATGTTGTTAACCTGAATGCGGAACGGGCTGCCGCCTTCAAGGAGTTATGCGCCAGTTGTGGCATCGAGATCTCCTGCCTCACTTACTGCGACAACCCTCTGGACACGGATGGTGCCAAAGCTCAAGCAGTCATCAGCCACCTGCACAAGGTGATTGACGCCGCTGCCATGCTGGGCACACGGAACGTCAGCACTTTCGTTGGCCGCAACCAGGCAAAAACGGTCATGGAAAGCCTGGACCAGGCAGTGCCTATCTTCCGTGATCTACTCGCCTATGCCGCTGACCGCAATGTCCGCATCGCCATCGAGAACTGGCCAGGGGTCGGTTGGCCAGTAGAGGGTCAGATCGGTAATATCTTTGCCTCGCCGATGGTCTGGGAGGCAATGTTCAACGCCTTGCCGGTAGACAATTTCGGCCTCAATTTTGACCCCAGCCATCTGTACTGGCAGGGCATTGACTACATGCAGGCTGTGCGAGACTTCGGCGAGCGCATCTTCCACGTGCACACCAAGGACACCGAGGTCTTCGACCAAGCAGTCGCGCGCGCCGGCAGGATCCAGCCCGGCAACCACTGGTACCGCTACCGCATTCCTGGGTTTGGCGCCATACAATGGCCACAGCTGATCTCCTGCCTCTACGAGCAGGGCTACGACTACGTGCTCAGCCAGGAACACGAGGACCCGATCTATTCCGGTAGCGATGACAAGGTGAGGGCCGGCCTGACCTTGGGTAGAAAGTATCTTTCCCTCATCAGCGTTTAGGAGGTTCTCAATCATGGCTATCTTGGGTTCACATCACATCGCCATCCTTACACCCGACCGCAAGCGGCTGGTTGACTTCTACACCAAGACGCTAGGCTTGAAGATTGCTGGCTACTTAGGCAAGGACATTACGTTCATTGACGTCGGTGGCACTCGGCTCGAGCTCATCCAGTCCGATGCCACCGTTCCTCCACCGGAGAGCAGCCGCGGCCTGACCCACATCGCTTTCGAGGTTGACAACATCAAGGACACCTATAGCGACCTCGTAGCCAAGGGGGTGCAGTTCCATGTGCCGCTCAAAGAGGCGCGAGAGGGTGTCTGGGTGGCATTCTTCAAAGACCCCGACGGCAATGTGCTCGAGCTCTTCTACACCACCCTGAACCTCCGAGAGGTGCCCGAAGGCCTATACGCTTGAGCCAACAGCGGCCGGGGGCATCTAAGCCGATCATGAGAGACTACGTAGCAGGATCGCTTGTTCCGGCAGATAGGAGACTAGAGGATGACTTGGCAGCCTGAGCCCGACTTCAGCCGCTTGCTGAAAGCACTGCACCGCGAGCAGCCCGATCGTGTGCCTTTGGCCGAGTTGCTGATGGACAGCGAGGCAAAGCAGGCCTTCCTGGGCAGACCGGTCATGACGACCGCTGACGATGTCGAGTTCTGGTACAAGGCTGGCTATGACTACATCGGTCTCCCGCCCAGGTTCCAGTTCTCTTACGGGCAGGGGGAGCAGGTGCGCGACGGCTATGCCAGCGAGGGCCGCTCCTGGGCGGTTGAGCATGGTGGCCCGGTGCAGACCTGGCGTGACCTTGAGGCGAACCCCATACCGACCCTCGATCAGGTAGACTTTTCTCCCTTCGACGAGGCTGGTCGCCTTCTGCCCCCGGGAATGAAGATCGTCGGCCGCTTCGGCGACATCTTCACAACAGCCTGGGAGATGATGGGCTTCACTCAGTTCTGCTATGCTCTCTATCAGCAGGAAGACCTGGTCGCCCACATTATGAATGGCCTTGGCCAGTTCGTGTTCAGTATGTTCGAGGCAATGGCCGACTACGACGCCGTCGGCGCCCTTTGGTATTCTGACGATATCGCTTACGCCAGCGGTTTGATGGTCTCACCAATATTCCTGCGGCGCTACCTTTTCCCATGGATGCGCAAGATCGGTGACCTCTGCCATGCGAAGAACTGGCCATTCATCTACCACACCGACGGCGTGCTCTGGGAGGTGATGGAGGACCTGATCGCCTGCGGCGTTGATGCCCTGCAGCCGATCGAGCCCAAAGCCATGGACATCCGTGAGGTCAAGCGACGTTACGGCGATCGTCTCTGCCTGATCGGCAATGTCGAAGTTGACCTCCTCGCCCGTGGAACACCCGACCAGGTGCGCGAGGAGGTGCGCCGTCTACTGCGCGAGGTTGCCCCGGGCGGGGGATACTGCCTCGGTAGCAGTAATACGATTACCTATTATGTCAAGCCAGAGAACTATGTGGCCATGCTCGACGAGGCGCTCAACCATGGCGCCTACTAGGCTGCGATCGGAAACAGTACGCTGCGCTCACACGGCCTCTGGCCAGCTCTATTCCGCACTTCACAGCTAACCCACCATGGGAGGTGTGACTATGACAAGCAAGATCGGTGTAGCACTGGTCGGCTATCAGTTCATGGGCAAGGCACACAGCAACGCCTACCGCCAGGTGGGCCATTTCTTCAAGCCCCCATTGTTGCCCGAGATGAAAGTGCTCTGCGGCCGCCACGAGGAAGCCGTCCGAGCCGCCGCCGCTGATTTCGGCTGGAGCGAGATCGCCCTGGACTGGCACGACGTCCTTCGGCGCGATGACATCGGCATCGTGGACATCGCTTCGCCTGGCAACACCCATAAGCCTATAGCCATTGCCGCTGCCGAGGCGGGCAAGCATATCTTCTGCGAAAAGCCGCTCGGGAATAATCTGGACGAAGCCATAGCGATGACCGAGGCGGCGGAGAAGGCCGGCGTCAAGGCGAAGGTCAACTTCAATTACCGCTACGTGCCCGCTGTTCAGCTGGCCAAGCGCCTCATTGAGGAAGGCAAACTGGGCCAGATCTACCACTATCGCGGCGTCTATCTCCAGGACTGGATAATAGACCCCAATTTCCCGCTGGTCTGGCGCCTGCGCAAAGAGGTATCGGGCAGCGGCGCGCTGGGCGACATCGCCGCGCACAACATTGACCTGGCCCGCTTCCTGGTCGGTGACATAGAGGAAGTGGCGGCAGCCGACAAGACCTTCATCAAGGAACGCCCTCTGCCGGCTGGTGCTGATGGCGCCTGGGGCACCGCAGGTGGTGGCACAGGCAAGGGCGAGGTCACGGTGGACGATGCCGTGGTCATCGTTGCCCGTTTCAAGAACGGCGCCCTGGGCACGTTCGAGGCCACTCGCTTCGCCGCCGGCAGGCGCAACTACAACTCCTTCGAGATAAACGGCAGCAAGGGCAGCCTCTACTTCAACCTTGAGCGGATGAACGAACTGCAGTACTTCTCGCTCGACGACCCGGACTACCTGCAGGGGTTCAGGACTATCCAGGTGACTGGCAGCCAGTTCAAGTATGCTGACGCCTGGTGGCCGCCAGCCCATATCATCGGCTACGAGCACACCTTCGTGCACTCGATCTTTGAGTTCCTCACAGCGATCGGGGAGAACAAGACGCCGGTGCCGGATTTCCGCGACGGCACACGTACGCAGGCCGTCCTCGAGGCCGTGGGCAAGGCTGCCGCCAGCCGCAAGTGGGAGGCAGTGCCGCAGTTCTAGAACTTCGGTCGAGTAGTGTAACCGTCCACAGCGGCTTGCCGTCGCGGACACGATTCACCCTCGACTACGGTGTAGTATAGCCCCTTGTGGGCGTCGTCATGCCGCGCGGCAACGGCGACAAGCGCCTATACTACGTCGTATGACGCTGGGTGGCGTGTCGTGTGTACCGCACAGTACGCCGAAGGTCGCGGCTCCATGGGCTGGTCTGCGCATTGAGTCTCGGTGCGTGATATTCGACCGGTACTATAGCGGTCTT
>Ga0078972_1004349_pt1 | contig 39139 bp, 37 predicted proteins | sample YelNatPaOPGAMG01_FD_67568 | JGI IMG/M metagenome (GOLD analysis project Ga0078972, IMG submission 67568) | Hot spring thermophilic microbial communities from Obsidian Pool, Yellowstone National Park, USA - OP-RAMG-01 (SPADES assembly) (version 2) | ecosystem: Environmental > Aquatic > Thermal...
GGAGAAACTTGAGTTGAAATCTGAGCAAATTTTGAAATTCCCAAAGAAATTAGCCAGCCAAAGAAAATCCCAACAGCTCCGCCCAAAAATGTAAGCAAAACTGATTCTGTCAAAATTTGAGATAAAATTTCTCTGTTTTTTGCACCGATTGCCTTTCTCAAACCAATTTCCCTTGTCCTTTCAGTTACTGAAGTCAGCATCATGTTCATAATTCCAATTCCGCCAACGACTAAAGAAATTCCAGCAATGGCTGCCAAAAAAATGGTCATCGTGTTTGTGACTTGAGTTAGGGTCGATAAAATATCTTCTTGAGAAATTATTGAAAAATCTGGGTTTTGAGGATCTACTCTATGTTTTTCTGCCAACCTCAAAAGGGCTTCATTTTGGATTTGAGGTAATAAATCTTTTTTCTCTGCTTTAATTAAAATCGAAGTTAAATAATCTGATCTTGCCAACATTTTTTGCATTGTCGTAATTGGAACATAAACCATGTCATCAAAAACAAGTCCCATCGCTCCTCCTTTTGGCGCCGCTACCCCAATGACTTTAAAATTAATTCCTGAAATTCTAACTAATTTTCCAACTGGGTTTTCATCTCCAAAAAGATCGTTTGCGATATTTTTCCCCAAAACTGCAACTTTAGCAATGTTTTTTACCTGTTCTTCGTTAAAAGTTGAACCTGATTCAATAGAAATTTCTCTGACAGCAAAGATTCCTTCACTTGCCCCAATAATTGTCGTTCTGGTATTGTTTCCGTTTGGTGCTACAATTTGAAAAGTCCTTTGAGTTATCGGTACAACATCCAAAACTCCTTCAATTGGCTTTAAAACATTGATATCATCTTCTTTTAAAGTTTGGGCTGTTCCCCTTCCATAAAGCATCGCTCCAACCCTAGCTGCTCCTGGAATGACTGTTAAAATGTTTGAACCCAAACCCTCAATGCTTTGAGTAATTTGCAATTTTGCCCCTTGTCCAATTGAAATCATTGCAATTACAGAAGCAATACCAATGACAATACCTAAAATTGTCAGGCCTGACCTGATTTTATTTGCCGATACTGCAAAAATTGCTTCGTTTAATAAATCAATTATTTTCATGAAATTTCAATTTACAATTTGCAATCTGCAATTTGCAATTTAATTATTCTTTTATCAATTTTAAAGATTTTGCCCTTTCTCTCGGTGCATCTTCAATAATTTGACCGTCCCTCAATGCAATGATTCTTTTTGCATACTGAGCAACATAAAGTTCGTGAGTGACAATGATTAAGGTATGACCTCTTTTATTTAAATCAATCAAAGTTTTTAAAACAACATCTCCAGTTTTTGAATCCAAATTTCCTGTGGGTTCATCTGCCAAAATCAATTTTGGATTATTCACTAAAGCCCTGGCAATCGCCACTCTTTGTTGCATTCCGCCTGACAATTGATTTGATAAATGGAACCAAAATTCTTCTGGAAAAGCAGAAGCTCTTAAAGCTATCTTTACTCTTTCTTCCCTTTCTTTTTTTGGCAAACCTTCATAAATTAAAGGCAATTCAACGTTTTTGAAAACAGTTGCTCTCGGCAATAAATTGTACATTTGAAAAACAAAACCCACTTTCTTTTTTCTAATTTCTGCTAATTCATCCTCAGATAATTTTGAAACTTCCTTTCCTTCAAAAAAATATTGACCAGAAGTTGGAGTATCGAGGCATCCTAGAATGTGCATTAAAGTTGATTTTCCAGAACCAGAAGGACCAATAATTGCCACAAATTCTCCTTCATCGACTGAAAAAGAAACTCCTCTTAATGCCCAGGTTTCAACTTCATTTTTATAAACTTTAGTAATGTTTTTGCATTCAATCAATTTCATCTTCTTTGAGTGGCTGGCATTCCCGGAATTTGGAATCTGAATTGAGTTTGGGTTGTTTGAGTTTGTGGAGTAACTTTTGAAGAAATAACAATGTCTCCTTCTGAAAGTCCAGATAAAATTTCTGTCATTGTCTCGCTTGAGATTCCAATTTTTACTGGCTGATTTTTGATTTTGACTTCTTTTGGCAAAACTATAGCTCCCCCAATTTTTAATTTATTTTTTATTTCTTTTGGAGCATCTATCAATTGAACATAGCGTGAGTTTCCCTCTGATTTAATTGCGCTGTTTGGTAAAGTTAAAACATCAGGTTTTACCTCAACAACAATTTCAGCATTAACTGACATTCCAGGTTTTATTCTCTCATCGTCTGAATCTAAAGCAATTTTTACTCCATAGCTCGTCACCCCTTGACTGACAGTTCCAAGAGTATCAATTTCTGTTACCTTTCCAGTCAAAGTCAAATCTGGAAGAGCATCGAAGGTTAAAGTTGCTTTTTGTCCGATTTTAACTTTGGCAGCATCGATTTCGTTTAGAGTAAGCTCTGCAATTTTTTGAGTTGAAATGAAAGTAAAAAGGGAGGTGGTAAGAGAAACATTATCCCCTTCTTTAACATTAACTTTGGCTACGATTCCGTCATAGGGCGCTTTAATGAAACAATTTTCATAATTTTCTTTGGCATCTGATAAAGCATTTTCTTTTTGCTCAACAATTTTTTCCTGCGATCGAATGCTATCTTCGTAATTAGAAATCGATGTCTTCAATTGATCGATCGTTTTTGATAGAGAAGTAAGATTTGCTGATTTTTGATCCAAAGAATTAGTTAGATTGGAAAGGGTTAGAAGTTGATTTTCAGTAACCGAAAGAGAAATTGGAGGAGTTAAATTTTGCTTTTTAATTGTTTCTTTGTAAAAAGAAATGATATCTCTGGCTGACCTTGTCAAATCTGAAATTTCCTTAACTAAATCTTCTGTATTTTTTAGCCATTCTTCCAAAACTTCTCTTGGTGAATTTTTTGAAAGCAAAAGAAAATTGTCGCGAGTTCCTTGATACTTTTCTTTTAATTTTGAGAATTGATCTTCTTTCTCATTCTTAGGAAATGATTGTCCGCTATAAAAACCAACCACTGAACGATAGTAATCAATATCTCCTTGATCACCGCCGTAACTGCTTTCAGTAAAAATTGGTTCTATAGTTTGGATGATTTGAGGTAAATCGTTAAAAGTTTGAGAAATTGAATTGAAAGAGTTTTCATAAGCATCGTCTAAATCTTTTTGAGCATCTTCTTTATTCTTCTTTAAGTTTTCCAAACTATTTTTGGCATTATCTAAAGCCAATTTTGCATCATCGATCGCTCTTTGATAATTTTTCGAATCCAATTCCAAAAGCAGATCTCCAGCTTTTACTCTTTGGTCTTTTTGGGCATAGATTTTTAAAACTTCTCCCGAAACTTTTGGTTTGATTTCTACCTGGTCCTCGGCAGAAATTTGACCAGAACCTGAAACAGAAACCAAAATTGTTCCCCTTTCAACCTTTGTTAAAACATAACGAGTTTGATTTTTGTTTTTTGAAACTTTTGCAAAATAAAAGTAACTTCCGCCAATTATCAAAATAACTAAAATTCCAATGATAATTTTTTTATTCATAGAATTTTCCTTTAAAACTTGATTTTGGTGGGAAAACCCTAATTAACTTTGCTTCGATTTGACCTTTATCGTTTGGAGAACCGATAATTACTATCATATCACCGATTTTTAAATCTGAAAACTTAATATCCTCCCTGCCAGATTTGATAACAGTTTTTTCTGTCACTACAATAACTTTCTCAACATTTTCCCTTCCCTTAACGACTAAACTGTTTCCTTCAATTTTAATGATCTCTCCAAAGGTTCCGTGTCCCTCTATAAATTCATCAAAAGGAGGAAAGGGTAGCATTCTCAAACTTCCTAAAAATCCAGCCTTAGGTCCGGCAAACATTCTATGGTAATTTTCTGCCCAAAGATAAGAAAATTTTGCTTTCCTTTCACCAACAAAAACTCCTAAACCAAAAGCTAAAACAATGACAACGATTGCGAATAATCCCACAATAATCCATTTTAAAATATCATGCCTTTTTTCCTCCATGTTTTATTTTTGAATTAGATAAGCCAAAAATAATTTTTGTCGGTTAGAGAAGAAACGAATAGCAAAGAGAAAAATGATAAGGTTGGTTACGAAAAATACGATTTCTACGATTGGTAAAGATTCGAGAATTGCAAAAATGAAATCTTGCCAGAAAATGAGGAAAGTTTCCAAATCAGAAACCGCTGTAGAAATAAAATAGAAAATTCCAGAATTTCTCATTTGATTAATTAACATTTTACAAGAAAAGGGCATTATTGAGATTGAGAAAATTGAGAGGAAAAGAAAACCAAATAGCAATCTTTTAGTCTTTCGCAACTCTTTTTCTTTTCTAATTGCCAGAATAATTCTATCAAAAAGTTCTGGAGAAGGTTCTAAATCTAAAAGTTGGTTAGAAAATTTTTTATTATCTTTTTCCATTTTCTATAATATTAATACGAAAAAAGAGAATTTTTGGTGCATTATTCCAAAACTTCAGAGAGGCATTGATTGTATGAATTCACTTGAGAGTTGTACTGATCGATTAAATTTTTTGTTTCTTCAACCAAGCTATTGTATTCTGAAACCAATTTATTGTATTGATCAATTTTTTGCGAAATTTCTTCCATTTGCCATTTCTTCAAAGTTCTAATTTCAGATCTTAAGGTTAATAATTCTTTTTGAAGTTCTGAAATTTGCTTTTCATTTTCCTCAATTTTCTCTTTTAAAGATGAATCCGGTTTTTGACAAAAAGAAGAAGGCAAACCAAAATGTTGAACTGCAATCCAGACTTCTTTTCCTTCAAAAATTCCTTTTTTAACTGCCACCCCAATTTCTTGATATTTTTCGTTTAAAATATTTTCTCTATGACCCGGGCTTCCCATCCAAGCTAAAACTAAATCCTCCTCAGATGAAAAAATTCCCATTGCCAAATTTTCACCAATCAATAAAAAATCGTAACCAAATTTTTTTGCTAAATCTGAAACTCCTTCTCCTGTTGGCGATTCATGGGCGAAATATTGATTTGCAAACATATCTTGGACTTTTGCCATTGCAGTTTTATCTAAAATTTGATTTTCTTTTAAAGGCGCTAAACCATACTTTTCTCTTTGCTTATTCGTCCATTCAATTATTCCCTTTTGGGTTAAAATTACCTCTGGCTTTTCTTCCTTGATAACTTTCAATGGCGGAGGAGAAATTTCTTTTTCTTCTTTTTGAGTAACCTCTGGAACTTTTGTTATTTCTTCAATTTTTTGAGGAAGGTTTTTAATTTCTGGGATTTGAAAAGTAAAAAATTTTTCTATTTTTGGCCAAAAATAAAAAATAAAAGAACCCAGAAGGGCTAGAAAAAAGAGAAAAAATAAAAATTTTCTCATAAAATTATCTCAAAATTGATCTTTTCAGTTTTGAGATTGCTCTTTTGTGTCTGCTTTTTACAGTGTTCATTGGCTCTCCTAAAATTTCAGAAATTTCTCTAAAATTTAAACCAAAATTGTAATGCAAATTAATAACTTCCTTCATTTTAAATGGAAGATTTTCTATTTCTTTTTTTAATTTTTCAAGTAAACTTTCTTTTTCCATTTTTTCAAGCAAGGAAGGAGCTAAATCAGCAACGATTTCTAAATTTTCTGCATTCAAAATCAAATTTTTTCTTTTCTTTCTTAAAAAGTCAAAGCAGGTATTTTTTGCAATTGTAAAAAGCCAATTCTCAAAATTTTTCTCTTTTTTGAATTTTTTTAAATTTCTCCACATTTTCAAAAAGGTTTCTTGGGTTAGGTCTTCTGCATCTTGTTGATTTTGAACATAACTAAAAATAAAATTATAGATTGGTTTTAAATATTTTGAAATCAAAATCTCTAAAGCCTTTTCATCCCCTTTTAAATATTTTTCTATGAGTTCTTGATCCTCTAGCATAATTGAATTTTAGCACCTTCCCCTTAAATCGCAAATTATTCCGCCTCCCAAAACTTCTTCCCCTTTATAAAAAACAACTGATTGACCTGGAGTGATTGCCCTTTGTGGTTTTTCAAAAATTACCTTGTAAATTTTATTTTTGATATTTGCAAATTTGCGCAAATGTGCAAATGTCGAATAAATGGTAACTTTTGCAAAATCTGTTTTGTAGCGAATTTTTGCTTTCGCTTCTAATGGTAATTTTTGCTCTTTCCCAGAAATCCAATTAACATCTTTGCAAAACAATTCCTTCTTTAGAAGATCTTTTTCATTTTTTGTTACGATCAATAAATTTTTCTTTAAATCTTTATCAACCACCCACCAAGGACCCCCAGAAAGCCCAATTCCCTTTCTTTGACCTATTGTGTAAAACCAGAGGCCCCTATGCTCTCCTAAAACTTTCCCTTGAGTATCTAAAATTTTTCCAGGTTTTTCTTTTAAATATTTTCTCAAAAAATCGTTGACAGTTTTTCCAATAAAGCAAATCTCAACTGATTTTTTTGCTTTCAATACTGGCAATTTAAATTTTTTAGCAAAATTTCTAACTTCCTCTTTTGTATAATTCCCAATCGGAAACAAAATTCTTTTTAATTGATCTTGGTTTAGCATCCACAAAAAATATGATTGATCTTTCTTTTTATCTTTCGCCACCAATAGTTTTTGGATTTTGGATTTTGGATTTTGGATTTTTCTCGCATAATGACCAGTGGCAACAAAATTAGCGCCCAAACTTAAAGCCTTTTCTAAAATCAAACCAAATTTTATTTCTTTGTTGCAAAGAACGCAGGGATTTGGAGTGTTTCCTGCTTTGTATTCTTTTAAAAAATAATCGATGATTTTCTTTTTAAATTCCTTTTCTAAATTAAAAACATAAAATGGAATTTTTAAAATTTTTGCAATTTTTTTTGCCCTTTCTTTTGCTTCATCAAACCTTGGAAGGTTTGCCAATCTCATAAAAGCTCCTATTACTTCAAAGCCTTCTTTTTTTAAAAGAGCGGCAGCAACTGAGGAATCCATTCCTCCAGACATTAAAACTAGAGCTTTTCTCATATTTTTAAAAATCCAGAGCAAATTAAATCGATTGCCTCTTTTTCGGAAAGTCCTCTCATTCTCAAATAAGTCAATTGTTCTTCAGAAATTTTTCCGATTGAGGCTTCATGAGTGATTTGGGCTTCTTTGTTTTGGCAAATTAGAGCTGGAATCAAAGAAATTTTCGATTTTTTATCAACTATCAAACCTTGGCAATCTAAATGTCCCTGGGATTTCGCGTTTGCTAAAATTGCGCTGTTTATTATTATTCTTGAATTTTTCCTTGCTAAAGCCCTTACTTTTAAAATTCCTTGTGAATTTTTTCCATCAAGAAAGATTGTCTCTTCAAATTTTATTTTTGAATTTATTCCGTTTAAAATAACATTTACTTGGCAAGCTGCATTCTCTTTCAATCTCAAGGTTGTTTTTAATCTCAAATTTTCAGGAGGTAATAAATTCTGATAGTTGTAAATTATTTTTGAATTTTTCTCCAAAATAAACTCATAATCTGGATTGACAAAATCTTTTTCTCCCCATCTGTGAATATGATTGTACTCTACCAAAGCTCCTTCTTTCAACAAAATTTTTCCTTTTGCAAAATGGGCTCCGTGCAAAAATTTTTTTGCTGAATTGCATAGAACGTTGGCAATAACTTTTATTCCTTTCTCAACAATGAGCAAATTTTGAAGCTCTTGAGAAATTTTTTTGGTGGCAATAGTGATACAGGTTGTTAAGGGAAAATCTATTTTTTCTTTTACCCAAACAAAGTATCCTTCTTTTGGCTTTTCTTTAAAAATTTCTCTTGCGATTTTGTATTTTTCAAAAGCTTCTGGGGAAGTTAAAACTTCAACTCCTTTTACTTTCAAAATTTGCAAAACTTTATGGTCTATTTGCCAAAAATTAAATTTTTTTGAGGCATTCTTTGCATTTCTCATAGCCATATTTTTTAATAGTTCTTAGAACCTTTTTAAAATCTTTGCTTTGGCAAACTATTTTTCCTTCTAGCATTACTGAAACTAAATTTGGTTTTAAATAATTCAAAATCTCACCAGAGTGGGTAATTAATAAAACTGAAACTCCTTCCTCTACCAGTTTTTCTCTTATTATTTTTGCTACTTTTTCAACTCTTTTTATATCTAACCCAGAATCTATCTCATCAAAAATTGCCAATTTCGGTTTCAATGCCAAAACCTGGATCAATTCTGAAATTTTCTTTTCTCCTCCTGAAAAATCGACGTTGATTTCTCTTTCAAAAAGATTTTTTCCATCTTCAATCTCAACTTCTTCTTTTGAAATTTTTTCTAACAATTGGGAAAATTTCACCCCTTTTACTGGAGGGGGTGTTTGCCAAGCTAAAGAAATTCCCATTTTTACTCTTTTTTCTGGAGAAAATTTTGTAATGTCTTCTCCCAAAAATAAAATTTTTCCTTTTGTTATTTTGTATTTTGGATTCCCCGAAATTACCTGAGCAAAGGTGCTTTTTCCCGAGGCGTTCGGACCCAAAAGGGCCTGAATTTCTTTTTCTCTTATTTCAAGATTTACTCCTCTCAAAATTTCTTTTTTATCTGCAATCACCTTCAAGTTTCTAACTTTCAATAAAATTTTTTTCATCGAGATTATTTTACCAAAATTAAAAAACTATTGGAAAAAATCCACTCTAAACTTTTAGCAAATTTTGAGATTATTCTTCCTCAATAGCTCCAGCAGGACATCCCTCCTTTGCTTCTTTGATACAATCTTTGTTTTTCTCAAAATCAGCCCCTTCTTTAACTTGAGATTTCCCATCCTCTCCCAACTCAAAAACTTCAGGACAAACCGAGGCGCAATAGCCACAACCTATGCATTTTTCTTTGTTTACCTTTACCATTTTAATCTCCAATAAATTTGACCTTGGCAATTTTTGCAATTTCTGAATTTAATGCTCTTAAATGACCTTTGTTTAATTTATGAATATCATTTTCTCCGCAAGCTCCTGCAATCATTTTTATTTCTTCAGTGCAATTTTTAATAAAATTTGCAACATTCTTTGCCGCCTCTTCAACGTCCAATTTTTTCCTTAAATTTTCATCTTGGGTTGCAATCCCAACAGGACATTTCCCAAGATAACACTGATTGCAGCGAATACAACCCATTGCGATTAGCAAAGGAGTAGCGCAAAACACTGCATCAGCTCCCAAAGCCAGTGCTTTTGCAAAATCTGCTCCAGTGTTTAAACCCCCACCAATCCAAAGTTCTTGTTTTGTTTTTTTTCTATCTAAAATTTCTCTTGCCTTTGTCAAACAAGCTAAAGTTGGAATTCCAACTTCATTCAGCATCACTTCTGGCGCTGCTCCGGTTGCTCCTCCTTTTCCATCTATCGCAATGATATCCGGGTTTGCTTTGATCGCTAGTTCAATATCTTTTTCGACAGGAGCTCCCAGTTTTAAAATTATCGGAACTCCTCCAGTGGTTTCCCTTAACCACTCAATTTTCTTTCTTAAATCGTCGATATTTTTAATGTCAGGATGGTATGCTGGTGAATGAACATCTTTTCCCATCGGAACATTCCTGATTTTTGCAATTTCTTCTGTTAATTTTTCTTTTGGTAAAAGCCCTCCTTGCCCAGGTTTTGCTGATTGCCCAATTTTAATTTCAATAGCATCTGCCTTTTTCAAAATTTCTTCTGTGATTCCAAACCTAGCTGTTGAATATTGAACTATCAAATATTTTGCAAATTCTCTTTCTTCTGGAAGCATTCCCCCTTCTCCGGTGTTTGCCATCGTTCCCGCAATTGTCGAAGCCTTTGCCAAGGCAATTTTTGCTTCTTTGCTTAAAGCTCCAAAGCTCATTGCCCCAATGATAATTGGCGTTTCCAATTCAATCGGCTTTTTTGAATACTTTCCAACAATTGTTTTTGAAGAAATTCTCTCTTTATAATAATCAACAGGTCTTTTTGCTAGTTGGGCTGGAATGAAAACCAAATCATCAAAAGAGATCTTTCCATATTTTTTTCCCCTTCCGCTGGCAACCGGAACTCCCTTTACTCTTTTTTGAATTTCCCTTACCCATTCTTCCATAATTAGCAAATCGGATATTTCCCTTTAACGATTTCCATTTGGATTTTCTGCAAATTGTTAAATTTTTCATCAACCAGTTTATAAATTCTATCCTTTATTTGATAAAAATTCTTCGCAATGATTTTTACGCTGGCAACTTGTGGCTGATCCAGTGGTTTTCCAATTTGACTCAAGATCCTCACTGAACATTCTCTAACTCCCCTTATTTTTCCAATTTCTTGAGCGATCAAATGAGCCAAAATTTGATAGAGCTTTCCAGGATGGTTGATATTTTTTCCAGAGGCAGCTTCCAAAGACATTTCTCGACAAGGAGTGATCAAGCCCGAAACCCTATTTCCCCTTCCAACTTGACCATCGTCTCCATGCTCTGCAGAAAGCCCCAAGACCGTGAGATAAATTTCTTGTTCGCTTTTTGCATTAGGATTGTCTAAGGTATTATGTTCAATCTTTACTCTTTTGAAACTCGAAATTTTTTTAACAAATTTTTCAATTTCTTTTTTTATGATTTCCTTTTTCTCAAAATAATCCTTTGGATTTCTTATGTACCTGTCGATGTAAGCAGCTGGAACAGTTAAGATTATTTCATCTTTTTCCCTTAAAGTCATTACCTTGATGTCAGTTCCGAAAAATGGATGTTTTTTTAAAAATTTCTGGGAATTCAAAAAGTTAGCAATTTTTAAAGTTAAAATTTCAGCCTTTGAATAAGGACCATGGCCGATTCCGAAAGAAGTATCGTTGGCTAAGGCAATTTCTTTACTCCTTTTGAATACTTCTTGCAAATTCGCAGCTCCTGGTTTGTAATCGATAGAGATTTCAAAATTTTTAATCATGTTTTTTGAAGAATTAACGATTCTTTCTAAACAATCCTTAGCGGCTCTTTCTGATATTTTCTTTACTGGAATTTTTATTTTTCCAACCCTATCAGTTGCTCTGCCTGCGACAACAATTTTTATTTTCTCTAGAATTTTTCCTCCTCCAAATTTTGGTTGGGATTTCCCCGCAACTAAAAGTCCTTTATCTAAATTGTGATGCAAAACCCTGCCAAACCTCTCTAAATAATATTGGCTCAATGCTTGGGAAACTGATTCGCAAACCAAATCGCAAATCGTATCCGGATGGCCGATTCCTTTTCTTTCTACGATTTCGACTTCTCTTTCATCTACTGGTAAGTAATCTCCTTTTTCGATAACGATGTTTCTCATAGATATTTCCTGTACTTTATATTTACAAATTTTTGGCCTTCTTTTACAATTTCTTCAATTTCTTTTTCATCGAATGGGGTAAATGTTTTTCCAGAAATTGTATGATTCTTTTGATAGTTTTGAAGATAGTAAACTTTTGCTCCCTTAATTTCCCTGCAAATTTCCAAAATGTCATCTTTTTTGTGGAATTCTTTCATTATAGTCGTCCTAAATTCATAATCTACTTTGCTTGAAATTAGAATTTTAACAGATTTTTTAATATTTTCAAACATCCCCTTTGTCAAAACCCATCCTGTAATTTCTTTGTATCTTTCAAAATTATCCAATCTCTGCTTAATATCCATTCCGACATAATCTACCAATTTTTTATTGATTAGATATTTTACCATTTTTGGATTTGTCCCGTTAGTTTCCAATTCAACTAAATAGCCAAGTTCCTTTATTTTTCTAATGAAATTTGGAAGGTCTTTGTTAATCGTCGGTTCCCCTCCTGAGATTGATACTGCTTCCAAAAAATTCTTTCTCTCTTTTAAAAAAGAAAAAAATTCTCTTTGGGAGATTTCTTTTTGTTTTTCAATTTCCTCTGGCAAAACCAAATGAGGAACATAACAAAATTGACATCTCAGATTGCATCCTCCTAAAAAAACGACGGCAGAAATTCTGCCTGGGTATTCAATCAGGCTCTGCTTTTGGAGCCCTAAAATTTTCATTTCAAAATTGTTTCTTTAATTTTAAACTCTTTCCTTTGTTTGAATTCTTGCTGCTTTCCCAGATTCCATTGTTGTACCGGCCTGTAATATCCAACAATCCTTGAATAGACTTCGCAAGGCTGTTTTATCGTGCACTTTGGACAGAAAAAGTGCTCTCCTGGAATGTAACCATGAACAGGGCAAATTGAGAAGGTTGGAGTGATTGTAATATAAGGTAATTTAAAGTTTTCAAAAATTTTTTTGACCAATCTTTTCACACCTTCTCCGCTTTGCATTCTTTCTCCTAAAAAGACGTGCAAAACAGTTCCTCCAGTGTACTTGCATTGAATTTCATCTTGGAGTTTTAAAGCCTCAAAAACATCATCAGTATAATTTACCGGAAGTTGAGTAGAGTTTGTATAATAAGGAACTGTCTTTGTGCCAGCAGTAATAATGTCTGGATATCTTTCTTTATCCTTTAGGGCAAGCCTATAAGCAGTCGACTCTGCTGGAGTTGCTTCTAAATTGTAGATATTTCCAGTTTCTTTTTGATATTTCACTAACCTTTCTCTCATAAAATCTAAAACCTCTAAAGTAAATTTTCTTCCTCTCTTTGATGCAATGTTTTCTCCCATAAAGTTCAGAAGGCATTCATTCATTCCCACAAGACCGATGGTTGAAAAGTGATTCGCCCAATATTTCCCCCTCATTTGTTTTATGTCTTGTAAATAATATCTTGAATAAGGATAGAGTCCTTTTTCAATATAATTTTCCAAAACCTTCCTTTTTATTTCTAAACTCTCTTTTGCTAAATCCATAACCTTTGCCAATCTCTCAAAAAACTCTTTCTTCGTTTTTGACAAATATCCAATCCTTGGCAAATTAATTGTTACTACTCCAATTGAACCAGTTTTACTCCCTGAACCAAAAAGTCCTCCACCTCCTCGGTTGTAAAGTTCGGTTAAGTTTAAACGAAGTCGACAACACATACTTCTAACATCCTCAGGTTTCATCTCAGAATTTATGTAATTTGCGAAATAATTCGTCCCATATTTTGCTGAGGCTTCAAAGATTCCATCAAAAGCAGGATCATCCCATGGAAAATCTTTTGTAATGTTTATCGTTGGAATTGGGAAATGGAATGGCCTTCCTTTTGCATCGCCTTCCATGTAAACTTCATAGAGTGCTTTATCAAAAATTTTCATTTCTTCCTCAAACTCTCCGTAAGTTTTGTCTTGTGGTTTTCCACCAATAATCACTGGTAATTTTGCAAAAACCGGAGAGGGTTTTAAATCTAAAGTGATATTAGTGAATGGACATTGAAAACCTACCCTCGTAGGTATTGCCATATTGAATAGAAATTCTTGAAGAGCTTGCTTTACTTGTTGATAGTTCAAATTGTCATATCTGATAAAAGGTGCTAAAAGGGTATCGAAATTTGAAAAAGAAATTGCGCCGGCTGCTTCACCTTGAAGCGTGTACATGAAATTGACTACTTGCCCTAGAGCTGCTCTAAAGTGCTTTGCGGGCTTTGATTCAACTTTTCCTGGAACTCCACCAAATCCCTTGATCAAGAGGTCGTATAAATCCCAACCAACGCAATAGGGTCCAAGAGTGTCTAAATTATGAATGTGAAAATCTCCAGATTCATTTGCCTCTCTAATTTCTGGAGGATAAATTTTATTTAGCCAATATTTTTTAACGATATAAGAAACTCCATAATGATTCAATCCTTGTAAAGAGAAGGCCATGTTAGCATTTTCTTGAACCTCCCAATCCAATTTTTCTAAATATTGATCCAACCTATCCACTGCTTCTTCTGAAACTTTAATTGCTTCTCTAATTCTCCTTCTTTGTTCTCTGTAAAGAATGTAAGCCTTTGCTGTTTTTACCAAACCTTCTAAAATTAAAACTTCCTCAACGATATCTTGAATTTGTTCAACATGAGGAATTTCCCCTTTTTTGAACCTTCTGTTTAAAATTTGAACAACTTTGTTCGAAAGCCTTTTTGCTTTTTTTCCATCCCCTTCTCCAGTAGCAGTCAAAGCTTTAAAAATTGCCTCAGTGATTCTGTTTTGGTCGAAAGGAACTATTGACCCATCCCTTTTTTGAACTTTTTCAATTTTGTTTTCCATAATTATTAAATTTTATTTTTTTAAAAACCTTTTGTCAATGTGAAAATCTTTTTCATTAAATCGATTTGTTTTAAAATTCCGAGTTTTCCTTTTTTGCATTCTCTTTCTGAAAATTTTTTGCAACCATCTTTTTTTGCTCCATAAATCAAAATTGGATTTGGAAGATTGCAATGACTCTTTTTTAAAGAACAGGTAGAATGATCACCAGTTATCACAATCAAAGTATTTTTTAAATTCAAAATAGGCTTTAAATTTTGGTCAATTTTTTCAATAAATTCTTTTTTCTCTAAAAATTTTCCATCCTCTGCCAAATTATCGCAAGCTTTAATATGTAAAAAAACAAAGTCGTATTCTTTAATTGCCTTTTTTGCTGCTAAAAATTTTCCTTTCAAATTGGTTTTTATTGTTCCGTTTGCTCCTTTAACTTTAATCTCTTCCATTCCTAAATATTTCCCAATTCCCTTATATAAAGTTCCCCCAGCAATGAAAGCAGCTTTTAATCCATATTTTTCTTTAAAACCTTTAATTTTTTTAAATTTTCCAGCTCCTCTCAACAAAATATAATTTGCTGGCAATTTTCCCTCTTTTATCCTCTCTTTATTTTTTGGATGAGTTTCTAAAATAGCCCTTGCCTTTTCCAAAAATTCCTCCAAGATTTTAACCATTCTTTTTTGCCCTTTTATTTTTAAAACTTCAACTCCAACTTTCTTTGGATCATTCGATGAAACATTCGCTGAAAGGTTTTTCCCTCTAAAAATTATTCCGACTCTATGGCCAAAAGCCTTTCTTACAATCACTTTCACTCCTTTAATTTTTATTTTGTTTAAACTCTCAATCAAATCTTCAGTATCCTCAATTCTCTCTGCCCTCCTATCGATTATTACCAAATTTTCGTCAACCGTCGCAAAATTCCCTCTAAAGCAAACATCTCCTTTTTTTATCTTCTCCCCAATTCCCAAAACTTCCAAAACTCCTCTTCCAGGATTTGATTTTTTTGGATCAAAACCAAAAATTGCAAAATGGGTATCTTCTGAAGTTGGCAATTTCCCTTTTTCATGCCATGGCAAAACCAAACCGCAAATTCCATTTTTTGCTAAAAAATCAAAATTTGGAGTTTTTGCTGCTTCTAATGGAGTTTTATTTTTTAACTGAGGAATTGGCTCATCGCCCAATCCATCGATAACAATTAAAATAATTTTCTTTGACATTTTCACATTTGCGCAAATTTGCAAATATCAAGATTTTAGCTTTTTAGCTCTTCTTCAATTTTTAACAGTCTATTGTACTTTGCCACTCTTTCCCCCCTTGCCGGAGCTCCTGATTTGATAAAATCTGCACCAATTCCAACTGCAAAATCTGAAATGAAATCATCCATAGTTTCACCAGACCTATGAGAAACCATTATTTTCCAGCCAAAAGATTTTGCCAATTTTACAGATTCTATTGCCTCAGTTACCGTTCCGATTTGATTAATTTTAACAATAATCGCATTGCAAAGACCTTTTTCTTTTGCTGTTTTTATCCTCTTTAGATTGGTAACTGTCAAATCGTCGCCAATGATTAAAATGTTGGAAGTTAGATGTTCGAGGTTAGAAGTGAAATCTTGCCAACTTTCGAAATCATCTTGGGCAAAAGGGTCTTCGATTCCCTCGATTGGATATTTTTTAATCAATTTCAAATAAAATTTTGCTAATTCCTTTCCCGAAAAATTTCCAATTTTGGTTTTATATTTTTTCCCATTAAAAAATTGAGAGGCAGCGACGTCTAAAATGATTGAAATTTTATTTTGATAATCTAAACTTTTTGCTGCCTCTAAAATTAATTTAATTGCAATTTCTGGATCTTTGATTGGCGGAGCGAAACCCCCTTCATCACCCAAATTCGTTGCCAATTTTCCATATTTTTTTGAAATAATTTTTTTTAATTTATGGTAAATTTCAACTCCGATTCTCAAATTCTCAGAAAAACTTTTCGTTTTTGGACAAACCATGAATTCTTGAAAATCTAGATCGTTTCCGGCATGCACTCCGCCATTGATAATGTTGAATGAGGGTCTTGGTATTTGGTATTTCGTATTGCGTATGTCGTATAGCTCTCTGATGTATTTATAAAGCGGAAGATTTTTTGCTTGAGCTCCTGCTTTGCAAACTGCCAAAGAAACTCCACAAATTGCATTAGCTCCCAATTTTAATTTGTTTTCTGTCCCGTCGAGCTCTACCAAAGCCTGATCGATTTCTTTTTGTTTTGTTACATCAAAACCTCTTAGTTTTTTTGAAATAATTTCGTTTATGTTTTTTATTGCCTTCAAAACTCCCATCCCACTAAATCTCTTTCCTCCATCTCTTAGTTCAAGGGCTTCGTGTTTTCCTTTCGATGCACCGGATGGAACTGAGGCAAAAAATTTTCCAGAATCAGTTTCCAATTCAACTTCAATCGTTGGATTTCCTCTTGAATCCAAAATTTCCCTCGCCCTGATTTTTTTTATCTTTGTCATTTAGAGATTGATTTTAATTTTTGCAAATAATCGTAAGCAGATAGTGCGGCTTTCGCTCCTTCTCCGCAGGCAGTGATTATTTGTTTGTACCTTCCAACGTTGCAATCTCCGGCAGCAAAGAGGCCTGGAGTTTTTGTTGCCATCGTTTCGAATTCGACGATGATTTCTCCCCTTTCATTAAAATCGACTAAATCCTTTACAAAAGCAGTTGAAGGAATGTTACCAATTTCAACAAAAATTCCATCTACTTGAATTTCTTTTAGTTGCTGAGAAACTAAATCTCTATAAACTAGAGCTTTAACAAGATTTTCTCCTTTTATTTCTTCAACCTTTGCATTCAAAATTATCTCAACTTTTCCAGTTTTTTGAGCTCTTTCTTGATTTTCTCTTTCTGCCCTGATTTGATTTGAAAATTCTAAAATGTAAACCTTTTTTGCATACTCTGTCAAAAAAATCGCAGCCTCAAAGCCAGCATTCCCTCCTCCGATTACCGCAACTACTTTTTCTCTGAAAAGGGGAGCGTCGCAAAGAGGACAATAACTCACTCCCTTTCCTAAAAATTCTTTTTCTCCCTTTACCCCAAGGCTTCTTGGGTTTGCACCGGAAGCAACAATTACCGTTTTTGATAAAAATTCTTTATTGCTCTTTACCTTTACTCTAAAAATTTCCTTTTCTTTTTCGATCTCAACTACTTCCCCCATTTCGATTTCAATGGGGTACTTTTTCAAATGAGAAACAAATTTTTCAATTAATTCCTGGCCAGAAATTTCAGGAAATCCTGGGAAATTTTCAATTTTCACAACTTTCCTATTCATTTGACCTCCAAAATCCTTAGTTATCATCAAGGTCTTCAACTTTTGCCTCAAAGCATAAATTCCAGCAGTGATTCCTGCTGGACCTCCACCAACAATAATCAAATCGTAAATTTTTTCTTTCATATTTCCTTCAAAACTTCTGGAATTGCTTCGATAACATCTGTTGCGGTCAATCCATCTTTGAATTTTTGGGCTGCAATTTCCCCTGCCCTTCCATTGACAAAAGCTCCTGCTTTTGCTGCCAAAAATGGATCTATTTTCCTTGCGATTAGCGCTCCGCAAATTCCTGCCAAGGTATCTCCAGTTCCTCCAACTGCCATGTAAGGAGAACCTGCTTCACAAAGAGCAACTTCTTTTCCGTTTGTTATAATATCTGGCTTTCCCTTCAATAAAATTACTGTTTTTAATCTTTCTGCTTCTTCTCGTACAATCTTTATTTGCTCTTCAAGAGGTAATTGATAAACTTTCTTTCCTGTCAAAACAAAAAACTCATAGGGATGAGGTGTAAAGAGAAATTTTTTACCTGGAATTATCTCTGGCTTTTTTGCCACTGCATAGATTGCGTCTGCATCGATAACCACTGGAACATCAATTTTTGAAAGATATTCAACTATTGCTTCTTGGGTTTCTCTTGTCCTTCCCATTCCTCCCCCAATTACCACTGCAACGTTTCCCTCTGCGACAATCTTTGCAGATTCTGTCATTTCAAGCAAAGTCGGCAAATGCTTTTTTGTTAGCCATTTTCCCTCTAAAGGATAGGCAGCTAAATTTGGAGAAAAAGAAGCAATGATATCTGCTGCCCTTTTTGGAGCGATTATCCTTACCATTCCAACCCCAGATCTAAAAGCAGCCATTGCAGACAAAGCCGGAGAACCAGAATAAAAATCAGAACCACCAATGACGATTAAAAGACCAAAATCGTATTTTTTGAAATATTTCTCTTTAGGTCTTTCTGGAAAAACTTTTTTTAAAATCTCTCTTGTTACTTTTTCCATATTTTGATTTTAATTTTTTAGTAAAGAAAATCAATTTGCTGCGGGGCCTGGACTCGAACCAGGATCTTCTCCTCCAGAGGGAGACGAGCTACCGTTACTCCACCCCGCAATTAAATTTTCAAAAATTTTCTGATTGCGATTAAACTTGGAATCGTTCCTAATAAAATTCCAGCAAAAAATTGGATTGAAATCAAGAGCTTTAAGTTAGAAGAAAAAATCTCAAAAAGGTTTAAACCCTCAAATAGAATCGAAAATTTGGGAGATAAAAAATAACAAAATAAGGAAATTACTAAAAGAGAAAATAAAGCAGAAAAAACTCCGGCAAAAATCCCTTGAACTAGAAATTGTCCTCTGATGAACCAGTTTGAAGCTCCAACCAATCTTTGAATCGAAATTTCCTCTTTGAAATTTGTAATCGATAATCTTGTCGTATTAAAAACAACAAAAACAGAAATCAAAACTAAAATCGAAGAAATTAAGATTCCTCCTTTTTCCAAATTTGAGCTCAAGGAAAATATTTTCTCTATCAACTGTCTCCTTTCTGAATAATCAATTTTTTCAATAATTTCTTCCTTTTCTTTTAAGAATGAAAGAAGTTCTTCATACTTACTCGGTTCCTTCGCCTTTATACTCAAGGAAGCCAAAAAAGGATTTTCACCTATTTCTTTCAAAGCCTCCATCAAAATTGGATTCTCTTTATGTCTTCTTTCAAACTCTTTCAATGCTTCTTCTCTTGAGACAAAATCAACTTTAAATTCAGGATCTTTTGAAATTTCTTCTTTAATTTTTAAAATCTCTTCTTCTGGTGCATCTTCTTTAAAATAAACAGAAACGTCTGCCTTTTCCTTCAGCGAAGAAATCAAAAATTGAGTTGTTTTCCTAAAAATGAATAAAAAGGAGATGAGGGAAATTGCAATAAAGAGAATTGCAACCGATGTTAAAAAAATTTCTCCATCTCTTGTTATTGTTTTTAGTCCATATTTAATTGTTCTTTTCAATTGTAAAATCATAAAACAAACTTTCCTTTTTCCTCATCTCTGACAATTTCTCCTTTTTCCAGAGTGATCACTCTTTTTCTTAAAATATCAACAATTTCTTTATTATGCGTTGCTAAAACTACAGTCGTCCCCATTTCATGAATTTTTTGAAAAATTTTTAGAATGTCTAAAGTGTTGTAGGGATCTAAATTCCCAGTAGGTTCGTCTGCTAAAATCACTTTTGGTCTATGGATTAGGGCTCTGGCAATGGATAATCTTTGTTTTTCACCCGCAGATAACTCGTGAGGAAAGCTCTGAGCTTTTTCGCTCAAGCCAACAATCTCCAAAACTTTTGGCACATCTCTTCTTATTTCCTCGTCTGAAAAACCGATAACTTCCATAACATAAGCTAAATTTTCAAAGGCAGTCTTTGTTGGCAAAAGCTTGTAATCTTGAAAAACAACTCCAATTTCTCTCCTCAATTTCGAAATTTCTCCATTTTTCATTTTGGTGATATCTTTTCCTTCAAAAAAAATTTTCCCTTCAGTTGGTTTTTCTTCAGCAAAAATCAATTTCAAAAGGGTTGTTTTCCCTGCTCCAGACCTTCCAACAATCAAAACAAAATCTCCTTTTTTTATTTCAAAAGAAACATTCTTTAGGGCGAAAACTTTTTGTTTATTTTTTGTTTCGAAAATTTTAGTTACGTTTTGAAATTTTATCATACTTTATTTCTGCTTCGATGAAATCATCTAAATTTCCTTCAAAAACTTCTTCAACATCTTTTTTTTCAACTTTTGTCCTCAAATCCTTCACAAGTTTGTAGGGATCCAAAACATAATTTCTGATTTGATTTCCCCAAGAAGGTTCAATTTTTTTTCCTCTTAATTTTTCGATCTCCTTTTCTTTTTCCTGCTCCATCAATTGATTCAGCCTTGCCATTAAAAGCTCAAGTGCTTTTTCTTTGTTTTGAGCCAAAGACCTTTCAGTTTGGCATTTTACAGTAATTCCGGTTGGTAAATGGGTAACTCTTACTGCAGTCATTCTTTTATTCACGTATTGCCCTCCTGGTCCAGAAGATTTCATGTATTCAAATTCTAAATCAGAAGGATTTATTTTAATTTCTTCTCTTTTTATCTTTGGTAAAACCTCAACTAAGACAAACGAAGTGTGCCTCAAACCTTTTGCAGAAAATGGAGAAATCCTGACTAATCTGTGAACCCCTTTTTCTCCTTTTAAAATCCCATATGCATACTTTCCCTTAACTTCCAAAACGCAACTTTTAATTCCAATTCTTCCCTCTGGCCCTGGCTCTCCAAAAGATTGATCTAAAATTTCAGTTTTAAATCCTTTCTTTGTAAGGTACCTTTGATACATTGAAAGCAAAATTGCTGCAAAATCTTGAGCATCCTTCCCTCCTTGACCTGCTTCGATTATTAAGATTGCGTCTTCTTTATCATATTTCCCGCTCAAGAAAAACTCTTTTTCCCTTTTATCTATTTCTTTTTCTATTTCTCTCAGTTCCTCTTCAGATTTTGCACTCTCTATTTCCAAATTTAAAATTTCAAAATCCTCAACTTCATCTTTCAACTTTTTATATTTTTTCGAAATCTCCTCCGCTTTCTCTCTATCTTTCCAAAAATCTCCCCTTTCCATTTCCTTTTTTAAATTCTCAATTTCTTTTTTCTTTTTCTCAATTTCAAAGACAGTCCATCAAAAACCGGACCCTCTTTTTTAATTTCTCAATTTTTGTTTCAACTTTTTCCATGAGCCGCCCGTCGGACTTGCACCGACACCTATCGCTTACGAAGCGATTGCTCTGCTATTAAGCTAGGGCGGCATTCCCTCAATAGGGGGAACCGAGGTTCCCCCTCGATTGCGCTCCGCTCACCCCTCCGCTATCGCTTCGGGGATTCGCTCCGCAGTCACCCCCTCCTAGAAGGTAAAATAATCTATTTAGGAAAGGGTGACAGCCTGATCGATCTCTTTTAAGAGATGATCAGGCGCCATGGAGGGGAAACCTAGGTTTCCCCTATGGAGGGCGAGCCGAAGCCCATAAGGGCGCCAGCGCGTCAGCGCTGGAGAGGCTCGCCCTAGGGGTAAGGGTGTCTTAGCGGGTGAGGGGAATCGAACCCCCATCTCAACCTTGGGAAGGTCGCGTACTAGCCATTATACTACACCCGCATTATTTTTGAAAAAAATTAATTATTCTTTGCCAAATCGTCTCTGGCTTTTTCTTTTTCTCTTCTTCCATCTTTTTTATTACAATTGCCTCCTCACCTTCTTTCAAGTATCCTTCTTCTCTGGCTTTTTCTTCCCAATAACTTTCGCTTTTTGCTTTCGAAATCGCTTCTTTTAACTCTTCGTTCCTCTTTTTAAGAATTTGAAGCTGAGAAGTTAAATTCTCAATTTCTTTTTTTAGATCTTTCCTTTTTGCTTCAATCTTCCAATTTGAAACTGCCAAAAGGGCTATTAAAAGAAGGGAGATAAAGAAAAGGAAAAGTTGAAAATTTTTTTGATCCTCTTTTTTTAGCCTCACATTTCATTCTAACAAAAAAGCCCAAAAGTAGGTAGTAGGCCGGATTCTGTTTCTACGCCACCATCTGTCTGGGCCAGAGATTTCTCCCTGGCTCAAGCGTGCTTACAGAAATTGGAGATAAACCTCCAATTTCTGTTGCACTTGCACCCCGCCGGGATTTAGCCGTTTCACCCCAGCCTTCGGCAAAAATTGCCTTATAGCTGGACTACCCCGCCATTATATGTAATGGCGGGACCCTTGCGAGTTACCCCGCAAGGCGTCTCTGTTCGCACCCCTCACCTCACGGTGGCCGGGTGTTACCCGGAGCGTTCCCTCCCTCCAGATGTACATCTGGGGGGAGAAGGTGTCCGGACCTTCCTCCCCTCCAAAATGGAGGAGCGGTGGCGCCCCTACTTTTGGGCAACTAAAATTTAGCAAATTGAAAGAATTTTGTCAAGATTAAAAAAGAGGAGTTCCTAAAGAATCTAAAGTTTGATTCACCAATTTATCAGCTTCTTTGTTCTTTTTCCTAGAAATCAATTTAAATTTTACTTTTTTAAAATCTAATCTCAGGTTCCAAAGTTCTAGAAAAAGGGGTTGTAAGTTTTTTTCTAAAATTTTGTATTTCCCTTTCATTTGATTTACCAAAAGTTCAGAGTCTGACCTTACCTCAACCTCAGTCTCCTTTGCTAACTTTTTTCCAAAAAGAGCTTTAAATTTCTTTAAAGCAAAAATTGCAGCCATGTATTCTGCTTCGTTGTTTGTTGCTTTCCCTAAGTATTCTGAGATTTTTTTAAAACAGATTCCTTTTTCATTACAAAATAAAACTCCGATTGCAGCGGGCCCTGGATTCCCCCTGGCGCCTCCATCAACATAGATTATTATTTTTTTCATAGGTTTTTAATCAAACACTCTTTGAATTTTTCTAAATTTTCGTTCTTTATCCTAAAGCCAGAAGCAGATGGATGCCCACCAAAGGAAATCAAAAGGTCTTTGCATTTTTTCATCAAATTAACACTATCTATTCCCGGAGGTACTCTAACCGTTCCTTGGCTTTCTTTGTCAAAAATTTTGTAAATAAAAGTTGGTTTTTGATACTTTTGACAAAGTTGTGAAGCTACGATCGAAATTGTACTAAAGCTCCAGTCTTTGCTTCCTTCAAAAATTATTTTATCTTCATCTTTAATTTTACTTTCAATTGTTTCCAAAATTTTCTCAACCTCTCTCTTTCTCTCTTTACTTTTTTGAATTAGCTTTTCGATTAATTCCTCAGCTTTTTTAAAATCTGGCTCAGTCAATAACCTATAAGAAGCGGGTAAATTATTTTCAACATCCCTAACGTTCAAGACAGAAATCACCTTTGTAATTTCCTTGGGTAAATCGAAAATTTTCGAAAAAGCCTGAAAAGCTGGTCTCCAGGATTCTTTTAAATATTCAAGCCCTTCTTCGGTTAGAATTTTGTTTTCGTTAACTTGGGGCATCATATCAGCCAAAGTAGCTAGTGCCACTAACTCTAAGAAGTTTTTTCTTAAAGAATTCGTCATTTTTTCTTTCAATAATTTTTCAGCTAATCTAAAAACAATTCCTACCGTAGCAAATTCCTTAAATGGATATTTGTCCTCTTTTTGTTTTGGATCGACAATAATGTCTGCTTTTGGAATTTCATCCAAAACTTCATGATGATCGATGACGATAACAAAAAAGCCAAGATTTTTTGCCATTTCTATTTCTTTGAAATTTGAAATTCCACAATCTAAAGAAATAAAGAGGGCTGGAGAAAATTTAGAAAGAGAATTTAATCCTTTTTCAGAAATTCCATAACCCTCTGCCTCTCTGTCTGGAAAGTAAATCGCATCAACCTTTCCTCCCAAATTTCTAATCGCCTCTTTCAAAATAATAACTGAGCAGACACCGTCTAGGTCCGCATCTCCATAAAGCAAAATTCTTTCTTTTTTCTCTATTGCCTCTAAAATTCTTTTTGCTGCCTCTTCTAAATTTTTAATCTCCATAATAACCTAGTGCTTTCAAACCCGGCATTTCTTCTCCGGCTAAAAAATCGAGCATCGCTCCTCCCCCGATCGACACAAAATCAAATTTTTTAGAAAGTGAAAACTTATTTAAAAATTCTATCGTATCTCCTCCCCCTACCACAGAAAATAATTTCCTTTTTAATTTTCCAATTTCGTTTGCAATTTCAAGAGTCCCTTTTTGATACCTTTCATCTTCAACCTTACCAAGAGGTCCTGCCCAAAAGACTGTTTTTGCCATTTTAATTTTTTCTTTGAAAACTTCGATTGTTTTTGGATCGAGATCGAATCTATTTTTGTTTTCGAAAGGGAAGATTACTTTCTCAATTTTTTTCACTTTTACCCTTCCTTCTTTTATTTCGTTTGCCACCAGATTCCCAACCAAAACAAAATCGGCAATTTCTGAAAATTTCTCAACAACCTTTGCCTTATCCTCGACTTTTTTCCCTCCGATTATCACGACCAAGGGTCTTTTTGGTTTTTTTAAAATTTTTGAGAGACTCTCAACCTCTGAAACTAGGTTTGGGCCTGCAAAAGAAGGAAGGTATTTTGTAATTTTTGTTACCGAAGCCTGATCCCTGTGGCAAACTGAAAATGCATCGTTGATGAATAAATCACCCAGTTTTGCCAACTCTTTTGCAAAATTCTCATCTCCCTTTATTTCTCCTTTGTAAAACCTAATGTTCTCTAACATCAAAACTTCTCCACCTTTCATTTTTTCAATTTCATTTTTTGCCTCCTCTATTTTAAAAGGACCTAAAACCTTCTTTTTCAAATATTTTTCTAAAATCTCTTTTATTGGTTTTAAGGAAAATTCATCTTTAAATTCTCCTTCAGGCCTACCCAAGTGGGAGATTAAAATTATCCTTGCCTTTTTTTTAATCAATTTTTTTATTACCGGAATTTCAACTTTGATCCTAAAATCGTCCAAAACCTTTCCTTTTTCAACCGGAACGTTAAAATCGACCCTGAGTAAAACCTTTTTTGACTTTAAGTTCAAATTATCTATTTTCTTCATTTTTCTTTAAAATTTTTTCCAAGACCTTTTTGATACTCTCTACATCAACGCTTTTCTTTTCCTTTGGTTTCTCTTCTCTGGGTTTTAGAGAACTCAAAGAAATAGCTTCTTCTTTCTCTAATTTTTTCAGGCAAGATTTGCAATAAACAGGTCTTGAGGGATCGGGTAAAAAAGGAACTTTTATTTTCTTTCCGCAAATCGAGCATTGGGCATCGTATAGAATCTGTCTTTGAGGTAAAGGAACTTGAATTGGAGTCCCGGCCCATCTTTCTATTTTTTCTTCAACTATTTGCCTTAAAGTTCCGTATCTTTCTCTTGAAACTCTAATGATTGTTTCTTTATAAGATTTTGGAGGCTTATCCCTTAAAGGAAGGGTAACTGCAGAAAACGGACTGCTTGCCACCCCGTCGATCATTAACTTTATACAGATATGATACTTTTCAAGGTTGATTAAATCTTCAGCAGTAAATTCTGGTTGAAATTCCTTCACTAAAAATTCGGCATCTTCAGCTCCAACCCTAAATACAATTATTGTACCAACGTTTCCAAAAATTGCATCCCTGACCCTTGTGCTCTTTCCCAAAGGTGTCATTTCTTCTAGTTGAGCTATGTATTGATTTGCCAAAACCAAAGAAAGCCTATATTTTCTTGCTTCAGATAAAATGTTTACAAAAGCCTCGGTAGCAAAGTTTTGGAATTCATCGACGTAGAGGAAAAAATCCCTTCTCTTTTCTTCTGGAATATCAACTCTTGACATTGCAGCCAATTGCAATTTAGTTATCAATAAAGCCCCCAATAACCTTGAATTGTCTTCTCCAATTTTTCCCTTAGATAAATTTGCGATCAAAATTTTTCCTTCATCCATTACTTTTCTCATATCTATTTTTGACCTTGTTTGTCCGATAATGTTTCTGATTAAAGGGTTTGAAATGAATTGACCAACTTTGTTTTGGATTGCTGCGGTTGCCTCAACTTCGTAAGCTTGAGTATACCTTGCAAATTCATTCACCCAAAAAGATTTAACAACTGGGTCGGTAATTTTTTCAACCACTTTTTTCCTGTATTCTGGATCTGCAAGCATTCTATTAATACAAAGCAAAGTTGTGTTTGGATATTCCAAAAGTGCCAAAATTGTGTTGTTCAAAATGTATTCCATTCTGGCTGACCAAACGTCCGGCCAGATTTTTTTGAAAACTCCCATCAATCCCGCAGCAACTAAATGCCTGTGTTCTGGGCTTACCCTTTCCATAGCATTAAAAGCAATCGGATAATCAATGTCTGCAGGATTGAAATAGATAACATCGTTTATTCTACTCTTTGGAATGTAATCTAAAAGTTCCTCTGACGCCTCGCCGTGGGGGTCGATAAATCCCACCCCCCTTCCAGCCAAAATGTCTTGAATTGCCATGTTTTCTAACAAAACAGTTTTTCCCATTCCAGTTTTCCCAATGACATAAATGTGGCGTCTTCTATCGTCCAATTTTATTCCAAAGCGCCTTCTCTGATTCCTAAAAGTAGTTTCTCCTATGATTGTGATTTCATTTTCCATTTTATTCTCCTGGGAGAGTTGGAGGAGGTCCGACCCTTTTTACTTCAACTCTGGGAACCGTAGGAATGTAAATTCTAATCGGGAAGTGGAAAATTGTTGCAAGTTCCTCAATGTTTAAAATGCAAGTTGACCTTTCCCCAGGAGGAATTCGATAGCCAAAATAGGTCAAAAATTTTATGAAGGGAGGTGGATCTCCGGTCATATTCCAGGGAAAGAAAGCGGGTAATCTTTCGATAGCCTCTCTCAACCTTTGTCTTTTCCTTAAATAAAGCCTTCTATCTTTTAACCAATAATGAATTCTTACCCTTGTTGCGCCAAAATAAGTTATCCTGTTTAAATGCTCTGTCGTAAATTGACCCATTAGATATCCTCTCATTAATTTGTAGTTTCCGAAATTATGAGGTTCGTCCTTTTTGCAAATGTAAACTTGCTTTATCCAGCATTCACAGGCAGATTTTTTGATTTTGTCCTCAATCCCTTTTAAAATTTCTTTCTCGACCGGAGTTAACCTTAACTCAGGGGCTATCAATTCCATCGGTTTTGCTTCTTCTTTTTTTGGAGGACCACTGATTAAAGTTTCTATTGCTTCTTGAAGTAATGGTTTTGGTTTTTTTGGAGAGGGTCTTCTGGCAATTTTATCTGCTGCTTTTCTTCCTTCGGTTTCCCAACGAAAAGAAAGCTGATCTTCAGTCGCAGGGTTAATAACTATTTGAAGCCAAATTTGTTCTCCAGACTGAAGTTTTGATAAATATTCTAAAAGAGAATCCATCGGGTCCAATCTTTTTTCCTCGATTACTCTTTTTTCCTCTGTTTCTTTTTCAAAAAACATCGAGTATGTTTTTATGGGAAGGTAATCATCTTTAGCTAAAACATAATCTTCAGAATAAAGGTCCCATTTCTCGTTTGGAATATCCTTTGGAATTTTTTGAGTGTAATCTTCAACTTCGCTAATCTCAGCATCTGGATATTGAGAATAGATTGCAGATTCAAAAGAATTTCTAAAGAATTCTGGAATCCTTGCAAAAAAATGGATCTCTCCACCGAAAGAGCAAATTTCAAAGGAAAACCATCCCCCTCCTCCTAAAGTTAATTCTCCGTTACACCATCTCTCTCTCCAATTGGGAGAATCGTAAATTCCCCAGAGCATTGAATAAATGGTTTCCATTGCTGAAAATGGTTTTAAAACTTCTTTTGGCGGTTTTATTTCGAGCAAAATCCATTTGAATGATTTTTTGTAATAAACTTCCCACCTTATCCACCAAAGATAAAAAAACCTAGCTATCGGAAAGAAAACTAAGGGGAAAAAAAACCACCACCAATTTTTTAAAATTTGAAAAAGAAAAAAGGATGCTTCCATATTTAAAATTTCCAAATTTCTCTAAGATAATCTACCAAAAAGGGGAAGAATTTTAAAGCAATTTGAGCCAAAACTAATCCCAAAACTCCGCTAAATAAGAAGATAAAAGTATGCAAAAAACTGACTAAAAACCCAATGATGAACTTTCTCTCTGGATGCCATTCTCTTGCCCAATAGGTGCAAAGAATAAAAAGAATAAGAAAGTAAGAAATTAAAGAAATGAAAAAAATTTTCATTCCCAATTCAAAAGGCAAAAAGAAAAAAACAAAAAAAGAAATAAATATTACGAAACGAAGAGTTTTCTCCTCAAGATGGTCGAGTTTCATTAAATTTCAGCAGTCTTTATCCTGTACCTTCCTTTTTCATCTCTTTCAAAATATTTTGATAAATTTATTAAGACAGTGTTTTCTTTCACAATCCTTTGCTTTTTAATCCTTTCTAAAATTTCCTCCTTTGTCAAAGGACCTTCCTCTTTTAGGATTTGAAAGATAACATCCTTTACTTCTCCTGGAAAATATCCCCATTCCCTCAGTGCATAAATTCCTCTTCCAATCAAAACGAACCTTTCGTCTCTTATCAATTCATTGTGGACGCTTTTTAAATTCGCTCCTTCAATCCTTTGTGCAACCTCAGTGAAATGCAAAGGTCTTTGCAATTCCTTGAAAACTAAATACGCTTTGTCCCTCAAACCTCTCGGATTTATTTCTGGCCATTCTCTCAAGCCATAAAAACCTTTCTTGTTTTTTTGAATTCTTTTTGAAATCTCTAAAAATCCTTCCAAAATATTCTCTTTGACCTTGAATTCAGAAGCAATCTCTTTCAATGTCATCAACTTTCTTTCTTTCTCAAATTTTTTGCAAATTGAAGAAAGAAGGCTTTTTACCTTTTCTAATGCATTCAAATTTGTAGTCCAGAAAGAATAGAAATCTTGGTTTTGATTGAACCTCAAAAACCTCTTATCTAAGCTCAAAAGAAAAACCAATTCATTCTTTTCTTTTCCTCCCAATTCCTCAAGCAACCTTTCTTCTTTTCTTACCTCTCCAAATTTCTTAAAGTAATTCAAAAATTTCTCAAAAACCTTTCGATATTTTTCCAATTTGGGTCTTATTTTATTCAAGGCAGCATTCTCAATTTGTCTTACTCTTTCTCTTGTTATTCCAAAACTATCCCCGATTGACTGCAAAGTCTCTTTTTCTTTGCCCTCCAATCCAAACCTTCTCACAATAACTTCCCTTTCTCTATTTTTCAAATCCGAAATCAATTCCTCGCAAATTTTTTTGTAACCTTTTTCTACCATATTATTTGAATTTTAATCAAATTTTTAAATTGTTGTCAATATCCGTATTTTGGCCAGCAACATTTTTTGTATTTTTTACCAGAACCGCAGGGGCAAGGGTCGTTCCTTCCTGGTTTTTTTGAAGAAACCTGGGTTTTTTGAGGAATTTCTTCTTTTTCTATTTTCAAGCTCATTATCATCTTTGAGAAATTCGAATTCAAATTTTCGAAAAAATCTCTAAAAATTCTATTTCCCTCTTTTTTGTATTCAACAAGGGGCTCTTTTTGACCATAAGCTCTCAAAGAAACAGAATCTCTCAAATGCTCCATGTTTTCCAAATGATTTATCCAAAGAGTATCCAAAATTCTCAAATAAAGAAACCTCCCAATTTCCAAAATTCTTTCTTTTCTAATTTCCATTTCCTTTTTTTCAAAGTCTTCCTTTTTAAAACCATAATTTTGAATTATCTCTAAAAACTTTTCTCTCAATTCCTCAGGTTTTGCCTCTAAAATTTTTCTTCTCTCTCCATAAACTTTTTCTCTATGCAAATTTAAAACCTCATCGTACTCTAAAAGATGCTTTCTCAAATCAAAGTTAAAGCCTTCAACCCTTGCCTGAGCTTCATCTATTGCCTTTGAAACAATCTTTGACTCAATCGGTTGATCCTCCGGAATTTTCAAAGTTTCCATCAAAGCCTTTATTCTCTCTCCTCCAAAAATTCTGATTAGCTCATCTTCCAAGGAAATAAAAAATTGCGAAGAACCTGGATCCCCTTGCCTTCCCGCTCTTCCTCTCAATTGATTATCAATCCTCCTTGCTTCATGCCTTTCTGTTCCAATAACATGCAACCCTCCAAGTTTTTTTATCTTTTCATACTCTTCTTTATTTTGAGGATTTCCCCCCAAAATTATATCCACTCCCCTTCCTGCCATGTTTGTTGCAACAGTAACTGCTCCTAACCTTCCAGCTTGTGCGATGATTTGTCCTTCCTTTTCATGATGCTTTGCATTCAAAACCTGATGGGGAATCCCTTCTTTCTTTAAAAGTTTTGACAAATACTCATTCTTTTCTATCGACCTTGTTCCAATTAAAATTGGCTGCCCTAAAGCATGCCTCCTTTTTACTTCCTCGACTATTGCTTTAAACTTTGCCTTTTCTGTTTTGAAAATTTTATCTGGCAAATCGACTCTAATCATTGGTTTGTTTGTGGGAATAACAACTGTTTCTAATCCATAAACTTCCAAAAATTCTTCAGCAGAAGTTGCAGCAGTTCCTGTCATTCCAGCCAATTTTTTGTACTTTCTGAAATAATTCTGAAAAGTAATCGAAGCTAAAGTTAAAGTTTCTCCCTTAACCCTAACCTCAGGATGCCCCCGAATATGTTCTTTTGCCTCAACTGCCTGGTGCAACCCTGCAGACCATCTCCTCCCTGGCAACAACCTTCCAGTAAATTCATCGACAATCATTATTTCCCCATTCCTTATCACATAATCCCTGTCTAAAACAAAAAATTCCTTTGCCCTAATTGCGTTTTCTAGTTTATGAATCGTCCTGAAATCTCCCTCTGCCCAGGGGTCCCTTTTTAAAATTGAAATCACTTTTTTCTCCCCTTCCTCTTTCCAATTAAAAAATTTTTCTTTCTCATTAATTTCATAATCTTTGTCTCTTTCTAACCTTTCAGCAATTCGAGCAAAAAAATAGTATTCCTCTTCTGCCTCCCTTGCCGGTGAAGAAATTATCAAAGGAGTTCTTGCTTCATCTATCAAAATTGAATCGACCTCATCGATTATTGCATAATGATGTCCCCTTTGAACGACATCTTCTATTCTATAAACCATGTTGTCTCTCAAATAATCAAAACCAAATTCGTTGTTTGTTCCATAAGTAATATCTGCCAAATATGCTTCTTTTCTAGTGCAGGGTCTCAGAAAATCTTCAACAACGTAAAAAGAACCTAATTCATCCCTCAATTTTTCTTTTTCTTCAGGTGGCTTTTTGTAATCTGGATCGTACAAAAAAGATTGTTCATGATTCAAGCAACCAACGCTCAAGCCCAAAATATGATAAATTTGTCCCATCCAAACAGTATCCCTTCTTGCCAAATAATCGTTAACAGTAACCAAATGACATCCCTTCCCTTCCAAGGCATTCAAATAAAGAGGCATTGTCGCAGTCAAGGTTTTTCCCTCTCCAGTTTTCATTTCGACAATCTTTCCTTGATGTAAAGCAATCGCCCCCATTATCTGAACATCAAAATGTCGCTGCCCTAATGTCCTTTTTGCAGCTTCTCTGACTAAAGCATAAGCTTCTGGCAAAATATCATCCAATGTTTCTCCCTTTTTCAACCTCTCTTTAAATTCAAAAGTCTTTTCCTTTAATTTCTCATTAGGAATTTTCTCAAATTCTTTCTCTAAAGAATTAATCTTCTCAACGACTGGTTTTATTTTCTTTAGATATTTTTCATTTGGATCACCGAAAATTTTGCTTAAAATGGGCATACTTTTTATTTTAGCCAATTTTTGAGAAAGCAAAAATAAAAAAGGAGCAAAAGAAATCTCTCTATAAAACTTACTTAAGGCTGAGAAATTTTTATGGTACGAAAACTGCAGCTGCTACGACGCAGGTCCAAAGACCGTCTTTGTGGCCTTCTGCAGTTTGAGTAATGTTTGTAGTATAAACAATTTTCCCTGACATTTTAAAAACCTTTTCTTTTTCATCCCAAGCAGAATCTGGATCGAAAGGAATTCCCAAGGTCGAAGCCAACATAGAAGCTGCTAAATCTTCAACGTATTCCCCTGCTTTTTCTTGAGTTTGACCGAAAGAATGATGCTCTGCAATGTAACCGTATTGATTTTTGTCTGCAGGAATTGCACAACCAATTGAGGCAGCAATTAATCTGTTTGGTTCGTTAGTGGCATTTCTTGACATTACAACAAAAACAATTTCACCGGGTTTTAAATATTGCAAACCCTCTTCTCTAGAAACTTTTTTACAACCCGGGGGTAAAATTGAAGAAACTGAAACCAAATTGAATTTTGAAATTCCAGCTTTCTCTAACGCTAACTCAAAAGATTGCAAATAATTTTTGTGAATTCCAACTCCTTTTGTTAGAAAGAAATATCTTGGAACCATTAAATTTATTTCATTATTAAAAAATTGAAGATTTTGTCAAGAACTTACAGGAGTTTTGCCTTCTTTATTACCCTAGCCAATCTTACAATGTTTCTTCCCAAAATTTCTAATTCTTGTTTTCTCCAAGTTCCTTTCCCTCCTTCATCAAAAAAAGGAGTGGCAAAAGGAGGAATGATGCATCCCATTTCGTTAAAAGTTGAAATCAAATAATGTGAAACCTCATCTCCGCCAGATTCTTGGGCCGGAGAAATGGCAGCGAAAACTTTTTCTTCGAGTAAAAAGCCGTTGTTTTCAAGAGAGGTTAACCTATCGATGAAATTTTTCACCAAGCCAGAAACTGAAAACCAATAAGATGGAGATCCCAAAACAATTCCTTTTGCCTTCAACAAAAGAGGATAAATTTTTTCCATATCATCTTTCTGTTTACACGGAAAAGTGCAATTTTTCGGTGAAGTAGAATAACAACCAAGGCAGGGCAAAATCTTAAAATCTATTAAATGAATCAATTTTACCTCTGCTCCTTCTTTCTTTGCCCCCTTCATCACTTCCTTTAAGTACTTAACCGTCCTTCCTTTTTTTCTTGGAGAACCATTAATGAGAAGGATGAATGGTTTCATAGTCTTGAGCAAAAATGAATTTTTGGGTTGTAGTATTTTGTCTTAAGCTTTAATTTTTTAAATTTCTTTTGAATTTCTTTGAATGAAATTTTGTCAAAATTAAAATCTTTCGAGCCCAAAAAGAAAACGTGCTCTCCCATTGGAAAACAATCAACAAAGGCGGAATGCAAAACAAAGAAGGGAAAAAATTTTTTCATTTTCTTTCTTAAGTTGTTCGAAAATTTTTCCCTAAGATAGCCTGCTTGCATTGAAACTATTCCTCCTTTATTCAAAGCATTCAAAATTTTTTGATAGAATTTTCTTCCCCAAAGAGAAAGCGATGGTCCTTTCGGATCAGTTAGATCGTTAATTATTACATCGAAAAAATTTTGGTATCTTTCCAAAAATTTGAAAGCATCTTCATTAAAAATTTTTAATCTCTTATCTTTAAAAGAACCAGCAGAAACTGAAGGTAAGTATTTTTTTGAAACCTCAATCACTTTTTTATCAATATCAACTAAATATATTTCCTTTACCGGATGCTTTACTACTTCTCTCAAACTTCCTCCATCCCCTCCCCCAATTATTAAAACTCTTTTTGGATTTTCATGAGAGAGCATCGCTGGATGAACAAGCATTTCATGATAGATGTATTCAAACTTTGTTGAAAGTTGCACAACACCGTCTAAAACTAAAATTCTTCCAAACTCTTCATTCTCAAAAACTTCGATTTTCTGAAATTCGCTCCTTCCAGAAAAAATCTTCTTTTCAATCAAAAAACCCCAGGTCGACTTTTGAGGTTCTCCTGGTAAAAAATCCTCAAAGAACCATTCCTTGCCCAAAAATTTCTTTCTCATTTTAACTTTCCCCTTTTAATTATCGAAATCTCAACTTTCTTTGGTTTTAAAACCTTTTCAAGATACTTCAAAGCCCTTTCTGGTCTTGCTCTCTTTCCGCAACTAAAAACATCGATCGCTAAATACCCAAATTCAGGCCATGAATGGAAAGAAATGTGAGATTCTGCCAACAATAAAACCCCAGTCAATCCCTGGGGGTTAAATTTATGATAGGAAAATTTTAAAGGAATGTTTCCAGATTTTTTTGCTGCCTCAATCAAAATCTTCTCCAATTCTTTTGGATCTTCTATTTTTTTTCCAAACCAAAAATCGGCAATCAGATGGATTCCTAATGAATTTTGTTTTTTTAATTTTTCTCTGGCCCATGTGGACCTCTTTGTTTTTTTCATGTTTTTAAGAGTTGGTCGCTTACACCCAGGATTTCCCTGGTAGCTTTCCTCTTTCGAGGAAAAACAAAGAGTAAAAAAAGCGACCAACTCGATTTTTAAATTCCTTCTCTTAAAACCCTCTTTCCTTCTTTTATTTTAGCAGCTTCTGAAACCCTCAACTCTCTTTTTAATTTTCTTGCTCCTCTTTTAAATTTTGCAAAAAACTTTTTCCTGTATTCCTTTATCTCCCTCTTTAATTCATCTTTCACTTCGTATATAGCAGATTTCAAATCTTTTTTCAAGGATTCTGCTCTTATCAATTTTTTGGGAAAACTTAGGTTGCATTCCACATAATAAAATCCTCTTTCTTTTCCTTTTATTTCAACCCTTGCTTCTGCTTTTGGCTTTCCCTTACCAAAAAATCCATCGTAATATTTTTCACCAAAAATTCCTTTTGCAAACTTTTCCAAAGAATTGATTTGATCTTCTAAAAATTCTTTTATTTCTGGAGTTAACTCTATTTTCGTTGCTTTAATTGTAACCTTCATCAATTTCGACCCCCACTTTTCAGTGGGGGCAAAAACTATTTTTTCTTTTTCTTTGCTTTTTTCTTTTTCTTTGCCATTTCTTTTTTAAAGAAGCTTATCGCAAGCACTCGACCAATGCTTACGAAGATCTGTGGCCCCCAAAGGGGTAGATCTTATTTCATTTTTACATTGCAAGAAACCTTGTCAAGATTTCAAAATTTCAAATGGCAAATTGATATAAGGAAGAGGGGTGACAGTGAGGTCAATCACGTTTTACGTGATGACCGAACGCCATGGAGGGGAGAAACCTAGGTTTCTCCCCTATGGAGAGCGAGCCGAAGCCCCGCGTGAATTTTTCACGGCGGGGCGCCAGCGCGCAGCGCTGGAGAGGCGAGCGAGGGGCCGGAGGGGGTTTTTACCCCAATCCTAAGAACTTCTGTGGGTGCCAGCCCTCCGGCCCGTTTTTATTATAAAAAATCCCATAAAAACAGCAACGGACCTTGCTCGAGTAAGGTCCGTCGCTGCGCTTAGGATTGGGTTAGCCAGATTACCTGGCGGCACCCACGTTTCAATGTTAGCAAATTCAAAGAAAAATGTCAAGAGCCTTCCAAAATTTTTCTAAGATCTCCTTCCCAATTTGGGTTTATTTTTATTGCCTCTTCAAATTTTTGCTTTGCCAAATCTTCTTTTCCAGCGATTTTCAAAACCTTAATCAAAATTAAATGAGAATTTTTGAATTTTGGCTCCAGCTCAACTGCTCTTTGTGCCAAGAATATTGCCTCATCAAATCTTCCTTGATAGACCAAGTTTTGAGCTAAAGACCAATAGCCCTGTTGATTCTTTGGTGAAATTTCGATTGCTCTTTTTAAAATTTCTTCTCCTTCTTTGAGCTTTGTAGAATCAAAAAATGCGTAAAGGTTGTAAAGATCGCCCAATCTTAAGAAAGACCTAAAATCCAACGGAGATTCTTTTGTGCTCTTTTTTAATTCTTCAATTAGAAATTCAATTTCTCTTTTCACATTTTCATTCAAGTCTTTAAAGTTAAAATTTGCCATTTCATTTTCTGCAAAAAATTGTCGAATTTGGAATTTTCCCAGTGGCGAAGTAGAGAGAGTTTTTTGAAAGTATTTTAACCTTTCTGGCGTTCCAACTTTTTCTCTGATTGCCAAAATAACATAACCGTCTGTCAAAACCGGTAAAATCACGAATTCATAAAAGGAAACAAAAAACAAAATTAAAACAAAAATCAAGTAAAATGGATTTAATTTTTTGATTTCTCTTTTTTCAAATTCCTTTTCAAAAGAGGCAACGAATGCAAGAGAAAGGAAAAAAACCATAAAGGAAGAAACCATATCAAAAACAGTAAGGTTTTGGACAAAATAGGCAATGAAAAGCGAAGTGAAAATTCCTGGTGCAAAAAAATCAGTTTTCTTTTTGGCAAAGTTTTTCCAGAGAATGTAAAAGATTGCGGCAAAAATCAAAAGATAAGAAATCATTCCAAAAATTCCAGTTGAAATTAGAGTATCAAAAATTATATTGTGAGCTCTATCAAACCAAATTTCTCCACCGCATTCTGGAGTTGGCATGCATGGGTTGTAATACTTAATGTAGGAGAATTCAAAATTTTCAGGTCCCCAACCAAGGAATGGCCTTTCCAAAAATCCTTTCCATGCCCCTTGCCAAACAGGAAACCTTCCTCCAAAACTTCCAACTTCTTTTTCAATCATTTTTCTGAAAAATCCTTCTGGTTGAGTTAAAAGGGAATAGAAAACGAATGCAGAAAAAATTAGAGAAGAAATTAAAAAAATAGAGCCAAGAATTTTCAAAATTTTTCTTTTTGAGGCAATTAACCAAAATAAAAACAACAAAACCAAGCCTCCATAAAAAGAAAGTTTTGCCGCCCTCGCCCCTTCTTTAAAAAATATTGCAGAGAGAGCTCTTGAAAAAGAAAGTTTTTCTAAATTGACTCCGATTAGCAAAAGGGAGAGGGCTAAAATTGAAAAAGAAACAATAGAAAGAATTTTTGCAAATTCTCTCGTCTTAAAAATCAAGTAAAGAGCGAAAAATACATTAAAAAGTAAATAGGTTCCCAAAAAAGATTCGTTTCCAATAGTTCCTCCTCCCCTCATCGTTGGATTTTTCAAATTCGCCAATGCAATAAAAGATGCCAAAATTGCAACAAAATTTGAGACTCCAAAAAGAATTTTAAAATCCTCTTCTTTAAAAGTTGAGCTCAAAACCAAAAAGAAAGAAAATAAATGCAAATGCATCAAAATTCCAGTCATTCTTTCATACTTTGACCAAAAACTGTAAGAGAAATTTACCCCAAAAATCGAAGCTAAAATGAAAATAAAGAGATAAATTACAAGAGCTATTAAAAGAGCATTAATTTTTGGACGATACCGCGAATCGATGAAAATCAAAATTAGCCAAAGGAAGAAAATAATTTCAGAGATCCCGAAAAAGTACAAACTCTTTGGGCCGACAAATGGAAAGAAAAATTTAGAACTCAAAATTAAGGGAGTGAATAAAATTAAATATGAAAAAAAATGAATTGTGTTAACTAAAATTTCACTTTCTCTAATTTTTGCCATTCCTTGATTTTAACAAAATTTCGTTTTAACTTAAAGCAATGGGGATAAAATTGAGAAAATACCTTTTACTCTTTTTCGACATTGTTTTTCTCTATTTTTCTTTATACCTTGCTCTCTTTTTAAGACATTTCCAAAAATTCGAGGCACAAATTTTCCTTTCCCATCTCTTTCCCTTCACAATTTTATTTTTCCTCTGGCTAATAATTTTTTATACCTTTGGCTTTTACGATTTTGAATTTCTAAAAACTTCGCTGATTTTCAAAACAATTTCTGTCATCTCCTTCAACTTTGTTTTGGGAGTTTTCCTATTTTACTTTATTCCCCAATTCAAAATTACCCCCAAAACAATTTTGATTTTAAATTCTTTAATTTTTGGAATTTTCTTTTTCTTTTCAAGAAAATTTTTCCTCTCTTTCTTTTCTGCCCATCTTTTAGAGAGAGTGGCAATTTTGGGCAAAGATGCTGAGGTGGAAAAATTAAAAAAGGAAATAAGGGAAAGACCCTTTTTAGGTTATGAATTAGTGGAAATAGATCTCTCAAAAGATCTTCTAGAGCAAATAAAAAAAGAAAAGATAAACACAATCATTTTCACTGAGGAATTCGAAAAAGATCCAAAATTTCAAAACCTTTTTTATAATCTTTTATTTTTAGGCATCAACTTTTTAGATTTTCCAGGCTTTTATGAAAGAATCACAGAAAAAATTCCAGTAACCTCAATTTCAAAAGTTTGGTTTTTTGAAAATTTGAAAGAAGGAGAAAAAAGAATCTATGACAAATTCAAAAGAGTTTTTGATGTTGCTGTAGCATCGGTAATTTTGCTTTTAACGCTCCCTCTTTGGCTTTTGATTGCCCTTGCAATAAAAATCGAAAATGGGGGTCCCATTTTTTACATTCAAGAAAGGGTTGGAAAAAATAAAAAAATTTTTAAACTAATAAAATTTAGATCGATGATCAAAGAGGCAGAAAAAGAAGGACCAAAATGGGCAGAAATTGAGGATCAAAGGGTGACAAAGGTTGGGAAATTTTTGAGAAGGTTTCATTTAGATGAAATCCCCCAAATGATAAATGTAATTTTGGGAGATATTTCTTTAGTCGGGCCAAGGCCAGAAAGGCCAGAATTCGTTGAAAAATTGGAAAAAGAAATTCCCTACTACAATTTGCGCCACATTATTAAACCAGGTTTTACTGGCTGGGCCCAAATAAAATTCAGGTACGCAAGATCAGTAATGGATTCTTTAGAAAAATTCCAATACGACCTCTATTACATCAAAAATCGCTCTTTATTGCTAGACTTGAAAATTTTACTAAAAACTTTTCAGTTGTTTTTCAAAAAGGAATAAATGAAGATATTAATTCTCATCACTCATGGAAATATTGGAGGGGCGACGAATTTTGTTTTTTGGCTGGCAAAAGGATTAAAAGAAAAGGGTGTTGAAGTTAAGGTGGGTTTTAACGAAGGGGAGTATTTGAAAGAAAAATTGGAAAAAGAAAAAATTGAATTTGTAAATTTTAAATGGTTAAAAAGAACTCACAATCCCCTATCAAACTTATTTTTTATTTTTGAAATCAAAAAATTTTTAGATAAAGAAAAATTTGATGTTTGCCATTTCAATTCAACGAATGCTCTTTTTGGCGCAATCGGAGCGAAAATTTCAAAATCAAAACCAAAAACTATTTTTACAATTCATGGTCTTTCAATTTTGGATCCAAACTACAAAAAGAATTTTTGGCTAAAACCTATTTATTGGCTAATATTCAAATTTTTGCTTTCTTTTGTGGATGTTTCAGTTTTTGTTTCCAGCAAAAATTTAGAAGATGCGAAAAAATTGAAATTGGTAAAAAATGGGGTTGTAATCTACAATGGCATTCCAGAACCTGAATTTTTAGAAAGAAAAATTGCAAAGAGATTTTTTGAAGAAAAAATAAAAATTGATTTAAAGGATAAATTTTTAATTGGCTCAATCGGCAGGTTAGATTATCAAAAAAATTACGAATTTTTGATTAATATTTTTCCCGAAATTTTAAAA
>Ga0078972_1004350_pt1 | contig 39135 bp, 38 predicted proteins | sample YelNatPaOPGAMG01_FD_67568 | JGI IMG/M metagenome (GOLD analysis project Ga0078972, IMG submission 67568) | Hot spring thermophilic microbial communities from Obsidian Pool, Yellowstone National Park, USA - OP-RAMG-01 (SPADES assembly) (version 2) | ecosystem: Environmental > Aquatic > Thermal...
GTCTTTAAATTTGTTTCTAATTCGTTTATATATCTTATTAATAATTTAAATTTTTTAACAATTTCCGCCCTGCTTTTACGAAATTGTTGATAACTCTTTACTTTTTGTCTTATTTTTAATAATTCATCATAGGAATATTTAGTTAGGGGTATTAATTTGGTTTTTCCTTTATCACTAAAACTTAATAACTTTGTTATATGTAGTTCGCCTCTGGCACATTTACAATTAGGGTTACCACATTTTTTCTTTTGATCATATATAGTTCCTTTAATAAGGGAATTTTGGGATAGGATAATAGATAATAAATCCTTAATTTGATTTAAAAGGTTCAAAATTTGTTTTCTATAAAAGCTGACATCAGATTTAAAGTTGTTCATATGTATGCAATTATATCAAAAAACATACATTTTGTCAATAGGGGGTTTGCAAATACGGGGATGCACCCCTCCACAAAATTTCTATTGACAAAAATTTTATTTTAATATAATATTTTTAAAACTTTCATAAGAAATTCTAATTAAAATTGAAATCCTGGAGGATTTAAAAAATGAATTCTACATATATGCAGAGAAAAGAAGATGTTAAAAGGAAATGGCATTTAATTGATGCAACTGATAAGGTTTTAGGCAGATTAGCAACTCAGGCAGCAACATTGATAAAAGGAAAACATAAACCAACATTTACACCACATACCGATGGTGGCGATTATGTTGTAATCATAAATGCTGAAAAAGTAAAATTAACTGCAAAAAAGAGTGAGAAAAAAATATACAGATGGCATACGATGTATCCGGGTGGTTTAAAACAGGAAACCTTTTTAGGACTAATGAAAAAAAATCCAAAAAAAGTAATTTATTTAGCAATAGATGGTATGCTACCAAAAACAAAATTAGGTGAAAAAATGAGAAAAAGAATCAGAATTTTTGTTGGTGATAAGCATCCATATAAACATCTTATTAATAATTAAATTCAGGAGGTAAATTTGGAGTCAATAATTTTGCAAACCGGAAGGAGAAAAGAAGCTGTAGCAAAAGTTTTATTAAAAAAAGGCAATGGCAAGATAACTGTAAATGGAAAAGATATAAAAGATTACTTTGATAGAGAATTTCATGTTTTTCATGCTCTGCGCCCTATATATGCAACAAATTTACAGGATAAATATGATTTAGAATGCACGGTAAAAGGCGGTGGGAAAACCGGTCAGGCAGGTGCTTTAAGAATGGGAATTGCAAGAGCCCTTGCAAAAACGGATAATAGTATTCGCCAGGTATTATCAAAAGAAAAATTGTTAACCAGGGATTCAAGAATGGTTGAAAGAAAAAAATACGGGAGAATGAAAGCAAGAAGAAGATACCAATTCTCCAAACGTTAATTTTATATGAAAAGTTTTACTACAAGAAATTTAAGAAAAGGTAAACAACAATTAATTATTCAGCGTTTAAAAAATTCAAATTTACAAAAAAATTTAACAAAAAATAAAGGGGTTGTCCCTAAAGGATATGCTTCTTCAAAATTATACCATAACCCTAATTCCAAAAGTTCTTTTTAGCTAAAATTAAATGCCGCTATCGTCTAACGGTTAGGACACGGGGTTCTCAGTCCTGTAATCGGGGTTCGATTCCCCGTAGCGGTACCAAATAACTATTGACAAAGTATTTAAAAGAATATATATTATTAAATCAAATCAGGAGGATATTCATATTTTCCCAAAATGATTAAAATAATTAAAAATTACATTATTTATGCTGGAGGTTTATTTTAATGAATGTAACAGAATTAAAAACAAAAAAATTGTCAGAATTGCAAAAAATTGCTAAAGAGTTAAAAGTTGAAGGCGTTAGCACATTGAAAAAACAGGAATTAATATTTAAAATTCTTGAGACAAAAAAAGAAAGCAATGGGGCATTATACGGTGAAGGCGTACTTGAAATTTTACAGGATGGTTTTGGCTTTTTAAGGTCACCGAGTTATAATTATTTGCCAGGTCCCGATGATATCTATATTTCGCCTTCTCAGATAAGAAAATTTGATTTAAAAACCGGACATATGATTTCAGGTCAGATAAGACCACCAAAAGAAGGAGAAAAATATTTTGCCCTGTTAAAAGTTGAATCAGTAAACGGAGAGGACCCGGAACTTGTAAAAGATAAAACACTTTTTGATAATTTAACTCCACTTTATCCTGAAAAAAAGATAATACTTGAAAACAAAGAAAGAGATATATCAATGCGAGTAATGGACCTTTTAATTCCGTTAGGAAAGGGGCAGAGAGGAATAATCGTTGCACCGCCAAGAACAGGTAAAACCATACTTTTACAGAAAATAGCAAATAGTATAACTGAAAATCACCCTGAAATATTTTTAATAGTTCTTTTAATTGATGAAAGACCAGAGGAAGTAACTGATATGGAAAGAACAGTAAAGGGTGAAGTTGTTAGTTCAACATTTGATGAACCGCCAACACGGCATTTGCAGGTTGCAGAAATGGTCATAGAAAAAGCAAAACGTCTTGTTGAATACGGAAAAGATGTTGTTATATTACTTGACAGTTTAACGCGTTTGGCAAGAGCATACAACGCAGTTGCTCCAAGCAGCGGAAAAGTTTTAACAGGTGGTATTGATTCAAATGCATTGCAAAAGCCAAAAAGATTTTTTGGAGCAGCAAGAGCAATAGAAGAAGGCGGGTCTCTTACAATAATAGCCACCGCATTAATTGAAACAGGCAGTAAAATGGATGAAGTAATATTTGAAGAATTTAAAGGAACTGGTAATATGGAAATTGTTTTATCCCGTGAACTTGCGGATAAAAGAATATTCCCGGCAATTGATTTAAGCAAATCTGGAACAAGAAAAGAAGAATTACTTTTGTCAAAAAATGAATTAAATAAGGTTTGGATTTTAAGAAAAGCCCTGTTAAGTAAAATGAAGCCGGTTGATGCTATGGAATTTTTAATAGAAAAAATGAGTAAAACAAAAAATAATAAAGCATTTTTAGAAGCAATGAATTCTGATTAAAATAAATGGAGGAAAAAAAATGAAAGAAAAAATACATCCGGATTACAAAAAGTCAATTGTGACTTGTGCGTGTGGAAACACTTTTGAAACAAGAAGCACAATAGGTGACATTAAAATTGAAATTTGTTCTGCCTGTCATCCATTTTTCACTGGAATTCAAAAGTTTGTTGATACCGATGGGAAAGTGGATAAATTTAAAAAAAGATTAAGTAAAAAAGTTGAAAAAAACCAGCCAAAGTAAAAGAATATAAAAAAAATTAATTTACTTTTTGCCAAAAAATTTTAAACCCCATTATTTTATTATTTTTAAAAACTGAACATTTTAATCAGGAGTTAGATTTTGACAAATAAATTAAATGTAGGTGGACAGGCAGTAATTGAAGGCGTTATGATGCGCTCAGCAAATTTTTATTCTGTTGCTGTGAGAACGCCTGCTAAGAAAATAAAAATAATTTCCGCCCCTGTTAATTCCTTGGCAAAAAAGTATGGTTTTTTAAAGTTGCCAATTTTACGTGGGTTTCTTGCCTTAATTGAATCAATGTCAATTGGTTTTAAAGCACTTGATTTTTCTACCAAAATTTATGAAGAAAATGAAGTTAAGAAAAATACAAAGAAAATAAAAAAGTCAATAATTTCTCCAGAACAAAAAGAAAAAATAGTTTCTTTTTTAATGTATTTATTATCATTTATCATTGTTTTTTTTGTTTTTGTTTATTTGCCCATCTTATTAACAAAATTTATGAGTAAAAAGTTTTTGTTTTTTAATAATAATTTTTTATTTAATATAACTATTGTTATTCAACGGCTAATAATTTTTTTCATATATATATGGGCTATTTCATTTATGGAAGATATAAAACGACTTTTTATGTATCATGGAGCTGAACATAAAGCAATTTATACTTATGAAAATGGGAAAAAATTAACACCGGAAAATGCAGAAAAATTTACAACATTACATCCAAGATGTGGAACCGCATTTATTTTTATTACTTTTGTTATTAGTATTATATTTTTTGCAATTTTATTACCACCAAAATTAAATATCATTAATCGCCTTATCATAGAAATCCCTTTAATTATACCAATTGCAGGAATTTCCTATGAAATTTTAAAATTATCTGACAAAATAGGTAATAATATCTTTTTTAAGTTATTTATTTTCCCGGGACTTTTATTTCAAAAAATAACAACTATGAATCCTGATAGAGAACAATTAAAAGTTGCTCTTGCTGCTTTAAAGAATGTTTTGCAAAAGGAAAAAAATTTTTTAAAAAAGGAAAAAAGTAAAAATGCTGGAAAAATTGGAAAAAATAAAAAATGAATATGATAAATTAACAGAAGAATTATCAAAAAAAGAAATAATTGATAACAAAGTTGAATATCAAAAAAAAGCAAAAAGGCATGCGGATTTACAGCCGATAATAGAAAAAATTAACATATTTAAAAAGTTATTGTCAGAAAAATCCGATTTGGAAAAAATTTTAAATAATGAAAAAGATGAGGAATTAATAAAACTTGCCAGGGAAGAATTAATTGAAAAAGAAAAACAAATAAAAGATACGGAAGATGAAATTAAATTATTATTAATGCCAAAAGACCCAAATGATGCAAATAATGCCATTGTTGAGATAAGAGCAGGGACAGGTGGGGAAGAAGCAGCTTTATTTGCCGCTGATTTGTATCGTATGTATAGCAGGTTCGCAGAAAGAAATGGTTTTAAAATTGAAACAATGAATTCCCATGTTACTGGAAAAGGTGGGTTTAAAGAAATAATATTTCTTGTAAAAGGGAAAAATGCTTATGGTATATTTAAATATGAGAGTGGAACCCACAGGGTTCAGAGAGTGCCAGAAACAGAAGCAAGTGGAAGAATTCATACTTCTGCGGCAACAGTTGCTGTCTTACCAGAACAAGATGAAATTGAAATTGAGATAAAACCGGAGGACTTAAAAATAGATGTTTTTAGAGCATCTGGGGCCGGTGGGCAACATGTAAACAAAACTGAATCTGCTGTTCGCATGGTTCACATACCAACAGGAATAGAAGTGACCTGTCAGGACGATAGGTCACAGATAAAAAACAGGGAAAAAGCTTTGAAAATACTTAAGGCGAGAATAAAAGAAAAATATGAAAGAGAAGAACAGGAAAAACTTTCACAACAAAGACGATCTCAGATAGGAACAGGTGATAGGAGTGAAAAAATAAGAACATATAATTTTCCCCAAAATAGATTAACAGACCATAGAATAAATTTAACTTTGTATAATTTACTTGAAATTATGGACGGCAATTTGAATCCAGTCATAGAAGCATTAAAGAATAATTATAATGAAAAAGCGTTAAAAGAAATTGAGATAGAAAGTTAATTTTTATTAATGCCTTAAATCACAAGTGAATAGAATCAAAATAGAAAATTGCAAAAAATAAAAACCATAATTACCTCTTAAAGTGGTTGTGAAAAAAATAGGGGAAAATATAAAAAAATAAAAACAGAAATAATTAAAATATCCAATTTTATGTTTTTTGTAATAGATTCCAAAAAGATTGTAAAGTAAAAAATTTTTTATATATTTAAACCTCTTTCTTGACAGATGCATTAAAGTTTTTTTGTAACCCCTCAGCCACGATAGGTAGAATCAGAATAAAAAAATACATAAAGGATTAAAAATGTCTTTTTAATCTGACTTAAGAAAATAACCATTACCCACAAGTTAGCCCGTGGCAGGCAGCACATTCAATTTTTTTCATTTAAAATCAGAAAATGCCGTAACTTTCTAATAACATGGGTTGGATTTTTGGTGGGTTAAAAACAAAGCGGAGCACTCGGCTTGCGCGGAAACCTATGCACTTGAATTAGCCGCTTGAACTTTAATAACAGGTCGCAAGAATATAATTCCAAAACGTCCTGATTTTATTCAAAAAATTGCCTGGCTGCCAGCCACGGGCTAAAACTAAAAATATGGGTAATGGTCAGATTTAGAAAAGGGAGAGGTAAAAATAAAAAATTTTTTTAATTCCCATTTTTTTTAAAGAGAGGTGTGAGGAGATTTTATGCAGGTAAAAAAAGTAAAGTAAAAAAAATTTACTTCATATTTTTTAAAAACCTATCGTGACTGAGGGATTACGTTTTTTTTATAATTATAATTGACAAAATTTTCTATTTTATTATAATTAAAAAAAATCAGAAAGGAGTAAAAATGAAAAAAATAAACTCAAATGCTTTTGGTATAAGTGAAACTATACCAACAAAATTTTTTCTTGTGGCTGGTCATTCAGAAGGTATGACCCCATTGAATGCTTTTGATTCAGCGCTCTTGGATGCAGGTATAGGAAATACGAATTTAGTAAAAATGAGTAGTATTTTGCCTCCAGGGGCTGAAAAAATAAAACCAATTAAATTACCACTTGGCGCATTGGTTCCTGTAGCGTACGCATCAAAGGTTAGTTCTCAGGTTGATGAAGTAATTTCAGCAGGTGTTGCAGTTGCAATTCCAAAAGATAGCAAAAAAAATGGTTTAATAATGGAATATTCAGCAGCGGGGCATAAAGAAGAAATAGAAAGAATAGTAAGACATATGGCAGAAGAAGGAATGAGATACAGAAATTATCCTGTAAAAGAGATTTTCAGTATATCTGTGCAGCATAAAGTTAAAAAAATTGGTGCTGTTTATGCTGCCGTTGTCTTGTGGTGGTGAATATGAAAAACAAATTAAACGGGAAATGGGTAACAGAGGTTTTTAAAGATACAGCATTATCATTTAAATTAAAAAATAAGTTATATTCAAAAAAAAGTAAGTATCAATTAATAGAAATATATCAAACGGAAAAGCACGGAAATTTAATGGCTCTGGATGGTTGTTTTATGGTTTCAGAAAAAGAAGAATTTGTGTATCATGAAATGCTTACGCATATTCCTCTTTTTACACACCCTTTTCCGGAAAATGTGCTAATAATTGGTGGTGGCGATGGGGGAACCGCCAGAGAGGTATTAAAGCATAAAACTGTTAAAAATGTAGATTTTGTTGAAATTGATGAGGAAGTATATAATGTTTCAAAAAAATATTTTAAAAATTTGACAAAAGGGCTTGAAGCAGATAAAAGATTAAAATTTCTTTTTGGGGATGGAATAAAATTTGTAAAAGAAACAGAAAATAAATATGATATTGTTCTTGTGGATTCAACAGACCCTTCAGATATAAGTGGTGGTTTATTTTCGTTTGAATTTTTTCAGGATGTTTATAATATTCTCAAAAATGATGGGATAATGGTTATGCAATCAGAAAGTCCTTTTTACGATGGAAAAATAGTATCAATTGTACAGGATAAATTAAAAAAAATTTTTAAATATGTAAATCTTTACCTGGCTTTTATTCCGATTTATCCTTCTGGTTGCTGGAGTTTTTCTTTAGCATCAAAAAAGTATGACCCGCGTACAATTCGAAATAAAAAATCAAAAATAAATAACTTAAAATATTATAATTTTGAAATTCATAAAGCGGCTTTTTCTTTACCGCAATTTGCAATGGATTTAACTAAATGAAATATAATAAAAAATATAGTTTCGTAGGATGTAAAAAAGGTAATGTAGAAAAAATAAATATTGTTGGGTTGCCATTTGATGGGACAGAAACTTTTAGAAAGGGAACTGCTAAAGGGCCCGATTATATAAGAAAATATTCTGATTCGATCGAAACATTTTCTTATTTTCAGAAAAAGGATATAACGGAATTACCAGTAAGTGATACCGGGAATTTAATTTTTAAAAATAAAAGCCCAGAAAATATAATCAATGAAATTCAAAAGGAAACACAATTTTATATTGATAATAAAAAAATTCCATTATTTATTGGGGGCGAACACCTTGTCACTTTTCCTGTTGTAAAGGCGTATGCGAATTTTTATAAAAAATTAAACGTTCTTTATTTTGATGCCCATGCTGATTTCAGAGATAATTATAACGGGAATAAATTATCGCATGCGGCAGTTGCAAGAAGAATTTTTGAAATGATTTCTGAAAAAAATTTATTTATGTTTGGCATAAGGTCCTTTGAAAAAAACGAATATGACTATATGAAATTAAAAAATATATTTTTTGATACGGAATTTAAAAATTTTGAGACGGTAATTAATAAAATTAAAAATTTTCCGGTTTATGTTACAATTGATATGGATGTATTTGACCCTTCCTGCATGCAGGGAGTAGGAAATCCTGAAGCAGGTGGAATTGATTTTAATTTTTTTATGAATAAAATTATTACAGGTTTAGATAAATTAAACAATATACTTGCCATTGATGTGGTAGAATATGCACCACCTTATGACCCTTCTGGTGCATCCGGAATTTTTACCGCAAAAATAATACGAGAACTATTATTCGTATTAAATAAAAATGTCCAAAAAAGATAAGTTTTATATAGCATTTCTCCTTTCACTTCCAATAATTGTTTTTTATCCAATGTTTATTCAAGGTAAAATATTATTCTGGCTTGATATGTTTTATTATTTTATGCCATTTAGATTAATGTGTGCAGAAAGTATAAGAAACGGAATTTTACCATTATGGAATCCATATATATACTGTGGCAACCCACTCCTTGCAAATATGCAATCAGCAGTTTTTTATCCATTAAATATATTTTTTTATATTTTTCCTTTTAAAATAGCACTACCAATTACAACATATATCACATTTTCAATAATGAGTATTTATTTTTACTTTTTTATGAAATTAAATAATGCAACAGAAGAAGCAAGTTTATTGGGTAGTTTATTATTTGCCTTTAATTTTTATATGTTAGTAAAAGCAGTTGAACTTGCCGATTTAAATGTTATGTCATGGTTTCCTGCAATTTTATATTATTCAAAAAGATATATTGAGAGTAACAAAATATATGATATTATCTTGTTAATTTTAATTATATCTTTATCTTTTTTAGGTGGACATCCACAGGTCTTTGCTTATATTTTAATTTTGCTATTTTTTTACCTTTTTTATGAAATTTTCATAATTAAAAGAAATTTTTTTAAATTTATAAAAATAAATACTTTAATTTTGTTTTTTTTATTTTTTATTATTTCAATACAATTATTACCAACAATTGATTTTATATTAAAAAGCACGAGAAATACAGCAGGGATCGGCTTATCCGAAAGCAGGGTAACATATATTCATTTTGAACAAATTTTACAATTTTTTTTCCCATTTATTGTAAATTTATATGAAAAAAGTGAAACTTTTTATAACTGGGTTAATTTAATAATTATTGGATTGCCCGGGGTTTTTATTTTTTTACTGGCAAGTTTTAAAATTAAAGATTACAACTTTAGAATTTACTGGTTAATAATATTTACAGTAGTTTTATTTATTTGTCTTATGGGGTCAATGGATTTTTATGATGAAATTTATAATAGAATAAAAATTTTACAATTTATTAGATACGTTTCAAAAATTAATATCATACTTTTATTTATTATATCAGTTTTTTCAGCTTATGGTTTTGATTTAATTTTTGATTCTGAATCGTCAAAATTAATAAAATTTTTTAAAATAGTCGTATCAGTATTTTTAATATTAATTTTTGTTTATTTTATTTTATATTTTTTTTCTACTAAAATTCTAAAATTTTATAAAGATACTTTTAATCCATTAATGACGCTGGATGATATTTTTGCTGCCATAGATACATTTTCATATTTTTTAAATAGTTATTTAAAAAATTTAATTATACTATTAATTTTCATTGTTTTTTTATATTTTATTATAATTTATAATTTAAGAAATTTTCTGATTAGAATTTTATTTTTGGGATTTTTTATTTTTTCCTTTATGTTTGAGAATAATTTTTCACCTGAATATATAAATTTTAATGATTTAAAGAAAATTCCTCAAATTACCAATCAAATTGTCTCGACTGAAAATATGAAAAATATCAGAATATTATCCCCATGGTTAATTAATTTTCTTAAAGCGGATTATTTTTTCAATAATAAAGAAGATATGTTTTCTTTTATTAAAAAAACGTTATTTCCAAATATACCAATGTTTTATAAAATAAAAAACGTAGACGGTTTTGATTCCCTTTATCTTGGTAATTTTTTTAAATTAAAATCAAAATTAGCAGAACTTGATGCCCCCTGGGAATCTGATGCTTTTAGATTATTATCCACTAAATATATAATTTCAAAAAAGCGGCTTAGTGGAAAAAATATAAAGTTAAAAATAGATGATTATTCATATTTATATGAATATACCAAATTTCTTAATATTGCATTTTTTGTGCCGGGTAATGCAAAAATTATATTTACTGAGAATGACAAACAAGCAATTAATGAAATATTTGAAAAGCCATTTAATCCTTTAGAAAAAATTATTTATAATATAAAAGATAAAGATTATATAATAAAATTAATAAAAAACAATCCAGTAGCAAATTTCACGAATAAAAAAAATATTTATATAAATTGTTATTCTAAAAATTTAAATAATTTAACAATTGAAATTGAAAGTCCTGTAGATGGTTTTCTTATTTTAACGGATAATTTTGACCCTGGATGGGCTGTTAAAATTGATAATAAAGATGATAAAATATTTGAAGCTTATTTGTGTTTTAAATCTGTTTTTTTAAAAAAAGGCAAACATATTGTTGAATTTGATTATAAGCCATTTATAATAAATATTGGCATAATAATTTCAGTTATTATTTTAATATTTTTTCTTTCTTATGCGATTTATAATCTGAATTTAAAGAAAAAATATGAAAACTAAATATATTTTATTTTCTTTAATTTATTTTATTTGTTTATTTATTTATATTTATTCTTTAGCGCCATTTTATAATTCCGATGATAGCCCTGAGACCTCTCTTGCCTGCATCACACTTGGAGTTCAACATCCGCCGGGATATCCACTTAATACTATTTTTGGCAAATTATTTACTCAAATCCCTGTAGGCAATAAGGTATTTAGAGTAAATTTAATGTCCTGTTTTTTTAATTTGCTCGCTGGAATTTTTGTTTTTTTTATAACAAAAAAATTGTGTATTGCAATTGATAAGAATAATAAGACAATTGACTTTATTTCTTTTATTTCTGGTTTTTTATATCTTTTTAGTTCATCTGCGTGGCTGCAGGCATCTATTGCAAAAGGAAGCATTTATTCAATGAATGCTTTTTTTACAGCAGTGCTAACTTTTTTACTTTTATCTTTTAATGAAAACATTAAATTCTTTTATTTGTTTTCTTTTTTATATGGTTTATCAATGGGGAATCATTTATCAAGTATGGTTGCATTTTTACCCGCTGTAATTGTCTATTTATTATTAAATATAAATAAAATAAATTTTCAATTAATTATAAAAGGGTTTTTATTTTTTTTATTCGGGACAACAATATATATTTTTGTAGTTATAAGGGATTTCACAGATCCGATTTATGCATGGGGACATACAAGAACGTTAAATGATTTTATATGGCTTATAACAAGAGCTCAATATGCTGGTATTGAATCCAAACATACCATTAATGATTCATTAAAATTATTATCTTTTTATTTAAAAAATATTACACTTAATGAATTTTTTTATTTCATTGTTTTAATAATAATTCCGGGTATTTATTTATTGTTTAATAAAATAAAAAATAATTTGATTTTTTTATTAATAGCATATTTTTCAATTTTGATAAGTGTAATCAGTTTAGCCACCCCGCCGCCAAATACGGAATGGCTCATAAAACCTTATCTTGTCTCATCCAATATATTTTTAGCAATTTTAATTGCTGTTTCCATTTTTGTTTTAATTCAAAAATATGTAATTTTTAGAAATTTGTTTTATTTATTTTCATTTTTAATAATAATTTTTACTTTAATAAAAAATTATCCAGATTATACAAATTATTATATTGGCTACGATTATTCTAAAAATATTGTAAAATCAACAACGCCTGGTTGCATTGTTATAGCAGAAGGTGATATGAATATAGGCGCCATTTTATATGAAACATTGATAAATAAAGTAGATTTTGTTCCATTTATTTCCGTAGTTTCATTATATGACTGGTATAGAAATCAGATTAAACGAAATTTCAAGAACGTTAATCTTCCAGAAAAATCAAATATTGAGAATTATTTAAAAGAATTTATTAAAATTAATCTGGATAAAGATATATTTTATACAAATGTTTATAACGAAGAATGGATAAAAGGATTAAATTTAATCCCTTCAGGGATGTTGCTTGCAATAAATACAACAAACAATATATTTTACATTTCTGATAATAAATTAAAATTATGTTCTTATCGTGGTTTATTTGATAATAAAATAAAATATGACGAGTTTACAAAGCGGCTTGCAATAGAAAATTATGGGATGAATTATTACAGGCTGGCAAATATATTTATGCTCAATAAGAATTATCCTGCTGCTTTTGATTTTTTTAAAAAGGGTCTTTTATTTTATAAAAATGATGCTGCTATGGTAAATGCCGGTTTATGTGCTTATTATTTGGGAAATTTTAATATCGCAGAAAAATACTGGGTTATGGCAATTCAAACCAATCCAAAATCATCTATGGCATATTCTAACCTTGCTTACATTTTTATTTTAAAAAAAGATTATAACAAAGCATTAGAAATGGTTAATAAGGCATTATATTTTGATTCGCAAAATACTGCTGCTTTACAAATAAAAGATCAATTATTAAACATTTATTTAGAAACAAAATGAAATATTTATTGTCTAAAACAAAATTATTTTAAATTTTTTTTGGAGAACATTATGAAACGTTTAAACTTTTTGTTTTTGTATTTGCAATTTTTTTATTTAATTTTTTCAGCAAATTCTGATATAAGATTAAATTCGCTTGGGTTTTTACCAAATATGGAAAAAAAAGCATCTGTTATTACAAATGCGAATAATACTTTTGAAATAAAAAGGGCTTCGGATAATGTAACTGTATACACAGGAAACTTAACCTATTTTGGTATAAATTCAGATACTTCTGAAACAATTTATATTGCCGACTTTACAAATTTTACTGATTATGGAAGTTTTTATTTGTCTATACCCGGGGTAGGAAATTCGTTTACATTTCAAATTCAAACAAACATTTATCAGGAACCATTTTATCATATTTTTAAAGCATTTTATTTATGGCGATGCGGGTGCAGTGTTTCAGAAACTTTTTCTGGAAACACATTTTCCCATAATGCCTGTCATTTAAACGATGGTTATCTGGATTATGTAGGAGGTGGGCATACATTTCAAAATGGTACTGGTGGATGGCACGATGCTGGTGATTATGGAAAATATGTTGTAAATGCCGGGGTGACAATGGGAGTTTTATTTAAAGCATGGGAACATTTTAAGGATAAAATTTTACTCGTAAATTTGAATATACCAAATGTATTACCAGATGATAATTTATATCCTGATTATTTAAAAGAATTAAGATGGGAAGTCGAATGGTTAAAAAAAATGCAGGCAGCAGATGGTAAAGTTTATCATAAATTAACCGCGACAAATTTTGAAGCATTTATTATGCCTGAATATGATTCTTCAACGCGCTATTTTGTTCCTTACAGTACTGCTGCAACTGCTGATTTTACTGCGATAATGGCGATGGCTGCGAGGATTTTTGAACCGTATGATACTAATAATGCATCTGACTGCCTTAATAGGGCAAGGGTAAGTTATGCATATCTTACAAATAATCCAACAAATGTTTATGCAAACGATACTGGATTTAATACAGGTGGTTATCAAACTGATGATACCGATAATAGATTATGGGCAGCAGCTGAAATGTGGGAAACAACAGGTGAAAATGTATTTTTAAATGATTTTGAAACAAGGGCTTCAACATATACAGATAAAATTGAATGGGCAATGGATTGGGATAAAGTAAAGGATTTAGGAATGTTTACCTATTATTCTTCAACAAAGACAGGAAAAAATTCTGCAATTGTAAATGATATTATTAATGACACTTTAAGCAGAGCAAATTCATTTGTTGCAACTAGAAATTCACATGGTTATGGTAGAAACCTTGGAACGAGTTATTGGTGGGGATCAAATGGTGCTGTTGTAAGACGCGCATTAACATTACAGATGGCGAACATTATGCAACCTAATAGTAATTATTTGAACACAATTCTTGATGCAATTGCATATCTTGCAGGTAGAAATTATTATTGTCGTTCATTTATTACCGGACTTGGAATTAATCCGCCACTTCATCCGCATCATAGGCCATCCGGTTCTGATGGAATTGATTCGCCATGGCCTGGTTATCTTGTTGGTGGACCAAGCAATGGTGCAAAAAATTGGGTTGATGACCAGAATAATTATGAAACCAATGAAGTTGCAATAAACTGGAATTCAGCACTTGTTTATGCAATGGCTGGATTCATTGATAACTATAAAACTCCGACTTTTACTCCAACTGTAACTGGAACACCTCCAACACAAACAATTACACCAACAATAACAGTTACTTTAACACCCACACAAATTATTGATTCAGTTGAAATAATTGAATGCGAAGTTTTTCCAAATCCAAATACAGGCAAACAAATTTCATTCAAATATAAAATAATCGGCTATGCTAATTATGTTAATATCTGTATATATACTTTCGGAGAAAGAAAAATTATTGAATTACAAGATAAAAGAAAAGAAGGTTTTGTATATCATATAACTACATGGAAACCCAAAATTGATTTGGCAAATGGTTTATATTATTATACAATTGAATTTGTTAATGCAAATACAAATATAAGAAAAAGAAAAGTGGGAGCTTTTTATATAATAAAATAGTAACGACTAAGTCATAGTAAGTTTTAAAAAAATATGAAGTAAATTTTTTGGCTTTACTTTTTTTACCTGCATAAAATCTCCCCACCACTTTCTTTAAAAAAGAGTGGTATTTAAAAATTTTTAATCTTTATCTTCCCCTTTCTAAAATAGGATTAAATGGGGATTTTTAAGTCCTTGTGCATTTTTTGAGCATGATTTTACCTCTCTTGACTGAGTGATTATATAAAATATTAAAAAACATTTGATTTATTTTAATTTTAGGTATATAATAATAAAAAAAAAGAAAGGGGAAAAACAATGGTACAGGGAAATATATTTATAGAGAAAAGACAGCATAAAAGAATAGAAAAGAAATTCAAGGTTATTTATAAACTCATACCCGACACAAAAGAAATAGAGGTTATAAAAAAAGAAGGCAAAAGTTATGATGTAAGTGTTGGTGGTATCCGCATAGTAGGGGAACCTGTAGGAAAAGAAGGAGATGTTATCAGAGTTGAAATTATTGTAGATGAAAAACAACCACCAATTGTTTCCTTTGCTGAAATCAGATGGTTAAAAAAAGAAGGTGCTGAATCACAATTCGGAATTAAATTTTTAATGCTTAAAGAAAGTGATAGAAAAATTTTAGAAGATATGATTAGTTCATAATTTGTTTTAATTGAATAATTTTATTTGACATTTTATTTTTATTATTGTATAGTTTGAAAAATTTTTAAAGAGTTGTCCTTTAAACTGGTCCTGCGAGGCTAGAAAGGAAAAAGTTATATATAACCTTCTTTCTGTGTATTCCTGCAGGAGAAGGTTTTTTGTTTTATAAAAGATAACAATAGGTGGTGAAAAAATTATGGAAAAAAATTATAAAATTAAATCGGAAATAATGGATTCTCAGGCAATTTACAGAACACTTACAAGAATGGCACACGAAATCATAGAAAAAAATAAGGGGGCAAAAAATCTTGTTATAATCGGCATAAGAAAAAGAGGAGATATTATTGCTCAAAGATTAGCTGAAATTATTAAAAAAATAGAAGGTATTGATGTCCCTGTTGGGGTCATTGATATCACATTGTATCGCGATGATTATGACCTTAATAAAAGTAAAAAAGAAATATCCGGAAGTGATATCCCATTTTCAATAGATGGTAAGGATGTAATTATGGTAGATGATGTTTTATTCGCCGGAAGAACAGCTCGTGCAGGTATGGATGTTTTAATAGAATATGGAAGACCTAAAACAATACAACTTGCAGTTTTAATTGACCGCGGGCATAGAGAATTACCTATTCAAGCAAATTATGTTGGAAAAAGCATACCAACTTCTTTAAATGAAGAAATTATTGTAACAATTGGCGAACAAAAAGAAAAAGTTTTATTAGTAGAAATTGAGAAAAATTAAGGAGGAATTTATGGCTTTTAAACATTTAATAACTTTACAGGAAACATCAAAGCAAGATATACTTGATATTTTAAATCTTGCAAAAACTTTTAAAGAAATAATTTTAAAGCCAGTAAAAAAGGTTCCAACCTTAAAAGGTAAAACAGTTGTAAATATTTTTTATGAACCGTCTACAAGAACAAGGACATCATTTGAACTCGCAGCAAAAAGGTTGAGTGCGGATGTGCTGAATATCGCTATTAGCACAAGTTCGGTTGTTAAAGGTGAAACATTGATTGATACTTTAAGAACAATAGAAGCAATGCAGATAGATTATGTGGTTATAAGACATTCTGTGTCAGGGGTTCCACTTTTTCTTTCACAAAATATAAAATCATCTGTAATTAATGCAGGCGATGGAATGCATGAACATCCAACCCAGGGACTCCTTGATATGTTTACAATACTTGAAAAAAAAGGAAAAATAGAGGGATTAACAGTTGCAATTGTGGGTGACATTGCCCACTCCCGTGTTGCACGATCAAATATATGGGGATTAACAAAACTCGGAGCAAAGGTAAGGGTTGTAGGACCATCAACTTTGATTCCAAAAGATATCAGGAAATTAGGTGTGGATGTATATACAAATCTGAAAGATGGTTTAAAGGATGCAGATGTAATTAATATATTAAGGATTCAATTAGAAAGACAAAAAAAGAATTTATTTCCAACAATAAGAGAATATGCAATGCTATTTGGTATAAATACTCAAAAAGTAAAATATGCTAAACCAGATTGCTTAATAATGCATCCAGGTCCAATGAATAGAGGCATTGAAATTTCACCAAATGTGGCAGATGGAAAGCAATCGGTTATTGAAGAACAGGTAACAAATGGAGTTGCTGTAAGAATGGCTGTTTTATATCTTATGGGAGGTGGAAAAAAAGATGAAGTTGTTAATTAAAAATGGTTTAGTTATAGACCCTGCTAATAAAATTGAAGAAAAACTTGATATTCTTGTTGAAAACGGAAAAATTGTAAAAATCGGTAAAAATATTTCAGATAGCAAAGCAAAAATAATTAACGCAAAAGATAGAATTGTTACACCCGGCTTTATCGATATGCATACGCATTTACGGGAACCGGGTTTTGAATATAAAGAAACCATTGAATCTGGTTCAAAGGCAGCGGCAAAAGGTGGTTATACAACAATTTGCTGTATGCCAAATACAAACCCGCCAATTGATAATCAAGCAATGGTTGAATTTATAAAATTAAAATCAAGTCAGATAGGAATAGTTGATGTTCTGCCAATAGGAACCATTACAAAAGGACGCGAAGGTAAGGAACTATCACCAATAGGAGAGTTATATAATGCCGGAGCAATTGCAATTTCTGATGACGGCGATTGCGTTGCCAACTCAGAAATTTTAAGGAGGGCATTGCAATATACTCAGATGTTTAATATCCCAATTATTGAACACTGTGAAGATATTAATTTAACTGCAGAAGGCGTTATAAATGAAGGTTATTATTCAACTCTTTTAGGACTCAAAGGCATACCTTCGTCATCTGAAGAAGTTATGGTGGCAAGGGATATTTTAATAACCCGCGAATTTGGTGGAAAATTACATATAGCACATGTATCAACTGCTGGTTCAGTTGATTTAATAGAACTTGGGAAAAAAATGAATGTTTCTGTTACAGCAGAAGCAACGCCGCATCATTTTACATTGGATGATTCTATGTTGCAGACGTATGATACTAATTTTAAAGTAAAACCGCCATTGCGAACAAAAAATGATGTAAAAGCAATAAAAAATGGATTAAAAAATGATATCATAGATGTTATTGCCACAGACCATGCACCACATGCTGAACTTGATAAGCATGTGGAATTTAATAATGCTGCTGATGGGATAATAGGACTTGAAACCTGTTTTCCTTTGATAATTACAGAACTTGTTAAGCCAAAAATATTATCACTTTCGCAGGCAATTTCAAAAATAACAATAAATCCAGCAAAAATTTTAAATTTAAATAAAGGCACACTTTCTGTTGGTTCAGATGCGGATATAACAATTGCGGATATAAAGGAAGAAATTATGATAGATGAAGGTTTTTTTGCATCACGCTCAACAAATTCTCCTTTTATTGGAAGAAAAGTATTTGGCGAAATTTGTAAAGTTATAAAAAATGGTAATATTATTTATGAAAAAAATTCCAGGAAATAAAATGATATATAATGGAAAAATTATTTTTAATAAAAAAATTAATAATTTGTTTTATCATTTAAAAATCATAGTTAATAATTTTAATCCAAAACCAGGACAATTTATAAATTTACTTATTGACGAATCGTTTCAGCCATTTTTACGAAAGCCATTTTCAATATTTAACTATGCTTCCAATAAATTAGAAATTATTTATAAAGTTGTTGGAAAAGGAACAGAAAAATTATGTTTAAAAAAACCGGGCGAAATTGTTAATTTTATAGGGCCACTTGGAAATTCATATATTGATTTTTTAAATGAAAATAATTTAAATAAATATAATTATTATCTGATTGCAGGCGGTTCTGGAATTGCTTCTTTAAATTTTTTGGCAAATTGGCTGAAAAGAAAAAATATAAATTTTAAATTATTTTATGGTTCAAAAACAAAAAAAGAGATAATTTTTTATAATAAATATAAAAAAATTGATACAAAATTTTCTACTGATGATGGAAGTGCAGGATATAAGGGTTTAATTACAGATCTTATAAAAAAAGAAATTAAAAATAATTTAATTATTTTTGCATGTGGACCTGAATCTATGCTTCATTGCTTATCAAAAATGAATTTTTTTAAATCAAATATAAAATTATACGCATCATTTGAAGCATATATGGGCTGTGGTTTCGGGGTATGTTTATCTTGTGTTGTCCCGGTAAAAAATAATAATGACTTTGAATATAAAAGGGTATGCGCAGATGGTCCCGTATTTGAATTAAAAAGTTTAATTTTATAAAGGGAACTATGAATAAAAAAATTAATACACAGGTTAAAATAGGAAAACTAATTTTAAAAAATCCTGTTATGCCGGCATCAGGGACATTTGGGTATGGTCTTGAATTTGAAAAGTTTTTTGATTTATCAAAATTGGGAGCAATCATAACAAAAGGACTTTCCATTTTACCGGTAAAAGGTAACAAACCACAACGGCTTGTTGAGACACCTGCTGGCTTATTAAATTCAATTGGTTTACAGAATATAGGCATTGATAATTTTATAAATAAAAAATTGCCACTTTTACGAAATTATAAAGTGCCAATAATTGTTAATATATACGGAAGAACACTTGAAGAATATTTACTTATAGCCAAAAAATTACAAAATGCCAGAATAGAAGCTATTGAAATAAATATATCCTGTCCAAATGTGAAAAAAGGCGGAATGCAATTTGCATCAGATAAAAATATTATTAAGAAATTATTAATTAAAATAAAAAAAATTTATTCAGGAACCATTATAGTTAAATTATCTCCAAATACAGGGAATATAGAAGAAATTGCAAAATTATGTGAAGAATACGGATCTGATTCTGTCTCTTTAATAAATACTGTGACAGGAATGATGATTGATATTAAAAAAAGAAAACCGGTACTTGGTAATGTTTTTGGTGGATTATCAGGACCAGCAATAAAACCGATTGCTCTTGCAATGGTGCATAAAGTATATAAAAAAGTTAAAATCCCTATAATTGGAATTGGCGGCATAACAGATTATAGGGATGCTTTGGAATTCTTAATTGCCGGAGCAACCGCAATTCAAATTGGTTCTGCCAATTTTAGAGACCCACTGGTATGTATAAATATCATAAAAGATATTGAAAATTATATGATTGAAAATAACATTGCGGATATTAATTCCATAATTGGCAGTTTAAATTATTAGATTAAATTTAAAGGGTTAATTATATTATGCACCACAAATTTTATTTTTTTATTGTAATTTTATTTTTGCCTGTAAAAATATTTTCTGCTTATTATACAATGCTTGATACAAATATTGTAAAAGAAGGGGGAATAATTAAAGTAAAGATATACAGTAATAAATTATTACAGGCAGCAGAAATAGAATTTAATAAAAATTCATATCCTGTATTTTTTGTAAATTATGATAAAAACAATAAAGAATTTATTTATTCTGCAATAATACCTGTTCCTTTAGATTATACTGGTAAAAAAATATTAATAATTAAAATTATGTCAGATAATGTAAAAACTGAAAAACAGGAAAAAATAATTGTAAAAAAATTAAAAGCAGGAAAATCAAATATAACAACAGGTAAAATAAACAAAGAATCTTTAGAAGATTTAACAATAGCAAATAAATCTATTTCTAAATTACAGGAAAAAATTACATCTGCAATGTTCACATTACCATTTGTTTTACCCGTAGATGGTATAATAACAAGTGAATTTGGAGTAAGTAGAATCTATAATAAAGGTCAGGCAAAATGGCGTCATAAAGGAATTGATATTTTTGCTGAAAAAGGAACTCCTGTAAAAGCAGCCAATAATGGCATAATTGTTGGTGCTTATTATACTGATATTCATGGCAATATGGTTATTATAAATCATGGTGCTGGCATTTATTCTTTTTATTTCCATTTGCATAAAGTTTATGTTAAAAACAATCAATTTGTACTAAAAAATGATATTATTGGAACTGTTGGGGAAACAGGACTTGCTACAGGTCCGCATTTACACTGGCAAATAAATATATTTAAGATACCTGTAAATCCTAAGGAATTTCTATAAAAATCAAATAATTTTCATAAATAATAAATTTATTATCAAAAATTTGTTTACAATTCTTGACAAATTATAATTTATACGTTATAATTTATATAGAATAACAAAATATTTAACAAATAAATTTTGAAAAGGGTAAAAATTTGAAACTATATGATGCAATTGAAATGATAAAAACGTGGTTGGAGTTGTATCGTGAAAGTTCAGAAAATGATAAAAAAACCGATGAATGGAAAAAAGGAATGCTTAAAATAATTTCTGTATTAAGTATTAATGAAGATTTAGAAAATACGCCATTTAAGGAGAAAATAGAAGAATCTATTAATTTAGCAAAAAAGAATGATTTGAATCAATTGCAAACTATTTATGAAAAATTAGATGAGGTAAATAATTACTTTCAAGAAAATTAAATTATATAAAAGTGGAGTTATATAATTATGAAAGTAAATGATTTATATGAAACAATAGAAACCTGGCTACATATTTATAAAAATATTACTCGTCCTGATATTGAAAATAAAGTAAATAATGAATATTCTCGTGGTATGTTAAAAGTTATTTCTGCTTTAAGAATCATAGAAGAAATAAAAAATACAACTGCTGAAAAATATCTTTCAAAAGCAATAGAAGAAGCGAAATCAGGTGATTTTACGAAATTAGATGAAATATATATTTATTTAAATGAAGCAATAAAGGGATTAAAATAATTAATAAATTAAATAACCTATTTAGTTTCTCCCCGTGGTTGTCAGACAAATAATTTTTAGATAAAATTAGGACGTTTTACAATTATATTTTTGAGTTCTGTTATTAAAGTTCAAGCGGCTAATTCAAGTGCTCTGCTTTGTTTTTTATGCACTAAAAATCCGATCTATGTTATTAGCAAGTTTATGTATTTTCTGATTTTCAATAAAAAATCGCCTGGCTGCCTGCCACGGGCTAAAACTAAAAATATGTGTAAAGGATAACTTTAAAAATTGGAATAAGAAGATTTTATTAATGTAAAAAAAGTAAAATAAAAAATTTACTTAATATTTTATAAAAACCTGCTATCACTAAGAGGGGATACGGGATAATGTAATCCATCAGTTATAGAAGGTGATAATAAAAATTGAAAATCCCCTTTAATCTCCTTTTAGAAAAGGGAGAGATAAAAATGAAAATTTTTTTAATTTCCCCTCGCCATTTGATGGGAGAGGGGGAAGGGGAGAGGGTGAAGGAATGCAAGAGGCGACTTGAATGCCCCCCCCTCTCTCTAACTCTCTCCCACACAGGGGAGAGAGAAAAAAACAAATCCCACTGTTTCCCATTTTTTTATTTTCTCTCTTTTTTAAAGATAGGAGATTTTATTTATGTAAAAAAAGTAAAGTAAAAAAATTTACTTTGTATTTTATAAAAACCTGCTATCACTGAGAGGGGATACGGGATAATTCATTTTATTATTGATTTTATATTATTTTATAGTAAAATTTATGAAATTTCTGAGAAATTCTATTAAAATTGGAGATTAAAATGTCAGTTGTAATTGTTGGTTCAGTTGCTTATGATTCAATAGAAACCCCATTTGCTAAAAAAGAAAAAATAATAGGCGGGGCAAGTATATATGGTGCCCTTGGAATATCATTTTTTACAAAAGCACATATTGTTGGAATCGCTGGTAATGATTTTAATATGTCATTCCTTAAAAATCTAAAACAAAAAAATATTGATATTCAGGGTTTAAAAATTGTAAATGGGAAAACATTTTTCTGGCAGGGTAAATATCATTATGATATGAAAACAAGGGAATCATTAAAGACAGAATTAAATGTCTTTGCTGATTTTAATCCAGAAATTCCAGAAAAATATAAAAAAATTCCTTATCTTTTTCTTGCAAATATAAATCCTGCTTTACAATTAAAAGTTTTAAACAGTATGAAAAATTTAAAATTCACAATATGTGATACTATGAATTACTGGATTAAAAATGATAAAAAAAATTTATTAAAGGTATTTAATAAAGTAAATTGTATTGTTTTAAATGACGAAGAAATAAGAGAATTTACAGGAATTCCAAATCTAATAAAAGGGGCTAAATTTATCCAAAAATTTGGACCGAAATATGTTATAATAAAAAAAGGTGAATATGGTGCATCAATTTTAGGACCTGATTTTTATTTTACAATTCCTTCTTTTCCAGTTGAAGATGTTATTGACCCAACAGGAGCAGGTGATTCGTTTGGGGGAGCATTCATTGGTTATATTGCCAAACAAAATAAAATAAATAAAAACATTTTAAAAAAGGCAATTTCATATGCGAATATCGTGGCATCTTTTACTGTAGAGGACTTTGGTATTACAAAATTAATGAAAATAAAAATAAAAGATATAGAAGATAGATTAAGAAAATTAAAGGAGTACTCTTTATTTTAATAAGAGGTGATAAGTATGAAAGATGATATAAGAGCGGATAGATTAAAAAATATACCTCCATATGTTTTGGGCGTTGTAAAAAAGCAATTAATTGCTTTAAGAAAACAGGGAAAAGACATTGTTGATTTTGGTATGGGAAACCCGGATGGGGCAACGCCGCAACATATTGTTGATAAATTAATTGAAGCAGCAAAAAATCCAAGAAATCATAGATATTCGGCTTCGCGTGGTATATATAAATTAAATCTTGCTTTGTGCGATTGGTATAAAAGACGATTTAATGTAGAACTTGACCCAAATACAGAAGCAATAACAACAATAGGTGCAAAAGAAGGCATATCGCATTTAATGTATGCCACAATAAATCCGGGCGATAATGTAATTGTCCCAATGCCATGTTATCCAATCCATGCGGTTTCGGTTCAATTGGCAGGTGGCAATGTTATTCCTGTTTCTTTAATGAAAGATATGGATTTATTTGAAAACATAGTAGAAACTTTTAACAAAACAAATCCAAAACCCAAAATGATGATATTAAGTTTTCCGCATAATCCAACAACTAAAGTAGTAGATATTACTTTTTTTGAAAAAATAGTAAAATTTGCTTTAGAAAATGATGTTATAATAATTCATGATAATGCTTATGCTGAAATTTATTTTGATGATTATTTACCGCCATCTATTTTACAGGTAAATGGAGCTAAAGAAATTGCTGCGGAGGTTTATTCACTATCAAAGACGTTTAATATGCCTGGCTGGCGTGTTGGATTTCTTGCTGGAAATAGCAAAATAGTAAGTGCACTTGAACAAATAAAAAGTTATCTTGATTATGGGATGTTTCAACCAATCCAAATTGCAGCAATTCATGCTTTAAACAGCAGAGATGATTGTGTAAATGATATACGTAAAATATATAAATCCCGCAGAGATGTACTTGTATCAGGACTTAAAAAACTTGGCTGGGAAGTAGAATTACCTAAAGCAACAATGTTTGTATGGGCAAAGATACCTGATAAATTTAAAAATATGTCGTCTGTTGATTTCTCCATAAAAATGATAAACGAAGCAGAATGTGCTGTATCGCCAGGTAGTGGATTTGGTAAAGAAGGAGAGGGCTATATAAGATTTGCTTTGATTGAAAATGAATTAAGAACAAAACAGGCATTAAAAAATATAAAAAAATTAATGGAAAAATAGGAGGAAAAATAATGCTTGCGAATAGAATTAAAAAAGTTGCACCATCATTAACTCTTGCAATTGATGCAAAGGCAAAACAAATGAAGAAAGAAGGTGTAGACCTTATTGGCTTTGGTGCTGGCGAGCCCGACTTTAATACACCAGATAATATAAAAGAAGCAGGAATAAAAGCAATAAAAGACAATATGACAAGATATACGCCAGCATCAGGTTTACTTGAATTAAAACAGGCAATAGTTGAAAAATTTAAAAAAGATAATGGCTTAGAATATACAACATCAAATATTATTGTTTCCTGTGGAGCCAAACATTCACTTTTTAATATCTTTATGGTAATTTTAAATCCTGGCGATGAGGTTATTATTTTTTCGCCATATTGGGTTTCCTATGAAGAGCAAGTAAAAATTGCAGATGGGATCCCTGTATTTGTAAAACTTGATGAAAAGAACAATTATGAAATTGATTTTGACCTTTTAAAAAGTAAAATTACAAATAAAACAAAGGCAATTATAATAAATTCACCTTCCAATCCAACAGGAGCAGTTTTATCGGAAAAATCGCTTCAAAAAATTGCAGAAATTGCACTTGAAAAAAATTTAATTGTTATTTCAGATGAAATATATGAAAAGTTGATTTACAATGGTAAAAAGCATATATCTATTGCCTCTTTATCAAAAGAAATAAAAAAGAATACAATCGTGGTAAACGGAGTATCAAAGACATACGCAATGACTGGTTGGCGTATAGGATACATAGCATCGGATAACAAGGAGATAATAAATGCAATTGATAATTTACAATCACATTCAACATCCAATCCAGCAACAATGACTCAAATTGCAGCAATTGAAGCATTAAAGACAGATGAAAGTGTAATTTTATCAATGGTAAATGAATTTGATAAAAGAAGAAAGTTTATTATGGAAAAAATTAATAGCATAAAATCTTTATCATATATTGAGCCAGAGGGTGCATTTTATATTTTTCCGAATTTTAGGCAATTAATAGGGAAATCCATAAATAATAAGAAAATTGATGGTTCTCTTGCGCTTGCAGAATTATTATTAAATGAAGCAAAAGTTGCTGTTGTTCCTGGGATTGCATTTGGTGCTGATGATTGCTTTAGATTATCCTATGCTACTTCTATGTCAAATATTGAAAAGGGTTTAGATAGAATAGCGCAATTCATAAATAAAATTTAAAGTTAAAACTTTTGGTGATATTAAATGGAACCTGTCTGGATTAAAAAAGTTGTTTGTAAAGCATGCGGTTATGAATTTTCAACCCCGCGTGTTAGAACAGCAACCCTTAAAGTAAAATCAATAGAATCAGATTTTAAAAAAAACTATGAAATAATAAATCCTATCCCTTATTCTGTAACTACCTGCCCAGAATGCAATTATTCGGCGAGAAATGAGGATTTTGATAAATTTGAACTTGATTATTATCCACAGATAATTAAATTGGCAGCAGCCATTAAGGAAGCAAAAAAGAATATAAAATTCCCTGAGACAAAAGAAATAACAATGGAGCAGGCAATTCAAAAACATTTACTTGCAATTGCTTTTTACAATCAATATAAACCACCAAATTTTAATACAATTGCTGGTCTTTATATGCATATTGTATGGTTATACAGAGAGGTAGGAAATTTTGAAAAAGAAAAAGAATATTTAAAATTTGCTCTTGACGCATACATTAAAACCTATGAAAGGGGAAATTTTTTGCCTGAAACAATAGGGGAGCCCGGGATAATTTATTTAATAGGCGAAATAAATAGAAGATTGGGAAATTACAGCGAAGCGGTGCAATGGTTTTCCAGAGGCGTTAAACATCAGGAAATAAAAAGTTATCCAAATATAGAGAATTTAATAAGGGATGCATGGGAAAAAATTAATGAAATAAAGAAAAATCAGGACTTAAAAAATCAGGAGGAAAAGAAATGAAAATTGCCCTTGTAACAGATACATACAGACCCAGAGTAAATGGTGTAGTTGCATCCATTGATACTTTTGCAAATGAATTTAGAAAACTGGGGCATGAAGTAAAAATTATTGCCCCGGAATATCCAGCTGACCAGATAGATGTAAAGGATAAAGATAACGAACAATATGTTATAAGGATTAAATCACATTATTTATTTTTTGACCCAGAAGACAGATTACCAGACCCCTGGTTGCCATCTTCAAGAAAAAAAATAAAAAAAGAAATCCTTGAATTTGGATTTGATATTATTCATACCCAGACACCTTTCACACTTGGCATTGAGGCGATAAAATGGGCAAAAAAAATTAACTGTCCTATAATACATACCTATCATACAATGTTTGAGTCGTATGTTCATTATTTTAAATTTATACCAAAACCAATCGCAGTTGCATTTACAAAAAAATTTAGCAAATGGTATTGTGATAAAATGGATTTGAATATCACGCCTTCAACTCAGATGAAAGAATTATTATTATCATATAAAATAAAAAAACCAGTAGAAGTAAATCCGACCGGAATTAAAATAGATAAATTTAAAAATTTTAATGGGGATGACTTTAGGAAAAAATATGGAATACCAAAAGATACAATTTTATTGTTATTTATGGGAAGAATTGGTGCAGAAAAAAATATCCCCTTTTTATTTAAAGTTTTAAAAAATATTTTAAAAAAGAAACCAAATACAAAATTAATAGTGGCAGGGAAAGGGCCGGCAGAAGAAGAAGTAAAAAAAGAATGTGAAGCAACAGGGGTAAAGGAAAATGTAATTTTTCTTGGTTATTTTGAACCACAGGATTGGGTAAATTGCTATGCGGCTGCTGATTTATTCACCTTTGCTTCAGTAACAGAAACCCAGGGGCTGGTTGTTACAGAAGCAATGGCAGTTGGAACTCCGGTTGTTGCAGTTAATGCAATGGGGGTTGGTGAAGTAATGAAAGGTAATAAGGGTGGGCTGCTTGTTAAATTGGATGTTGATGAATTTACCTCTGCTGTTTTAAAAATGCTTGAAGACAAAGAATTTTATGAAAAAAAGAAAAAAGAAGCATTTGAGTATGCAAAGGAATGGTCAGCCGAAGCAATGGCAAAAAAATTATTAGAAAAATATAACAAAGCAATTGAATTAAAGAGGCAAAAAAAATGAAAGGACTTATTTTAATCATAATTTTGTTTATTTTTTTAAGTTGTACTAAAAATAATGCAGTTTTTACAATTTTATATGTGGGAACATCTTCCTGTGATGCCTGTGTTGAAATGAAAAACACTCTTAAAGAAATTAATAAAGAGTATAAAAATGAAGTAAAGATTTTATTTTATGATATTTCAGAAAAACAGGGCTTGGAAAAATATAATTTATACGGTGGAAAAAGTATTCCTTTAATTGTTTTTTTTAATAAGCAGGGCAAACAATTTTTTATTTCACAAAGTAAAATACCAAAAGATGCAGTCATCGCTATTTTAAAAGCAGAGGGATTAAAATAAAAACAGGCGGATAAAAAATATTTTTATCCGCCTGAAACAAAGTATATCTAACAAAGAGCGATAGGGCAGTAAAATTATAATGACATATAAAGGTTCAATAAAATTGGGTCAATTTTTTTTCCTTTTTTTGCTTTTGTATAGGCATCATAATTTTTTATTTTTTTTGGATTAAGAAGCAATACATGTTCTCTTGTGGAATAATACCCTTCATAATTTTCAGTGTCTGTAATTTCAATTTCTTTTTTCTTTTCCATAATATTTTTTCACCTCCTTTCTTAAAAATTTTTGAATATGATATGTCTGTATTTTATTTGGTGAATGTCTGTAATTTAGCCATCTGTTAATTGTGCAAAAAGCAACATCAAAAATTTCTGCAAGTTGTTCCTGTGTTATTTTTTTTTCAAGCCGATAATTTTCTAATTCTTCTATCAAATTTTTAATTTTTAAATTTTTCATATCAACCTCTGTTTATATCATCTTATATCAAATTATAGCATATTATAGCATATTTGTCAAGTAAAAAAGTAATCCCTCAGTGATAGCAGGTTTTTATAAAATATAAAGTAAATTTTTTATTTTACTTTTTTTTTACATAAATAAACTCTCCTATCTTTAAAAAAGAGGAAAAATAAAAAAAATGGAAAACAATGGGATTCGTTTTTTCCTCTCTCCCCTGCGTGGGAGAGAGTTAGAGAGAGGGGGTGATTGCACTCAAGTCGCCTCTTGCATTCCTTCACCCTCTCCCCTTACCCCTCTCCCATCAAAGGGCGAGGGGAAATTAAAAAAATTTTCATTTTTATCTCTCCCTTTTCTAAAAGGAGATTAAAGAGAATTTTCAATTTTTGTTATCACCTTCTATAACTGATGGTTTACGTAAAAAATTAATTGAAAAAAATTTTTTTTACTTTATAATTTTATTTATGATTTCAAAAAATTATGATTTAGTCATATTAGGTGCTGGAATAGCTGGTTTATCACTCGCTAATGAATTAATCAATAGCGGGTTAAAAATCCTGCTTATTGATACAAAAGGGGAAATTGATACTGTAAAATATTTATCCTCTGGTTCATTTTTAAATAATAATAACTTAAAATTACCTGAAAAATTGTTTTATAATGTAAATAAATTATATTTTTATTCTGGCTCTAATTTATTAATTAAAAATATAAAGGCAAGGGTCATTGACCGCAAAGGTTTATTAAAATTCTGGTATAATAATTTATTAAATGATAATAACATAGATATACAATTAGGAGTGAATTTAATTGATTTAAAAATTAAAAAAAATACTGTAAAGTATATTGTTTTTTCTCGTAAAAGTAAAACTTTTAAAGTTTTTGCTAAAGTTTTTGCTGATTGCACCGGTTTTAATTCATATATTGGAAAAAAAATTGGTTTATTTAGACAAAATTATATTCCTGCTTTTGGTATAGAATATTTATTACCGTTAAAAAATCAAATAAACAAAATTTTTTTATTTATTGGCAAAGGGCTTAATTCCGGCTATGGTTGGATTTTTCCATTAAATAAAAAATATGCAATTGCTGGCTTTGGAACCATAGATAAGAATGATTTTAAGAATGTAAGAAGCATTTTTAGTAAAATGTATGAAAACTGGCATTTATCAAAAATTTGCAAATTTAAGCCGTCAAATATCACTTTTGCAACTTTAAAGACAGGTTATCCAGTTAAATCTTTAACAAAAGGAAATGTTTTGTTAATAGGGGATTCAGCATTGCAGGCAAATCCGCTAATTGGTGAAGGAATAAGGTTTATTATTGATGCAGCAGGGATGGCAGCAAAATGGATAAAAATAGCAATTTCAAATAATAATATAAAAATTTTACATAATTATTCAAAACAATGGAGACAAAAATACTATAAAATGTATAAAAATGCGTTTTTTATTCAAAGATTTCTTTACTATGCCTGTAAAAATGATAAAATCTGTGATAAAGGAATTTCAGTACTTAAATGTGCAAGTAATAATGAAATTGAACAAATTATAGGGGGCAATATAAGTTTTTGTTTATTATTTAAACTATTTTTGAAGGCACTATGGAAATATAAAATAAAGAAATTTATTGCCAAATAACTGTCATCTGACAAAAATCTGGCAACTATCAATTCAAAATTCCCTTATTTTTTTAATAATTTTCAGTGGCATATTTATTGCTTAAATAATTATAAAACTTTTAAAAAAGGAGGTTTTACAATGAGAAACTTTAAAATCCTGATGGTGGTAATAGGGACAGTTTTTTGCTTTTTAAATTTAACTTTTGCTTCAGAGCCAATTTTAGTTGATTCAATTGCAGTTGTTTCTGATTTTGTTGGGGATTGTTATGTGAAACAAAGTGGAGCAAAGAATTATGAAAAAGTTTCAATAAATATGCCTGTTTATCAGGGTGATGAATTCAAAACAGGACCTGGAAGTTTTGTTGAAATTACTTTTGATGATGCGTCAATTATACGACTTGATAGTAATACTGTTATGAAAATACAGGAATTAACAAGGAAGGAAAACATAGCAAGAACGATTTTTAATATTGCATGGGGAAGGTTGCTCGCAGTAGTTGATAAATTAAAGACACCTGAGTCAGCATTTGAAGTTCATACAAAAATGGCAATAGCAGCAGTAAAAGGCACTGAACTTGCAGTAGAAACAGATGATAACAAAACAGCTCTCGGGGTCTATGAAGGAGTAGTTGATTATTCTGGCAAAGATGAAAAAGGTAATAGAATTGAAAATAAATATGTTGAAAAAGGCAAAGAATCAATAGTTAGTAAAGAAAATCGTAAGCCAACAAATCCAGAACGTTTAAGAACAATGCTGCATCTTGAAAAACAATTTGCAAACTTAAGAGAAGAAATAAGAGTGATAAGAGAAATAAGGGTAAAAGAAGGTAAAGAAGGGGTAATAAAATATAGAATACAGAAAAAACTTGAAAAAGAAGGTAAAAAAATAGGGGAAAGCAATACAGAAATAACAGTTGGCGGAACAAATGAAAATATAGGGAAAGTAGAAAAGAGGATAAAGAATTATTTAAGAAACAAAATAAGAAATGAATTTGCAAAAGCAAGGGAACATGCGTATGAAGATTTAAAATGGGTAAATTCAGAAATGAAAGCCGACTTGAATCTTGGCAAAACAATGACAGATGTTCATGGAAATAGAATAAGAATAGAAGAGTATATATTCAGACCAAATCCGAGACAGGTTGATTTATTATCACTTACTTTAAGAGAAAAACGGCTTGATTATTTAAGAGCACAGAATATTTTCAATACTGATTTGCCAAAAAGAATTCCAGAATGGGTTTGGCAAAAAGAATGGATAATAAAGCCACCGATATATAAAATAGAAGAAAGAGTAAGATTTTCAAATACAATAGATAGAGTTGATACGCTTGTTAAATATGGATATGACAGTTATTCGCCAGGAACTATTGTTCAACCATTAGAACAAACTTTTGTTCAGGAACCATTGAAAAAAGATAACATCTGGCAATTAATGGAATATGAAACAATGTTATCAATAAATGGAAGCGTAAAAGAACACAGAAAACAAATAATAAGAAGGGATAGCACACTTAATGCTCCTATAGTTGAATGGATAAAAATGCCCGATGATAAGACATTTAAGACGAATACTGAGGTATTAGATTCTTGCAAAGCAATAGCAAATTCTCCATATTTACTTGCGGATTATAATTTAGCATATGAAAATGTAGCAAGAGGGAATGTTTTTAATATTATTGATGAACCTGTAAATCCTGGAACAATAGACCTTGCATGGAAGCAAAAAAGATATTACAACGATGGTTCTTGGCTTGAGACAAAATTGTATTTAATAGACGATTATGGAAATATTAAGAGATTCCCGACAACATTGTCATCCTGGTTATCGCTTATTTTTGATACAAATGTGGAAATGATTTTAAATTCAAATGAATTTAAAGCAGGCGACATTGATATTGTTTCACAAATTCTGTGGTGGGTTATGTTAAATCCCAAACAGGAAAATGTAAGACCTGATTCAAGTGTGGATGCTACGGCATTTTAAAAGTGCCGTATCATATAAACTCCCTCACCCACCTAAGTATGGAGCCCCTCAAAAAGGGGCTTCATACATTTTTTTTATAAAAATTTTATAATTGAATATTAAAAAATTTTATGCTATTTTAGTATATATATAAAAAGGAGGTTTAAATGAAGAAACTATTCATAATTTTAGTTTTTGTTTTTATATTTTCATCTGGATACACATTTGATAATGAATCAAACAAAAGTTTACTTGAGTCAATTGCAATAGTATCTGATTATGCTGGGGAAGTATTAATTAAAGCAAACGGGACACAAAATTTTAAAAACATTGAGTTAAATATGCCTGTTTATGAAGGGGATGAAATAAAAACCGGAAAAGACAGTTTTGTGGAAATTACTTTTGATGATGCATCAATAATAAGAATTGATAATAACTCTAATTTAATAGTTTCTGAATTAAGCCGGAAAAATAATTCTGCAAAAACAATATTTAATTTAATTTTTGGTAAAATTGTTGCAATTGTTGAAAAATTGAACCAGGACTCAACTTTTGAAGTTCATACAAAAATGGCAATAGCAGCTGTTAAAGGGACCGAATTTGCTGTTGAAGTAAATGAAAATGATGCTTTTGCTGGTGTTTTTGACGGGAAAATAAATTTTTCTTCTATTAAAGGCAATTCAATTGAAATTGAAAAAGGCAAAGAATCAAAAATTGATAAAGATGGAAAAACAGAAAATCCATCAAACTTGAAAAGAATGCTTAAATTTGAAAATCACTTAAATAAAATGCGAGAAGAGATTAAAATAGTAAGAGAATTAAAAAACGAAGGCAAAGAAAAAATAATACAGTGGAGAATTAAAAAGAAATTTGAAAAAGAAGGGAAAACAGAAGGTGAAAGTGAAGAAAAATTAACCATAGGGAGCATAGATAAAAAAGATACAGAAAAAGCAGAAGAAAGAATAAAAGGGTTTTTAAAAAGAAAAATAAAAAAGGAACTTGCAATTTTAAGAGAACATGCCTTAGATGACTTAAAATGGGTAAATAGCGAAATGAAAGCCGACTTGAATCTTGGAAAAACAATGACAGATGTGCATGGAAATAGAATTAGAATAGAAGAGTACATTTTTAGACCAAATCCAAAACAGATTGATTTACTATCAATTACTTTTAGAAAAAACCGTCTTGATTATTTAAGGGCACAGAATATTTTTAACACCAATTTGCCAAAAATCATACCAAAAGAAGCATGGTTAAATGAATGGATAATTGAACCAAAAATATACAAAGTAGAAGAGCGTTTAAGATTATCAAATACAATTGATCATCTTGATGCAAATACCACATATCAGTTATATAAATCAGGTAATTGGAAATTATGGTCAACTGAAGAAACATTGTCAATAAATGATAGATTAAAAGAAAAGAAAACAAGAATATCTGGGACCGAATTATGGACAAATGATATACCACTGCCATCAACAACCTCAAATCAATATCCGGTAAATTCTACACAGGACCTTGCATGGCGCGAAAAAAGAATATACAATGATGGTTCTTGGCTTGAATTGCGTATTTATTTAATAGACGACTATGGAAATTTACAAACAAATCCAAGAACTCTTGAAAATTGGCTTGATTTGATTTTTAATACCAATGTTGAATTACAGTTATTATCATCGGATTTTAATGATAAAGATTTGGGTATAGATGTTGTTTCAAAAATACTTTGGTGGACCGTGTTGAATCCAAAAGATTAAAAATTCAGGAGGTTATATGAAAAAGTTTTTATTAATTTGCATTTTTATCCTTAATTTTATGTTAATTTATTCATCAGATTTTATTCCAGCACTTGATTTAAATGCTGGCGGCACATACTCTTATTTACCGGGTTCTTCCGGAACAGAACCAAATAATAGTTTTGGTTTTGAATCAGGAATGGCTGGATCATTTATGGCAAACACTGATTTTTTACCTTATATATGGTTTATTCCAACTTTTACATTAGATTATTCAAATACAGCCCAGCCATTAAACATTGATGATGAACGTTTTTTATTTTCTCAATGGCTTGATATTTATTTATCCTATGGAATAAACTGGCAATTAAATGATAACTGGGAATTAAAATTGCGCGGATTTTATAGAAAGGATTATTCTCAACAAACAAAGGATGAAAAATTTGGCAGTGGTTTATATGATTATATTGATTCTGGTTTTTACATTGAAAATGTTAATAAATTTCAATACTATTACATTCCAATTGAAACAACGCTTGGTTTTAAATACATAGATAGAAGATTTCCAAATTATAAGACATTGCTATCTGATTTACCTTCTGAGGTTTCGGAATATAAGGCAAGCCCTAATACATATACAAAAGAAAAGGATAATCTTACATATGCTTTTTATATTGATAATTATTTACAATGGGGGCAGGATTCTAACTGGTTTACCAAATTAAGTTTTTCTTATGATTATATTCCATATTTTGAACAAAAAGTTATAGATGTTGATGGGTCCTTATCTGATGCTGTTCGAATTGACCGATGCAGTACATTATCTTTATCAGTTCCATATTATGCCACTGATGTATCTGGAATGGAATTTGGATATGATTTTACTTATAATCTTACAAATCAAAATTATTTAGATACAATGGGAACTTCGAGTGATTTTTCTGATGATAAATATATTGAAAATTATTATAATTACTATGAACATTTGTTAAAATTTTCTATAAACTATGAATTTCCATATAAATTATTAACCGCATATAAACCTGTTGCAACTATTGGATTATCACTTGATATCATTCAATATGGAACGCGTCTTGCAAAAAATAAAGAAGGTAAATATAAATCAGAAAAGGAACAGGATAATAATTATACTCTTTCATTAAATATAAAGCAAAATATAATGGAATTCTGGAGTTATTATATTACAGCCACATATACCAAATACAATTCAAATATGCAATGGGAAGCATACAGCATTTATAATTACAGTTATTTAACTGTTATAGTAGGGACTGCAATGAGTTTTTAAAAATGAAATATAAAAAAATTTTTAAATGGGAATTATTTTTAAGTTTTATTTTAATAATTGCAATTATTACAATATTTTTAAACCTTTTTGTTACCACAATTTTCAAGAACATATTTGACAGAGAAATAAATAACCGTCTAAATATAATTGGTGAGATTTTGCAGGAAAAAACAGATGCACTTGCTTTTAATTTATCCAGAGAATATAAGGAAACTTTTTTTTATAAAAAAATTTTAAATATTCTGATGGATGCAAAAAATCGATACGGTATTGATTTTTTTTTAGTTGATAAAAGTGGCAAAATTTGTATTGGGACTTCAGCAGATTTTCAATTGCTTGATAAATATTCTTTAAATGAATTTCAAAATTCAAGTATTACATTTTTTGATAAAAATACGCCAACAAAAATTTATCTTTATCCATATAAAAAAAACGACATTGTTTATGGTTATATTTTAATGCTCATAACCGGAAATTTTTTAAATTCTTTTATTGAGATAAAAAAGATGCAAACGAAGATTATCATAAGTATTTTTATTATTGCTTTTATAATTTTATTTTTATTTTCTTATATTTTTACAGCAAGAATAGAAAGAACTATTAAATCATTAGAAAAAATTTCAAAAGGCGACTTGTCCCATCGTGTTATGGTGGAATGGTTTGATGAGATATCTTTTTTGCAGGAACAGATTAATAAAATGCTTGATAATATCAAAGAATTGCAGGAATCAAAATATCAGGAAATGCAGATTGTTGCTATGGGACTTGCCCATGAAATAAAAAATCCGGTTGCTGCTATTTTTAATTTAGTTGAACTTATTGAACGCAAAAAGACAAATAATGACATAAAAAATGAAATAGAAAATATAAAGTCCGAAATCATTCGTTTAAATACAATAGTTGATAAATTTATTTCATTTGCAAGAGATGAAAAAGTAAAAAAAGATTTATTAAGTGTTTATGAATTAGTTGAATTAATCAAAAGGCAGGCACATTTGATAATTATAAACATTTGTGAAATTAAAAAAGATACAAAAGTACCTGTTGACGAAGTGCTGATTGAAAGGGTATTTAAAAATCTTGCAAAAAATTCTATTGAAGCAGGTGCAAAAAAAATTGAAGTTGAAATAAAGCAATACAATGATAAAATTATAATAAATTTTAGCGATGATGGTAATTTGGTCTCGGAAACTATTAAAGATAAAATTTTTATTCCATTTTTTACAACAAAGAGTTCTGGTATGGGAATTGGACTCGCTATTGTAAAAAATATAATTCAAAAACATAATGGTAATATAAAATATGAACAGATAAATAATAAAAATAATTTTGTGATTGAATTGCCATTATCATAAAGGAAAAAGGATGAATAAAATATTAATTGTAGAAGATGAAAAAAATATCAGAGAAAGCATTCAGACAATATTATCTGAAAATTACGAAACAAAAGCAGTTGATAATGCCGAAGATGCCATAAAACTTTTTGCGGATGAAAATTTTGATTTGTTAATTTCAGATATAAGGTTGCCTGGGATAGATGGCATTGAATTGGTTAAAAAATTTAAAGAGGCATATCCTGCTTCATCTGTTATTGTTATCACTGCATTTTCTAATGTAAAAAATGCAGTAGAGGCAATGAAAGCAGGTGCAAATGAATATATTCCAAAGCCATTTTCACTGGATGAACTTTTAATAAAAGTAGAAAATTTATTAAAAATTCAGCAATTATCAAATGAACGAGAATATTATCAACAGGAGAGAGAACATTATTTTGGAGAGATTGTGGGTGAAAGTCCTGAGATAATTGAAGTAAAGGAAAAAATAAAAAAAATTGCTGGTAAGGATGTAACTGTTTTAATTACCGGTGAAACCGGGACAGGAAAAGAATTGGTTGCATATTCTATATACAGGCAGGGTAAAAAACATGGGTTATTTGTGCCTGTTCACTGTGCTGCGTATTCCCGTGGGGTTATTGAATCAGAACTTTTTGGACATGAGAAGGGTGCATTCACAGGGGCAGATAGGCAAAGAAAGGGAAAAATTGAAATCGCAAAAGATGGTATTTTATTTTTAGATGAAATTGGGGATATTCCACTTGATATACAGGTTAAATTATTGAGAGTTATAGAAAATAAAACTTTTGAAAGGGTAGGGGGCAATAAGATAATTTATACCAATGCACAAATAATATGCGCAACAAATAGAAATCTGGAACAAATGGTTAAAAAAGGGGAATTTCGTGAGGACTTATACTATAGAATAAATGTTTTTCCAATATATATACCGCCACTCAGGCAAAGAAAAAAAGATATAAATTTACTGGCAGATTATTTTAGCAAAAAATTAGGTAATTTTAAAATTAGTGAAAAAAATTATAAATTACTTGAGTCATATAATTGGCCTGGAAATGTAAGAGAATTACAAAATGTTATTGAACGCGCTGCAATTTTAAGCGAGACAGAGGATTTAAGGATTGATTTAGCAATAGGAAATGTAATTATACAAAAATCTATTTCGGAAACAAAAGAAATGCAGGATTTAGATATGCCATCTGTAAACAATATCGGGCTTGAAGCATTACTTGAACAAATTGAAAAAAAACTTATTTTAGAAGCATTAAAAAATAATGATTTTAACCAAACAACCACTGCTAAATACCTAAAAATAAATCGTTCCACATTGCAATACAAAATGCAAAAATTTGGAATAGATGATAAGTTAATGGAGTAAAAATAATGAAAAAACTGTTAATTTTATTTATAATTTTATTATTTAATACTTTTTTAATATATGCTTTAAACCTTGATGATGTTTATATGCAATTAAAAAATTTAAAAGAAATTGAAAATAATATAAAATTTAAAGAGTTAGAAATCACTAAACTTAAACTAAAGTCAACTAATAATGCCTGGGATTTCATTAATCGCAGGTCAAATGAACAAATAATTCAAAAACGAAGCAATCTAATGCGTGAATTAAATAATCTTTATTTTAAACAGCAACAAATTATTGATGATTTACTTAATAAACGTGAGGAAATTATTAAAAACCTTGACAAATATAAAAATATTCATAGTTTTGTAGAAATTTTGAATTCCTTGGACGATTTACAATATAATAAACTTATACAATTAGATTTTGACTTTAAAATCACAAATAATAACGAATTAAATAAAAGACATCTTGAATTACTAAAATCAAAACGTAAAGAAATTATGAATTACTTAGATTATTTGGAATTAAAACAAAAACTTTTTAAAGAATTAAATAAACCTGATTTTTTAGAACAAATAGCAAAACAAAGGGAAAATTTAAAAAATAAAATAGATAAACTGGATAATTTGATTAAAAATTTTAAATAATTCTTTATAACAACAACTTCGTATAATGTATCTTATGTAAACTAAATAATATTCTAAAGTAACTTCGGGATGAGTTTTTTTATATAATTTAAAGCAGTTTTTAAATTATTATTTGCTTTTTTTGTTAATTTTTCTTTAAAATTCCAGGAATAACCTTTTATAGTTAATAAATATGCTTCTGGTGTTTTATTATAAAGTTTTTTGCATAAAAAAAGTATATTTTCTGGAAGCATTTTATGGGATGTATAATAAGTTATATCAACTGGTTTAATTTTTTCAAAAGAAAAACTCTTTTTTAAATTTTTTGATGAATCAATAAATATAACTTTATCATAAGCAGAAATCTCATAAGAATCTTCAATATTTAATTGATAATTAATATCAAAATCAATTTTATAATGATTTTTTTTTGCCCAATTTCTTAATTTTTCACAAAAATTTATGCCTAACCCGTCATCCTGACGTCCAGGATTACCATAACCATAAAATAAGATTTTATTTTTATTTAGATTTTTTATCAATGATTTTACCGTTAGAATCAACTAATGTAACTTCTAAAGGCATTTCACCATATGCATGTGTTGCACAGGATAAACATGGA